>Ga0116231_10000540_pt1 | contig 67188 bp, 54 predicted proteins | sample S1TSphgellanicum_2_FD_89695 | JGI IMG/M metagenome (GOLD analysis project Ga0116231, IMG submission 89695) | Host-associated microbial communities from peat moss isolated from Minnesota, USA - S1T2_Fd - Sphagnum magellanicum MG | ecosystem: Host-associated > Plants > Peat moss > Unclassified... | reverse complement strand
TCTCACACCTGTTCAGGGACCATCAACAGTAGTATGTATGATAGTGACTTAACTATCACAACTTCCCCACTGACTTCATCAGCTCCCTACAGTGGGTAAAGGCCGGTGACAAGCACCATCCTACAAACTGAGTTTCTGCTGCAATTCCGGAAGCAATGGGAAGACTCAGCCATACTACTGGGTAGCAACAGACCCCACAACAAAGACCAGACAAAGAAACAAAGAAAGACAGAAAGGGAAAAGAACAGGGAAAGACTAAGAACAAAGAAACAAAGAAAGACACATGGAAAAGAACCCACACAAAGATAACCTGAGTCACAGCACTCAATAATATTGCTTGGGTGCAAAATGTAAATTGCATTGTAGGTTCTTGCAGACCACTCCATGATAAAGTCAGACCCCTGCTTTCACCAACTTCAGCTCTGCTTCACATATTGAGAACTATTATACACCTGGCCAATTGAGAGCTGACCAGCCAATCTAAAAGCCTATCAGGGACAGGGTAAGAGTCACGTCTACCAGAGGGAAAACGAATTGTGAGCAAAACTGAGCACAGAGCCCACACATTTAAGAAATTATCTGGAACCCAACAAAATTTAGCAGTTCTTATCACCTAAGCTTAATGCAAGCCCTTAAAATCTATGACTGGGAAGGTTAACTCTTTACTCTGCTTGTCAATTGCAACACACCTCCAGGTACTATGATGTGGCATCAATCCCATGCACTACTTCCACCACCATAACCCCCATAGCCGCTGCCACCACCACCACCATAACCACCACCTCCTCCATGACCACCACCACCTCCTCTGCCACCTTCTCTGCGGTAGTCACGGCCTCCAAACTTGGACCCTCCCCCAGACCGCCTATTCCTGCCCCCTCCTCCATAACTTGCCCTGGTAGCATAATTTAGGAGCCAGCCTGGAACTTCTTGATTGGACTCCTGCATAAGCTCAGACAAAGGTCTAGCTAATGATGAATCTTTCTCATTAAAGAATGCAGTGGCTAACCCACTCTTTCCTGCCCGTCCAGTACGACCAATGCGATGCACATAGTCATCAATGTCACTGGGCAAGTCAAAATTCACCACATGGGCAACATGAGGAATATCCAACCCTCGAGCTGCTACATCTGTTGCTACCAGTATGGGTGTTACTCCTGTCCTGAAAGATCTGAGTGCATGCTCCCGCTCCTGCAAGTCAGATGCAAAGCTTTCAAACCCATGCAGACTCTCAGCCAAGATATCTATGAGATCACGGAGGCAATTCCATGGCAACAGTTTGAAGGTAACTGTTCTGTCAGTTACAACAAATCAAAACTAAAAAGAAAAAAGTTAGTGCTGTTGTAAACTTAGTAGTGTCACTCACAAGGTGTCAGACCATCACTTTAATCTGAATCTCAAACAATTTTCCACACTGTAATGAGACAGTGTAGATTGACAAAGTAAGGCACCCTACTGAAGAAGGCTAAGACAATTTGCACTGAGCATATTCTTTCCATGACAAGGGTAGGATTTTGCTACATTTTCAAACATCACTAGAACAGCTTTGCAAGCACAGACTCTTTACAGAAAACTCAGACCCATACTACAAAGTAGGACAAAAATACTCCTGTTCTCCAAGTTGCATCATACGCAAACCAAAAAATATAGTCAAGTTATTTCAACACGTATAGACTGCAAGAGGCTGCAAAGAGCATTGAGATGCGAACTGTACCGATTGTGATCGGTCACCATGAATGGTGGTGGCTGGAAAACCCATCCGGCATAACCAATCCTCCAAAGCATCAGCTCCTTTTTTGGTTTCCACAAATACAAGCGTCAAGGAATGCTGGGAATCACCACAGACAATGGAACTGGATGAGCACCTTCAAAAGGCCTTTGCTCAAGGGGCAATGCAAATACACTTCTATGAGATTGCAGAAACATCTCCACAACAACACTTTGAAGGTAATGCAACAAACATATAATAGTGAGATATGGCAGCCTTTACCTGCATACACCACACACAAATAAAGTTATATGATGGAATCAGAGTACCTGGCCAGGTGGAGCAGTAGCTGATTGGGCATGGATTAGATCCATAAGCAGGCTCCGCTTGTCAGCATCTTGCACATACTCAACGCGCTGCACTATAAGTTCAGTGCTAGATCCCACTCTCCCAACTGCAAGAAAAATGTAGTTTGAAAGAAAGTCTGATGCCAATCTCTGCAATCATGGCCAAGGGTTCACATCAGGGAGGTATTATGCCATCCAACAAGTACTTTAAACCTACACCAGCTTCTCTTCCAATCCTAGGGAAGATAAGTTACTCCTCTTGTTATGTAATAGTGTGTATGAAGAAAGATGCTACCAATGGTCACAATGACTGTAAGACTTCAGGCACAAACCTTGATCTGTTGAAGAGAGCAGATGAGAGTGTATGAAAAACCATAGTACCAAAATATCCTCATTGTTCAGTAAACCCACACTACACTCGACTTGCCAAAGGAGAAGAGTATTTGGGAAAAGCTACCTGAATTTCCCTTGGAAAAGTTGCACTAAAAAGCATGGTCTGACGCACACCAGCAGGTGGCATATCCGTCTGTTCAACAATTCTGCGAATTTGAGGTTCAAACCCCATGTCCAACATACGGTCTGCCTCATCCAAGGCCAAATAGCGGACCATTGACAATGAGACTCTAGCTCTTTCCAACAAATCACTTAATCGTCCAGGAGTTGCAACCAAGATATCTACACCTCTTTCCATGTCTCGTAGCTGTAAACATACACCAATCATCACTCATTTTCCCATATCATAAAGTGCAAAAGACATAAGCTCAGTAACTTTTCAGTTTCAGACATAAAAAAGCAATAAACATGATACAAAAGTGGATGGGATGAAACCTGCTGATGAACAGGAGCACCTCCATATGCAACTACAACCCTGATGCCTGTCTGATAGGCGAATTTCTTTGCCTCATCATGTATCTGCAGACAAACACTTTTCTGTTGTGATTCCACTACAAATTGTGTCAAATTTAACAACCCCAAAAGCTGAGATCACAGAAAATGCCCCAAAGGAGATGGCATATGTGGTGAACTGGAAGCAGTCACAGCCACTGATTAGCATCTCGTGGCCTATGGGCACACTCAAAACTCACAACTACTTATCAATTCGTTCTCACCCAACCTCCATAGCTGAAGCAACCACATGCTCAATCCAAACTACAGAAAAATGATGAGACAATGCAAAAATGCTCTTTCTGAACAACTGCACATTTGCAGCTTGGTAATAAAGTGGCTCATATTGCCTAGATCGATGCCTTCATTTTCAAAAAGCCAAGGATCAATAAGTTGTTGGCTTCATGTCGTGCTCAAGATTGCCAAAAACCTTAACAGGGTAGTGCACAGGGCACAGAAATAGTCCAATCCACCTTAACAGCAACAACAACTAAAACAGGAATAATATGTTTCTCTTGCACCAGTCCATAGTTTGACAGATATCTGATCACACCACTTGAAAATGAATCCATCTGTTGGGATCAAGAAAGAAATGCTCAGCAGCAACAATTATGAGGTCAAGAGATGAGAATTAATTTAGCAGCAAACCTGACAAGAAAGTTCCCGAGTGGGTGATAGGATTAAAGCCAGTGGAAGAGCTTTCCGACCACCTCGAGGACGACCAGGTGGTGTGTTCCTCATGATCCCTGCAATGATGGGAAAACAGAAAGCAGCTGTTTTGCCTGACCCAGTTTGTGCACAAGCCATCAAATCCCTTCCAGCCAGAGAGATTGGGATGGCATGCTTCTGCACAGGAGTGGGTTTCACATACTTGCATCTCCGAATATTCTCATTTAATGCATGTCCCAAATCTATCTCTGCAAACGTGTTCACTGACTGGGGCACATTTTCTCCACTGGTCTCAACTGGAATATCCTCATAAGCATCAAAATTGATGCCAGTATTCTCACGATCAAAGATAGCAACCTCTACTGTCACCTCCTCATTGGCAAATGGATTCACTTCTCGATCTCTTCCTCCACCCCAACCACCACCCCTACCACCCCCACCGCGGCCCCACGATCTTCCACCACCATTTCCCCAGCTAGCACCAGGCCCTGCTATCACTGTTGGTGCCCAAGCACTCCCATTACTTGTCTGCCGATCATCACCCCATGCTGCTGGTGCTGCTCCAGCAGCCTGAGGAGCTGCCCAAGCACCTCCTTGTCTTGAGCCCAAAGGTCCACTGGCACCCAAAACTCCAGGCCCACCTCCAGAGTTTGGCAGTACAGCAGCACCTCCCAACACTACATCGGTAACAGGAATTACAGGTGCTGCATCTTGTGTCCTATTCCTGAGGTGAGGGGGAACATATGATGATGTCCTGGCTGGACGGTCTGCTGTCACTGTTGCTGCTGCTGTTGGACCTCCTCCCTGCTTCTCTGCCACCATCTTAGGTGGCGACTCTGCCCATGCTAATGGCATATCTCTTGTATCTCTCCCTCTTTTGTTGTTTTTTGTATCTCTCTCTTTGTCTCTGTGTGTATCTCTGCTCCTGGATTTTGTTCTCCACTGTTGATGTACTGAACAAACCAACCAACCCTTGCCTTACTAAGGTAAGAAACAACCCTTGACTTGACTTGACGGATCCTGCACCCTGACCACTAGAAAACAACTATGACAGAGGGCCTACATCCATATCCCTCCACAATTGAACCCCAAAAACCCTAACCAACTGCTGCAATTTCTGTCTACACATCACTCTGACCTCTAAAATCAGGAGCCACCCATCCACTGGAAGGAAACCTCAGTTCTACTTCTTCAACTCTTTTGCAGTCAAGCAAGGTTCAACATACCTTCTTGCGAAGTTCAAGCTCCGCTGAAGACGTTCGAATAAAAGCAGCCCAGTGTTCCAAAAGCCCTCTTCACTCCTTAAAATCTCTTCCTCTTTTTCTGTCACAGAAAGAAAGAAAAAGCCAAAACCCGCATCAAAACTACCATCAAGACTGCGAGTTACCCGTCATCAACCGAACATAAGCTCATCAAATGGTCAGCGCGAGAAACAAAGCTCAAAAAGAGACAAAAGAACCCCACGCTCGCTCGGTTACCACACAGTCCCCCCCCCTCAAAGAAGACATGGGAAACCGAACACGACGACAACGGCGCCGTCTCTCTTCCTCCTCTGCAAACTCATCCATCTGTCTACCCTTCCCCGCTTTCTTAGAGGGAAAAAAGAAACGGCGATGAAAAAAAACCAATACACCAAAGAGGAAAAAAAAACAGAAAGTATCACGGTGGAGCGATGTTACTTACCTTCTCTAAGTTTAAATCTGCGTACGTCTCTTGCTCCTTCTTCCCAGTGTGCGGATTTGCGCTGCGATGTGCGCTTGGCTCACACAGTTTCGACGTCGCGCGAAGCGAGGGAGGGACAAGAGGAGGGGACGACGACGCTCGCGGAAACCCTAACACAAGGACCTACCTAACTTCTTACCTACCTACCCTGCTCTTTTCTACCTGCCATATGGTTTTCTTTCCTACCTGCTGACCAAAAGAGGCCGTTTCACACTCTTGGGCCTTCTTTGTCAAAACTACGCATTTCCTATTGGCGGGCTGTCACGCAAATTAGCCTAGACCTCTCGCCCCTGGCCAAGTCTCCGTAACGTTTGGAACAAGGGTGCTTTTCACACTTGTCAATGCCATGCGGTTCTTATGGCAGGCAGGCAGACAGACAGGCAGAGGGAGAAAGAAAGGGAAACGCAGTTTTCGTTCTTTGATTGTTGCGCTCTGTCAGCGGGATTCATCAGGCATAGATCGGGTGCTTTTCTTGCAGTGGTTTGCAGATTCAGGAACTTGGGGTCTTGGTTGGACCTTGTTGATGTTGAAGAGATGGTGGATTCCCACTTTTTCGGTTCTCTACTCTCCTCGTCACTGTAGCTGAGTTTGAACATCGTGGGTAGCAGCTAGCATGACTTGGTAGTGATTTTGAACCCACGAGCAAGCAAGCCTTGCAAGGTCCTCTACTGGGTTGAAGCTAGAGACACAAGCAATTTTTTATTTTTTTTGAAGGAAAGAATATAATGGCGGAGATCGCAAAGGAAGTTTCAACGATAGGGGGCATCGCGACTGTATCCGTCTTGCATTCCTTCATCCCCACACATTGGCTGCCATTCTCCATTGTTGGTCGAGCACAAAACTGGACCATCTCACAAACTCTTTTCGTCAGTACGTGCTCCTTCTAAAACCTAGCACTCACTTCCTCAAGACCTAGTTGACAACAGAGGAGTGAAAAGTCAAGTTTTTCTGATTGTTGTTTTCTTGGATATCAGCAGAAAAGTTGAAGAGCTTAAGAATCCATATTTCTGTTCCTAGGGTTAAGGTTCCTCCTTGCATGAAAAATGCATGCTCAGTTGGAAAGAGCTCTATTGGAAAAAAAGAACAACATCCAAAGCTACAAAGCTCAGCTTTGTATGATGTTTTAGGGTTACCAATCACAACCTGTGATCAAGAGAGTCCTGCAAAATCTCTCGTTCATATTATTCAGTACCCCAATTGAGAGTTTTGAACTGACTTCCTATGGCTGCTTGTGAGCTTTAGATAGACATACACAACAATGTATCTGTGTTTGCCAGGTCTGCATCTCCTGTATCCATAGGTCCTTTGTGATATTGTGTCTTCCAATTTTTATTTGTATGCATCAAGATCTGGACATGGTAATTAGGTTTTTCTGGCTCTAGTAGATGACTAACACAACTCTGTGAATCTGCATTCAAGGCTGAGAAAAGGGATGTGATGGCAAATGGTTGCAGCTGCATTGGGTGCTGTATGTCATGTGTTATCAACATCAATTCTGGGTGTAGCAGCAATTACTATGGCAAACACCATAGCTGGAGAGGGTACAGTTCACTCGCTCGCATCTCTATTGCTTGTTGTCCTTGGCGCAGGCTACATTGTTCTGTTTTTGCTAGGGAAGGGAGGTCATGGGCATGCAGGGCACAATCATTCAATGGAGAAAATGGCAGTGGCTGGGCTAATCCTGGTGCCAACTCTTTCACCATGTGCCACTACTTTACCTGTATTTCTTGCGGTTGGGAATGAGTCATCTGGGGCTTTGTTTCTGGCAATTGGTGTGCTCCTTGCAAGTACTCTCACAGTCATGCTCACATTAGTGACTCTCTCTTACTATGGGGCTGCGCAACTAAAGTTCCATTGGATAGAGCGTTATGACAAGGTTCTGGTTGGCTCTGTGCTGTGCTTGGTGGGTATTCTCACCTTCATTTTCCATGATCACCATGGAGACGGGCATTCTCATGCAGCTGATGCTGCAGTCTTGGCAAATGGCACAACTCAAGCTCACATTCATGAACGGAAGTTGCTATGGTACTTTCCATAAATGCTCATAGGTGCGGTGCTCATCACACCTGTTGCATGTCCTGCTGATGAGTTTTTGCAGAATGCACATTTGTTTCTCCAATTCCCATTGGTGCTTACAGAGTCAAATGCTAATTGTCAGAGCTGTTGCAAGTCACAACTGAATTTGATGCCTGCGGCAACAAAAAGCTGCACAGCTTTTCCATAGTTCTAGTTCCTTCTTTGAATTGGTGCCCATAGGGCGCATGTGCCAGAATTGGGTGTAAGTTATGCTCATTACAACTAGATGGTGAGAATGGCACATCTCTCCTTGCACACCCTTGAAAATTGTTGAGAGCTCAGGCTGTTAGCAGCAACATGTTTTTTTACTCTCTTGAATTCAAATAGAAAGTTTCCTAAGATATTTGCATGCATCTGTTTCTCTTTAGGAAATTATCCTGTATGAACAAACCGTTCTTCTTGAAGTCTGTGATCAACAAGTGGGGTTGATACATAATTATTCAGAGGCGCAAAATTTCGTGCTGCTAGCACTAACTACAAGTTTTCATGACACATCCTATTGTTATAATTTTCATGATGAATAGGATCTAGACATTTCGTAGTCTGCTGTTGTTTAACATGTACCATTAACAACCAACCAGCTTGGTTATTATGCCAATGATAAATGTTTCCTCCTTGTTGCAAATCTCGTTTGTTGGGTGTGTATGATGATAGTCGAGTGCACCTTATGTTATTCAACAATTGGTGTTAAGACTAACATTGGCACCAACATTGTTTTAGGGTTCGTTTAGGTTGATTGGTAAGTAAACATTCCCACTTATTAGTGTTGGTCTAGTGTATCTAAAGAGGGTTGACATTAACTTCATGTTAACACCATGAACAAATCCTTTCTATCCATGCCTATTGTAGAATGTTATTTCAATTTTCTCACACAATTGTGACTTTGTCACTTGGTGCTTCATCATGTTGTTGCTTATTGTTTTGTTTGTGCTTGTTGTTTAACTAATCTCATCGCTTACCTGCATTGTTGTTTGTGCTAATTGTGCCCTTTTCTAATAGGTTTCTTATTGAATGTGTATAAAGTTGACATTAATGTATTCCACTTGCTTTCTACACTAGTAAAAGTTACAAAGAAAGTGGGTGGGCTCAATTGGCGTAACATAGCAAATGCATTTTTTTAAAAAAAATTAGTTGACGATCTCAAATGTGTTGAATATCCTAAATTAAAACACAATAATTTATTTAAATTGGGTTCATTTATAAATTCTTATATTCTTTTTTATATAATCATGTAATTTGCCTTTTCATATTCTAATCCATGAGGCAAATTTAATTTGTTGCACAAGAACTTTTTATGGTTTTGAAAAAATAAGTTTGAAATGTGTTTAGCAAAATGTGTTCTCTATGCATTGAATCTTATTGAGCAATATCTTGGTATTGAAATTTGGTCAAAATGGAAGGTTTTCAACGCTTTCTAAAAAATAATGTAGTATAATTACATTTTTCATTGTTTTGATTTTGAAAAAGGTGATTTGGTTATAATCTAGATTATGTGCCATTGTAATAACATTTTCATCATTTATAATTTGGTCAAATGATAGTAATATTTTAACTAAACTATTTGTGGTGACATCTTTTCTTCAATTTTATTTGAAGGATTTTTTTTCAATGTCCATTTCTACATCTTAGGAAGTATGAAGATGAATTTGATTTTGTTGATATTTTGCAATATTGAACGTGTCTTCCCACGTAGGCTTTAATGAAATCTTTGCATCTACATATAATGAAATTTTCATGAGGGCTTCAAAGCTAACATCATTCAGTTAAGTCAAATGTTTCCCAATAGATAAGGTGATATGCATTTTAATATATGTTTAAATAGTAAAAAATGGAATTGATTGGCTATGGGATTAAAACCTTTTACTAACTTTTTTTGTTTGTATCTTTTTGAAATTTTGAAGCTTTTTAAGTTGATTGTGTATTTTTTTTGGCTTAGTATTGAATGCATATTATTTTTGTAAAACATGTTAGCAATTTTCTTGAGAGAATGATGTTTATGTGTTTCCAATGGCAAAGTTCATTTTTCCATTTGAAATATATATTTTTTGGATATCTCATTTGAAAATTTTGGGGATTACAAATTCATTGTTGATAGTTAAACTATCTCAAATTACAACATTACTTATGTTTGGAAAAATACTTGGCATAGGAGGAACTTCATCAATTTTCATGTTCACAATATCATAATTCAAATTTATTTCATGTATTAAAATCTCACATTGTTGCATTTCATTTAATGTGTTTGATTGACAATCACCATTTTAAGAATTTTTGGTTGAACTTTTTGAAAGTTTTTTGTTATTTTGATTTCATGTATAAAATGCATTTTATTATTTTCAAGGTTAAACATTGGATCTAGATATTTTATTTTGACAAAAATTAGGTCTTGTTTTAAGATTTTTTTTCATTCATATTCATTAAATTTTGTAACATATGTCATCATGGTCTTTTGTCCATGTAACATATGTATTATATATATATCATTGTTTATAGATTCGTTCCTTACATCATTTTTTGTTATGAAAAGAAATGTCATTTTATTCATGTTTGCCATTGTCAATTTTTTTTAAAATTTATTTTGTGATGTCCTGAATATTGTTTATTAAATATGAATCTTGTCTTAGAAGATATTCCATAGGTTCAAAATAAACATTCATATATGTTAAAATTAATTTTTCATGTTTATTAAATTCCTCTCTAAAATTCATGTATGGTCTGCACATTTTTGTCAACCATGCTTCCAAAAAATGTTTTATGAATTTGAATTTAACCAAAAGAAGATTTTAGAATTAGCCCATAAACCTCCATTGGTTGTTGTACATTTCATTTTGTGTAAATAGTTCTTGACATAATTAACACCACATAAACCTTTAAAAAGAATAAAACTAAATGTAAACTTCAAACAATGTTTAATTTGATAATCATTGTAAATTATATTAATTATTGTTGGGTTTTTGGATTTAACAATCCTTTTGAACCCTTCAAGACAACTATGTTAGTTTTATTAATTACAATATTTACAATAAAAAATTGAAAGGAATGTACTAAGTTGTATAATTTATTTAATTTCTATTTATGGATAAATGTTGTTTACTTTTATGTTTATTAGTGTTCATTGGATGCATTTGATTTTAAATTACAAACCATATGAAGATTTTGATAGCTATAAATTTCCTTTTATGGGGATATAAGGGAAAGGACTATTTTTAAAACCATTTGATTGAACATGTGTCAACTTTTTTTGTGTTTTTAATTTTGACCCAAAATATTGATGCACAACAATGTATGCATGTTAAAAATCATCACCGCCACCATACAAATTATTTTAATTTTAATTATTTATTTATTTCAATTAAGTTTGCCACATGTAAATGTTATTTTTGATAGATAATGAAAAATGCTTATATTTTCTTTTGGTTCTTTGGGGTTTATTCTTATCATGATTGTGCCTTAATGTAAACATAATTCAAAAAATAGAATGAACATTTTGTGGGACGTTCTATATTTTTAGGGACAATTCAATTTTTTTGCAAATAGATAAAACAATATCCATTATAAAAATATTAAAATTTTGAACTTCAAATTGAAAGCAATAATGACTTCATAATCAAATCAACTCAAGCAATCATAGTAAGGCCACATCTAAAGTTAGTTAATATTTTTTTTCACTTTTAAAGTAGGATGCCCTTTGACCACAAATTTAAGCTCTTGGCCACTACTTAGCATGAATTGAAGGTGCTTTTGACAAATAATAAACAAATGTTTGTAGATAATTGAAAAACATTTCTCTCCCAACTTTCATATTTTAGGAAACCAATATGAATAAGTGATGAATATTTGAAGTTGAAACATAGGTTGTCCCATAAATGATGCATATGACGTCTCATAATTAATAATATTTACCCCTATGCAGTTCACATTTAAGAAATGTTTATTAGAAGTTGATTTTAATCATTTGAACATTGTAATTAATCTTTTAAATGATGTAATATTTCATATCCTATCATCATTTCCCCAAATGCCTTTCACCCACTTTCCTATATCATTAAACCCTTAAATTATAACCAATCATTTGAAAGCATAAACACATTTCCCAAATATGCATATTCTTGAACACTTAAACTTATATTTGCACATAGACTTATTTCTAAAATTGTTTTCATTCCCCAAAAGTTGTTTAAATAACAATGTTTTATAACCATCATCACCTAAGTGCTTAAATGGTCTCCCTACATGTGTTTAAGATTCTCATGAAGAACTTATTAGGAATATGTTCCATAGAACACAATATTATAAACCTTTACAAATTTAAAACATCCTACCTTAACACTACTTTTTAATTAATTTATTTGTGTGTTTACCATTAACAAGCTAAAAGGCTATTCACTTAACAACACAAATAAAGACATATGTGTACATTTGATGCTAACATAAAATCTAAGTTAGAATAACTTACCATGTTTTCTAGTGTCCTTGTGGTGAACCTATTTAAATGAAAAAACAACATTTCAACAATGACATCATTATTTCAATGTTTATAAAACAATGTTGATGTCATTTTTGCATGATGACATTGCATCTTTTTGCACCACTTTTGTTCAACAACATTGTGTTTTTCACCATTTTTCTTTCTTAATTTTATTAGTTTTGATGTGTTCATTTGCATTTGGTCATTTATGTTTCGTTGCAATTAAGTTTTAATTTTTTATTCATTCATCTTTTTGTTCATTCATTTGCATATCGTCTTCTTTATTCATGTGTATTATGTCTCATCTTTTTGCTTATTCCACTTACGTATCATCTTTTTGCTCATTTATATCTTTATGGTTTTTAATCATTTATGCATTTTGCATTATGATCTCATTTTGTTCATATGCAAATTTAGGTTTTCATTTTTAAAAATATTTTCTATTATATGTTTGTTGTTTTTGTTGAAGTTTCTATTGTAGAATATCTATCATCCACATCCAATACTAAGATATCATATTCATTATACATCCATAGGATATTATATATTTAATCAATGGTTATGGATCATTTTAGGATTTGCAATATTTGTGGACCCCAATCTATGGTACTTCACTATGTATATATGTTGTAATTAGTTATTTTAATGATGATGTAATACATATTATTGTGACATTGTTAATATGGTATTAGAGCTAGAACGTTTAAGTTATCATTTTCATACTAAAATGTGCTCCTAGATCTATAAATTAGAAAGTTTGTCTAAAGTGAACATTGTTTTTTTAATACATACTAAAGGAGGAAGTTGTCATGTCAGAAACACAAGGAGGTCATGGTAGCATGTTGGTTAGAGAAACCAACAAACTAGTTGGTAGTAGCAACTATTACATATGGTAACTCAAAATGAAAGTTATATTGAGAAGGGAGAATGCGTGGGATCTCACTAAGACTCACATTCAACCTGATTACTTTTTTACAATGGTTCTTAAAACCTAGTATATTAGAAAAAAAAATGAGGACAACAAAAAATCCCGCATTGTCAAAAATATAGTTGTCTGTAGCAAATAACTTGTTTGGTTTTCTATCAACTTTCCATGACCTAACACTTGCTTGGGATGTTTTATGTCGTAAGTTTGCGTTCGATAATCAATCACACTTGTTCATGTTGACTAAGCAACTACACATTTTAAAAATGTCATGGAGGTTCAATGGAAGAATATGTCAACAGAACTAACGATCTAAAGGACAAGTTGTTAGCGTTAGATGAAGTAGTTCTAGACTACTCATTTTATTAGCTCATATTCAACGATTTGTTGAAAAACCATGAAGGAGTTGTTCAAACCTTGAATAATATGGATACAATATTTAGTTTCAATTAACTATCAACCAAATTGTTAGCAAAAGCTACATGCCAAGAGTAGTGAACATCACAACTTGGTGATGAAAAGGCATTAGATGTTCATTTCAATCAAACTATAATATTTTTGGCCAAAAAGATTCAACTTTGGATGACTGAAAGGTAATTTCCAACACAAAACATCTTTCGTGTGTATGGATGTTTTCAAATAAGAAAAATAAAAATGTAGTTTCAAAGAAGACAAAGTATGTTTGGTCTAAAAAATGGCCAACGAGTTTAGATCGCCTATTACAATTATGGTTAGATGGGTCACAATGTTGTTGAGTGCTTGGATCAGCCAAATCGACCTACACATTTTAATTCAAGAAGAGATTAATTTAATTACATTATGTATGTTAATGTAGTGCAAAATTTTAATGTAACATTATTTGAGATTTCATGTTGCTTGAATTTTCCTCAACCATCATCATAAACTTACTAGGCTTCGTAGGTTCGTACAAATTTTGTGTGAAATTTGATTTTCATAGGTTCATACAAAAATTGCACGAATTTAGTGTTATGGTTGATATGAATGATATTTGTATGTCTTCAATATTTTAAATATTTAACAAATGAAACATTGTTTTTGAATGATATACATGAATGTTCATCTTTAATACACAAAAATAACATAATTTTATCCAAAATTACATCACAATAATTGCACAGATTTAGTTATAATGTAAATTATATGTATTTCACATTAAAACATCATAAGTAAACAAAACATCATTTATATAAAAATAATATGTATAGTTTTCGTGCCATTTTTACACTTTGAAGTGCATAAATGTTGCACGGACATATTGTTTTACGATTTTTGCACAGATTCTATTGAAATTTTGTGATATTGTAAGTTTATGATATGGTACATGGATAGTGGAGCCACATATCATGTTATAGGCTCTAAAGAGAATGTAAGTCATCTTTTAAAAAGTAGTGTAAAAAAAAAATCAAAATAGTTGGACAAAAAAATCACAACATTCATGGAATCAATACCTCAACTATAAGCATTATTTATGGTGAAATAAATTTGACAAATGTTTTGTACATGCCAACTTTGAAAAAAGTTTAATATTAATTGAAATAATTTATAATATAAGCAACATTATCATTTTCTTCAATACACATTACAGGATCCTAGATGACCTTAATAACAAAAATGTTATTACCATAGATCCAACTAATGGACTCTACAAATTTAAATCCCAATGTCAAATTAATAAAATAAAACCATGAAAGGTTGAAAAACTATGGCTTAAAAGGTTTGCTCATTTTAGCTATTATGGTTTAAATCATTTTTCAAAACACAACTGAATGGTAGGCTTGCTAAATATAACACTTGTGAAGAAACCATGCAAAAATTGCTTTGCAGAACGTTAACATAAAGAACGATTCATCACAAACTTCATGCGCCATGATTTAACAATAATAGTCATGCAAAATCTACTTTTCATAGTTCGCATGGAATATACACAAATGTCATTCATCTATTTGTATTGTTTAAACATCAAAAGTTGTGTGCATTGTTTAAACACAAATGTAATATGCCTATTCATAGTTTTTAGTCACAAATGTTGTATATCTATTCATGTTGTTTACACATGAAAGTTGTGCACACAACTTTCGTGCTTGAATAATGCACAACACTCATGTTTGAATAATACAAACTCAAGAAATAACAAATTTTGCACAAATTTAAAATGAACCCATGAAGCTTGTAAATTTGTGATGTTCCCATGACCTTCCAAAAATTAAGCAACATTTCCAATTGATTCTATCCATTCATCTCACCCACTCAAATTTAGTTGGTCCACTTTCAACTCTATTGTTGAACAAATTGAAATATTTTGTGGTCTTCACTAACGATTAATTTCAGAAAAGTTGGATTTATTTCATGCGAAGCAAAATTGAACAAAGTTCAAAATATTTAAGGAGCTTCAATTGGAGGAAACATGAATCACAAAATCAAAACAATCAGGACCAATTGAAGAGGTGAATTTACATTAATAGAATTCAACAGCTAATGCTTCAAACATGACATCACAAGACAACTGACACAAGTGTTGACATTGTAGCAAAATGGCATTGCAGAGCAAAGGAATAAAATGTTGGTGGAGCAAACACGTTCATTGGTAGTTCATTATCGGGATTTTTGTGGACAAAAACCATCTCAACAATGAACTATTTTGTAAATTGCAATCCAACCATGGCAAATCTAAGAGTAATAATAGAAGAAAAAACCCAAAAAGGTTTGAAATTGAAAGGATAGTCAATCCACAAGTAAGTAGCTCCAAACCAAAGATGGTATCCAACTAGAAATAGGTCACTAACAAAAAAAATTCAAGATTATTACTAGACATTTATAACAAAAATTACCTCTTATAATGAAGTAGTAACTGATGATAGGTGGATTGAAACCATGTAGTAGGAAATTGACTCAATAAAAAATGATAATACATGGAATATAATTAATAGGCCAAATAAAAAATTCTAATTATTACTAAATGGCTTTACAAATTGAAAAAAAACCATTAGGAAAAGTGCATAAACTAAAAACTAGGATCGTAACAAGAGGTTTCCAATAGCTAGTAATAATATATTACTTTGACAAATTTGCACATGTTGTAAGATGGTCCACTATAAGATCAGTACTATCCATAGCTACCCCAAAAAAAATGGAAAGTAAAACATCTGGATGTCAAGACAACTTTTTTGAACGAACATTTGAAGGAGGTCTACATGGAAATCCTCAAAGGTTTTGAAGGAGTGGGGGATTCCATTAGGTGTGCAAATTGAACCAAATTCTTTATGGGTTGAAATAGGCCCCCAAAGCTTGGTACACAAATATAGACTCATGGCTTCTGGAACATGGCATGATAAGGAACAATGTTAATTCGAACATGTACTTCAAGGTGAAAGATGGGAAATGAATCATCATATTCTTGTACGTTAAGAATCTAGTGATCACCAAAGACAATGGTAAAAATGTGAAATTCTTTTAGTAAGAACTTGCTAACAACTTTAAAATGACTGATCTTGGGATCACAAGGCTTCATTTTAGAGTTGAATTGGAACATTATCCATTAAGCATTTGGTTGCATCAAAAAACATATATGTATTTGTAAGATATTAACAAAGTATGATACGAACAATTAGACACCATAAAAAAGACTAATGGACCCTTGTATGTAATTTCAAAGGAAAATGCGAAGCCAAAAAGTAGATCCAAAAAACTATAGATCACTGGTAGGAAACTTGATCTACTTGACAAACACAAGACTAATGACATATGTTTCATGGTGAATTATGTGAGTAAATTCATGGATGAACTAGAAGAGGTTCACTTGCAAGCAGCCAAACAAATCTTAAAGTATTTGAAAGGTACCTTGGATTTTGGATTGCACTTGGCATGTAATGGAGATGAAATTTATTTCACCTTCATTAACCATAGATTGGGGATGAAATTTGAACACTAGACGATCAACATCATGTATTGTTCATAAATTTAGGAACCCCAAAATTCATTGGTCAAACAAACTACAAGATGTAGTGTCACTTTCAATCATGACAGTGGAATATAGGGTTCTTTCTAATGTTGTAGTTGATATTTTTCATTTACAAAAACTATTCACATATTTAAATGCCACTCAATATAAGTCTACTCCTTTGTATAACAATAACCAATGTTGTATTCAATTAATAAAAAATCTAGTAATGCATGAGAAAACCAAGCTTATAGACATTATAACACACTTTATTAAAAAATTAATTAATTAGAAAAAATAAAAGTAGATTATGTCCCCTCATCCTTACAACAAGTAGATATGTTCATTAAGCCACTAACTCACATTCGTTATGCATACAATAGGGAAAAACTAGGAATCAAACCCTTAAGTTGAACCTATAATATATAACCTAGCCACTATTACAAAAACATAGTTTTTATGTTATTAACATGATGTTTAAAATGACTATATAATCAATATTTAGAATACATTAATAGTTTGAAGTGACTAAATATGTCCATCATGATTAAAGTCAAAGTAGCAATGTTTGTTATGACTAAAAATCTAGCATTATAGTAAAATCAAACAATATGTTGCACATATGGTAAATGTGGCTGCCCACGTGGATTTGTCTATGTTGATTAATACAACTAACATGACTAAAAGTAGTCATAAAATATGGCACATTGGATGTGGTATTAACAAAATGGAAAAAAAATCATAATTTCATTCTAAAAATTTCATTATGAAAAAAATGACAAAAGACATAGTTTTCATGATTTCAATTATTATGCATACTTATTCAAATAAATAAATAGTTTACAAGGGGTAAATTTGAAAATGAAAGTAATGAAAAAATGGAATATTAATTACAAATATGCTATTTTATCAAATTTTTAAAAAATCATAATATCTAATTAAATGTACATCTTAATCTTGAATTATTCAAATTCCATGATTCAATTCGTATTTGTGATGAATCAATTGAAAGCATATATATGTCCAAATTAAATTAGCCACAAATTAAACTATCTATTTATTTATTTATGATCAAATGACATGAGTAAAATGGAATCATAAAATGAATTAATTTCTTTAAGTTTAATAAAAGTTATAATCAAACTAATGTACATCTCATTTAAATTTGAAGTTAAAAAAATTAAAACTAAATAATCTATAAAATTATAGTAAAATCTATCGTTACTACAAAAACATTGTAACATTGAGTTCAATTCTTTTACTTTTATTACAAAAATTGATATAAGATTAAAGGCATACAAAATTTAATACCATAATTTCATAAGTGATCTTTTTTGGTTATGATATTTTAAAGATATTTAAATTTTTTTTAATTCTTGATAAATATGTGGCATAAATCAAAATATGTAAATTAATGGAATGTTTAATACTTTGGATTAAAAATATTATAAAATTGAAGTCAATGATGAAAGTAAGGAAAGCAAATATAACCAAATAGTTATATGCAAAATTTATAACCCAAGCAAAAAAAAACATTATTTGAATTTTTGAAAAAAATATTGAATTTTTAAAAAAATTGCAAGGCATCACAAATTTCAATATGATTATGATAATAAGTTATTTTTACTTAAATAATTATAGATTATAACTCAATCAAAGATTTAATACATTATATATGAATTTTTAAATTAATTGAATTAATTATTTGTTCATGATTTGAAACTAAAGAAATTTAAAAAATCAATGTAATTGTGAAAGTAAATGTTTTATTTAAATAACTATATTTCATACATTACATATGAATTTTTAAACTAAATATTTAAAGCCATCTTAGTTGTTGTACAATTTGAAATGGAAAAAAATCACAAAGTTTCATGAAAGTTAATAAATTAGATGTGTTTAGGTAATATTTGAATATATAATTCAATTAAAAATTTCAAATGATGCATTTGACTTTGTTAATTAATGAGTATTTGAACAATTATGATTTACACATATTTTTGAATTAAAAAAATTACAAAGTTTAGTGTAATAATAAACCTACCAAATCAATAAAATCAAATAGTGATATTAATTTAATTTATTTTTTTGTTCAAAATGTGTGTATATATATTTTGTGATGTTATTTTTTGTCATCACACGAGGTGATGGCTTGGTGGTTAAAGCCTTGTAGTGTGGGCAAGAAGGTTGTGGGTTCAAACCTTACTTGGAACACATTAAAAGGAATTGTGCCTTTGGGATTCAAAGGCATATGATGTCAATTGACACGATTTGTTAGTAATGTTAGCTTGGAAAATAAATAAATAAATAAAATCCTGGAAAATTGCGCCTTTGGGGATTCAAAGGCATATGACATTAGTTGACATGACTTGCTAGTAATGTCAACTTGGAAAATAAATATATAAATAAAATTCTAGCGTTAAATTTCATATCAAAGGTGTTAGCATTTTGGATTCACCTATAGTTCAAAAATATTAAAAACTTCCATGATGTCATTATATATTCATATAAATAATATAACTTTTAATTTAAAATCAAATTAATAATGCCACGTCAATTAGTAGCTTTAGTCATTTTAGTCATATTAATCATATATTTTTAGTCACATTTGTGTAAAAATGATTGTTTTACCATGACTTTAACCAATTTTGTTCATTGTTTAATGTGATTAAAAATATGACTAAACTTCGTTTAAAAAATTAACTTAAAAACACATATATGTAGTAGTGAGCTTCTCCCCATGACTTGAAACTTTTATGTTTTGTTCTAGTGAAACCCTTCGCATGTTACTCACATTCTCCCCATGAAGGATAAATACTTGGTTGGTGTCTTTTACAAATGACATATAACTTATGATTATTGGTTTCAAGTAAGCATGCTCTCTAAGCTTCTTCAATTTGGTTTACTTCTGTTACAAATCCCACTATCTAACCTTGGCACTTGTTCATCAAAACTTTGAATATCTATAATTTTTTCAACTTGGTTTGACGAATGGAACAATAAAAAAAACAACACATCGAAGAGGAAATCACATGCTCACCATGCAACAACAACAAACAACCATACTGCCATTAATAGTTCTTCAATTTGCACACATTACACCTTTTTTGTTATAATTCTTGTAGAGAATTTAGCATATACACAAACTAAATTCTAGGATTTTGTACTTATTGTGCTCATGGACTCAACTTGTTTGTGAAAATTATTGACAACTTAAATAGTAAAAAAATATACTTTAGACATGTATAATCAAGAGATTGAGAGCAAGGTAAGGTGTTAATTTATGTGCTTTCAACATTGATGAAGTTTCTATTGTAAAATATCAATCATCCACATCCAATACTAAGATATCATACACTTTCTACATTCATAGGATATTAGATATATAATCATTGGTTATGGATCACTCTAGAATTTGTAGTATATGTGGACCCCAAACTATGGTATTCCACTATATATATATGCTACAACTAGTTACTTTGATGATGAAGTAATACAAATTCTTGTGACATTATTAATATTATTTTAGTACATTGTTTTTGTGACATGGGTGAATTTGAAAATAACTTGAACCATGCTCTAATTTCATGTACATTTGATTTCAACATCTTTCATCTTGAAAATTTTAATTTGTTGGTTTTGAAGCAGTTCTTGTGCTTGTGAACATTGTTATTTGATTTTCATATTTGTACTGTGAATTTTGTTAATTGAAATGTTAACATTTTGTTATCTATTTTAATCATCTTCACAATGTCATTATTTGTAATAGATCATTCCTTTTAATATTTATGTTGTTAAGTGTTGTTCAATCATCAATGGGAAAAGGTTTGACAGTTTTCACTTGTACATTGGAGTTCTTATTCAACGAATTGTCTTTATGAAGTAGGATGTTAGAAAATTGTGGAATGCAAAACTTTGAAGGCACACAACATAATGTGTGACAATTTAAAAAACAAAATTTTATTTGATTTACATCAACTTTTTTTAGATCACCAATTTAACAATTCATTTTCAATTCATTTGTTTATATATTCAATGATATTGCACCATTTCTAATTATCTTAACCACATTTTGTTACATTGTGTTGATATCAATTGTCATGTTAATTGCCATGTAAACTTCAACGATAGTTTTTAATATTATGTGTGAACATTGGTATTGTTCCATTGTTTTGAAATCTAGTTAACATTGTTTTACTAACAAGAATGCATGCTTATTAAAACAATCAAATTGTCATTTTACTAGTATTGGTTTTGTGTAGCATAGTTTCCCTTGATAGATACATTCAAGGGATGGATGGGCACTCCCTAATTACTTTACAAAGTAGTAAGCGCATGCTCATTTCTATACATTAAGGATTTTGAACCATTTAGATTTTTAAACATCGACCACTATGTTAGGATAGCTAACAATTATGTTAAATTATGGAACAATGACAAGGAAATGCCATTAATTATGGGAACAATGTCGACTTGTATGAGATTTTTATAATCTAAGGAACCCTAAAAATTGGCATAATATGCACTCAAAATCCATAATAATATTGTGGGTAGGCTCATGCTAGAGACAAAGAGGGAGAGGAGAAAACGAAAGAAAGTTGGATGGATGAGGTTTTTGGGCAAGGATTATAGATGAAAAAAGTAGATGCAAAAAGTGCCCCCTTTCCCTCTCTCATTTAGGGTTTCCATTTTGCACTCTCCTTTGTAGAGCAGATAGTGTAGTTGTTGGCCATTTGGTTTCTCTCACGCTAACTCTCTTGCAGTTGCTCTCGTGCTGTTGTGGTTGCTGCTGCTGCTGCTTCTTCCAATCTCAGACCCAGCTAGCTTCTCTCTAACCCGACGCATAACAAAGCCACAGAACTCTCCTTTCGACTCATTCTGAAGCATTTTCTGGTGCTGTCTCTGTGTATCTGTTTGTGTGTGTTTTGTCAGCTTTGGTAATTCGGTTAATTGTTGGAGTAGGAGAAGAAGAAGAAGAAGAAGAAGGAGATAGTACTAGTGCGTGCAACGTTGCGTGCAACAAGAGTCTGGCTCTCTGCAGAAAAGAATAGCCGCTAAGGTTCTTCTTCTTTATAGAGCAACAACAAGATATATCCATATCCATATTTGATTTTGCTTCCTCATCTGCGGCTGTTTTGCGGTGGTGGTGGTGGCGGATTGGGAAGTGTGTGCAGATTTTTCCATTCTTTTCCTCAAGTGGGGCAGAAGAAGATCGATGCCAGAGGAGCCTCATCGCACTGCCATCTTTGTTGTGCATCTGGGGTTTTGTGCTAGAAAAAAGTGTGTTACGTAGTTAGTTTCTTTGCAAATTCTCGGAGAATACAGAGATAGTACCAGTGTTTTTCTTTGTATGTTGTGGTCGATTTCCTGATTTCAATTGTGGACGGTGAATGCTCGTCTTTCTGGCGAATGCTCTGTTAGCAGCTTGATTTTTGATCGTCTTTTCTTGCACTGAATTGGGATCGTTGTCAATTCCATTTTTGCTGCAAAGTTGCATGACTTGTTTGTACATTTTCCTTTCGTGTCTGGCACGTCTGCCGCTTTGTTTTTTTTCTTTTGTTACGAGCGGAGGCCTTTTTACGGTTCCTTGAACAACGCTGGACAGGGTTTCTCTCGGTTCGAGCTCCCGATCCGAGGCGCATTACATCCCTGACGACATCCGTTGTTTCTTCTCTCTCGTAGCGTGTCTATCTGTCTGTCTGTCTCGCTGTCCGTCTCTCTCTTCACGGAGTTTTGTCTGAAGATCGGAGGTTCGAAGAGGTTGCCATCCTGATTAGGTGACCTTCTGTTCCTGGCCTGTGTGTGTGTCTTTTCGCCACCACCTTTGTTCTCATTGTGTATTTTTCGATTGCTTCTGGGGATTTTTGTTGAGTCGTTGCCGAGTCAATTTCGTTCCTCTAAGAGATAGGAACAAGGAACCAGAAACCAGGTCCGTAAAACTGGGATTTTCATCAAGGGGTTTGAATTTTTTTTTTCTCTGTGCATACCATTCACATATGTGTCTATAGATTTGCTTGCCACCTTTTATGCCCGGTTGTGAATTTTTTGTATGTTTGTGATGATGAGTATGTTGTGGAAGGACTAAATAGAACAGCATATTAGTGCAAGGTGGTGTGCTTGTGGCCTCTTAGAATGTGATGAAGAGGATGTCGGATTATTAGGGTTTTGTAGCCCTTAGAATGTGATGGAGAGGATGTTAAGGTGTTAGGGTTTTGTAACACTCTTTTCCAGGGCCAACAACAAACTTCATAGGAGTTTTGAAAGCAAGACTGACACATAGTGCTTGTGTTGTTGCAATAGCATAGATATATGGGCTAGCCATCGGATATTGTGTCCTTACATGGGACGAGACAGTGACTGCGGGCTTCCCCCCTCAAAGCGATTGAAGCTCAGTAAACCTTGTCCCTGGAAGGTGGTGGAAGGGTTTCCTACCGGAGTTGTGGGTGTGGGCTCTGGTGCAGCCCCAATGGCCACAGATTTAGCTGCCAATGAAGTAGAAACATTGGGCTCTCGAGGTCAAATCCGAAAGGTTGAATTTGTGAGAATCATTGCTCAGGCACTCTTCTCGCTCGGCTATCAGCAAGCAGGCTCAATGCTTGAACAGGAATCTGGGATCATGTTGCAGTCACCAGTTGTAGCTGAATTTCGGCAGGATATTCTGGCAGGTCAATGGGACAAAAGCTTAGGTATACTTCGCATGATTGGTCCAATTGACGAGGAGACCCTCAAATCTGCATCATTTCTCATATTGCAGCAAAAGTTTCTGGAGCTTTTGGATCATGGTGAAACTAGTGCTGCCTTAAAAACACTCCGCTCTGAGATATCCACTTTAGACATCAATACACAAAGAGTACACCAGCTGGCAAGCTTCATTATGTGCCCGTCCCGGGAAGTCTTGCTAGAAAAAGCGGACTGGAGGGGGGCAGGGGAAGATTCGCGAATTCATTTGCTCGAAGAGTTACAACAGTTGCTTCCCCCTTCTATCATGATTCCTGAGAGACGACTGGAGCATCTTGTGGAACAGGCACTGGATGTGCAGCGTGATGCATGTGTATTCCACAACTCATTGGATCATGCTCTGTCTCTTTATGCTGACCATCGATGCAATCGAGATCAGATCCCTACACAGACTCTACAGGTAGATGCTCAAATCCATCACTGTTGTATATCTATGCACAGGATTTGGGAGGTTGCTGACATTCCTGTTGTGTGGGTGACTTAGACACTGCCTTGCTGTTCATGAGTATGAAAGGAGCTTTTAGTCTGTGTTTCCATTTTTTTCTCTCCCTCTCTGAGTGGTTGTAGGGGTTCAATGCCACTGGTCTATTAAATTGAAGTTTGATGTCATCTTGCTCTATGTCTCTATGTCTCCCTATATTTCATGTTGCTATTTAGCTTGCTCACTTTCACATGCTGAGTGCAAGTGTTTAGTTTTCTCCTGTTGTTTTGAGCTGCCAAGTGAATTGTCATCTTGTTGTCTGAACTATGCATAATGAGGGGCTCACAATGTGACAAGGCCAAGGGGTACTGTTTGTTGTATAGGTGTACCATAAGACATATATGTGCCTATGTTATGTAGAATTTAACTCTCTACTACAAGGATTTACAGTGTTCGCCTTGTTTACAGATAACTGGCTGGCAGATTTTGACAGCACATTTATTGCAGTGGAAGGAATATCTGGGGTGTGCAATGCACTCAGTATTGACTGTGTTACTGGGTAGACAATGAGAGATCAGGGTGAGGAATGTTATGAATAGGCTTGTCACTATAGATCCCTTCTTGTTACCAGTAGCCATTGAGGCACTAACCCTCAACCACTGGTATTTTTGGGTGTGAATGGTCTAGGTTTATGCTATGACCCTGAAAGCATTAGAAGGTGCCTTTCTATTGTATGCTGCACACATTCTTGAGCAGTCAAGGGCATAAGTTCTGTTTGCAATAGGGTGTAAAGATACTCTCATTGAAAACAGGAGGTGTTGAGAATAAGTTTTAACATAACATCACTGTGGTCATAGGGGTCCTGTTCATGTTTAATTATAGACTGCTTCACAGCAAGTCCTTAAGTTGCTGATTTAGGTGAAGAACACTTGGTTGGGAGAAATGTGCTTGAAGCATCTGCTGATGCAAGTTTAAGCCAAACACCGTTCTTTGTGACTTTTCAGTGAAAATCAAGGGCTCGGGAACACGCTGGGGGACCATTGCCAGATGCCAAGGAAGTCTTATTTACAGCATCCTCAGCATAGGTTATCTCAGAGTAGGTAACTGGATAGTTATAGCACAGCATATTCAGGGTAAGAGCCAGCTTCAATCCCATCAATGCCTATGTGTAGCTGCGATAGCAAATGTCAAGATGGCAAAGGCCCTGCTTCACGTGAAGTGAATTGACCATACAAAAAGAGTCTTATCATGGCAATGTTCAGGTAAAGTGGGTTGCTTACAGGGCTTTCCATTATGGTTTTGTATCTACAGACAGAGGTACCAAGACCATTCTCCATCATATTAAGGGTGCCACCAAGCCCCACCTTACACATTTAAGTCAGCTCACTCTAGAGTTTAGGGTGTTCTTGTATCGACTGTGGCACCCAGAAGTGTAGCATCTCCTTAAGGGTTTTTCCTTAACCTTATCACATTAGGGGAATTGCATGGCCTCTAGAAGTGAACAAAGTGAAAGTTTGTGATGTATCATGTCCACATCTGCTGAGTCCATAGTGAGTCACAGCATATTTGGCCATTGTTTCTGTACTGTAACGTAAGGAAGTAGATTGTGTGAGGTAACTGCAAGGTGATACAATTAGCAGTTGTAGCTGTAAAGGTTCTTGCAATCTCATGGGTGATCTAACTAGAAGGTGCATGGACAAGGTTGGCCACACCACTTGCTCAGTGCAAATCATCCAAGTATGGTTTGTGATGATGGTTTGGCAGTTGGTTTGGGTCTGTGTTTTTCACAATTAAGAATTATGGTGTGATTTTTATGCTCTCTTGTGAACTGGTTGTGTTTGGCATTGTGGCTTTGGTTGGTTTTGTTGGTGTATATTTCTTATTTACTGTGTAAATCTTCTTTAATGTCAGAACCTGTGTTTGATGATATTGTTGACCAGGTAAGTAGTCCATCAACTTGATAGCATCAGGCCTATGTTGAAGTATTCTTTTCTCTTGTCTCTGTTTTTACTGGATCATGAAATGGGCAATTTCTAATACAGTCACCTGAAAGATAATGTTACATTTGACTTGCTCTCACCCAGCCTTAGAGCATATATATCTTTGATCTCTGTATTTCTGCATGGTTCATGGATAATAGAAAAGACCAATGTCACACATGTGATGTGTTAACAGTAGTTAGTTCACTATTCCTTGTAGACTGAGTGCATAAACTCTGAGGTCCTGCTTGAGGAGGCTCATGGTTTTGAAATGGCTGTCAATGAAAGTGAATGTAAGGCCCAGTATTGCTGGATTTGTTGGGTGCTGGGTGTATGGTTGTGCAGGTGCTAGAAGCACATGAAGATGAAGTGTGGTTTCTGCAGTTTTCACATGATGGTCACTATCTGGCATCTACATCTAAAGACTGTACAGCCATTGTTTGGGAGGTTAGTGGATTTTATGCTACCTCCTTTGATGTTCCAGTCCTACTGATAAGCTTTTTTCCTATCTTTACCACTAGCACAGTGTGGATTGTGAGATGTATTTCTGTTGTTTCCTTTTTGCATGGCTCATCTTCTGAACACAGTTAAATGGTATTGACTATTGATGCAACTGTGAGATTCTCTTAAGACCAGTACTCCAATTAAATGTTGCCCATGTGCACTCATTTCCTTGTAAGGTTGCCTTCAGAGGCCAACTTCTCCTGTGACATCATGAAGCCTGTGGCACTGTTAGAAATCAATGCACTTTTATTTTCAGTCACCTTGTCTGATTCTTCAAGGAGTGCATTGGCACAAAGGATCCTTGGTTCTCTGGGAGGGACCAGATTGGAGGAATGTGGGTCAAACAGTCAATGGGAATCCTTGGACTACTGTGAACTTTGCCTGTCCAAGTATCTTTATTGTGGCAGGAGGCAGACCTACAACTGTGCTTCTTACAGAGAACTGCACATCATCAGTTGTGAGCCACCAGATCCCATCTCACATTGAGTTGGAATGCAGGTTAATGATGACGAGTCGGTCATCCTGAAGCATACTTTGACTGGTCACCGGAAGCCAGTATCTTTTGTTTCTTGGAGTCCTGACAGTACCATGCTACTCACATCTGGCAATCAAGAAGTTGTCAAGCTCTGGGACATCCGCACAGGCGAGTGTAAACACACGTTTGATAAGCCTAGCAGCTGCTTCACATCCTGTGCGTGGTTCCCTGATGGCCATCATTTGGTTTCAGGTGGAGGGGATAAGTGTATTTACATGTGGGACCTTGAGGTATGAGCCTTGATTCCCAGAAATGGTAGCCCCCAGCAAGTTGCATAGCACTTGTTTTTGAGAGTCTATCCCATCCTAGTCCCACTGCTTCCTTGACAACCAGGACCATGATTTAGCTTTCATGATCATGTCCATCAGGCATCCCAATCTTTATTGGGTTCTTCCATTTTCCATATGCTTGGATATCATTGAAGTTGATCTGATTTGTTGTGTTTCCTGATCCATGTGTTGTCCATGGGTGAGAGTCTCACGGATTCAATGGTTTCCAGGGCCGGGAGTTACAGTCATGGAAGGCTGCCTGCTTGCCCCATATCAATGATTTGGCCATTACTGTAGATGGGAGCCACATGGTACGCGTTTGAAGTTTGCAAGTGACAAGGTTGTGCTATCTGGGCTTTGGATTCACGAGAGTGGCAGATATTGTACCTGTTTTTATGCTAAATTGCCTCTTGCACAAGTCCCATGCTAGCTTTGCATGATCTAAGAAGTAATCTGGTTGTTGAGTTCGGTATTCTGCAGATTATGCATGGATCTGGAATCCAATATCACACTTCCTCTCTGGTCTGTCTGAACCTAGTGTTGCCTGGGGTACATCACTTTGCAGGTGAGCACCTCTGCACAGAAAGGGATCCGAATATATAACTTGGAGGTAAAATCAGAACGGATTATAGACGAGGAGAAGGCTATAACATCACTGTCATTGAGTAAGGATGGGAAATACCTGCTGGTCAATCTGGTGAACCAAGAAATTCACTTGTGGGACATTGCTGGCAAATTAAAATCACCTTTGAAGTACAGAGGCCATAGGCAACAGCGATATGTGATTCGATCCTGCTTTGGAGGATCTGATCAGGCTTTTATTGCTAGTGGCAGTGAAGATTCACAGGTTTCTCTACCCTTTGTCCAAATCTACTTCTCTAAGCCTCTCAGCTACAACTCCATGTGCTTGTACCAGACCAGTCAATCAGTCTGCATGTTGGAGACCCACCAAGTTAGCAAGCAGTGGTGATGCAGATTTTGCTGCAGTTGGTCAGCTTTCATAACTAAGATGTCCTAATACCTTCTGGATGAAACGCAGGTTTACATATGGCACAGGGGAAATGGTGACCTGCTGGAGGTGTTGCCAGGCCACTCAGGCACAGTGAATAGTGTAAGCTGGAATCCAGTAAATCCCCACATGTTCGCCTCAGCAAGTGATGACCACACTATCCGGATTTGGGGATTGAGTAGGAGGCAAGAGAGAAGTTCTAGGACTGCAGGCTCATCCTCTGCTGCCATTGACCACCTTGCTAATGGTGGGCCACATGAGCTGTTGGAAAATCTAAGACCTTTCCAACCAGAGACCGTTTAGTATGAAATTGGCATTATCAAGTGACATGGCAGTCAGTTTGGTCTATTCTTTGTCAGTACATCTCTCATTGATTCTTTTCATTTGTTGATGGTAGAGCAAGGTTTTCCTTAAGATCTAGCTCTGTGTGTGTGTGTCTTTGGGAGATGGTTTGATGCCCATATATAGGAGAACTGGTCTAAACAGGCCAGGGAGGTTTTTCTTCAGCAATAAATTACAATCCATCAGTGGTAAATGGGGTATTTCAAAGTCAGCTGCAAGTACAAAGTGCCCAAACCATGGAGCACACATGCCTCGATGTTTTGTATTCCAATGCTTCCACAGTGCTAAACTCTAGTTTTAAGTGTGCTGCCTCTGAACTCTGCTTCTGCCCTTGATGATGGATTGGATTCTAACTATGACAGCCTTCCTAACTTGCTCACATGGCTCAGGTTTCACCTAGGTACTTAGAGGGAGAATAATTTGTCTCTAAGCTTCATTTGGGAAGATGATTTGAGTTGTGGGTGCACACAGACTTCTGCTCCTTGGACAGCAATTCTAATCTGCCAGGCCACAGGATTTTGAGAGATCCCAAACCTTGTCCAAGATAACGAAGGGCCAATGATGTAGTTGAGCAGTTCCACTTATCTATGGCTCCTTATAAATGCACATTACTTCTGGAAAAGTTCACGTCCTAGGCAAGCTTTCAGATCCCAAACCCAGAATTTTATGTACTTGCTGACCCTGAAACTGCTACAAGTGCGGACTTCAGAATCCTCTGAGCTCTCTCTGTGTGCATGGACTTCACAAGAACTCTCTCACACTGGCAGAAATCTTATGACTATTTTTCTGTGTTAATTTTCCTAGCTCCTGATGGGAGATGCGTCAGTCATCTCCTTTGGTAGTTGACAGTGCTACTGTGGATTTGTAGTTTACTGCTCCACAAGATTGGACATACATGAAACTTGTAAATCAACCCAAGAAAACACGCAACGACTGATGTTCTAATATAGAGGTTGTAATCACACTCATTTCTAACTAGACCATTCCTATGAAAAAATGAATTAAACTTGGTATATACCATGCCTGTTGAGCTCACCTCAATCCATGAAGAGCCTTCTTTAGCAAGCAAACTTTATCCTCCTCTCTTGTTATCTTGGATCCTTTCGGTTGACACACATATATTTCTTCCTCAAGCTCTCCATTAAGAAAGGCAGATTTAACACCTATTGTTTGATTTTTCTTTATGCTAATGCAACAAGTGTTTTAATGGTTGCCCATTTCACTCTAGGAGCAAAAGTCTCTTAGAAATCAATTAGTTCAAAACCCCGAGCAACTAATCTAGCTTTGAGGTTGCCAACATTGCCATTTGTAGCAAATTTAATCTTGAATGTCCATTTGTAGGAAACATGAATATTTCTTGATGGAAGATTGATCAATTCACAAGTTTGCTTGCACATAATTGAGTCATACTTCATTTGCATTACTACTTGCCATCTAGGATGATCATAAGCCTCCTCAAAACTTTCTTGTTCACCTCAAGAGAATAGATGTAATCTTTTGAATGAAAGGCAACATTCCTAAATTGCTTTGATGGTGATCTCATTGGTGAAGGATGAGGCCTTGGTCATCTTCTAACAACTTGGGGTGAAAAGTCTTTTTTTCCCTCTAGAGATTCGACAAAGTTTGGTTCATTTTCTATTTTTGGTTGTTTTCCTTCAACTATTGCACGTGCCTCTTGACTTACTAGTATTAGTTCATCCTTACTTGATTCAAATTCAAGTTGAATCATTAGTTCTTTTTAGTTGCTAACAATGATCCCTTTCTCATATTCAATGCTTTAGGAGTTAGCATTCTTGGTAATGATGATCCTCCTCACTTGAAGATTATAGAATCTCTTGGCTTTAGATGCCTTGTCATAGCCTATGAAGGTGCATATAATCACTCTAACTCAAGTTTAGTTTGTCTTTCCTTCCTTGGGGTACATGCAAATAAGCCAAACAACCAAAGACTTGCAATTGACTAATCTATCAAAAATATAATCGGTATACACATGCGTAGGTGCCATCTTTTCAATTTCTTTGGATGGGCTCTTGCTAACCAAATAATTGGCTACGTTCATCACCTTCATCCACCTATCTATAGGTAGTTGTGATTTTGTTGCATGTTATGAGCTCTATCAAGTATGGCATGATGCTTCCATTCATTCAATCCGTTTAGTAAGTTGTGTTAGTCACATTGAGTGTTGAATTTTGTTTTCTTGGCAATATTAAAAAAATTCATTGGACATAAATTCTCTTGCCCAAATAGTATTAAATATCTTGATCCTCTCCTTGTTTTGATTTTCAATTGTTTCCTTCATTATCTTGAACTTCTAAAATGCTTGCAATTTTGCTAATAAAAAATAAATGCACATTCTTTTAAACATATATTAATGAATGTTACAAAACTTTTTGAACCTCCAAGTCATTATTCTTGAAATGTCCACATACTTATTCATGGAAAATTTCATTGACCTTAGTGGAGTTAATCAAGTTTTGTTGCCTACCCAAGACACAACGATCACACATTTTTGTTATAATAAGATTGTTAGGCATTCCTTTAGATAGTCCTACACTTGAAAATTCATGTTAGAGTTGTACATTGATATTACTCTCAACAATGAGTAATTCTTGTAATCTTGCATTTTTTTTCTCCAGGTCTTGCAATTAGTTTATATAGACCATTAATCAAATTTCTTTTCCATTTGCTAAGATTTTGTCACATAATCCAAAACTTGTTGGATTCAAACATGACAACATATCCCAAATTGACTTTAGCTCTTCTTAAAAGTAGATTTTTCTTGACACTAAGGAAATACAAAACATTATGTTCATCTATATTGTTCCATTGTGAAGCCAATCTTTCAACTATTTTTCATTGGGATAGATGGGGTGTTTTTTAGCCCATGTTTAGGTCAACAACACTTGATGTAGACCTCTAGTTTCTATGGTTTAATTTGCATCTCAAGATTGGGATTTTAACCATAGGTTCTTTGCATGTTGTGGTAAGCCTTCCTCATAGCAAATCTCCCCGTCTACAAGCACCTTGCTATTTGTTTCAATAGAAGTTGCCTTTGCAAGGTCTTCAATATTTGTTGAAAAAAAAACTTCATTGGTGATTGTTTTCATTTCATGATTTCCATTCGTTGCTATTCAAACAACAACTAATTAGTCAATTCGTTTATAATGGGAAGCTCATCTTGCCCATTCACGATGGTGATGAAGTAATCATAATAGTCAAGCATGGCATTAATGATGATCCAATTTTTTTTGGAAATTTCCATTAAACTTTACAAACTAGCTAGTTGGCTCATGCAATCCTTGACCTTGTGCAATGGCTTTGAAATGATTTTTCTTTCAACCAATGTAAGGGATTGGAACTTAATCAATAGGTACATTATTCTTGCCAACTTTTGATTGGTGTAAGGGGTCATTAGTTGAATCCAAAATGCCATGGGGTTATCCAATGTTGCAATGTAATGGACAATTCAAGCCTTCACATTAATGATGATGAATGCTTGAGTTTTGTGCCTCCTCTTTCACTTGTTGATTCTTGTAATCTTGTAAATTGTTTGTCACATAGATGCATGAATGTATGGCACCCTAAACCAACTTATTAACTTCACACATGCTCATAATATTTTGTTAATTCATGTTAACTAATTACTAATTGTGTGATCTTCAATGAAAATTTCATTCAGTGCTAAGTCTCTTCCTAGTTGTTTTATTTACTACAATAAGAAATACATGTTGTCACTAACTCTTAGGTTCTAATACCATGTCAAATAAAAATAAAAATATTATTTGAAAAACAAGTATTGGAAATCCCAATTATTAAAAAATATAAAGGATCAACATATAATAAGCCTGTTTACCTACCACATGTACCTCACTTTCTGATTTTTCCAATTAAAATTTTAAAAATGCTAGCTTCCTTTACAAATTAGTGACCTTTAAAAAAATAGCGAAACATTACATTATCAACTAGGTGTGCTACTAATTTAAAGGACTTTGATTAAACTTACATTATATTATAACTACATGCAACCTTGAGTGGGTCATTAAATTAAATTTTGATCAATCTTTAAAAAAATCTTATCATTCATGAACTTTTGGAAACTGTTAATTATTATTGATTAAAATGCAAGAGGAAAGTAATTTAATTTCCATAGATCTTTACAAGTAGGTTGTAAATTTTATTGCAATGTACTAACAAAGCATAGTACTACACCTACCCAAGTTTTCACCTAGTCGCATAATTAACAATTGACCAATTCTTATTTTGGATGTACAATTACTTTTGACCCAAAATTCTCCAAAAATTCTATATCGATAGAAACCTAATGAGTTAAAAAAAAAATCTAGACCTAAAAAGAAACATGGAGTCAAATTGATTATATCTCGAAACATAGTCTTCCAAGTACATTAGATTACTTATCAAATGATGATGATGAAGATTCACGCGTTTTCTTTTCTAGGGAATTGGAGCTCATTTTGACCTCACAAAATAAAAAGAAATATTATGTTACAAATCAACACTTTGCATGACTTCACACCATTTTACATAGATTTTATTTACAATAATGATGTGACGTTAAAATATTGTACTTTTATGTACTATAAATGCTAACATTGCCTTAATAATAATTAATAATGCATCACAAGCTTTAGCAACATGATGTAATTACATCAAATTGAGAACCAATTTAACATATGTTACAACACATTTCAGTTTGCAATAATGATGAAGATTTGTAATTGAAAATCAATTTGTAATCTACAATAACAATGAGGATTTCAAAATTGAACACCAAATTGGAATTTGCAACAAGAAGGACTTTGAACTTGAACATTAATTTGAAATTTGCAATAATGAAAAAAACTGCACTCAACATGAATGCATTAGGAATCAAAATTAGAGAAATCAAATTGAAAATTGTAGTGCTTCAAGAAAAGTTCATTGATTAGATGTTCATCATTTGTGAAACATGCAATAACTTTAAGAAACACTAATAGTATTCCGACCTATGAATGAAAATTAGCAATTAGCCCAAACATGTTGTACAGCTTTGAAGATTCAAATGTTACAAAATCTAACATTTTCATACAATACTAATATACTTCACATAAAGTGGAAAACACAAAAGACATTGAAACTTGTTGGGTAGACAACATTGAAATGGAGCAATAATCTATGCAACCTTTTTGTGGTTTGATGCATCATTTTTGCAAGCATGGGGTAATGAAGGTAGATGTTATCAAATTCAATTGATGCATTTCCTCACTAGCGAGGAAGTATATATTGTTCATAAGTAGTCACATGTGCACATACCCTTATGATCACCAATTGGCCCAAATGTGCTTCACATGCATTCCTTTTCAATGGGAAAAGCTTACTTTCAGAAAATTTAGTTGACATGATGGACAAAAGGTTGAAATAAAAATGACCAAAAATAGTGAGAAGAACCAAATTTTGTTGCATTTTACATTCCAAGCTTATTAAGATTTCCATTTTTGGACCTCCTCTTTCAACTAAATTTACCAGCACACCATCCACTGGATGCTCGTTATTACTCAGTTGTGGATGAACTTCATCTGAGTTAATATTTGATTTCACTTGATAACCAATTGGGTAAGAAATAGGTCTCATATACAGGCCGCACATAGATAGGAAAATAGGTAACTACTAGGTAAGTAGATGGTTTATACTTAGGCGAGGGCTGTTTTTACTACCTACCTACCTACTAACAACCCTACTAACTTGTGGGTTGTTAGTAGGTAGGTAGTGGGAAAAAAAAAAAGCACTGAGCTAACCACCATGGTTACCTCTGTAACTGGAACCCAACGGAAAACTGTTTCATGACCACTTACCATCCATCCCTTGATTTTCTTCAGCATCATCAAGTATCATCATCCATCATTTTCATTCAGCTTTGGGTTTGCAATCTTAGTGGCTTAATTACATCAAGTTAAAGATGTTTCCAGTCCTCTAGTAGTGTCATGGGAAGAATGTTGGTGTCATGTACTGAAGTAGAAATTAGACTATAGGGCACTCAATGATGCAGCTGGAGAAGTTGTGTGACTTCAAAAAAGAGCTCAAGATCGAAGAACAATTTAAGCCCACAACCATTTTTTGTGATAACCAAAGTGCTCTGAAACTGGTGAAGAATCCGCAAGAACCAAGCAGATTGAATTACAACATCATTTCATAAGGGAGAAAGCTGAACAAGGACACTTGTGGAAGTTGGATCTGTTCCAACATCAGAAGAGGAGGCAAATTTCTTGACAAAACCACTTGGTTTGAGCAAAGATTTGAAGCCTGGAGAGAGCTTGGTAGGAGTGACTAGCTTGAGTCAACTCAAGATAGAACCGCTTCAGCATCTGGGCACTAATATTTAGAAACTTTATTAACTCATAGGACTACTAGTATAATCTCTATTCATTTCTCTCAAGAGTTTTAGTGTGCTGCTTTCAAGACAAAACAAGGGGTGTGTCACACTGTGTGGCCTTGCCATTTACATTAACAAGTATCTTTAAGGCAAATGAAGAATTATGGAAACTCAAATATTTCACCATGCAAAAAATATAATCTTCAAAAAATCCTCCAAAAAGAAACCAAAATCCTTCAAGGTATTATAACTCTATAACAAATCTCAAGTTTCAACACAAGACAAAATATCATCTTTCAAAAAGCTTCATATAAAAATAGACCTATTCTTACCAAGGGGCCAAAATCCCTTAAGCTACTATACTCTATAATGAATCGAAACACAATATCCTTGCCTTGGTAGGCAAGGCCAATAAACACACATGTGCACTGAAGTGTGAGGGAGATTGTAAGATTGATCTTGAGACTGAATTTAGTGGTCTTATTAGAAAGATCAGGTATGTTGTAGGTAACTACTTAGTATGCACACTGATCTTGTATCATACACCACTGCAACGAAAGATGTCCTTGCACGTTAAATGGTTTCATTGAATTTTGAATCACTGCAACGAAAGGTGTCCTTGTACCTTAAATGATTTCATTGGATTTTGAGTGAATTCACCAGTCCTAATGAATAGGACTTAGTGGGATGCAGTGAATTCACTGGTCAAGCGAATGAGGACTAGTGAACTGCACTTGCATTTTGTAACAAGAGTGCAGTAATGAATAGGGGGATGCAGTGAATTCACTGGTCCAGCGAATGAGGACTAGTGAACTGCACCTGCATTTTGTCACAGAGTGCAGTGAAGTGGTTCTGTCATTGGGAATTCCAAGACATGGGTTTCAACTAAAAGCTTAGTTTTCGTCTGACATTGTGATCAGCACTCGTGAGGTCTGGCTCCCAGGGGTAGTGGACAAATCGGCTCAAGAGCTCTGTGGGCTGCAAGGAGGAATTGCATGGCTAAGTTTTTGCATCATGCACATTTATCTAGGATTACAGTGTCTCCGTAAATCAGAAAGGAACAAAGTTCTCGCGAATTTCTTCCAGGTGATAGATCTGTTGAAGTGATCATGATTCAAAATATAACTTCAGCTGCCAAACTCAAGTACATAAGGTGACGGATCAAAAATCCTTGAGCCATTTCTGGACGGCTGCTTAAATCGTGAAGAACACACGATTTCACTCTTGAAGTTTGTTTGAATCATCTCTACATTCCTGCAACTAATTATATACCACTACTGTTATGGAAAAGAGTTTGTGTACTCTGATAGTGCAAGTCACCTTGTCAGAGTAGCTACCTGTCTCGCCAGCTCCTGAATTCGTCTCTTTTGTTGCCTTGCAGGAAGCCTGTTGATCTCTTCGCACGAGGGGAGATTGTGAACTGAGTCGGGAAAGTTATATTGCTTTTTTTTCTTGTTGCAGTAAAAAGTGCCCACATCAAAGGCTCGAGCGGCCTGTTCCGGTGTTGGATAGGAACCGAGCCAAATCCTTTCGGCCGCATTAGTTGGCCTTATCTCCGTCACCCAGGAAGAAGTCGACTTTGTCGCTCGTCGGATTCCCTTAAATCTACGCCCAGGCGTCGAAGCGCTTGCTGACCCTTTCCTATGTTGCACTTCCTCTTCGGCCTTCAACTCATGACGAGGTTCCGACAATCGTACTCCTCCAGCCTCATCGACTGAAGGCACACCGTAATCTTGTTGCCATTTTATTTCAGGTAGGTTCCAGCACTCTTCATGGATTCCAGGTAGACCTTCGAGCCACGGGTCGATCCTCCACCGCAGTAGAGCGCGGGAGAAGCATTTCAAGGCTTCCGTTATGTGAAGCAGAAGGCTCCAGCCCTGTCCAGGCTGCCGCACAGCTATCTGCTTCCCACAATCTTGTACTGACATCTTCGACGTAATATTGACTACTCTCTGTACTCTTCCCTGCCTGCCTTCCTCCTGTTACACACACACACACACGACTGAACTAGTGAAAAAACTTCTCTTCAGCTGCTAGAACAGCGCCTTTTGTAGAGTCAGTTGCAGCTTCTCCACTACCGCATCAACGTCGTAGCGCAGTTATAACTCGGATCAACACCAGATCACAACACGATCCTCGGACCTCCCCGGGCACTGCTAATTCGGGTTCCCGAATTTCTTAGACCTAAGTACTCCTCACCGCCACGCACGTCGACTGCAAAGCTGGTGAGAGAGTAACCAAAAAGAAAAAAAGATAAAAGCTAGTTCACAATCCTATTTCTCCGAGATCCAAACTACCAGCGCCAGAATCTTACAAACATGAAGACGACCGGAAGAAAATCACGATTTAGAACTTCAGGAATTGAGAACAGCTTCATGAGATTGAAAACTAGTTATCCGAAGAAGTACAAAACTAGACGAAAATCTGCCACAGCCAAGAGAAAAGAGAGAGAGAGAGAGAGAGAGAGAAATGGAATTACTGAAATCAGACTGAGGAGAGTTAAGTAAACAATTCAGTGCTCTCGGGAGAAAGAAAGCTCGTGGGAGGAGAGAAGAGAAGAACGGTAGAGAGAGAGAGAGAGAGAGAGCGCGCGAAAGCTCCAAGCATGAGGGGCGGGATACCGCCGAGGGGGGCACGTTGCGAGAGTCCAGATTATTAACACAAAATTGAGTCCTCGTAGATGTTTCATCCACAATGTTAGATGAAAACCACATAGTAGTACCCCACCACCACCCCCCACCACCACCCGCCAGCCCCCTCAATGAACCCCCATTTTAAAAAGACTTTTTTGAAAGTAGCCAACTTTGACCAAAGAAAAATCGGTATGGATTACCTTTCCACAAAGTAACCGAGAACACAAATTTTGGTATCATATAAAAAAAAGAAAATAAAAATCAAAGAGTATCTCCAGTGGTGCTCAGTATGTGACCTGCACAGTAAAATTGGATGAAGAAAAGTCAAACTATACCGGTTTGCCTCAAGAATACGGTTTTGGCTCAGCAGAATTGTTCAGCCTCTGCAATGCCTGCCCTGGTAAAGAGTGTAATAAATATGATCTGACTGCTGGTACATGGTTAACTAATAAGAGTGTAGTAAATATGATCTGACTGCTGGTCCGTGGTTTACTAAATAAGAGTGTAATAAATATGATCTGACTGCTGCTGGTACGTGGTTTTGCTATTAGTAGTATCCCACCTATTTGTTGTCCAAGTTTTCAGTTTTATGGGTGTGGTTGGTTGCAAAAAAAAAGTAAATAACTAAACTTGGATGTGAAAAATATGTTTGCAGGGTCCCAACTTTTAAAATGTAATTTCCATATTTGTTTCTCCACATTTTGAAGAGTCTTCAAAAAGGATGTTTTAACTATGACTTTACATGTTTGGGGGAACTTCATGGACCATTTCCTATTTTTTACTGTTGCTAGTTTGAACTTTGGACTTTGGACTTTCCATAAAGGGGAATTCAGTGGAGCTCAATGTTTAATATTGTTTGGAGTTGAAAAGTGATTTTTATTTTGGCTTTTAGTAGTGGAGATTTGGATCTTAGCAATTGACCTCGGACCCACCCACTCGGCCTTGTTTCCTTCATTTCTTTTTTCCCTTGTTGATTTCACACTCTTGTAATCTCTAGTTTGGCATTATTATACAAAAAGTAAATATAGGCTTTCCTTTTATGAGATGAAGATTTAAAGTAACCACTAATTTAGAGTTGAAAGTACTAATTTCCTTTAATTAAAGGTTTGAGATTATAATATTTAATTTAACTAATAGTCACAAGTTGATAACAATTTCAGGTAAGAAGTAAATAAATGACTATTTTATTTGATTATTACTTGTGAGTTTTGTGAATTTGTTCATACATTCTTCATACATTCTTCTTTGAAAGGAGACATCTGGGTGTACCCATTAAGTGCGAATGCTTAACAATTTAAACTTTTGGGCCAGACCCGTTTATGCATGTAAATGAAGTATCAAGAATAGAAATTGTAAGTTCCCTTGAATATATGATTAGTGAAGGCTAATTGTTTTGCACATCTATGAAAAAGATTGTGGGTTACAATTAAGAAAAATCCTTCCATGCTCCACCTCTTTCCCATTTAAAATTTGCCCTTGTGTTCCCATACGGTTTCCCAATAGTTTATGCCAAAACTAAAATTTGTGCCTTTTCACATCCATCTATAATGTATAGATAACATGGACATGAAAAGACACATGTTAATTTTTCTTTTGATATCCATGTGGGTGGGTAGGAGAAGTTAGGAGTGAGTTAGATAGCTTTAGAAGAGTGAACTTCACATGGCACAAATAGATATACATACTTTAAAAAAAATATTTGTATAGATTATAACTATTACATAATTTTTAGTGATAAATCAAGTTAATGTTCAAATTGTGTGATGTAGTTAGATAATAATGTTTACAATATATCATTATATAGCATTTGGTTGAATTTTGAATGAGATTAATGGGCATAGAATATTTAGAAATATAAAGATTATAATGATTTTTTAAACATTGGTTAAGTAGTATCTATCTATTAAGGATGATAGTTTGTTTGTTGCTCATGTTGAGATCTCCCAAACCATGGTGTCCTTGGATGACTTGGGGTGCATTGAGGTGATTCATAATGTTTAGACTTACATTGCAAAAGTTATTGAATATTGAACATTTTTGTCCTTCAATATTCAGTAAAATAAAAACCAAGGAAATGGGGCATTCTTTTGATATTATTGAAAAATGTTCAATGAAGAGGACTTTATGGAGGAAATTTTATAATTTTAAGATTTAAGATGCAAGAGATATTGAATTTTGAATGATTTTTGTCATTGAAAATTTAATATAAATTCAAATTTCAAAATCAACTAGTTGAATAATGAGTTCACATTTGGGCCAATAACATAGACCACATTAACACCAATGACAAAAAAAAAGTAACCAACTCCATTATGCCACATCATCCTTTCATCATACCCACCATTCACAATTGGCAAATTTTGTGAAATTACTATTTGATTCCAATGAGAATGGTACACTGGAGCTAGTTTAAGGAAGGCAATTTGGGGTTCCATAACTCATCTTTTTCAATGATAGTTCCAAGTGATGATTTCACATTGAATTCCTTTTATAGTTGTCTTTTCTTATCATCATTTTTCAATCATCACATGCAAAAATTGAATGAATTTGTCATCCCAACATAAACATTAGAAGAAAATCATATATCAACAAGTATATTTATAGCTAGTTTTTAGCTAGAAACAATATTTGTAACTAAATTTTGTATAGTTGGGCATGACAAGTTGTAATAACAACTAGTTGGAAATGACATTACATATTTCATATATGCTACTATATGCGTTCATCTATTGCCTTATAAGATATAGTGGTTGCCCTTACAATGATTATGCAACTATTTTAGTGGTCATTTTTGCAAAATGTGTATAAACCATTGGTGAACACATGACAACAAATTAAAACTACCTACCTTTTGTGGGATGATATTTGGTGAGTAGGTGAGTTTGAATGTGAACTTGATGAAATATTTCAAGGTATATTTCATTCACATCAACATTATATTCTTTGACATATTTTTCCAATGTAGACAAAATATTTGTTAATAGTTTCCAATATTTTACCATGTCATCAAAAGTTTTATGTGGCAATATTCATGTTTTTTATGTACATAGTTGCTAGGTGGACAAAAGGAATTTGAAAGGAATATATGTGGAGGTGGCAAAGAGTTGGTTACAACCTTTATGTGTGGGTACAATACGTGAAACAACAAGTTCATTATTATGGGGCATAAGAACAAGACACATAAATAAATTGAATTTTATTCCTAGTTGATTTTAAGAATTTTTTGTCTTTTTGCACCAACATTAACAACTTTAACTTTAGTAGTCAACACTACTTCAACTTGAATATAACCAATGTCCCTTCTAGTACCATGATGAATTATGCTAGATTATAAACTTAAAATTGTACATGTGTTTTGGGTAGAAAAACAATCTATAGTTTGGGAGCACAAATTTTCCTATTGCGCATATTGCTCTTCATTTGAAATAATCCCCTATACACATGTATGTAATAAAGAGTCAACATTTACAATTTGGCCCCTTGTCAAGTTGTGGAAAACTTTTTTTTTTTTTTTTGTGACTTTCATTGTTTTGAATGAAATCTCTTTAAATTCTACCAACTTGGCCTTCATAAGTTTCATGCAGGTCTTCAACTTCTCCTATACATTTTTAAAAAAATGGTAAAATGAACTTATATATGTAATTCATTAACTAAATTAGTAGTGAAAAATCAAGTTCCATTGTTGTTTGTTGTTTTTTCATAATATCATCCAATTGATCAAAATGAATGTGCTTATATCAAATTCAACTTTGAAATTAGTAAACTTAAATTTTCTTGAAAAAGTAGGTAGAAAACAAATATAATTTTAAAATACACATTACCTTCCAAACTTTTTTGCATATCTCCAATCAAACATAGCCATTGTAATAAACTCCTTGTATTTTGATCGTTCAACATATCCACCATTATGGGCCAACCATAAAGCTCTATTGCCCAAAGTTGTTGTTGGTTTTATAGCTTTATGGTATATAATGGTTACAATAACATTCGAATCCATAATAAGAACATACCCAAACAACTACAAACTTTCATTCAATTCTTCATCTTGGTCGAACCCCCTCTTGATTTCTTTAAAATTGAAGACCTTGAATACCATTACAATAGATCTCACACATTGAAGGATGTCTATCCCCTCATTTTTTTGCTTTTGAGTCACCTTGATTGACTCCTCAAATGTCAATGAAATCATAAATGGCCTAATTATACATATTTGAAACACATAGACACACAAGACAACACCATTGACAATACAAACAAACTCTTCAAGTGTTAATGAAACCATAGATGACATAATTATACCAATTTGAAACACATAGACACACAAGATAACACCAATGAAAATAAAAACAAAACAACTTTGAACATGCATCTTAGTCTTCAAAGATGGGATGTTGAAATACCAATGTTAAATGTCAAATAGTTGGTTACTTTTGAAAATTACTTGGAGGCCAAATTTTTTAAAAGTTTTATGGAGATTCATAGAATCAATTTAGATTATGTGGCTAGAACATGTATGTGTTTATAGGCTCATGGGCTGGTCATTTTATGGATGCTAGGCTATTAAATGCCTCGTTTCATCCAATAGGTTGCATATGACCATGTATGTTAATATTTGTTTGGTAAAACAAAGTGCACAAGTAATATGCAAAAACATTGTTTGTAAATAACTATTATACATTGAACTGTTAGTTCATTCAAGATATGTTTGAAAGACATTTAAACACCCCTCATTCTCCCCCTTTTCCCCTCATCCCATTTTCATTCAACTAAGGGGTTTACCCATTCAATGAACAATGTCCAACCTCGAGATAGAATGGGAACATCATTTTTCAATGTTCAACATAATAAGGTTGAACGTTATTTTTCAAGTTACTCTCCAAGTTTGTTTAGGTCATAGTAGGTTTTTGACTTATCAAAAGGCCTTTGTTGAGGTGATAATATATTTCTTTGCTTGAAATAATATAATTTAGAATAACTATTTACACATTGTGTTGGAATGGGGGCACTCTTCGAGAAATGTTGGATCATAACACCAAATATTCACCCCTTATGGATAGTCAAATGTTATTGTGAGAAGGGGGGCCCAATATGGAAGGGCAAAGACGATTTGTCACCTTTAGGGGAAATTTTGTGAAAATGATTTGGGCATTCATGAACATCTTGAATGTAGTACACCATGATGGGATTTCGCATAATGATTTGTGGAAAGGACATCATGTTGCATTTTTCACCCAACAACCCATATATTGTGTACATTGGTGTGTGTGATTGGGGTGAAGTTGGAGAGTTGCAAGAGGTGACTTCATCCTTCTATGGATTTTCCAAGGAACATGATGCCATTAACACAAGGAAATTATGTTGGTGGGTAGCCCTAGAACTATTTTTGTTCATGGTGAATCTAGAATTATGAATTTCCCTAGATGTATGTGAAACAAAATCAAACAACTTCAAGGTTTAAAACATATTTAATTAGTATGCTTGCAAATGTGATATGAGCTAAAGATTGGGATGTGGATTAGTTTTTGGACAATTCAACCAAGATGTCAATTGCCAAGGGGTGCAAATGAGATATCATGAACCACATCCGTCCCCTTGACCAACTATTTATTTTCGAACATTTTGAATAAAATTTTTTAAAAAAATCTTGAATATTTTCTTCACACTATTATGTTATGATTTACATTAAAGATTTGTTTAAATATGTCATTTTCAAAAAACATCAAATCCATTTACAAGTTCTTATACTACTTTAAAACATTGGTTATAGTGTTTTCAAAATGCTTTTGAATATTTTTCATTCACTAGATTGATTTCAAACATTTAGAAAATGTATTCCAATACATTGAAAATAAGATTATGTAAAAGCGATTCCATTTGGAGTTCTTTATTTTTTCTAAAATGTCAGATACACAAACCAATTGGTTACATTTACTTGTACATTAATGTGACTACACCTCAAGGTGATTCATGATATGTATGAGGTGAATCCAAAGTTGTGAAAAATTGTCCAGCATGTCTCATACATGTTGATGAGGCCTCCATACAATTGGATTTCACTTGAAGAATGTTATTGAAGACATTCATAGATTATTAGTAGTTGGTGCATATATGAATCGTCAAAAGTGATATGATTTGGACTTTTTAATTTAATAAAATGAAGTTTTGTTGAGGAATCATGATGTCATGTGTGATTTATTTTGAAGTTTGAATAGTTTTGGGATTTTCATTGAACACAATTAAAATTTCACAAGTTTTAATTCATTTGCATTAATATTGTGATTATCCTTGTGCAAATGCTAAGGGGCATAAATAGTAACATACATCCCATCATTTCATGTTTCCAAACTATTTCCTTGCCAATATTTTGACATTTTGGAAGATCCATGTGTCCATGTTTAAATACAAAATACTTCGATAAAAGGTCATACATATCAAATAATGGAATAACATCAATAGATATTTAGTTGAAATTATATTTTTAATGCAAATGGAAACCTTCCACATTTTTATAAAAAAAACTTGGTGTTGAAAAAATTGGTGAAATTTAACCAAATTATAAGAAATTTGGTGAAATTTACATTCAAAATCCAATATTTTCTTCAATTTTCCCAACTTTTATTCTTAAAAAGAAAAAATTCGTCTAGGAAAACATTGAAAAAAAATCAATTTAGTCATCATAGTTTGATCACCAATTCTTGTGCAGTGATCAAATTTTTTGATGATTGAAATAATTTTCATTGTTGGTTGTTTGTGGTGACCAAAATAATTTCAATAATGCCTATCGTGACCAAAATGATTTTGGTCATTGAGTGCTTGTGGTGATCAAATGTCATTTTAACCACCACAATTTATAGGGCATCAAATGGTGTGAATTTTGGTTGTTCTAAACCTTTGATGAGCTTGATTTGGGCATTGACCTATGTTGACCCTAGATTTACTATGTTGACCTTATTATGATGTGACATTGGGTAGTGTCAGCATGCAAATGAACACATTGTGTCATGACCGACGTTTGGACACTATTACAACCATCTTTTCATTATTTGTTGTTTATCGTTCATACAATATAGTATGACCAACTCCTTTTAATCCTTTTATTTGTTGGTGCTAAAACATCAAGAACTTCCCCACCTTGAGGAGTACTGCTTCCATGATAATTATTTCAATCAATGCAAAAGACTTTTCCATTGCCCCTTCTAGGTTCACTTTTTGACTTCTCAAGAGGTTTGTTTTGTTTTTACATTATACAAAACACTTTTAAAATGAAATTTGACAAAGGGTTAATGTGAGTAGATGCATGAATGAGTGGTTCATTTCTATGACATTTTTTTGGTTTTTTAGTACCCATCTTATTTCAATGTCTCTTAGCTAAACACATAATCTTTAAATCTTGTCATATATTTTAGCCACAAATAGAAAACAATGCTCTAACAATCACATAAGATTTTAATAATATCGGAAGTGATGTTAAAATTTCAAGAAATTAAATTTTGGGGCTACCAAAAATGGAAAATTATATATATATTTCCAAAGGTGTGTAAAACATCAAACACAATAAAATGATCTTTACAATGACCTTTGGGCTTTTTTTCCTTGAAAACCTTTTTCATCCATAAATGTTGGTTATTCACAAAATGAATGAATTTAATTGAAATTGGGTTCCAAATGTTGAATTTGAATATTTATTGCAAAGGATTCAAAATATTTGTTGAATAATTATAATAATAGTGAAATCAAATGTATAACTAAGGTTGAAACTCATTTTACCACCAACATTGGGGTAAAAAAGAGTTATAATGCCTTGTCAATGCAACTTCTATACATTAGGTTTTGATCAAGCACCTTGAGCCCAACCCCCATTATGGGAAAACTATGGTCTTTGGTGTTGAATCCCCTTTCTTTTATGAATATTTTTTGGCCACTTCAATGCATGTTTGTCAATTAATTAATTCATTTTGAGGATTCCTTTTCTACATTAACAAGAACCGCACCCACCTTTTTTGGTGAGTACCTAATTTAGAATATCTTGGAAAAAAAATCTTTTAGGATGTCTTTTAAAAATTTTAAAAACTTTTTACTATTTTATTAAGCTTTTCACTAAAAATTTGTTAAAAAAATGTCATTTTCAAATATTTCAAGTCATTAAACAAGTCATTTTTTCTATTTAAAATATTACTCCAAAACATGGTATCCATTATTAGTCCTATATGATTTACACATGGCATGAACAACTAGAAATGGCATAAGTGACAAGTTGATTTGATTGTGTAATAAAAAACAACCAATCATAAAAACCATGTTTTGATGTAGTGTAAACATTAGTTACAATGTTTAATTAAAAAATATTTTCTTGTATTTCTAATTCATTAGGTTGATTTCAAATTTATTCACATGTTTTCATGATATATTATGAATGTTTTTATGTAAGTAAATCCATCAATTTCAATGCTAGCTTAAATTATCATTTTAAAACATGAAAACCAAACATTATTTACACTTGTTGTGGCTTCTATTAGTGTCAATTTACCCAATTATATATTTCCAAATATTCTATCAATTTTTAAATTTTCCTTCAAAAAAATATTTCTGAAAAAAAAATATTTGTTGAAAATTTCAACATTTTTAATAAGAATATAATCAATGTCTAACTAGCCCAAATATTACAATAACCTTGTTCATTTATTTCAATAGACTTTTGGTGTGTGAAAGGTGATAATGATAAATTGGAAGTGTCTTGGAGTCCTTGAATTTTGATATATTCACAAAAAAGGTTTTAGACGTATCAAAATTGTTTGAATAATCCTAACCATCCATTGTGACACACATCAACCATAAGATTAACCAAACATCTCCATTGTCCACCCACAAATTGTGTATAGATGTGTTACCATAGGTTTTTAAAAAGGACGAGAGTAACTAATCATGTCTTATTCCTTCAAGTTTGTTTTTATTATGATACCATGATTATAAGTGTATTCTTTTTGAAATTCCAGTTTTTTTCTTTAAATTATTATTAATAATTGAGATTAAATTATTGATATGGTTGTCGCCCTCACAATAACACATATTGCAACAATTGTATTAATTAATGCATGGTTTTTATGTTTTAATGTCAAAATTCATATTAGTGATCAATGTTTATAATGTGTTACATGATAATGTTTTTAGAATATTATTGGAACATGTCAATTTTTTTGAAATGAATATAATGGGTATAAAATATTCAAACCCACTTTAAAAACATTGTAACCAATTTTTTATTATTTAGAATTTTATTCTCTTAAAAATGATTTAAGTTGACTTGAAATGGCTTGAAAATGACATGATCATGAACAATAATTATTCACACTGTTACATAACAATATATTGTGACTTTTTTTTTATGTCACTAACAATTTTGGTCATTGTAAAAATCATTCCCTTGTGAATCCAATCCCATTATTATTTTTAAATATCATCTTAAATGAAAAATGTTGTTTTTATATTATATGTATATGCATGTGTGACTCCTAATATTGGTGTTTACATTGAATATCTTACAAAGTTTTGATGAACAACATAAAAATATGTTTGGTCAATTTTTATGTTATGGTTTTCAATATATAATATTAAAATCCCTTTAAAGTGAAATTCTTAATTGGAAATGTCATACAACAAGGTAAATATATACAATCCATTAATTAAAAAATGATATATGTTTTATTATTTGCACAATTAAAGTTGAAAATTAATTTTCAAACTACATGTTTTTCCATGTGACAATTAAAGTATTTATATTTAATGATAACTAGTTGTAAATATTAACTTGATCAATCCATGTCAACTTAAGAATATTTTTGTTTCCCAAATTTTTAAAAAAAAATCAATAAAACATGGCATTGTGTTGATTACATTTATTATTTTATGGTCATGTTTAATATTCACAAGGATGGCCAACCAAATATGTAGACACATTATAAAATCAAATTGTATTTTTTTAAAAAATGGTTATGTTATGTCTTGGTTGGAAAAAATGCAATTTGATGTAAAGTTGGAATTGATCGCCATCTCAATCCCAAGTTAAATCAACCATCCAAAGTTGTAACTTGGGAAAACTAGTTTTTAAACATTTATTTATTATCAATGTTAAAATTTATTGACCTTTTCAATAAAAAAACAACTTGATGATAATAATATTTTATTATCACCATGTTTAACAATTTTTGTGTGCACATTTTAAATTTTATTCAACAAATAATATTTACGATGAAATCAAAGTTGATCACCAAATTTAAATTATTCAATTTCGGGCAATATATTATGATTGAAAGTTGTGGTTGAAATGACACCACCACCAAAAGAATGGGATTCCCTCATTTTTTTTTTTGGGTCAATTTTCTCATGTTGCACCAAAAGTGATGATCAATTGCAAGAGGATTTAGCCAAATCTAGTTACAAGACAAACAAAGGAATATAAAATCTAGGAATCCTATTAAATATTGGCAAACCACTCCAACCTATTAGCTAAATATGGCAATCTTAAAAGAAGAAAGCTAGAAATCTGCCCAAATCTTCCAAAAATCTTATCTTTGCAATTTCATAAATTTTTCCTTGAAATGTGGTGATTTTTTGGAGATTTTCCGAAAGGTTCCCTTGACGGTGTTGCTTGGGACATTCTTTTTTGAAAGAAAAATGGAAAAAAAATTGTAACCAAAAAAATCATATGGATTGCCCATAAAATGTACAATGGGTGCTAAATCGTTTCAATAATGACTTATTAATTCAAATCTAAAATTGCTCTTTTGCAGACACATATCTACCTTGTCAAATTGATAATTTAAATTGAATTGATACATCTATCAAATTACATTTAACTTTTCAAAAGTTTGATGAATATTCTAGACGGTTTGATAATTGTTGTATAACAAATCATATTTTGTACTTGAAGGAATTATAGGCGATCATGATATATGGACACCTTTGATGGGTGGATCATGTTTTAGGTAGAATCCAAACATGATAAAGGATTGATGTCCTAGAAAATAAGACAAATGCCAATTTAAAATTTTAGTAAAAATGAAAATCACAATAATCCACAAATGTGGTAAATTACATGTTGTACAATATATGTCAATTCAATTAGGGATACAAATCTTCCACTACACGTATAGTCATGGTTGTATTTAGAGTAAAATGACCTAATGATGCATAGTTTGTACTCCTTAGGCAAGTTGTTAAATGGATGTTATATGAATTGGGACAATTTATAGTATTTAAACAATTTTGTAACAATGTTTATAAACACTAGTTACATTAAGTGGTTTTTTTGGGAAATTTTTTAATCTCTTGGCAACTATTAAGAAGAAAAGTCCAATGCAACTCATATAAGGGATTTTTGTGAAAAAAATTGTCGAAGTTGCCAAATTTCAAGATTTTTTAATATTTCACTATATGTAGACAATAGGTTCTAGCAAGTTGGCAAAATATAATAAAATTCTTAAAATTTTCTACTTTTCTTTCTAACCTGTAGTTAAATTTGGCTACAAAGCAATTGGACATGAGAAGGGACTTCAATGCAAAAAGAAAATATTGACATGAATTTTACCCTAGAGATTCACATCTTATTATTTACAAATAATACATTAATCTCTTAAAAGCTTCTCTAACAACACCCCTTATTTGGGCATGAGCACTACTAAATTGCACATACCCCATTGGCCTAAAGAGTTTTTCATTGCCTATTTCATTGAGAAACTTCATCCAAATTCTACTCTACAAGACACTTTTACTATTGCCATTGGACATGCTCAAAGCTATGAAAAGTTTCAAGTCTCAATTTGTTGTTTGAAAAATTTGTGCATCCACTTGGTATACCAAATAGATTAAAACAAATGCACAAAAGTTGCTTCCCAAGTATGGTGATATGAGATCTTCAAAGGAATATATACAACCAAATTGATGGGTTTAGGGTTTAGGGTTATAAACCCTAAACCCACAAAATCTCTAAAACCAAATATGTTATTTGAATTGGGAATGTATGAGCAAACCACTATTCTCAATGTTGTCAACCATATGAATTTCATCTTAAAGTTGGCAATACCTATATGGCATAAGGGAGAAGCTTTCAATAATGTCAATGTGACTTGAAAAGTTTTGAAGAATCAAATTAATTGAAATTTCACCTCTTCTAAAGTTTCAATATGTGTTGAAATGTCCCAAAATGAAGGTCAAGTGCACATCCAAGGAACAAATGTTTCACTCAACTTACCTCCCTAAAACTCCTGCAAATACACCTTAAACCACCAAAAAGTATATAAATTAAAAAATTAAAAAATTGAATTTCACAATTCTAGTAGTAGTTTGCACATTAAATCTTCCTCCCACTTTTTTAGTGTGAATTCAGAGAATTTCACTAATTTTTTGGGAAAAAAAGGCTAATATTTTAAATCATGAAATTGAGAAGAAAAAAAACTTGGAAATAATGGTGTCTTATTATTACAAATTACACTAGAAGGAGAACTTAGATAGTTTCACCCTTGAAATGGGTGGAGGTAAAAAAAACCCTTTCACTTTTGTTATTTGGAGGTGGGCACCAATTTGAGGATCCTAGTGACTTAGGTTACCAATTTTTTATTTTATCAAATTTCATTAATTAATTATAATTAAAAAAAAAAAAATTCTAACCATTGGAGTCTCCAGAGTCCAGGATTTCCCACCCTAGGGTTTAAAAAGGTTGAGACACGTGGCCAAAAAAAAAGTCAAGAGGTAAGAAAGAGCGTTCAGGACAATAGAGTCAATGGCAGAGAGACATGGCCACCCACCCACCTGGCATCAGTGGCCGTACCACGCGTTGTCGCTTGGGAACCGGAGATTTCCAACCACGCGTTTACGCGTTCAGAAGCTTGTGCTACCGTGTGAACGGATCATAATTTTTGCTGAGTCAGTGTCCGCACAAGCCGACGTAGGATAGGAATCTGTCATACGTCACAGGTCTCAATGAACACGTCACGCATCGGTGAGGAGACGGGTATGTAACAAAAAAAGGTGCGTCAGCGTTTTCCTAGGTGTGAATGAGGGTTACGGTATTTTGGGACATTCGTGCATGGGAGACGAGGGAGATAGTGGAGTTCCAGTGCCGTTCCGCAGTGCGGAAGTCGTTCCGCATAGTGGTAGGCGTTCTGGAACACAGGAATGAGCACACGGAATTCCTTTCCGCGTGGTGGAAAGTCGTTCCGCGTAGTGATAGGCGTTCTGGAATGGCGGAATGAGCAGACGGAATACCGGTCTCTGGACCGGGCGACTACCCGTGCGGCGGTACACGGCAGAGTGCACAACAATGCACCGAACAACAGGGGAAGAAGAAGGAGAGAAGAGTGACGACAACGCGCTCTCTCCACTTCCTCTTCTCGCGGATTTTTGTTTTTTGTCCTTGGGTTTTCCCCTTTCTCCATCTCGCTTTTCTGAATCGTCGGTTGCCGTCGTACAAAATTCGCACTCTTTTTCAATTGTTTCTTTTTTGTGGGTCCTCCATTTATTAGGGCTTTTCTCCTTCAAGGGTTTTCAATAATGGTTGGAGTTGAGGCTTTTGGGTTACGGCATAGCTTGTTGCTAGGAGGAGGTGGGAGGAAGGGTTTGGGTTCCGCTTCCGCTTCCGCTTCCGCTTCTCTCTGTCTTGCACCTGTTCGGACATCAGCGTGGGATTTTGCGCGGTGAGGTCAAGAAGAGTGGTTGGAGAGTATGGTGGAATTGGTTCAGGGACGCGATGCGCAGTTTGCGTTGGCAGGTGCCGGGCCTAATTCCATCAGCTGCAAGCTGGAGGAGCCCGATCACTCCAGCGCCGCCAACCGGTATTTTTCGAGGGACGAGATCGAGAAGAATTCGCCGTCGAGAAAGGATGGGATTGATATGAAGAAGGAAACCTATTTGCGCAAGTCATATTGCACCTTCTTACAAGATCTGGGCATGCGCCTGAAAGTGTAAGTCTTCTTCATCTGTTTTTTATCCACTGGAAAACAGTCATTTTATGGAGCAATACTGTAGTGGTTTGTTCGCAGTCATCGCACCTCTTTCTATGGAAGCCTTTAGCTGTCCTGTATTTGGTTGTCCTGCAGGATACCCTTCTACCCTTGCCCTTATATCACCTCAGAATTTGTACACTTCAAAAAAATTCTTCTGTCTGATGAGAGGAGTTTTCCACTGGCCCTGCTCTCTATGCAAATTCTCAGACACTTGCAGTGATTTTGATATGTTTCCCCCAAGAACCCAGTAGTGCCCTAATGATGTTGAAATCTAGGTAATTGTCAAATTTTTCTGAGTTTAGTGAGCTTGCACTTTCCACATTCTTCAACTGTCAAGGGCCATTCCAGTCCTTCATGTCACATTTGAGCAGGTGCCATATTGAGCAGTGCCTATGGTGGCCTCATTTTGGGGGGGGGGGGTACTTTTCCTATTTTGGATCAAGGGTCAATTTAAAGTTTCCTCTTGTTGTAAATGGTGTGCCTGGCCTACATGCAACAGGTCCCATGAGTTTTCAGGTTCATAGAATTTTTACTGGCAACAACATTGAATAGCATTGAATGTTATCCTTCTGCAGCTGTATTGTTGGTTTGGCTTGCCATCACCATTTAGTCTGGTAGAGCTGTTTCTGCCCAGTTTTCTGACTGTCGTTCTGCCATTACATATCATCACATTTTCAAGTTGATTGTATGTCAGTTATCTTGATTTACAGTGGGCACTCAGGTATGGGTTCTGACTCTAGAGGAAGTGGAGGTATTAGAGTATATGTATAGCAAATTTTTGAGGTGACTACTGGTTATGAAATGGGTGCAGTCCTCAGGTGACAATTGCAACTGCTATTGTTTTCTGCCATCGCTTCTTTCTGCACCAGTCGCATCACAGGAATGACTGCTATGTAAGTTTTTCTTGTGGCCCAGATGTTGCTGCTTATATCCAGATATGGCTTGAGAATGTACAGAACATCAAGGAGCTAACAATCCAGCCTGAGTAGAATTGTGTTCATAGCTGGAGTCTTATTTTGACTTTGAACCAGAAGTTTGGTAGAAGCAACTAGGTGAGCATGAGGAGTTTGTTGAGAAATGTACTCAGAGACCCAAGATTGTATTTGTGAAAAAGTTGATAATGGCCAATGTTATGTTGTGCAGATGGTTGCAACTATATGCATGTTTATAGCTGGGAAAGTGGAGGAAACTCCACGATCATTGCGTGATGTTATCCTCATGTCCTATGAGAATCGTTTCAAAAAAGATCGAGCTGCTGTGCACAGAATCAAGCAAAAGGTAACTTATCTATACACTAACATGGCCCTTGTGTACATTGTCAACTGTTAAAGGCTAAAGCATTAACCAACTTCTGCAATGGCCATTGTGGTCCTTCAAGGCTCTTGAAGGTCATGGCCAAGCATGAAGTGTGAACATCTGTTTGTGTTGGAGATGATCTAGTGGTACCCAATGTTTCTTTTATCAGGGCTACAGGTCTCATTCTTTCTGAGTGACACTCACAAGGTTCTGACCACGCTGTTCTTGTCATGTTTGTTTGGTTGTGCTAGACCTACCATAACAATTATTTGGTCACCTGACATTTTTTTGTGGAGTTTCTCTCCGCAATCATGTTGTATTTTCCTTGATCATGACATACAGCACATTTTGGGCGTTGATAATTATAATGATGTGTGTTGGTGTGCAGGATGTGTATGAGGCAGAGAAGGAGAAGGTCCTCCTTGGAGAAAGGCTGGTGCTGACGACATTGGGTTTTGATCTCAACATCCATCACCCTTACAAGCCACTGGTAGCAGCCATTAAAAAGTTTAAAAAGTTTAAGGTGGCCACAAATACACTTGCAGAAGTTGCATGGAAATTTGTGAATGACGGGTAAGCTTGTGTTCTTGAGCAGCTTACATGTGGGTGCTCAGCCCTGTACCTCAGCAAGCAACGTATGCCAAAGCAATACCACTTATTAGTTGTGTCTTGTGTCTGCCATAAAGCTAAAAGCAACTTGGTTTTAGTTGCCTTCCCTGCCCACTGGCTTTTTTGCATAACTAGTTGGAGGGGCAATGCTGGGCATGAGGCAGGATTAGTGTCCTTTGCAAAGTAAAGAGTGAGGAAGATTTGTATCTCCGGTGTCTGTCTTTTGTGTCTTTTTTCCCAATGTCACATCCCTTTAGGTTTTGGAGTGAGACATTAGAGAAACTGTGCAGGCTGCGCACATCACTTTGCTTGCAATTTAAGCCCCACCGCATTGCTGCGGGTGCAATTTTCCTGGCAGCCAAGTTCCTCAAGGTTAAGTTGCCCTCTGATGGCAACAAGGTTTGGTGGCAAGAGTTTGACGTTACACCCCAGCACTTGGAAGGTCAGTTTCTTTTTTCTTTTCAGCCTAGTCCTTTGTTAAGGTTGACTCTTCATGAGGCAAGGCTGAGCTAATATTGAGAGAAAGGCATCACACAATGCTTGAATGCTGGGCTGAGAAAGTTTAAACAGCAAAATCTCCAAATAAAAGTCTACTTTACCTAGAGTAAGGGATTTGTTTCAACAGATTCTGCAGACTGATGCTGACTTCTGGTAGTAATGATTACAGAATGTACATGTTCTGAGTTTTGGTGTCTTCTTCTCTATGACCAGTTTCTGGTTAAGGTTGTGTACAGTTGTTTGATGCATACATCATTGTCTCATATGTCTTGGTCCATGGTAATGGCACGATGTAGATAACCTATTGTGGATTGTTTAGCCCTCTTTGACAACACATGAGCAGGAAAGATTAGGAAGGTGCTTCCTTCCTATAGGTTGTGTTCAGGACATATTTGCCTACTTTAGCACCTGAGTTGCTGCTGTATAACACCAACATAACATTTATGCCATCAGCTGTTTAGTAGATGCTTAATTGGGGCTCACAGTGTCTGATTATGGGTTTTCACTTGCAGAAGTCAGCAAGCAGATGCTGGAATTGTATGAACAAAACATTACAGGCACTGGCTCCCTGTTGAGTGATGTCACGACTGGAGCTGGACCGAACAATCAACTCGAACAACTTGCAGTTGCTCAAGTGATGACAGATGAAGGAGCTCCAGCTAATGGGCAGTCCTCCCTTCTGTCAGCCACTCTGAAGACCCAGTCACAGGAGTTCAAAACAACAAGCAGGTCTGTGGATGTGGAGGTGGGACAAGAAGAGTCTACAGAGGCCCAATCATCACTAGAGGAAGGTGAGGATATGGCTGAAAGCAAACCAAACATTACAGGAATAAAAAGAACTGAAGTTACTCTGCACACCCTTGCACCGGTGACAAAAGTGGAGTTAGGTGATGGAAGAACTGCTGAGGTCAAAATAGGGCCTCCAGATGATTTGAAGCCAACTGCTATGGAAAAGCAACGAAGATCACGAGCGATGGACTCATATCTCACATTTGACAAGAGGGAACCCAGCAATGATGAGGTACAGAAATGGAATCTGCTGCTACAACTTGTCTCCTCTGATTCAACCTGTACCTGGGCTTCTATTGCCCTATTTCCTGCTGTAGCCCTGTTGTTGGGTTGTCTGTGTCACTGTTGGCCCCTTGATATTACACTGTGTAGCTGATGAAGTCAGTCTGAATGTTATTGTATCTGGCCATGATCAAAGATATTGCTGTTGAAGCTCACTGAATATGTATGTCATTGGCACTGTTGTTCAAAGCACTCCTCAGTTTATTTTGTTTTTTTGTGTTTCACCTGTTCTACAGTTTGGCTCTCGTCTTTTTTGTGTTGTATCTGAAATGAAGTAATGTAATTTTTGGGTCATCTCTCAACATGTTCAGGTTGACTTCAATTGTATGTATGTAGAAGTTCTTTGTTGAAGATATAGTCTTGTAAGCAAGTGGTGTCAGCAAAAAAGGTTTTCTCAGTGTAACTTGATGGGTAATGGCATCATAATCAGATTGTACCAGAGGTCAGTGACCAAGCTGGACATCAGCAGGGTCATCATGCAGGAAGGGAGGAGCAGATGGTGAAGTTTGGTTACAGGCTTGAACATGAAGCAGCAGATGGAAAGAGAAGACGAGCAGATGCTGGGGAAGCTGCTGATGCTACCAAGAGGAAGAAGGGAAACACTGGTAAGGAAGACCATTCTAATGATAAAAAGGTCAAGTCTGAGGTGCATGGTGAATGGGCTTATATGGGGGCAGTATGAATGAAGTGGTCTTGAGGCCCGGTGGAGGATGATGAACTCCCTTCAAACAACCAAGGTAAAGATCTCAAGATCCATGAAGGACTACCTGTCAACAGAGTAGAATGACCTCAAATGTGAAGCTGCAGTTGTCTCAGTTACCTAGGATGTTGTGGACCTGTAACCTGATTTTGCATGAAAATTTCCACATTGGATGGATCACAGTCATACCCAGCATGCTGCAGCTGAACTAGGGTTGCTTTTAAGAATGTGAGTTCATCTAGAATTGAAGACCTACTTGAAGTGTAATGTGATGATGGACAATGCCAAGTTGCATGAGGTCTGAAATCTTGCCCCTAGGCTCTTGGACACTCATTCTCCTCTGCTGGCATTGTTTTTCAGACCTGGGGACCCAATTTTCACCTGTCAGTTTCGGTGAGAAAAGTTCACATGCTTCCTTGGTGGGCCATGACCGGAGAGCAAGCTCTGTAGGGGACCAGAAGGGGCACCATCAGAGCACAGGGGATCAGGATAGGGAGGGGCACCATGATTTGCAACATGCTGGGCATGGCTGTGATCAGTTACACTAACCATGCATCTTCTCACTCAGGTTATGGTCACTTCCACCAGCAACCTGCCTAATGTTTCCATAGTGATCACCCCATGCATACAGGGAGCATATGAATCCAGATCACATGTCGCTATGAACATGGGAGTTGAGAAGAAATCTTGCCCAATCACCTCTGACGTTTGTGTACCACAGGGGAGCATCAGAGTAACCCTGGATTCTGGTGTGCCTTAGACCTTGTGGTGTGCGGGCTCTCAGGAAAATAGTTGGTCTACAAGCTATGACTGATCAGATGGAACTGGTAGTTAGAATTCCATTTAATGAACTGGAATGCACTGGACAGGTGTTTCTACTTATCATTTTCTGTGGACATGTTCTTTGTAGAGATATGCAGGTCTAGAATCCTGTGAGATGGGTCTGGTTCTAAGTTGGGAGGCTGTTTGTGGGTAGGTGGGGATTTGTTTCCACTTTATTTGTAGCAAAGACAATATTGATGCAAGCATCTGATTAGATACTCAGTGTTGGGAGGCCTTTGCATCTCTCAATTGTAGTGAGAGCATCTGTAAAGGTGCAGTGAAGGCCTTGTAGTACACACACTGTATTGTTGTGTGGGTGCTGTAGTGGTTTCTAATGGAGAGAGTTTCAGACACTGCTTCCTCCATTTTCATGGGTAGGAGTGACTCTGGAATAAATTGTACTTGTATGAAGTCAAGCCAGTTAAGTTTAGTTTAGGCCACTTTCCACTGTGTATCTTATTTGAAATGATTCAAAGAGCCTACAGCACATTTCAGGTGAAGATCCTGGATTGTAGGCAAAGAGCATTATGAAACAGTGTTGAAACTGCTCTAGATGTCCATTAGGAATTAAATGTTGGCTGACTTCTGATTTGGATATTGTGCACAGCATTTGGCTGAGGTGATGTATTGAAAGGTTCATGGGTTCATGTTTTGTCTCATGAACTCAAAAGTGTTTGGTAATATCCATTTGATCTGCAATTTTTCCCTGGTGTAACATCATTGCTTTTCTTCTTGGGCCAGTTGAAGTTTCAAACCAGAGAGTTTTATAACACAGTTCTCTTTGCCTATTTCTTAATGTGGGGATGGATCAATCCTGCCATCAAATCATGCAGTTTTTCATCTGTTATGTAGTGGCAATGAATCTGTGTAATCAATTTTGTGAATGTCCTGCCTGATCTTAGTTTGAGATCTTTTTGCTTGGTTGCAGCACCTCTAGTTTTTCTTCCTGGTTTGGGATTACAGGTAGTGCCCTAGTATTGTGGAGATGATGTGCAGTTAAGGTGTGTAAGAAAGCTTCAAGAAAGTGTAACCCAATGTGTTGTGCTGCTTGCATTTTCTTCACATCTTGGAAGACCTGCTTCAAGTCTCATTAGAGGTAGAAATTAGCACCTACTCCTGAAAAGCAGCAATTCCTAGGACTTGAGAAGTAGCATGTCTCTTATGGTGCATAATCTCAAACCCTTTGATGACACTTTCAACCTAAATGCTTTGTTTTGCAAAAGCAAGCTGAAAACATGAAGTTTACCATTGCAGGCTTATTGTAGCAAGATTTGAGGATAGAAGTTTGTTTTTTTTAGTTAGTTATGCCTTTTGAATGCTAATCAACATTATGATTGAATCTTCCTTTTGCTTCTGGAAATGCAACAAGCCTCAAGACATGTATAAGTGAGTTGCATAAGTTTTCAATACTAACTAGTAGCCTGTGCCATCAGTCCAAGTGTGGACTGGTTACCCAACTAAGTTTTATTTCCAAAACCATTATTTGTAAATTAATTGAATTTCCAATGATTCAAAATCCAACTATCAAAATTCAATTTCTCCCATACCTTAGGTCTTCCAAATCACCTTCATTAAATCATACTAACTGAAGGCTTTTGAAGGCTTTCCAGTCATACCAAGAGTGTAACAAGACTAACAAGACTCACGGTGGTCTGGGAGATCTCATTGTGACAAACATAACAAACAAAACACCTTCCTTCATAATAGATTTTTGCCTGGTATTGAACATCAATGAAATGAGTGTGAAAAATATTAGCTACCTATTAGCATTCATTGTGAAGGGGACAATTATTCCTTTGTTTTGAGTGTCTAGCACTCATAGGGTTTTGACCAGAACTCCCCATCATGGTGGTCGTTTCAACAGAACTCCCCATCATGGTGTTCGTTTCAACGGCTAAACTTCTCCCACTATCTATTTCATGACCTTACATCTGTTAATGTAGTACTTGCTTGGCCTGTGCCCTTGGCCCTGAGTGTGAACTACTTACTGTTCTAATTTCTCCTTCCAAAACCATTTAAATTTTTTTATTGAATTTCCAATGAGAAAAACTACTCAAAATTCAATATCTCTTGGCACCTTCCAAATCACCTTTCAACAATATCAAGGGTGCACCAAATTCTCTTTGCTCTTTAGTTTTGATTTAAATGAATTTTCAGTGAAAACATTGTTCATTATTCAATAACTTTTCCACCAGAGGTCAAAACATTATGACACCAACTCAATGCACCCCTATTCATAGAAGGCTTTCCAATGATACCAAGAACACGTATCGAGGTACCGTGGTTTAAGAGATCTCAACGTGAGAAACAAAACAAACAAATAACCTTCCTTCATAGATAGATGTTTGAACATGAAAGAATAGAGAATGCCAATATTGCACATGTTTCATGATGCAAGTATATGTAAATTGAATAAGTGCCAGGTGGTAAGAAGGTTGTGTTTAAACTTCTTTTCAAATTATTTTACCTCAATCAACCTATTTCCAAAAATTGCCATTACATATTGTTTCACATTGAATATTACACTTAGGTTACAGATTTCTCATGGGGCCTTCAAAAACATTTGGTTGAGATATTTAACTTGTTTAAAAAATTCTTCACTCGACCTTCATTAAGTTGCCCAAGGCACTATAGTTTGACATTGTCAATACACCTTTCATTGGCCCAATTAACAAATTATTGGCTAATGAAATTCACAAAACCCTATGTACGGGAAGTCCTCTATTTTCAGACCTTTGACAATTTCCTAACCCCATAACAAAAATCCTGTCCTCTTCTTCATTATTTCCTACTTTCACTAGGATGATGAACATTCATCTCCAACACCACCTTGCAAAAAATTTCTTAGGCATTTTCCCAGTTGTGCGGATTTGTTGAGCTTTACTCATAGCTTTTGCAATTTGTTCAATCCTTTGAGCCTCTAAAGCCACTCGTAGATCCTCTGCTCGCCTGTGAGTTGCTGCCAACTTGTTCAACAACTTCTCATTTGCATGTGACCATATGTGTTCCACCTTCACCTGTAATCACACAACTTAAAATTATCCACATGATGATAATGATCACTCATTTGGGAAAAGCATCATGGGTAAATTTAAGCCCGGTATTCAATCAACTGATAACTTCAAGCTAATGAGAAAACAATTTATTATACATAATTTGTAATAGTCATCTACAATGAAAGAATGTGCAAAACAAATTCCAAATAATAGATGAAGAGATTGAAAATAAAACAATAATTTTTGTCCAGACTAATAATGTTAGTAGTAATAATTCAGAGAAACTTTAGCAAATTGAAATATCAATTGACTATTTTTCCACACGCTGTGTTATAAGTTGATTCAATACCTTCACAGCCTTGTTAGTCACCATCGGGCCAAAAAAAGGCACAAGGTTGATCTAATTACACCGAGTCTTTATACAAACAAAACTTGTTCAACCACAGTCGACAACGGTCAACGTCCACATTGAAAAAATGAATAATTAATTATTTTCAAAAAAATCAATTCATTTTTAAAATTATAAAATTTTCATCATTTACAGTTCTCTACTATGAGATTGCCATATGAGTAGTGACATTATTCATATTGTAAGCCAAGTAATAGTTTTGATGGTTTTCAAGACCTCAACTTCATATTTTCATAAAATTTCATTTCAATATTTAAATAATTAATTAATGACAAAACTGGCGTTAGGGTTAGGTACTTCAAACACTAGTCACTTATATTGCTTGCATGAAGAGATGTCAATACTACATATGCTCTCAACAGGTACAAACTTACATAAAACTAGGCCCATAAAAACAAAACAAAAATCCAAACAGTTAAGATGTTGAAAGTTTTGAATCAATGAGGAATTTTCACTAAGTTGTTATCGTGTCAGTGCAAGCATCGCGTATATGTACTTACTTTGGCTTGACAATAACCGCTTGGGTGGGGAAAGGACCAAGAGGACAATATTAGTCTTTGCATTTTATATTTTGGTTGGCTGCATACCTCAATTCTTCGCATTTCTGCCTCAGCTTTGGCTTTTTCGTGATTCTCCCATGCTTGAATTTTTGCATCCTCTCGCTTGTATCTATTGCACAAACCACATATCATATTAAGGAGAGTGCGTTTGGCAAGCAACTCTTTCATGATAGAACTATCTTGGGTCTATGGGCCTTATCTTACATTAATGCATCCATCTCTTTTCTAAAACATGCAAGTTCCTGCTACATGTAAAGACAGCATACAAATAGGTGGTTCAACTTTCCCCATTGTCTATTTTATACTTTGAATTTCTACCTCCACCCCCACAATGCACATGCATTTTACTTTTTCACAAGGAAATTTTCAGTGAAATTTTTTATTTATTACCAATATAACAAACAAGGTTTTTGATAGGAATCAGTCAAATTTACTCAATTTATATACCTATAGATTTGTTATGGGTGATGGCCATTCTCCACTGTATTTTGTTAATTATCTTGTGGACTTTGCATAACTGTAGGATATGGATCTACGATTTTAGCTTCAACTTGAAACAAATATGTGGATGACAGCTGAATAGCTAGCTGTATTCTGTAGCCTGCATTCTTTACATTAATTTCATCTTGCACTCAAATTGACCATAGTTTCATCATTTCTCATGAGTTTGTTTGCACCATGTTACTAGGGTTCATCAATTCTCACTTTTTTTGGAACCATATTACACAGTTTCATCATTTCTCATGATTTTTTTTTGAATTATGTCTCAAGGTTTCATCAATTCTCGTGATTTTTTAAACCACAAATTCATCAGTTCTCACACTTTCATTTGAACTCTCATAAAGGTCAGAGCCATTACTACAGTCAGAGTTCTATTTTTTCAATTTTGTGATCAAGCCAATGTGTCCATCATCTAGAAGCAGATTTAGCCAAATAATTAAGTCTTTTTGTACAATTTGGCTAATTTTCTGGAACCTATTGTTGTATTCTGGCAAATTTCTTTTTCTTGTTGGTCAACAGTAAAGACCTGCTCTGAATTTTTTTTAGGGTGATTAGCCAGCATGTTACCCAAGGGTATTAAGTTTTTTGAAATGCCCTCATTTTCCGAAGGAAATGTTTCTTTAAAAAAAAATTAGAGCAGGTATTTATACTCAGTAGGCTCCGTAAAGCCTTGGCCATGGGCTTCAGGGGAATGGGACTTATTATTCCGGCAAATCACCTATGCACCAAGTAACTGGCGAGAGGATGCTGGCTACCGGATATAGTCAAGGCGTGGGAGCACTTAGCCGATATCCGGCAGCAAGCTGGTCATGGGACATAATCAAGGGGGAAGTGAAATCGACCTGACCTATCATCGAGCACTATTTCTCATAACCATCCCTCTTCACAGCCAGAAACGGTTTTTCATGGATGAAAACTAGATTTACTTCATCTATGCTCAAGAAAGTTGTAGGTTATGAAAAATAGCGCTGGTCTCAAGTACGAATCAGAAGGTGACACGTCTGCAAGATTTGCCTTCCCCTTGACTATCAGTCCGATTTTTCAGGTCGAAAAAAGACGAAAAATTCTCATCTCAAAGGTTATTAAAAAAAATTTAAATACCCTGCTTACCTCACCGCGTACTTGGCCTGCTCCGCCTCCTCCCACGAAGAAGCGCGTGCCGCTAACAGGGTTTTACGCACCTCCTCAAGATCCACGTTCGCTTTCAGTGCCTTGGCTGCATCCGCTTCCTCTTCTTCCTTGGTCGCCCATGCCGTGATATTGGCCTTGCCCAGCTGTGTACCTAACGCTAGAATCTCTTGCCGCGTCTTGGTTTGCAGAGCCTTTCCGGATAGGACTTTGGAGGAGCTGACTGGGGATCTGCCACTTCTTCTTGTCGTCGTCGTCGCCTTCGTGGTTGCCACGTTATTATCGTAGGAGTTATGATGACGATGATGTCGATCGCCTGATTCCTGTGTCGACTGCAACCCCACCGCACTAGATGGTGCAGGGCTGCCGTTGTTTGCCTCATATAATACGCTCTTCGGCACGCAGGAGGTTTCAGGGACCATGGTCACCCTGTCGGGAGAGTTGATGGGGCTACCGAGGTTGGGGGTGGTAGATCTCACCGGAGTGGCCGTCCGTGACGGCTCTACGCTGGCTATGGGAGTCATTTCAGTGCCCATGTCTCGGGTCGATACGGCTCCTCGTTTGTTCATTCCAGGCGACGAGGTGACGGCGGCTACAGTCGAAGAATCCGCAACAGGCGGCATGGGATTCATAAGAAGGTCCGAATCCAACTTCAACCTATTTGGTGAATCATGATAATCTGCAGTCAAGGAAACGGGAGTTCAAGGAGATAGAGAAATGGAGCAGACAGAGGAAGAAACAACAACTGATCTTCAGAGTCTGCAATGAAAGATGCAACAAAACCAAATCACCCAGCACCCACAAAGTACAAATCTCTACTGGGACTCCCAAGCCCTAGAACTCGACAATAGGATGCAGAGTAAGGGAGTGACGGATGTGCACATAATAGTCGTAATGCGGTTCAGAGAGTGCAACATTCGGGAAGAAGATCATGGATCTGACTGACATTCAAATATGCAAGAAAGAATGTGCAGGAAACCGCAACTCTTGACCTGCGCACCTGTTCGGGATTCAGAAATGGGTTTGGCTGTCCGAAGTGCAGTTTTGAGATAATTGTCATGATCTGTAACATGATGATCAGGAGACATGATGCTGCTGCCCTCGACTATGCCATCGCTCGTGTGGTCATGACCATGCAAATCGTTCAGTGGGTAACGGTCGACGGCCATGACGGCGCTGGACATATTCGGCGTCCCATCGGAGGTGCGCATGAATGGCAAGCGAGCATGCTGATGACCACCACCACCTCGACCCCTAGTCAGGGCTTCTGATCCTTCGACGCCGGTTCTATACTTGGCTGCATTGCTGAGATCTACTACCTTCTTGGGTCCTGAGTACTGCTCTGACGTCGACTGATCATCTCTTCTGTCGCCACCATTGTCACCAGAAGATGCAGAAGAAAAAGAAGCATCGCGAAGTCCTCCTTGATGGACAACCGCATTCGAAGCGGTTCCATTTTTAGTTCCAGACTGCGGCCGTCCAGCTGCTGCTGCACCCGGATTCGAGAACAATGCTTTCTTCGACAACTTGACGCCTCCCTCATTTGCAACAACGTGTGCCTGCAATGGTCCACTTCTGGACTTGGACCCCGCCGCTTTCGAGCCGCTCCCAGCAGGTGTTTGATCGCTTGCTGACAACCATTTCTCTGCATCGTCCCATTTGGAAGGAGTGTGCAGCTTTGGTACTGAACCCACTGCAGCTTGATAAACGCCAGCCTTGCTGAAATCGAAGCTGGAAGGACTGTCACAATCGTAAGCCTCAGCATCTGTGCCCGGCCTCACATGGCTGCCGGTCCCTGTAGCATTCACGACGTTGCCGGCAGCTGGTTGTTGTTGTTGTGCACTTGCAAGCCGCCCAGTAGCTGCTCCAGACATGACTATTCCACTGCTAGTCTTCTTCTTCGACTCTTCTAAGCCCAGCAGCTTGTGATCCACGAGAGGACTACTCTGGATGGCTTTGAACGGCATGGTTTGAGCTTCGTTGGACGCGTGGGCATCTCTAAAAGCCAGCGAATTCTTGCTCACAAATGCCATCTCGACGTTGGTGGTAGCTTCTACAAGGTGCAGTGCATCGTGCACTGAAGCCCAGCGGCTTGTCTCTTTCTCCGACCGCTTCCCGAAACCAGCTTTCATTCCCAACTGTCTCCCAGGCGTCGTCTCAAGCTGCTGCAGGCCTCCTCTCTTGTTTTCCCTACCCTGCAAACACACGTCCATGCCCATAGATGTCAGGTTATGTTCAACGAATCTCGACATGGCAGCAAGTCGCCCAAGACACACGGACACAAAATGCAGCAAGAACCAGTAGCAGAAAATTTGAGAAAGCCTTGGTTCAAGATCCTTCACCAGCAGATCATTGCGTGGGGATGGACTATAGAACAACTCTGCATCGTCGCCTTCCAAATGTGAGTCTATGTCACAATTCTTCTTGCTGCTCACAAGCTGCTCATTCACTGAGGAGCTATAGACATGATGAGTCCCATGCTCCATAATATCACCGGCTGAAGCTCAGCCTTTGACAATGATGTCAACAGTCGGCCGGAGTTGCTTGCAGGAACTACATACACTGCTACGCAAGGTTGCTAATCACGCATGTGCAGCTGCTTTCACCAGACTGCACATCTCTCTAGTGCAGCATTGATCAACAAAGCTTTTACTTCAGCAGCATGAGCATTCCCTGAACTGCATTTCGGCATGTTCATGGTGGACATCCGCGTGTTAAATTGTTTCTTGTGGTAGCTACTCGGCGGGCTACTTTTGTGTTTGCTCACTTGTGGTAGCAGTGGACGGAAATTTCTTGTGAACCGTGCAGCTGACTGCAACCGGAAATAGTAGAGTCACGAAGAGCTCTAACAACTGCTCGACAGTGTGAACCTTTCTGTCTGGAGAAAGTGCAGGTCAGCGTCGACGTTGATAAGATCACAATGGTAAGTGAAACGATAAGGCGGGAGTCACACACGACGCTCCTGATCCGAAGACGCCGAGGAATCGGTCTGGTTTCTCTCCACTTTCGACCACCTTGCAAGGGGCAACAGGATGATCATAAGCAACCTCGTGCCTGTCGCTTCTACAACGAGATGATCATAAGCAACTCCGTGCTCGACCCTTCTTCAGGACAATGAAGACTCCAGAAGTGCTGGGACTCCAAAAGTGCGAGCTTGCGTTAATTTCCTGCATAGTAAAAGTAATCAACAACTCCTAAAAATTGGTGGAACCCCAAGATGTTTGGATGATTCAGTGCAAGCACAGGACCGATCTCAATTGCAACAACCTCTCACCAGTAAACCGCATGCCGAGTTTTGAAATTTGTGCAGCCTGAAGCTCTGAGTCAAACAACCCATGTCCAATGGCATATAAGTTTACCTACGCGGAGCTCGCCGCAACACACTATGTGAACTAGTTTTGCCTCTCGAGAGCAACAACGGGTACCAAGTACGAACGGTCCACTAATCGCACTAATAAATGTACGCAATGATCTTTTGGAGAGAAATTAATTGCCAGAAATTTTCATCATAATTCACATCTCTTTTGGTAGAGGAATTACTTTCCAGAAAAATTTAATCGTAATTAACAAACTCCTTTTGGAGAGAAATTGCCAGAAAAATTCAGCATACTTAAATAACTCTCTTGGAGAGAAATCATAATTGCCAGAAAATCCATCATTCTTAACAAACTCTTGTGGGTAGAAATTAAAATTGCCAGAAAAATAATCATAATTAACAAACTCTTTTACGGGAGAAATTGCCAGAAAAATTCATCATTAATTAACAACTTTGAAGCACCACTTTTGTCACTTGTGAGCAAAGAAGCCGGGTAATGATGGGGGTAAGAAATTAGATTCCAGTAATTGTTATTGCTCTATTAGGTACGTCAGTGTTCTCTGTCTTTTGCGCTATTAATGTCCATCTGATAGTAATGTGCATCTTAACACAACTTTTTTGTTTTCAGTAGTCATTTCCAGCAGTGTTTTTCCCCCTAAATTTGACTATTATTAAAAAAGATATGATAGTTAAAAAGAAAATTTAAGCATTAGTGGTTACTTAACACTACAACCCTAGTCTAGAAATCTAGAGATTTTTATTTATACTTTTCCTAATTCTGGCAATTGAACCCCCTCCTCCCCCCCCCACAAAAGAATTGCATTTTAATTCGTAATCTTGTCTGAAATGCTGATATTTTCTATAGCAATAAAAATGTATTAAATTGAAAGTAGAGTGTTTATTAATAGTTTGATATTTGGCAAATGATTTGATATTTGGTTTGCATGTAATAAATTGGAGAATGTTATCTTTGCACAAATTATGCTGTGTATATACTGACTTTTTCTGAAATGCAAACATGAAATGATTTTCTTACACTGAGATAGTAGATGGGGAAAAATTCCATGACTAGGATCAGCGATTCTTCATTTGCCTAGTTTTGGCACTTGGCAGCATAAAAAATCCAATGTGACTCGTATGCAAAATGTGCCCTTGTTACTAGATTTCAAGGAAATGTCTGAAATTGTCATGTTAAGAGAATAGGTTCTAGCATGTCACCAGACTATAGCAAGATTCTTAACTTTTTCTACCTTCCTCTTTGACCATAACCAAATTTGGTTAATTCCTCTTGTGAATGATGGCTAGTGTGACTAGGGTAGACTGGCCGGTGAGGTTAATTGCTCATGGCAGGCCGCATCCAAGGGGAGGGCTCTGTTGTTTCTGGTGTCCAAACAAAACTTGAACCCCTCCTCTTGGCACATCTGACACACTAACAGAATCGTCAAAAATGGATTAAAAATGAAAAAATTACTGCCCCCCAAAGTAAAGGGTGTCAAGAACTTTTTAAAACAAACCACCAAACAATACAAAGTCAGTTCCCAGTCACTCAAAAACATCTTTGTATGTTGTGTTGTGAATATTAGACTTGAAAGATGATTTGTAGAACTTCAGGTGGTGCTCCTATAGCACTTTAAATCATTTAAAAGGAATAAGAAAAAAGAAAGTTATGAGGTTTGAAAGTAGGAGGGGTCCAAAAAAAAAAAAAAACACATTTTTAAGTTGGAAAGCTT
>Ga0116231_10000536_pt1 | contig 67416 bp, 68 predicted proteins | sample S1TSphgellanicum_2_FD_89695 | JGI IMG/M metagenome (GOLD analysis project Ga0116231, IMG submission 89695) | Host-associated microbial communities from peat moss isolated from Minnesota, USA - S1T2_Fd - Sphagnum magellanicum MG | ecosystem: Host-associated > Plants > Peat moss > Unclassified... | reverse complement strand
GCTTCTTTTTTTATCTTTTTTCTTTTGGATTTGTTTTTTCGAATTTTTCTCCCCTTCTCTTAAATTAACAAAAATGAAGAAACAAAATAAGAAATGGACAAAAAACTCTAAGGCTACGTATTTGCTTCTTTTTTTATCTTTTTTTTTTGGATGACTAGCCAACAGCTCCGGGGAGCATTCACAACAACCATGCAGGAGGAGAGGTTGCTTCCGGTCTAAAGTAAATAACAGCGAGGGGGGGTCCACGGGTGCATTATGCACCGGGTTCACACTAGTGCATTTTAAAGTCCTCAAAATAGGCAAGACTATGATTCGGTTATGAGACAAGAATTGGTAATCTCGACCAATGAAGTCTTCAACTAATTGAGAAGTTCATGATTAGTTTAGTCTCACTTGTTTAAAGGCCAAGGTTAACCTGGTCTCAGGAGATTCACAAGAGAAGGTGAATACCAAAACTCACCCAATGTGTGGCTTGCCATGTGCAGGTAGTTTAGGTGTTTTAACACGGAACGTGATCGGAGGCATGAACACAAAGGCACTAATGCGAATTCAGGTGCGAGAGAGAGAGATGTGCATGTGCACACACATGCATACAAACACAAGCAATTTGCAATTTCCTATTGATTTACCTATTGCAGTGCAATACAATGAGAAAGATCCATTTACCAATGGCAATTGAGAAAACAGACTGCTGGCACAAACAAATCTCCATGCATCAGGAACAGGACACTTTGCTCAAAGCAATGGAATTGGCATTCTCTGACTACTGTTTGCCAGCCAGATATCCTTGCAGTGAACTTGGTGGCAGTGATTGCAGTCACCACATACCAAGCCAGGTAATAGAAAAATGCAGAGTGCAGTGCCAGGATTTGTGCTGACATGCCCACATTCAGTTTTCCCATTTGTTGCTATGATGATATGAATGAAACGAATTCTGGCTTCCTCTGTGCCATGTGACAAATTTCTTATCTGCCACATGCGCAGGCATTCATCTGCCAGATATTTCTGCACAAATATCAATCATTTGAGCATGGTGTCCACCAGCTACTACATGCACCTGCACCTTAACATTCACTTTAATCCAAGTGTGACCCAGGCACACCTGTTTCATTTCTCTGTCATCGATCACTTGCAATTTTCCAGGAGCAACATAGATGTTTGAAAGCAGCCAGTGACTTGTCACATTTCCAGTGTCCACTCTGAGAGCTTGCTTTTGCAATGCATTGTCCCATCTCCATATCACCATCAATTCTGCAACCACTGGCAAGGCCATCCACACATAATAACTTCATTCGCAGGACATCATGTTAACTCTACACAGGCGCCTACACAAGTAAAGACCAGTGAAACCTGAAGCAGACATACATGCAGACATCCAACATACACAAACAGAAGTGCCCTGATGCATTCCCATATAGGGGAAAAGAAAAGAGTGCATTTTCTTACCATATGTAGCTAGTAAAGCTCCCAGATAAGGGTTAAACAATGGAGCCAAACTTGCATTGACAACGATAGCCTCTTTGTAGAGAGATCCACCATTAACATGGGTAACTCTCCTGATGCGGAATCATCAACCCATCATGACAGGATGTGTGTGCTCTCACCTGTCACGTGATAACTGCACCCAGTCGGATGACTCCTGTCCACTTCATGTCATTACCAGTTAAATGCCTGAAAGTGCTGGGCCTGAACCATTGCATAATCTGCTTCTCTAAACCCCCATCTTAAATTCATTGTCTTCCCCAGAGTCATCTGGAGCTTGCCAAAAAAATGCTCAAATGACATTGTCTTCTTCCTAATCTACAATTCCGGCATTTGACAGATTGATTCTCTGCTAGTTCCAAGACCAGTCAAAGCATTCTCATGCCCGACAGCAATACCCCAGTTTCTACCTGTTGCCCCTCTTTCAAGCCACCCTCAGGGTCATAAAAAACTGCCCATAAGTTACGAGGCTCAAAGACTGCCATTCAGTCTTCAGGCTGCAAGTGACTGGACAGGGAATCCCTTATCTCCCCATATCTCTCCTTCCACTTATCCACCATGTGGGTTCATGAGCTCAGTCAAACATCCATCTCTGCGTGCATTAACATGAGCTAAGCAGCCTCAGCCTCTAGTTGATGCTATATGTACAAGTGCTGAATGCTCTGGAACCTCAAAATTCAAGTTAAAGCGCTCTAAAATCTACCCCTGATCTATCTCCAGATTTATATACCACTGTTTTGGCAACACCTAAAATGCCAGTTTCAGAAATTGCAGGGCAATCTTGCACAAGTAGCCTTGCCAGCTTGTTTGAGCCAAGCAGAGGGGCAAAGCCTGCATCTGTGATCCCTAGACACTGACATAAATGTAGTTCACACAAGTGTGATTTGGCTACAAAGACCATGCCTAAATCACTTACTTCCTGGCACCGTGCCAACTGCAGTATTTCTAGCGATTCAGATGCACATATCACCTACATCACACCCAAAAATTTAAATACATGAGATAATCCAGCAATCCTGAGAAATCTTTATTGTTGAAGCTCATCTTCGAAGTTGCAGCAAACTGGGTTCCCATAACAGACACCAAAGAAATAGACCAAAGGCAGAAACAAAAGAAGTTACCTGCATGCATGAGTCACTGAAGGAATAGGGGGCATCCAGAGTCAATCTGCGTAATAGGGGGCACCATTGAACCATCACACTGACTCCTACCCCTGAAAATGATGCAAAGGAAGGAAAATCTCCATCTACACTGCAAATAGCAACTTCTTCCAGCTGCAAACAGTGTTCTGCTATGCTTTTTAGACTAGTGTCAGTCAACTTGGCAGCCTCTCTTTGTCTTGCTGACATAGTATAGTTTGATGGCACCCGCAATGATAAATACTTCAACTGAGTGCATCTCATAGCTATCAACACCATGTCTTCATCACGAACTCCAATGCATGTGTCCAGGTGAAGCCGCACAAGAGCTTGAGAATGCATTAGCACCTGCACCATCACACTCCAGAAGACTCCAAATGGCAACAGAAAGCTACAGAGAAATCATCTGCAAATAAGAATGTGAAGAGAGGCACAATTTGCTGTAGACAGCCTTATGTGGTTACTCTGTAATGGAAGCAAAGTCAGAATTTTAAGCCTGTGCAGAAACATAAATACATTGAACTTCCAAGCATTCATGCAACACCAAGCTCAATTTTGTTTATACCTGAGCCAAGCCCTGGCTAGGGTTTGCTAAACAGTTTTTCAGGCTAAGCACTCTGAGCTTCTTGCAGATAGGTTCATGTTGCTGACTGACACTGTCCTTGGCAACAAAAACTTCTGTGTAACGCTGAGTTGGATCCACCTCAAAATGGAATTCTTGCAATCCCCTCCAGCCATTCCCAAGCTTTCCGAGATCAGCCTCTCCTATTCCTTTACAGTGCTTGATGGACAGATGCTCCAACCTACCTTTCCTCCCTAACAATTCCAGCCACTCCATGCTCTTCACTTGCATGCAGCGTGTCAACTTCAGTGTGGTAATCCTCTGGCATCCAGACACCAGAGAGAGGAGACCTCGTCCTTTTGCAGACACAAAACAGAAGGTGTAAAGACACAGTGTAACAGTTTCCCCACAAATAAAACAGGAAGATAACCTAGATTAACATTTGACAAATCTTGCAGCATAATGTTTCCATGTGGATTGCAACACAAAGTAGCTTTCTGTCAGTCACAAGATCCCATTGCAAAAGTATGCTGACTCTCAAACATGTATCACTAGTACATGGCATCAATCCAAAGCTTAGCCTAATCATGATTGCATTGGGGAATGTTGTAGATCCAAACCCACTGCGGGTGCCATAGAAAATACACATCATAGTCAGCTGCAATAGGGGTGAAGTGTGGAAATCTAGGGCATTCTAAATCCTTCAGGAACGATGCAGTAGCTACATCAGGCTTAACAGGAGAGGAAAAGTTAGCCACCTCCAAAAAGGAGGCAGAAGCTGAAAGAGTGAAAGAATCAAATGCAATGGTTAATTAGCTTCTTCACGTAGATGCCCAGTGCTCGTGGCCTAGAATCTCCATGGCGTAGTTGCATGGTCAGAGTAGATGATGATAAAAGTCTAGAAGGAAGTAGGTATCATGGTGTTCACTTCATACCTGTGATTCCTGGGATGAAATTGAGATGCAAAACTTCAAGGTTTGCGCCCAAATTGGCCAATTTTGCAAATCCTGGATCTCTTATGAAGCCACAGAAGTTAAGCGACAACTTGGTGAGAGAAGTGCACTCGGTTGCCAAGATAAAGAGGCCTTCATCGCCGATCTGCTCGCCGTCCGACGAAAGCCAGCCGGAGTAAGCAATTTCTACGCTGGATAGATGCGAGAATCGTTTACAAAGAGACAGAAGAGCCTGATGTGCAGGGTGCAATCCGCAACCAAGTTTCAAGTGACTACGGTGGATCCGATCCATTTCATAGAAACGCCTACAAACTACGGAAAACGAGTTCCTATCCTTAACGGTTTCTACACGCGCAAGCACAGCCAACAAGACCTCATCCGGAAGAAGAAACATCCAACTATCTTCTTCTCCTATCTCTTCTTCCTCAACGTCACGTACAGCCGCGGCCATCAAGGCATGCTCTTCTACCTCAGACTGCTGCAGAATGGAAACTCCTCCTCCTCCTCCTCCTACCTGCAACTGCTGAACATCCTCGAAGGCGGCAGCAATGGAAAAACTCTCCTCGTTCTCAGGCTGCTGCAGAATGGAATTTCCCACCTGTTGTTCTTCTTCTTCTTCGTCTTGTTCTCCCTCCTGGTCGAAAACATTCGGCGCAGAAATGGAGGATTCTGCTGCCTCCGCATCTTCTACAGTACTCTTGGCCTCCTCCTCGTCCTCTTCTCCCTCGTCTCCAGCAACAACAACGCAAGCTTTCGACATGGTTTTCCTCTTGAGAAGAAAAAAAGCAAAACAAAACAAAACAAGGCAAAGCAATGCAAACCTCTTCTCTCTGTGTCACAGAACCACACCAAGCAAAGCATGATAAATAATAATAATAATATTATTATTATTAGTATTATTATTATTATTATTATTATTTATAGGTGTAAAATGCATGAGGGCATGTAATCATCAATACCATCATCCATGACATTTGCATTGATTTATTTCATTTTTAAAAAAGTATTACTTGAGCTTTTTGTTGCCATGCAAATCAATTGATTAATTGATGAGAAAACTGAATTGATTTTGTGGAAATTAAGTTTTATTTCAAAATAAAATCCAAATGAATTGATTTTGTGAAAATTAGGATTTATTTCAAAATAAAATCCAAATGAATTGATTTTGTGAAAATTAAATTTTATTTCAAAATAGAATTCGAACATCGTGCTTTTCCATTAATCTTTTTTTAAAGAAAAAAAATTAAGGCACATGCAAAGTGTGTTTGGTTGACTCTATAATTTTTTTAATTTTTTCTTTTTTCTTTTTTTCATGTGCAATGCAAAAATTCTAATGATAGTATTGAATGACATTGCATGCAACTTGACTGAATTTAATTGAATTTAATTATAATTTAACTTAATTTAAATGTAATTGAATTGGATTAAGATTTAATTGAATTGAATTCCAATTCAACTAAATTCAATTCAATAATTGAATTAAGATTCAATTGAATAAAAATGAGATGCAAAATTATGGAGAAAACATTGAAAATCTATTCATTCATATGATGTTTGAGTGCAAATGGGATAACTTGACCCACACCTATTTGCTTAAGAAATTGTTTTTGGAATAACAGTATATATATATATATATATATATAATTTCAAAAAATCTTTCAAATTTTTTTTAATATTAATATGTCAAGGTTTATGTAAAATGTTTTTAAATAAATGTAATTTTCAAAAAAAAATGAAGTTTATTTATTATTATTTTTAGTGTTAAAAAACACACATTACACTTGTTATGACTTTTCTTAGTGTGATTGCACCTACTTGGAAAATAAAATTTAAAAAAAAAAAATTTTAAACATTTCCATGCCTTTTTATTTAAGAATGAGATAAATGTACTTCAATTTGAAATTGTCCAAACTACGAGTACAACTTGTGGAATCTAAAGTTGTCATACTTAAATCAATTCCAATGAATCATCATCATTGAAATTATTATATATAGATCATTTTAAATGTATATTACAACTTAAATAACTTAAAATATGTTCACACTTGCTAATACATTTAGTGGTAACACCACAAATAATGTCTATATATGTGGCATGAAATAGGTGTAAAACACTCAAGGGCAAGTAATCATCAATGCCATGATATATTTTTATTATTTTTATTCATTTTATAATTGTAATTACACTTTAGATGACATAATTTATAACATACATAACAATTCACATAACTTAAAGCACATTCACACTTTTGGATACATTTATTAGTAATGCCATGAATAAACTACATGTGACATGAAATGTACATGTAAAATATATGAATGCAATGCCATCATATTTTTGATATGCTTGAAATGTGGATCTATGGCTAAATCCATGACTATGTTTAATCATAATGCCACTAGTGATTACCTTATTTTGTAATCAATTTGAATTTGTCACATTTACCATTTAATCATCCTCATGGACACTAATCACAAACTTGCCACAAGTCAATTGGAAACACATTGAGTGAAAAAAAAAATTGTTTTCTTTTATCCAATGAACATGAATAACAAACATGTGATAAGTGGTAGCCAACCATATATTGTGTATGGAATTCCAAAAAGGCCATGCATGTGAGGAAGTTAAAAATTAGAGTTTTGGCTTGGGAATTCACCCCATTATTCAACCTATAAGTTTAATCCTTTCTCCAAAGATATTTTACCAAAACAATCATCTTGGAATTATGGATTATGGTAGTTGTAAAATTTTGTGTGGCATATCCCAAAATGTTTTACTCTATCATTTTCAAATATCTTTTTTATTGTCAAGTTTATTTTTGAATTTAGGTCAAATTCTTAACCACATGTAATTATATACAACACATAATAAAAATATAGTTGAAAAACTCCACCCATTCACATTGCTTACAATTAATTACAAACTCAATGTTTGAAGTTTATATGGTTTTGATTTTTTCAAATTTTCATAAATACATATAAAATAATATTCAATAATTTCAGAACATGAATCATGTCCAATTTTCAGTTTTGGAACTTTTTTGCATTATAGCCACACACACATGCACGCATGCACATCATCATCACTAATTCCCAATAAAATTCATCATTTTTCACCCCCAAAAAATACAAAGCATTCAAAAGATTCATTAAAAAAAAATTTTAAAAAAAAAAAAAACTAGTAACCATGATATAAAATGATGCTTAAAATAGTGGATAATGTTTACAAATGTGTTACCAATTAATGTTATGTCTTTTTTTGGAATGCTTGTTGGTGAAAATACATTAGAAAAGTGAAAAAAAATTGATCATCCAATTTTTTTTCATGTGTTGGGTAATTATGTTTTGCAATATACATTTTTTAACGTTGCCATAATGTCGTCTTTTTTTATTGAACCAACTTCATTGGCCATTGGTTAAATCATTTGCAATTGTAAAATAATTTATTTTTGACATAATAAATCAGTTTCCAAATAAAATGTGGTTTTAATTTTTAAATATTGTAAAAAGAAAGTTGAAACTCCATTTAATAGAAAAAAATTTAAATTAAAAATTTAAAGGACATAAAATAACATTATTCATGAACATTGTAATACATATGTATGAAAGGAGAAATGTGCACATGTTCATTTACAGGAATTTAATGGGGTGAAATAAAAATAATAATTTTTTGAGTTGATGATATAATATACCGCCAACTATCACATATTTGAAAATATATCCAAAGGAAAATATGTTAAAAGACCATTATAAATAAACTACAATATTCAAGTTAAGGTATTTCACTTTTACAACTTGGAGACTTTGATTATGATATTTGTGAATTGTTTTTTTTATAAAATTCCATTTCAAGAATTTCAATAAATGATGTCATTCCATAATACTTTCAAGAATATAAAATATATATAATGGTTTGAATCCAATGCAAATGAATGCAAGTGACAACAACGTGCAAAGTTGCATGTGCATATTTGAGTGAAGGAAAATTTTATATAAAATGAAAGTTCTTTCATATGATATGTATGTTATACACAATTCTAATCAATATGTTTGCATGATTAAGCACATAGAAAATTTCACATTTGCATATGCGTAAATATGTTCAATCAATGTTTAAGTTTTAAAAATGAACACTAGAAGAAAAAAATGTTGTTTGCAATTGTTTTTTAGTTGGAAACAACATTTTTTAATTACAAAAATTGGTTGCAAATGATAAATTTTATTGTAGTGGAAAAGAAAAATTAACAAGTTTTGTGAATAAAATCAACATTTGTTTAGTTCAAAATGTTTCAAAAGTCATGAAAGGGTTGCACTCACAGGTTTACATCAATTTAGGAAACCTCAAATATGCCTGCAACTATTTGGGGTTTGACCATCTAGGTTCCTGACAAGCAAACAATCAAGTTGGAGTTGTCTAACTTGCAAGCTCTGCTATTGGGTTGGCTCTTCATTTCTTATTTACCAATACTAAAATGTAGCAATGTGCACTGATCTGTGGTATTAGGAAATGAAGCACACTTAAGGGTGCTGTTTTGACCACAGTCCTGCATCATGACAACAAAGCCTTTCATAACCCCTTTTGTCATCATAATGAATACTGGGGCAGTAAGATGACATCACTGAAGAAAGGTGGTCTGAACTTTCAACCCAAAGTTTCAAAGGTTGAAGGTCACCTGTTTTGTTGCAAGAAACCGTTGTGCATTTGGAGAAGTCCTGTGTTTTATCTGAGTCAGAAGAACTTCAAGTCCCAAGTGCATAATTCTGTAACATCACCTATGAAAAAGGTATTAGCAAATGGTCACAACATCTTTAAGTTCTCGACTATCATGTGTGCATTTTACAACTTATATTGATAAACAAAGGTAAGTGTCCCTTCTGATGTTCATAACATTCTAGAGGGCTCCTGGAGGCATACCTTGAAGTATCTCATGCTTGTCATGTGCAAGTCATCTTGTCACCTAGGAGACTAATACACCATCATATCAGTCATCCCACTCAAACAAGATGGGGTTGCATACCAAACCTTGCAGGAAAAAGAAGTCAATTGCTTTATTTTTGCTCAATGTTGCAACACCTGGCACCAGCAGTGTCCTTCAATTTGTGAGGGAAATTTGCTGCCATCATGATGCTCTTTTGAGAACAAAACATATTTGACAAGCTCATTGGCAAAGGATGGACTCAAAGTCACTACAGTTCCAAAGGTTCAAAATATCTTCGGTCAATAAGGTAGGCCCCAATTACAAAGCGCACTGCCCATACATCCTTGGGCCTTCTATCAATAATCCTGCAGAGACAACAAATCCTGATCAGAACAGAACTGCCCCTTAGGAATTTTCTTTGTGCAAGAGAACACACTGTGCCTTGGCAAATCAATTTGCACCCTAGAAACTCAGCAGTTTCTCTCTGCAGGGAAACAGAAACTGCACTCATAGATATTGGGAAAAAAGTACCGGCCAGCATCTCCAGGCTTTATTGTGCCAGTATTGGGTCGCATCATAGGCATTGGCTCTGCTGTTTTGAGCATTGGTGGTGCTTCTATGATTACAACAGGGCTCCCTACTTCCAAAGTCTCCTTGATTTTCATCCCACCTAGCTTTGTCTCCACTGCATCTCTCTGTGCCTCCAATCTCTTTGACCAGTGGACAGAATTGGACACTGTCTGAACTGTCTGCCCATCTCTTGCATCAGCTCCAAGGGATTCTATCCCAGAAGAATTGTCTGATGCATTCAGCTCTTGTCTCTGTTGAGATGTCTTCACATCTCCTGCCATATCATCAGGAGCCAATGCCCTAACCTGCATCAATATGCCTAATCTTTTAGTAGCAAGCTGTAAGAAAAATGTAAAACTCAACTGTTGCATCCAGTTCAACAACTTGGATTCTACAGAATTCTTGCTTAATTCTGCTTATTAGGTATGAAGTCAACACCATTCCCCTTTCAACACAAACTTATTTTCTTGCCAATGAAACTTGCTCCAAGAATTGGAAAATTTGCAACCACCATTGGCTATGAAAGACTTGATCTAAAGACTTTGGCATGAACATTTTTGACCCTGATGTAAGTGCATCTCTTCCAAGCTCTGCAAGTTCTTGCAATGAAAAGGATCACATATGATCTGCAAATACCACATGATGATCATCTCGTGACTGTTGGACAAATCGAGAGATCATAAACCTGACAGGGGACTGAATCAAGCAAAGATATTCAAGCTGCTCCTATAATGATGCAAGATGTTCATGGAACTGAAAACCCTGCATTTTCTGAGCTCGCCAGCTTATCCCTAGTTTCTCTGGGTTAAGGTCTTCAGCGCACTCTGTGCTTGCAATCCAATCCGATCTAAAGAAGTAATAAACGGGACGAAATCGAAAACAAAATTGTCACTGGGACGTAACCTTTGGATGCATCACTTCTGTCACCTGGATAATCCTACTCGCGGTAAGCTTCATTAGCCCGTCAGAATGCGAGAGTCGTCTCTCTTTCAAGCGCGTCTCCAGCTGGAAAGAAAACGATAGACAAGATGTGCGCTGGGGCCGAACATGTCTCTTCTTCGGAATTGCAGAATTCAGGCACAAACATGTGCTGGCGCACTGGCGGTACAAGGCGACGTTTGCCATCTCTTCTAAGCTACAGGAACGAAGCAATCGCTGGCTGGTATAACCCCTAGAAGCCACAAAGAAAACAAATCACGAGAGAGAGAGAGAGAGAGAGGCACAAGAACGAAAAGAAACTGTAGGCACTAGGAGGAGCACCAACGAGCAACAGACACATCAATACTGGCACAAGAGCGAAAAGAAACTGCAGGCACTATCGGAGCAGCACCAGCGAGCAACAGATACATCAATACTACTTGCACAAGAGAGAAACGAAACCACAGACAGTAGTAGTCTAGGAACAGATAGGTACATCAACAGAAGAGACACAAAAACTCAGCATGATGAGCACACAAGCGTACACGCCCTTCCACACAACAACTCTTCATCTCCATACATCTCCTTGTCTCCAGCTCTTTCCTATCCCGTAGATATTGCCTTTCTTGCTTTCAAGGTGCAACGTATCTGTGGTGGAAACAATTGTAGCCAAGATGAACTGCGAAGTTGCTTAAGCATCTAATCTTGAGAATAGGCATCAGGAACGGGTGAGCTTTTTCAGGATACGAAAGATGCATAGAAGAAACCAGCTCGAAAAGGAAGAAGAAAACAGCAGCACTGCAATTGAACCATGGAGTAGACAGACAGACAGACAGAACAGACAGTGAAATTTGTGTCCTGCTGATATCTCCGATTTGAGCACAGGAATTGGCTTTGCTATGTGAGTGGGAGAACACCATTGCTGCTGTCGATGCCTGAGCTTTCTTGAGACCAATTGCTGTAAAATCCTTTACTCTATGCGTGATCAATACAAATAGAATCCCTCTCATTGCATTGCATCTTGTATTGTGAACACTGGTGCGTGATTATGATGAAGGTGTGCTTCTGAAAGCTTCGTATGTATGTTTCTTCACAAGCTGCATTCAATAGATGTGCCAGAAACAGAGACTTTGTTGTGCCCCGAGAAGGAAACCTATGACAACAGTTATAACACCTTTGAACACCCTGAATAAGGTAAGCTTTGCTACTCCATCTTATACACTAGACAAAAGGCACTTTGCTAAGCCAGATCTTCTTCGGAATTTAGTTCATTCTTCAAGAGTTTCCAGCAACTGCAACAACGTGCAACAATGCTTGTCAAAAGACTATGGAAAAGACAAGCAGGCAATTGATGTGAATTGCTGGCTAGAATGAAGCTTCCAACCCTCCACAGTAGATGCTAACATCCCTCACATGATGTTCAATGTAAGAGGGAGAAAGACAGCAAAATAACAAAGCATCTGAATGATACAAGAAAGGAGATTCAAGTTTTGACACTGTCTCAGGGAAGTAGAAACCAGAAAGCATCGAAGGGCCAACAGAACATATCAGAGTCTCTACTTTGATACTTGACAAATAGAGCTCATTTTGAGTGATTTGCTTCAACCACCACCAACAGTGAGAGAGAAGGTTAGAACTTTGAGATGCACTTCAAAGCAGATTCACAGTTCTCAACAAAGATTACATCTTTGGCAAAGACATCATAGCTGCCACACCATTTGAGCTTCACATCATGAATGGTATCATTCAATCAGAATCATATCTGGCAAAGACATCATACCTGCTGCACAACTTGAGCTACACAACATGAATGGTATCATTCACTCAGAATCATCTTCGGCAAAGAATCATACCTGCCACACAATTTGAGCTATGCAATATGAATGGTTATTCACTCAGAATCATATTCAGCAAAGAATCATACCTGCCACACAATTTGAGCTATGCAATATGAATGGTTATTCACTCAGAATCATATTCAGCAAAGAATCATACCTGCCACACAACTTGAGCTACACAACATGAATGGTATCATTCACTCAGAATCACATTCGGCAGTTTTCTTGTCTAATTGAGGAAGCATGCTAGTAACTTCAGAGTGTTAGAATATTGTTTTGAAGCTTTTGAGGCAATGGAGGAAGAAAGGTGCAAGATGCAAGGTCGTCAGAGGAGAGGATCTGCAGGATGACTAGCTGAGCACATAGTTAAGCACATCACAGGGATGGTCACATAGTCTGGTCCAGGTTCCAGTAGGAGCCTGGTTTCACAATTGGGTTTAGGTTCGGAAGGAGATGGTTCTTGGGGTACCTTGAAGCAAACCAAAAATCAGACCAAGAACCTGCCAACACAGGTTTCAAGTTGCAACCCCATCACGCATGGGTGACCAACTACAATGCAAGTATATTCTCAACCTATGGGAGAAAAAAAGGTCTGAAGAACAGATTTTCATGTTCTGTGCTTGGGATGAAACTGCCAAGCAAGAACAGAGTGCTTATTCTTCAAATAGGATAATTAGATCTCTTGAGAGCCGTCATCCTCCAAATTAAAGTTGCACCTCTCAACATATCCAGGGCTAAAAGAACTGAAAGCTAATGGATACACAGAATTCTCAGCGCATAACAATCACAAAAGCCCGATCACATATATCAAAAAAACTTGCATTTGACATGAAAAGATTACCATTTCTGAATGCACTGGGTTGAGGAGAAGGTGCCAAAGGCACTGGTGAAGGTCCCAAATGTTAAGGGTTTGGTGCCACCAAAGAAACCAGTTGCTATTTGACTTCCAAATACAGAGCTCCCTGTCTGCCCACCAAATGGTGTTGCAATACTTCCAAATGGCTGTGGACCAAATGGGTTGTTTGCTGGGATCCCCACTGGATTCATGTTCGTCAAAAGGATTCAAGGAGATAGATGTGCCACAACATGTGCTAGTTGAAGATGGATGCCCTGAGGGCCATGACACAGCGCAACACAAAGATGAGGACATAAGGGCTAAACTTTTACACACCTACACTAGTGCTGCAAGATAATTGTTAGAAGCATGAGCGCAAAAGAAGGAATCATGAGTTACAGAGCATGATATACACATCAGTTCAGCTCATCTTCCTACTTTCATTAACCTGGTTAAAAACAGAACAAGTTTTTAATACCATGGAATTGATCACATATGCACCTCCAAATGCAAGCATGACATGGATCTACAACCCCATCCTTAAAGTTCATATGCAGTAGAGCACGTTGCTAGTGACTAACAAATTTGTAGATTCGAAGGTGATTTGATACTAAGGATGCTGAGGAGGCCAAATGACTGAATTGAACATGGTCACCTTCAAGCAATTGAACTCAAGATAGATAAGAATTGACATGAATTTCACAACTGCATCAAATGTGGTGAAAGAAGAACCCGACCGATCAGAATCTCCAACCATAACACTTACAATGTTCCAATCCAACACGCCAAGTAAGAACACATAAGAGTACTGTGTAATGATGAATTATTCAAAACCATATGAAAACAAAAGGCAAAAAAAAGAAGTTGATTGCTGATGTGCGGAGCCCAAAATTCAATTGGGAGTTTTTGGGCCTTGCCTTTTTATAGGAGGATTTTTGAAAGATGAGATTTTGGCTTGTGTTGAAACTTGAGATTAGTTATAGAGTTATGCTATCTTGAAGGATCTTGGTTCCTTTTAGAGGATTTCTTTTGAAGGTTATATTTTTGCATGGTGAAATATTTGAATTTCCATAATTCTTCTTTTGCCTTTAGATAATTATATTTTGTTTTGTTAGATGGTGTAAACATGATAAATGGAGTCACACTAGCACATAGGGTGATTGTTTAGAAAATAACGAGTTTACTTGTGTCACGATGACAAACTAGATTAGAATTGGTAATAAAAAGAGATGGATTAAAAATTTACAAATAATCATAATTTTAAAAATCACATTATTTTACTATGCACATTGCAAAGATGTGAATAATCATTGTTCATGATTATGTTATTTCTATGCATTTTAAATCATTCGAAATACTTTAAAAACCTAGCAAAAGCATCAATCGCAATGTTTTAATTTGAGTATTTTATACTTATAGGGATTATGAATGAACCCTAAGTAGTTGCTTAAGTAGATCCATAGGTAGTTCCTAGGTAACCATTAGTCCCTAAGTAGTCCCCTATGTAGGTTTGATGTAATCTCATTTTTAGTTATGAAATAGCCTTAAATAACTTTCTAAATAATCTTTAGGTATCCCTTAACCTAAGAAATTGTTAGCTACTCCCATAGGTAGGTTCTATGTAATCACCAAAATAACCTTTAAGTATCTTGTAACTTAGGTAGGCTTTTAAATGTTTTCTTTAACAAATTATGGGTTAAAAAGTTTACGTAACAAGTTACATAATGTCTTTTTAAGGGGCCACTAACATTTAAAACATTTAATTCCTTAAGTAATTCCTTAAGTAAACTTTGTGTGATCTCCTAAATCCTCTTCAAGTATGCCATAACCTTAATAAGCCCTTAGTAGAGATAAGCAAAACACATGAAACGAGAGAAAACTCTAATCATGTTGGGTTGAGGAAGAGAAAGCTCAATCCATGTTGGGTTGAGGAAGCAAATTGAGTTTCCTCCATCTTAGGTTTTGATTGTCATCCTCAATTTCAATGAACCGTTAGTGAGTTTTATTGTCTTTAACTTTTAATGAACGAAACAATTAAAGAAATATAGAAACCATTGTCTCTGAGGCCATTTGGAAACATTTGATTTAATGGTAAGTTTTGGATATTGTATGATTTTTGACTATTTGAAACACATGGAGTTCATTTTAGTCTCACATGGGGGGTGTTCACATGAGCTGATGGATCGAAATGGACTAATTGAATTACCTACATATCTAATGGTGATAACATTATTGGAAGCTCGTGTGTAGAGTTGATGTGTATGATCAACTCCATGGTTACTACTACTTGGTTAAGGCAGGGGCACAATATATGGTAGCAGCACTATATGTCCCTTAAGTCACATGATGAACTTGCAACATTTGTGAGAAAAATAAATTCATGTTTTTTTTTTTGGAATTTGATGTGTTCATTGTTAAGCATTTGATTAAACATGCGAAAACACATATAATGAATGACAAGCTAAAAATGGAACCACCATGCAAAACCCTTGGAGTGTTTTGCATTGTGCAATGGATGGGTAAAGCAAGAACATGTTGCAATTGTGTTTGTATGTCACAAAAGGAGGTAGTAGATATTTTTCCACTTGGTAGGACCATGCATCAAGTTGCAAAATGCTTTTGTTGGGTCATGCCTTTAGGCCAAGGCTATGCATTCTCTTGGGTCCACAACTCCTTGTTGCTAAAGATAGCTTGGACCTTCCTATGAGAAATAAGTGATATTCAAGTCCACCTATAAGAAGAACTTCATAATTTAAACCTACATAAAGTACATAGAAAATTTTCCTAATGTCTTTGGAGGGCACCTTATATACCCCTCTACAAATGAGGTTCAATATTACACCTAGTTATTGAGAGTGGAAGGGATCCTTCCTATATGAGATTGGAAGTTAAAGGTCTAGAAGTAAGAGGAGGCAAATGAATTCATACTTCATTCATTTAAAAAAATTCATTAAAATTAATTTGTGTAATCATCCATTTTATTTCTTTTCATGGGCATGATGAGCCCTCACTCTAGTGTAAACTGCAAAAGGACCCTATGGTGTCCAATCGGTGGTGAAAAAGTATAGGGTAAAGCCCTAGGATGGGTACTTTTATGGAATAAGGGACCCTAAGGCAAGTGCCAAGGGAGTCCCAAAATTGCGTAAAGCTCCCATCCTCCATAGGTATATAAAAAATTGGGCACCACATTTAATTGAAAAAAAAAAAATTCCTGTGATACCTTGGCAAGTATGGAAAATTCAATAATTTAAAATTTTAAAAAATAAATAATTTTGTCTTAAAAATAAATATTTATTCGGTTTTGTCAATGTGGAAAACTGACCCTAGGCTAGGGTAGTTGGGAGTGACCATTAAATGCTACCTTTGTGGTTCTTGGCCTTTTGTGTTGTTGGGTTTGCCACGATAGGAAGAGACCAGGGAATAATGCAGGGATCATTCGGTCCCGCGTTATGAGGAATGTTCACCACGTGTTGTTACAAATGCTAACTGTCAGTTCACTTTTTGAGAACTTTATGCATTAAACTTTTATTTTAATTAATTGTTTTTTAAAATTTTGGGCAACATTTTATCTTGAGATCAAACGCAATACAACATAGGGGCTTTAGCCCCCCCCCCCGGTCTTACCGCGGCTGATGGCACGGCCCTAGAAGACAAAAACATTGTAACTTCTTTTTCATCGATAATCACGACATTGTTAACTACTATTTATTTGTGTTGTATATATTGACATAGCCTGCGTTAAGTAGCTTTCGCATAAAATCTTTCTGCCGATCTCAGTATTTTCCCTCTGGCAAGAAAATAAATCGCAGCAAAATAATTTGAAAATATTTGAGGCTGCGCCCTTTTAAGTAAGCGAGTACTACGAGCCCTCTGCCCCCACGCACCAGCGGGCAGATTGTTTACAATTTTACGTCTGTTTGGGACCAGAGAGTCCATTAGACAAAAGGTCAATCATGGAGGACAGATTGTCCTCTGGTACTGGCAGCATGCCACAAATTTGACCAGGGCGACTGTGTTCGTAGGCTGCATGAGTTCGGCAAGAGTGCTCGTGTGGGTGAGGGGCAGGGTCGAACCCTAACTTTCTTGGGCAACATTTTATCTTGAGTTAATGAAATCTCGTCAAAAGTTAAAACTCCAAAATGGAGTGATTTTGCAGGTTTTTAATCAACAAAATTGAGTAAAAAAATTTATTAAAAAAGCTCCAGATTTGTGTGATTGGTTTTTAGTGTGTAACAAAACATATAGAAGGATGATTAAAGATTTGCTCTTGTATGTGGTTTATAGCCAATATATTTGGCTCAATCTTCCTAGGGATGATGGTCACTTTGCAAAAAACAAATCCTGAAAAAAAAAAGAAAAAAAAGGAGTACATTGGTTGTTAGTTTGAACTAGCCAATTATTGTTTTAAAAATCATTAAATTATCAACCTGAATATTGATAACTCCCTATTACACATTTAATTTTTTTAGTTCACTCAAAGATAACTAAGGAAAATAAAATTTCACATCACCAAATTCAGCAATTTCATTGGCCATAACAATATTTTCCTCACACTTTTAAAACACAGAAGCCTATTCAACACCCTCTGTATATTATTATATATTAGTCACACGATAACCCTTGTCTAACCCTGGTCTGTATACACAACGGTTACCTAACTGACTGGTAACTGTGAGTTCACTTTTGGGGGACTTTATGGAACTTTTTCCTATTTTAACTGTTGTTGGTTCGAACTCGCTCTCAGGGGCCAAAGTCATGACACGAGAAAGCAAAGCAAAGCAAGCAGCTTGTTTCGTGTCCTCTTGTGTGTCTTTGTGTGTGTTCTTGCGTTTGCGTTTGCGTTTTCTTGTGCATGTGTGTGCGTGTTTTGGGCGGGTGAAAATGGAGGAGAATAGGTGCAAGGTTGTGGTGGTTGGAGGAGGATTGGCAGGATTAGCAGCGGCCAGAATGTTATCAGGTTACATGGGACTTGAAGATGTGGTGGTATTGGAAGCTGATTCGTCTTTAGGTGGTCGTATCAAACACATCACTGGGCTTGCTCCTTGGCCTGTAGAGGTATGAAATTCCTCCGGGCTTGATTTCTTCTCCTTTCTTTTTCTTTTCTTTTCATTTCTTTTGTTTGTTCCTTGAATTTCCCCCTCCCCCCTCCCTGCACAAATGAGTTTGTCCCCTTCCTCCTCCTCCTCCTCCTCCTCCCGTTTTAAGTCTTTATGTGCTGCTTTGTGGGGGATGAATTATTGCTACCTTTGAAGAAATGAGATTGGTTTTGGGCTTTGAAATATATCCAGGTGCATGCTTGCTTGCTTGTGTTTTTGAAGACTAAAAAAAAAAGGCAAGCATGCAAGGGAAAGCATTTTGCAATCTAAAAGAGAACAAACGTAATAATTTACACGGTTAATTTTTTTTTCCTGTGTTGCTGTCTGTGTGTTTCTCTTCTCTTTTCCTCCTTTTTCACAACTGCAAATGCCTCTTGCCTGCATTGTGAAATTCTTTCTGATTTTTGTGGTTTGTAGGTAGGGCCAGAGTTTTTGCACGGTAGGAAGCACTCATCAGTGAGAAGAATTGCAGAAGAGATGGGCTGTCAGATTCGCGAGCTTTCCTATCATATCCTCCTCTGCATTCTTCATTCCCTGATCACAATCTCAAAATTTGGTGGAGGGATCAACATTTTCAACTCAAACTTTTTATCCTAACCAAAGCCATAGTCTCAAAATACTATTGTGGCCTCACGGAAGCAGATAGATTGCTGTGAAAGTACAAACTGGAGATCATGTTTTTGATTCTGTTGTCAGGAATGGTTTGATGCCTTGACCAGGATTGCACCAGATCGCTACTACTTAGGCCATGAGGGAAGGATGGTGAGCAGCAGTGAGGCCAATGAGCACACAGACATTCTGCATGTCCATCAAATTTTTGAGAGACTTGCAGAGGAGGATCCTGAAGTGCCAGACATGTCAATGGCTGAGTATCTTCATTGCAAAGGGGTAAATCGTGTTGTTACACAGCTTGCTCAATGTAAGGTCTCAAACCCTCATGCATTCTGTCTTTAAGAGATGGTGGATTTTGTCATGCATTGTGTGTTGGAGGTGGTTTGTTGTCTCCTTTGCTGACTGAAGGAGAATGTTGAATCTGGTAGAACAGCTTTTTATGCAAATGATTTTGGATGCTCATTGGAGCAGCTGGGCTTGCGAGAGTGCATTGAAGAGGCACAACAGTGGATCTATGGGGACACCTATCTTATCCTTGACCGCCCCCTCTCATCTATAATTGAGTATCTTTCACAAGGCTTACAGGTGCTCAACATACTCCTCTTTGAACATATTGTTTTTCGAAACATCCATGGAGACAAGATAAAGGCTTTTGAGCATGTTCCAGAAAACTTATATGGAACATAAGATGGTTCATTGGTCTGGAACTTTTGCATTTATGCAGGTGCACTTAAACTGGCCTGTGGTGAGGGTAGAGTACACAGAAGACAAAGGTGTAAGGTTATGGAGCCAAGATGGTTCCACCATATGTGCAGACTACCTTATCTTGACGGTGCCCGTGGTAAACCTTAACCTTCAAACCATCCCACTCTTGTCTATGTGATTTGATAAGAATTGCATGAAGATGGTTTCAGTTGTTTCTGACCTGGACTTGTTTTTGGTGTATTGGCATGCAGAAAATTTTGCAAGAATGTATTGTTGAGTTTGATCCCCCCCTCCCTCCATCAAAGCTTAAATCTATACAGTCTATTGGCATGCGTAATGCTCTCAAGGTTCTTTGTTTGCACTTCATTCCTCTGGGATGTGGATCTTGTAGTGTACATGGCGTTGGAGTTTTTGCTTGGATATCTATTTGGCACCATCAAAACAACATGGATTTTTTTTCTGATTTCTGAAGTTCCATGTACACAGATAGCCATTCTAATTGAAAGCCTTTCTTTTAGATGTTTCATGGGGCTTTAGTATTGACCTACACTCTGTTGAATGGGTGCACCATGTTGATGTGAGATCACCAAGTTCCAAGATGTTTTGATATGCTGTAATGTGTCCAATGTTGGGGAGTCCACCACTCAACTGGCTAGTGTGTTTTGGAGATAATGCAAGGTGAGTTATTTTGCCTCTGAAGTTTTTTGGATTTTGGGGTATGGCAGGTTATAATGGCATTTTCTGAGTCCTTTTGGCCTGAGGATTTGTTTGATGTGATTTGCACCGACTGTTTCTTGCCAGAAATATGGGTGACCCAGTATCCTGATGTAGCAAATGAAGCAGGCAAAAGAGCAGCTTTGGGCCAGTTTGTGGTGGTTGGATTCATGGCAGGGGAGCTAGCAGTGGCAGCCTCTCAGCTCTCAGATGGGGACATTCTGCTACAAGCCTTGTCTCAATTGGATTCAATGTTTGGAACTATAAATGGTAGCACAACTCTGAATGCAGAACCATGCTCCAAACCAAGTTGTACATTTCAGGATACAACAGATACCATGAACTCAGATTCCCAGGTTTTGGAACCTGATGGAGAGATGATGGATCCTTTTCCTGGTGTGGCTGAAATGCCACGTAAACTCATCACCAGGAGTGAACTTCATCACTGGGAAACGGCTTCTTGGGATTGGAAATTGAAACCTGCATCAACTTCATTTCAAGGGGGCTATGTAATGAATTGGGAACTTCAAGAATATGTGAGAGGTGGATACACACACCCTTCCCTTCATGCACATGGTGCCAGGAGCACTCTAGCAGAGCCTCTTTCAGGAAGAGTTTTTTTTGCAGGTGAGGCAACACATCCAGGGGTCAATCCCTGTCTGCAAGCAGCTTTTGATACTGGTCAGCGTGCAGCCAGTGAGATTATTGCCCTGGCAAACCTCAGTAGGTTGTAAGGTCCATAGCTGTCTAACTTACATTGGTCAATCTCACATGCTTGTAGGACATTTGTTTTAGTCATGATTTACATTCTCAGATTCATGTTGTGAGAAGTTTCAGCTATGATTTATAATTGCAGATTTTTCTTACACAAAGCTGCAAAAATTTTGTTAGTCATTTACAGTCTCAGATTCTTAAAGTGAGAAGCTTAAGATGCAAAAAACAGAAAGAAATTTTCAAAATGTCATTTACCTTTGCTTTGGACTCTTATCCTGTCCTTCTGTGGGCGTGTAATTGGCTGTCCAGTGTCTAAATCATCATAGAAAGAGGCACCATGTTTTTTTTTCTTTCCCAAGTGGGGGACACAAACTCCAGTACTTGTAGCAGATGGTTCATTCTACTCCAATTCAACTTCTCTTCTTATCAATGGCACTTAATTCTGGCTGAAACTGCACTTGAGATTGGTCTCTTACAGAGGAAGTCACTCGTATTTCTAGGTATGTTTGCTGTCCTATTGTACTCTTCTTAAATCTCCCACTGAAATTTTCCACAACAAACTTGTTTGAACTATAATAGCTTGCTGCAAGACTGCCAATTTGCACAACTCTAGTACATGTTCTCAATTCTTAAATGGTACCTGACAGTGGGAAGCATACACAGATAGTGGAAGAGGGGGTCTTTACGAGATACACTTTGTGCTGCTGATCCAGTAGATTCAGATTTCAACCAGAAATGAATTTTTGACATTCCTGTTTGTAGGAAAGCTTTGCAGGACATAGAGATCAGAACACTTTGCAAGACAGTCATAGAGAGAGAGAGAGACAGACAGACAGACAGAGAGGTATAAAGAGATCAGTGAGTTCTGTTGATAGTTCCATCACAGCAACCATCAGTAGCTGATGACCTTTCCCTTCGAATGCTTCTCCTATCGAATCTGAACAACCCCATCCACAACTTGTATACCCACAACATGCTCCCGAACAATGCAAACACAATCTTGAATGTCCAACAGCAAACTAGCCATTGTGGGATTACTGCATCATTGTCAGCTCTGCCTCCTAAATAAAAGCATCCAATCTCCCACACCAAGAGTGGGCCAATTACTCCCCTGACAAAAGTGAAAACCAGTGTGAAGCAAGGAGATAAGAAGGTATAGACACACCTGGCCATGGAAGAGCCTTCACGAGCTAAGCGTGCCAATGTCCAGACATTCTGTAAGGGACTGGTGCACTCTCCAAGAGCCAACAGACACATGACTGATGCAGCTCCATGGCTGGCATAGTAGCGGCATGAAATCAGGTAGGTCACAGTAGCAAGATGGTGTGCAACAAACAGAAAATCCTCATGCGATTCCCCCACAAAAACATAAGTGAGCAAATCCATCAGAAAGTATGAAATTGAGAAGTCCATGATGTCGTTTTGATGTGGTGTATTGTGTCCATCAAATTGCCAATCTGTGTACAATACATCCATGCCTGCCAAGTAACTTGCAACCAAGCCATGCAACAGTGACATGCCACAATTTGCTGCATCCTTTCGATGTCGTCCCTTCCAATCCTTGAAGATGATCCTGTACCCGAAGCTATACACTGCAGCAAACAAGCAGAGCGACCAGAACAACACCTCATTTGCAGAGAATGGCATTGCCACCGGTTCTGACCACCTCAGACTGTAATAATTGCTCCTACAATTCCCTCTGCCTTGGTACGTCTTCCATCTGGTAGCGAGAGAGAGAGAGAGAGAGATCCACAGACAATTAGCACATGAGAAAGCACTAGCTTGAAAGAAGCTCTACAACAACAGCAAAGATCCTCCAAGTCCTCCTCTTTTTTGGTTTGCAAAATCAGGAATTGATCAGCAGAACAAGCGAATGTGCAAAGCAACAAAGCAAAGTTTGCTGAAGAAAACCAAATGAAATGAAGGAGATGGGAGGAGGAAGAATAACGAGAGGAATAAGACAAGAATTGCTTCGAGGAGCAGCTCCGATAATGCTATTATGAGAGATGTCATCCGCACGGCGGCAACTTGTAACCGTTTCCGCAACTCTGGAGCTCGTCCATGGCTGTAACCGATGCTTGCTTGCTTGCTTTGCTCGCGCGCTCACACCTCCACCCACCCACCCACCCACCACAGACAGCAACGACACCAAACAGACCGACTCACTACAACTCTCGCACTTTCTAAGCAATCAGATGGCCTAGTCCGTTTCCAAAGCTCCGAGCTTGCATGAACTCGTTTCTTGGATTTGGTGCAATCGTTGATCCAAAAATGGGAAGCAAGAGCCCGGATGGCAAGGATGATGGTCTTCTTGACAAGACCGTCCGGCGAGGTCACAGACGATCCAGTTGGGCAGTAAGCAAAACCTCCTTGTTGTTCTTCTTCCTCCTCCTTGCTGCATTCTTCATGCTTGCTGCTGCAATGTGAAGAAATTCCTCGAGATTTGCGGTTTCTCGCTTGTTGTCGTCGTCGTCGTTGATGTGATGTTTGGGGGGGGCATGTGCAATGCAATGAAATGCAGCAATCGTATCACATAGAGCCTCAAGACAAAGTGAATGAAGCAGTAAGCAAGATTCAACTCTCCATGCGGGGTGCAATTCTGGACCCCAAGAATGCAGTCGTTGGGGGACCACCTCCTCGTCAAGTAAGCCAGCTATCTCCTTCCCCAAGAATTGCAGCACACAGAGGAAGGAGGGAGGGTGAAGAAGATCCATTTCTAACTGACAAAACAAAAAGAAAAAAGCCATGTCTGTCTGCTGCAATCTGTGGTGTTCTGTTCCAACTGTTGTAGCCAGATCGGAAGGAGATGGGTTTAAGTGCTCAAGCCCTGGTGGAGCTCCAGCGAGCATTCCAGGCAGTTGAAGAGACAGATGGAGGACAGCTTGATCAGGTGAGCTTCTTTTGTGTTTTTCCTCTTTGTACTTTTTTGTCTGTTTTCTTGCTTGCTTGCTTGCACAACCAGTGCTTTGTGATGATCTGTGCATGTGCAGTGTTGTCTTGTTTCTTCTTCATCTTGCAATTGTGGCTTTGGAAGACAATAATGCAGAAAACAAATGCAGTCTGTGCAATCAATCACCCTCATTTGCTTGCAATTTGGGTGCTGCTTCCTGTGGCAGAAAGGATTCATTGCTGCTTGTATGCAAATCAAATCTCTTATGGATGCCATGAGGTTGGTGACTCCAGATTCTGACAACTCCCACATCTTGTTCAGCCTGCTGCTACCAATAAGAAGAAGAAGAAGATCTGTTTTCTTCTCTCTCTCTCTCTCTCTCTCGCTCTCTCTCTCTCTCTCTCTCTCTCTCTCTCTCTCTCTCTCTCTCTCTCTCTCTCTCTCGTAGTTGTTGACCTTAATCATGCTTGTCAAATAGTATCAATTATCGGAGGAGCTTGGATTCATGGAGACCTGAAAATCCCACATCTTGCTCATCCTGCTGCTACCAACAACAAGAAGATCTGCTTTATTCTTTCTTTCATAGTTGTTGATGTTTATCATACTTGTCAAATGGTGTCAATTATTGAAGGAGACTGGATTCAAAGGTTTCAGTCATGCAGCTATCTACCTGTAATGCATTGTGATGCAGTCTTCTCTTTCATTGTGAGGGGGAAAATGCTGATTGAGAGAGAGGAGGGAACAGTAACGAACTCTGGAACATCATCAGCTTCTTCTTTTTCTTTTTCTTTTGAAGTGAACTGTTTTTTATTTACAGCTCTGATGGCGCAGTCTGACACAGATGGAGCATCTCTTCATGAAGATTGACTCAAACAGCTCTGGAGCTATTGGCTTCGATGATTTCACAAGCTACATACTTCTGCAACAGGTTTGTCCTCAGTGGAGGTCACTCTTTGTATATATGAGGTACTCCTTTGTGTGTTTGGACTCTGGAGGGTGATTTTTTGCTTCCTAATTATGAAGGTGATCATTATCAAAAAATGTTGCATTGTGGTGGTGGTGGTGGTAATAAATCATAGCTAGCAAAGGAGGAAGAACCTGCAGCTGAGCATACGACCTTCATCAAAGTGACAACTTTTGGAAGCAAGAAATTTGGGAGATGTGAGTTTGAGGACTCAGAATCTGAAAGATCTGATGATGAAGAGAGATCGGCAGATGATGACATTATGTTCAGACCTGCAAACAGAGTTGAAGCAGGCCTTGATACAGTTGGGCGGCCATCAAATATCATAGAAAAGGTCAGGATGCAAGAGCTTCATGTCTGTTAATCCAAAGTCGCCCCCCACCCTCCCCCATCATGATGAAAACATGATAGACTTATCTACACCCAACACTGTCAGGAGCTGATGAAATCAGTGGGTAGTCATGACAACTTGTCACTGCATTCTTTGTGGTGAAGAAGGTGATCATCTGACACTTTGTGAGCAACTCTCATAAGGTTATGACTGCACTCATTGTCATGTTACCTTCAAATTTGTGGAGGATTTCTCTGCAATTTCATAGATATGTTTTCACAACTAAGTTGTGCTGTGAGGACTACTGAGAATTCTTGAACTTTTGGCTCCACAGATTCTGCTTCTCGAACCCCTCAATGTTTATGTGACAGCAACTCAAGAAGGAATCCTCAAACTTTGGTCTGCTGACAGTTTAAAGCCTACACGTCAGGTTGAGAATGGCGATGGGGGTATGTCCAAAACCAAGGCTCCAGGATGTCAGTGAGGCTCCTAAAGTTGGAGGAGACTTATCTGGTCTTATCTCTTTCATTGTTTTACACATTGCATTTCTGAATTTGGTGCCATGAAGCTTACAATCACCACTAAATTTAGTGAAGGGACACACACACAAGCAGACATGTAAGAACATGTAAGAGAAGTGAGGAGCAGATTATGGATGCTGTGCAATTTCAATCTTTCTTGACATGCTCCTCTCACAGACAGAATTTGGTATAATGTTGGTTTGCAGCTTGGATCACAGATATGGTAGTGATGGCACAGCAACCCCTGGCGGTTTTTGCTATGGATAGGAGGTAATGTCTGTCCATTCCTCCCTCAGGGTTCTTAGTCTATTTTTCCCTGATGCTCTCCTTGCTAACTGCTTCATTTCCATATGTGTAGTTGCATGTTGAACTCCTTTCCTACAATCTACTACCCCACCAGTTGTACCAATTGTCTTCATCCAAATTCCGACCCCTGACAAAACTGTATGTGATTTGAGACATGCCAGTGATAGCTAGCATAAGAATTTTATGGAAGGAATTTTTTTTACTCATGTTGGCTGTGGCAGTGTTACATTTTATGATACAGGGAGGCTCTCATTTGATTGCTTGGGTCGGATCACTCAGCTGGTACAGTTTCTATACACAAGCTTTCTCTCTTAAACCAGCAACTGCTAATCTGGATCAAGTGAGCATTTCATAGCTGAGCTAGTATTTGGGCACTCATGAGCAGTTCTCAAGTTCAGTGAATTTTTTGTAGTGTTTTGTACATTTGTGAGGGATCTGTTCTCAACTTACACTATGGTACAGGAGAATGCTCCCATGTGTGCCACATGGCTACGAGTGGCTGAGAATGACAAGCTCCTTTTTGGTGATGAACTGGGAATTCTTCATACCTACACCTTCAATGATGAATGGGGCGGGTAAAGGATCTCTTCTTGAATGAACTCAAAAGGCTCAGGTCATTTTCTTTGTATGCTCCATGATGCTCCCTGCAGGTTTAAATGCGGAAACATTCTTGTAAATTATATGTGAACATGCGGTTTGATAGAATGGGATGGTTGAGAAATGTTGGGTAATAATATACCAGAGATTGTTGGCAATTGTTGTTCAGGGAACATCCTCGAGAGGGCTTTGGAGTGCATGAGAAGAATTTGCCACCTGGAATGGCAGAGAACATTCCATGGGTGTTGCACTCAGACTGGATGACCACAATCAAATACCTCTCGCATTCCAACTCTCTGATCACGACATCAATGGATGGCAATCTGCTCATGCTTGATTTTGAGAAACGGCATCTGAAATGGTCTGGAAAAGAGCATGCACATGGAATCTATAGCTGTGATTACTGCAGGTCCTCTCTATCTACCACCACCTCTTGTTCCTTAGATTTCATGACATCCATAGACTTGCAAAATGCCAGTTTGAAGGTTTTTTTTTTTATTGTTGTATCTTTCCAAATCTGAATCACCATAGAGTTGGTGGCTTCAGAAAGGTTTGAGAGCTTTCTGTTTGTTCTTGGAACTGCAGGAGCTATAACTTCATTGTTACATGTGGGTTGGAGAGATACATCAACATTTGGAATCCCTTTACAGCAAAAACAATGGGGGTTCTCCATGGGCATGAAGCATCTGTGTTTGTTAGTATCTTCTTTCTTTTTTGTGAAAAAAGGACATAGCATTTTCATGTAGGAAGATGATGCTCATGCAAATCTTTCAGATGAGCAGTGAGGTGCTCAAGTGCTTAAAGAAAAATCAAAAAATCAAAAAGAAGTGAGCAATCTATAGGTGCTATTCCTTCCTAATGTGCAATTTGTCTTGCAATCTGAAAAACAGGATGTACAGGTGAATGAGATGGATAATCAGATTGTGAGCATTTCAGCTGACAGTGTGATTAAGGTGTGGGATATGCGCAGCAGCCGCTGCCTGCAAACAATTGTTGAGAAATCAATTGGTAAACCCTCTCGTTGCAACATCCTCTATGACAACAAACGTCAGGTACACACACAGCTCTTTGTACTCCATTTGCTTTATGCTTTTAAAGCTTTTGCAACATAGAAACAGAAGCTTTCCACATGTTCAAGGACAGATTCCCCATGTTCAAAGAGAACCGCAAATTTTCTTAACTTATTGATTGTTACAGTTACAAGTTTTCTGGAACTAGTTTTTGAGCCTCAGAAGAGTGCATTCTAAATCTGATAACAGAATCTGGTTAGTTCCACTGTAGCAAAGAAAAATGCAAGATTGATAATGCTGGTGATGTACACATATGGTTTATGATACACAGAGCATTCAATCCTCATGTAAAATGCAGGTTGTTTATGGAAGTAATATATGTCTTTCTGCAATTCTTTAGGTGCTGTTGGCAGGTGGCAACACCCTGGAGATGTGGCACAAGAGACGTGCAAGGGAGGCTCGCACTTCAAAGATTTGCTGTTGTCTTTATAATCCCTTGTTTCACCAGGTTTGGTTGCTCATCCAGTTCCTTTCCTACATATCAATGCTTTATTACTACCTTTGGAGATTGGGACATATGATCCCCATCAACTTATAGCCCTTGTCAAGAGCTTTTCAATGCCATGTGAATATTCTTAATCACACATGATGTGGCTCTTCAAATTGCAATATGAGCAGTTTCTTTTTTCTCTATTGTTCTTTTTCTTCCTGTTTTCTGATTGTCCCCAAAAAAATTAGCATTAATTGGCAACACCTTAGTAAGAAACTATTCAGTGGTCAAGAATCTTTTTGACAACTTTAATTTCAATGCACCATGTTTTTGGAATGCTTTTGAAAAACAAAACAGTGCTTGCAATTCATAGTGCTTATGGATGCCTTATGGGATTCAATGGAAATTTCAATCTTGCTTTTCGACTGTACATAAACTCATGAGCAATCTTGTAACTGCAAAAAAAATTCCTCAAACTTCAAAGTTCACTCACTGAAAGGTGTGGGCCTCATGCATCCTTATCCAGGTTGTGGTTGGTGAAGTTGATTCCTTGGTGATGCTTTGGAACATTGAGACTGGGGAAGATATATTTACGTTCTCTGATACACATAGGTAAGAGGATCAATAGCTCAGAGCCAGTCTGCTACAAGATTGTCAATTGGGTTTCTATATAGGGGCAAATAAACACATTTGTGATTGTTTCTGCCCTTCTATTAGTTCCTCAAACTCAGATGTTGGGTACAAATTTGAAGCTTACCCTCATACGCTTGTTGCAGCTTGAATGATGATCTATTTTTTGAATTTTTTTTATTAGCTATGTGTCTCAAGTGCTATCCAACATCATGACTGAGTCTTCCCATTGCTTCCCAGAAATGCTACTGAAACTCAGGTTGCAGATTTTTGTATATTGGTTTGCCCAACATTGTGAGTGAATTATTATATGTACTTATTATCTGTACCCACTGTCGAGAGCTGATGAAGTGAGTGGTTAGTCATGGCAGCTCCTCATGAATTCAGTAACAGGCTGAAAATGTAAGTGATTATTGTATGTAATTTGAGCTGACTTTGGTGTCTTCGATTCCAAGTATAAAAGGCAAGCACATCTTTCAGGGCAGTGGTAGTATACTGAAAAAAATTTGCTGGCCTCCATTCGCTGACAGAGCAACACAAATTTCAGCAATGGCATTCGATGCTTCATGGCGGAGGTTGCTGATTGGAGGTGAAGATGGAAGCCTACGGATGTGGAACTTCAACAATGGCCAGTGCCTAAAAGAATTCCTTGGTTTTGGACAGGTCTGCAGTAATAAAGGGATGTGGGAAAAGGTCTATAGCTTGGCATATTACTGGGCAGAAAGATCTTGAGAATGTGTGGATTTTCATGAGCAACAGAAGAAGGAAGGGTTAAAACCAGTGTTGGGCAGTCATTGACTTTTAAGGGAAAAAAATCCGCTTCCAGTTCTTTTTTAAAAATTACAACAATTCTGGTTCCATGCAGAAATGGAACCTTGAATCCAGTTCCAGGTCTGGTTCTGCAAAAGAATTTGGTTCCAGTTCTAAAAATGAGACCCTGGTTCTAGTTCTAGTTTCTCTCTTTTCTTTTTTTCAACTCTAAAAATTCCAGTTCCAGTTCGAAACATAAATGGACCTGAGAACCTTGTTCCGGTTCCAGAACTGGTTCCCAAAAGGGGATCTCGTTTCAGTTTGGTTTTTACCAACTCTGGTTAAAACCTTAGAGCCGTTGATGAGAGGAGGCTGATTGTTGTATTAACCTTTTCCTTCAACTGAACTGGCTGTGGTGCCACAGAATGAGATCAGCTGCATCATATGCATGAACGTTGCAAGAGTAAATTTTGTGGCTGCTGGAGGGTGGAATAAGAAGGTACACTTCATCTCTTTTTTTGCAGACAGAAAGTGATGCATTTTATTTCCTTCTGCAGTTTACTACCATATTGCTATATGTTGCACGTTGTGATAGTCTATGTTTAGTAGATACATGGTAGCTACCCATTGTGCTGGTGAAGAAACAATTTTGGAGAAAAGGGCACTTTGCAAAAGCACTCCATTCTCTTACGACATCTAATCGGATGTTTGATTTGAGCGAAGGTGTGTTTGTGGGGAGATACAATTCACACTGAGCGAGAATACATTGACAAGAACTTCAGAGGGCATACTGAGGATGTTACTTGCATGACTTTCTGCCATCCCAGCACCTTATGCACTGGTGGTTGTGATGGCAAGGTTTACACCTCTCTGTGTTGCATGTTTGAAAATTCCAAACTTTTTCCAATGTTTCTGCTAATCACATTCCATCATGACTTCACAAGAGTGATCCAAAGATTTTTGGAATAAAAGAACATGGAAATACAAGTGTGACACCAGTGTTTTTTGTTGCAACAAAAGGGATTAGGTGTCTGATGGGTGCCAGAAACAAGGCTTTCACAAAGTCATATCATGCTGTTATCAGCTTGATATCAAATGCTTTTACCTGTGATTTCTGGCTGCAGGTGATAGTGTGGAAGATGGATGGAATGATCATACGTACAATGCGACCTCCTGAACATGATCTCAAGGACATTGAGTATAAGACAATCATAAGTCTTATTTTCTGTAGAGATTTGGTGCTCCCTCATACACCCTTGCCAGATTGTGTGTATTGCAAGAAGAGGTTTGAAAGAACAATGTACCACTGGGTCACATCTGCAGTAACTGCATTTCCCCATGATGTGAACCTGTCTATACTCAGAAACTGGACTTCATGTGTTGCAGTGAATGACCATTGAAGTCATTTACTGCAACACAGCTTCACTTCAGCTGCTTGCACTTTTGGTTTCCATTTGCAGTTGCTATTTTGAGCACTCTTGCTGTTCCTATGAAGTCCAAAACTGACTGACATTATAGGTTTGCAATCATTGTTGGTGAGTGATTGCAAAAGACTGACACGGTAGGCTTGCAATTGTTGGTGGGTGGTTGTGATTTGCAAAGAACCGTACACTGATTGGATCTGTTGCAGATGGATGGCTCCTATTTTGGCGCATGCATGATGGAACTCTGGTAAGATTTTCAAAATCAAGGTTAACAAAGTTTTGTACAACTTCCATATACAAGAGTGCCAAACTCACAAGCTCCTTTGGTAAGAAATTGTATTGGCAATACTTTTTACATGTAATTAGAACACAGCTAATATAAGCAATACATACATCATATCATCTTATATCTTGTTCACAAACGCATTTCTGGACACTTATTTAGTGTCGGCTGCTTTGTCACTGGGACACCTTTTGAGAGTATGAATCATTGATTTGATGATGTAGTTGAAAACTCAACATTCTGGTTCATATGATTTGCAAAAGGTACATGAACTTTTTACAAAAAACCATGGTGGAGTTGGCCCTATTGTTGCTGATGGGAAGGCTGAGGTATCTTTCCATGAACCTGGCATCCAAAAGAAGTATCAGTAGCTTCTATTCCTTATAACAATAGTTTAGGTGTGCATTACCAGCTATATGATACTGCTTTGAATATGATTCATGAGAGGGTGGCTTCTGTACCCTTTTTCTTCTTTGTCTTGATCGTAGGTTGAGAATTCACCCCCCTGCCACCCTCCCTGGTGGATTGTGGGTATCTGTTGTATGGCATGAAATAGGTTCTGTACACAGCAGACAGCAAAGGATATGTAAGAGCATGGGACCTGACAACTTGCCATTTTAAGAAGGAAGATACTTCACCTTCTACAACCCCACAGCTTTTCAGTTTCCGAGCCCACCATGAGAATATTGTGAGTCAGGCATTTGTCTTTCTTTTGAACCTTTCCTTGCAATTGTGAGAGATTCTCAAGAATGGAGGTGAAAAAACTAGCAGACTGAGACAATCAGTTTGCAATTGTGTTGCTTGTCTATTGCACTATAATCACATTGTAGATCTTCTACAATCAGACGATGTGGGTTTTGGAACTGCTGAGCAATTGAGAGACAGACCTCAATCCCAATCAGCACACAATGTTGTGTGTAGTTCAGCATACATAACTGATTGCAGAATTTCTGACTTGAAGAGTGCGTTTGAACTTCTGTGTAGGTGAGTATCGATTTTGTGGAAGTAGAACAACTGATCATCACTTGTTCACATTATGGTACAATGTGCGTACCTGACAGTGTACCTGGAAGTGTTTAGGTGAACACTAGGTTGCATCTCTTCAGTCAGGAAATTGTAGTTTGTCATTGTCTCTCAATTTTCTCCTCTCATTCATATAGCTTTCTGAATCTGTGGCCTATGCAGCCGACTGTGGAATTCATTGGGGGTCCGAATTGGTCAGTTTGGGCAACCAATGCTGTGGGATCTTTCAAAACCACCCACTTGGCGAACTCGAGAACCATCCTACCTTTCCCAACCATTGACAAGACAGCCCCCTGAAGGAGTGGTTTCACCAATCCGGGTTCCAACTCGGGGCACCACCACCCGAGGATCCAGAGTGAGCATCCACTGGGGAACTCCTCGTCCCTCAACAGCATCAGCTGTCAGTCGTGGGAGCCTGGAGGAGTCATCATCAACCACTGAGACAACAACTGAGGGTTCAGTTGGCACCGAGATCATAAGAATGCCACCAATTTCTGAGGAAGCTTTGAAAAGGTAGAGCATTGCTATGTGTAAGCTGTTGTTTGGGGGATCATATTTGTAGTTGTTGCAACTGGTCACCTTTAAGAGAGACGAAGACATCAGTGTCTCAATTGATAACTGTCACCAAACCTTTTTCAAATTTCGGGACATACTGCATTCATTGAACACCTTCCAAGAGCAGCACTTGGGGGCCATGTGGTTGTGCCAAATTCCTCCAAGTCTTCACACACTTTGGGTTCCTGATCTAGATCCAGTGAAACCATGTTAGAGTTGAGTTGGTTACCATGTATAACTCTAGCTTGCAAAAGGTAGATTTTGATGCTGCAAAACACATGCAAAGTTGTCATGCTCCCCAACCATGGAGTAGGCTTTTTGGCTTGATACCTGGTCTCCAAAAAGCATTGATTGTGAATTTTCAGCAGCTGGAGTATTACATAGTATGTAAACTCAATTTAGGTATTGTCAATTCATGTTCATCAAACCTTGTTGCTCCTGGCTTGGGAAACATTTTGCTCAGGCAGTTTGAGGAAAAAAAGGCAGCAGTATTGGAATTGGGTCCACCACACCTGAGATTGGAGAGTTGGTATGCACCTTTACAAGCTGCATATGAGCGACAACTGCCCATCAAGGTTATTTATAAGGCCAAATCCATTCACTGAATTATTGTTGCCTTAAATCTGATTATTATTTCTCAGATAGCCAGCCATTTGAAGAAGCATGCATGTCAACCAATGAGCATTAATGAGTGTGATGTGACACCTAATTATGAAAAATTGCTCATTCTTGAATGTGCTCATCATTCTTTCAGCAAATTGTACAATTTTTGGAAGTGACTTGGTCTTAATGTTTTATGAGTTTTGGGGGTGAGCAGAAACTATCTCCCGTGGGTCCTTTGATGCCACCCAATCTCTCTGATATTTCAAGAGAGAGATCGGCCACACTAGCTGTTCAGAGAGCCCTTGCCTCTCCGAATAGCACCACAAGCATGCGCAGCAAAAAAAAGAAGGTGATGTTTCAGTTTTCAACTTTCACCACCACATACAAAATGGCTTGTGCCTAAATAATGAATGATGAACTACCCGAAAAAAAAATTCCAGCTATTAAATCGTACCTTCTGTGTGGATTGATTATTTGATTTACTGTCTCTTCTCAACCACTGAAACCATGGGAAAAAAATTACCAGAACCACTGCAAGTACCATAGGACCTTGCACAATTCTGGTTATTTTTTTCTTCCAAAATCCACAACAACCAGACCAAGGAAATGCTTGGCAGCAACATGAGCTATACATCTTGGGACCTCACTGGACAGTTCTTCTTTGTCTTAACAGTAAGTTTTCCAGTCAAATGTCTACATTACTCTGAGTGTGTGTTTGTGTGTCTGTCTGTCTCCCTCCTGCAAAGATGCCAGTTTCTTCTTTTTCCCATGTGGGTTAGTGTGCAAATACTGTCATCCAACTTATCCTGCAACTTGGGAGTTGATGTCTCAAGAATTTGTCTTGTATCCTTGTGTGCTTTGTTTCTGTCATTCTGGACAATCGAATCCTTCTTCACTGAGCAGCTGGAGTAGTTTTTCTTTCAGCTTACTTTTTAGGCATAATAATGTCTTATGCTTCTACAACAAATACAGAGACAGTTTTGTTTTGTTTTCCCTTTAGCTAGTGCCATCATGTTTATGATTAGCAGCGCTGAAGCAAACTGTGGGTACTTTCCCATGCTATAGTTCAATTACTGTAATAATAGCAATTGAGGCTTACTTCTTTTTTCTTTTTTCTGTTGGATGTGGTTTCTTCTTGCAGGCCCGTGCTCCTTCTCTTGCACATGTCATTTATGGGAAGACCGATGTCCGAATAGACTGAACCAAAATCTTCACCTGTTCATTTGACCAGCCTACAAAGGGATCAAGGTACATAACAAAAGCCAGAAACTTACCCAGTCAATCAGTCAGTTGGGCCAAAAAAGACATCAAAGAAAAATCCATTTTGTCCTTCCCATTGTCCTCTGCTCCTGCAGCACCCACAGAGTTGGGGGACCACCACATGGAAAGCATTTACCGCAAGTACCATACTCTTAAAGAATTCTTAAAGAATGGAGAAAGGTACATGTGGCATGCAATGTAATAGGCTTGAACAGAAGACAGACAGATAAATCTTTTGGTCCTAAGTACCAATGTCCTTTTGTTTCACAAGCTTCAAGCAGGTGATGTACTGATCAGTCTGGTACCACAATTCCTAACAAAACCCAGTTGGAGAACTTGTACCAGCGATTCAAGTGAGAGAAAACTATTCAGTAATTTAGCACCCAAGTTCAGCAGTACAGGTGTATCTGCATGTGATGATCAGAAAAGAGAGAATTAGCCCAAAAGAAAGAATTAGGGGTCAAACAACAGAAAAAGCGAATTAGCACAAAGGAAAGGATTAGGAGGTGAAGACTGAAGACTTCCTGATTTCAGATCTTTTCATAACATCACAATATACCAAGTGACAAAAATGTGGATTCAAAGAGGGAGTCCATATACACCCAAAACCAAGACCCTTGACCTAATCCAACTCACCAGCTCAATATATCACTGCAATTAGAACAACACCTAAGCCAACTCAAAAGACTCATAAAATCTCTCTGGCAACTAGAACACACCTAATCCAACTCACAAACTGATAAATCTCTGCAATTAGAACACATTGCACACCCTAAACTGATCAAATCTGTTGCAATCAAGACGCACCCACTCACTTTGTCTTGGAATGGCAATGGACACAAACATTTTACAAGGCACATGTAAAAAACACCAACAAGAACAACCACCCATATATATTACTGTTGGTGAATTGTGAGACAAACTATAGACCTAATGCATTTCCCACTTGCTGCCAACTGCACACAGCAAAAGACACTTGGAAACAAAATGTTCTGACAATGTGCATGTAGTAGCCCTCTCAAAATCAAATGATTCCAGTGAGAATCATCATCATCATATATCCAGAAAGAAAGTTACACAAAATTGAAACAGAGATTTCAGTCTGAAAATCAAATGATTTCAGTGAGAATCATCATCATCATCATATATCCAGGAAGAAAGTTACACAAAACTGAATAAGAGAGATCTGGCAAGATACTTGGCAAGCTTGCTGTACACCAGGTCACTTTTACACTAGGATCTCTCTTTCAATCAGGACCTCTATGTAATAATTGCAGAGGGGGAAAAACAAACAAATGCTACCAGATTTGAAGGAATGCTACAGGTGGCTTTACATGTTACAAAATTATGTACAGCTAGATGTGCAGGCAATTTGTCCTCACTGGGAGAACTCTGCAAAACCAAGCTCCTGCTGCCACCCTTGTCAAAGGGTACTACTCATGCAAGAAGCTCAAATTTCCTCAGATTCTCTAATTACAGTATTCTACAATTGGTGATCTAACAATGTACCACACAAGCTGCAAAAAAAAATTCTCCAGAATCTCTCTCTCACTTCTGTCACATCTCTGTTGCATCTTGCCTTTTGTATCATGGGTTTCTTTTTGAAGTATATTCTCCTTGCACCGCCCTCCCCTTTTTCACAGCCCAGTTTCCCTAAAGCTCTTTTCTGCATCCAGATCATCAGCAGTGATTCCTGATGCAGGAAAGGCCATTTCACAATAGATGTGCTCTTCTCTTTCGAACTGCCCCCGTGAAACAACAAATGTCAGATCCATTGTTGATGATGATTTCTTCATCACTTGATTTTGTGGATCTTGCATTCAAGATCACAACGTAGAAAGAGCAAGTGCAAGTGCAAGAGAGTGAGAGGAGATCTAAAATGCATGCGAACCACAGCATGTTTTGTCACTGTTTGCAGGAATATTTTGAGTGTCATTTCCTGCCATGTCAGGTGTTGTCCTTTGATCGTGGATGCAAACAGAGCTGCCCCCCTTCAGAAGGGATGATGAACTTCAAGCAAACTGGCCGTCTTCACAACCTTTCTTCACTCTTGCACTTTGGTGGACAGGCGCTTGAGAAACTCATAAGTGGTGATCATGGTAGTGGCAGACATGGACATACTTGCCCATCGAGCACCAAGCCCCCTGTAACAAGCTTTCCAGCCACCCTCCTGCACAAGGGTCTGCACCGTTTGCATCACAGTGGGAGGACGCCTCCCACCACCTTCATTTCCCAGCACCTGCAATCTAGTTTTGATGGTATCAAATGGAGTCGTGAGCAGAGCGGAAACACCTCCTGCACATGCAGCACTCAATCCTTGCACTCCCACCACCACTGCAGAGCTTGGAGCAGCAGCTTGTATCTCACCGCCGCAGTTGCTGCCACTGTATCCCAAGCTCATCCAGACAGATCGCTGCGTGACGCAGTAGGAAGACCACCAGAGAGCATTGGAGGGGGCGTAGGTGATGATGGACATACCAAACCCTCGGTAAAGACCTCCGAGTCCATCCACTCTCACAATGGTCTTGAAGGCGTCGAGGCCGCCCGCGTATCTGGTGGACAAGCCTCCTTGTCCTCCCTGCACCATCAGCCGTTGCGACACCACGTCGATGGGAGTCCACACCAATTGAGCTGCAACGGAAGCAGTGAGTCCCGCAGCGCCATTGGCAACAGCCGCGGCTGCAGGCTCCGACATGCCGCCGGCTTTGGTAGCGAGCGATCCGACGCTGGATTTGGTGATTTCCAGAGTGCTCATATACAGAGCTCTGGCAGGGATGGTGCCGGTGAGCGAGGTGGTAAAACCCTTGTACAAGCCACGCACTCCTTCGCGGCGCAGGATGTTGAGACCCAAGCTCGTACAGGACGGCGGGGAGGAGGTCGTCGTCGTCTTCATCACCTGTTGCCGAGTCTTGAGCACCACTACCGGGTATAGCGTTGCGGAGACGCCCGAGAAGAGCGCCGCTCCCAGCAGAAAGAACTTGGACTTGTCTAGCATGTGCCAGTCGACGTCTGCAGGGAGACGGAACTCCGAGGCATGCTGGTTTTGCTGCCGGAGAGTCATCTTCTTCTTCTTCTTCTTCTTCTTCTTCTTCTTCTGCTTTGCTTCTTCTTCCTCTTCTTCTGTTGTCACTGCTGCTTCCCTGCTGCTGCTGATCTCGCTTCCTCCGTTGTGCGCCACTCCGCCGATTTTTGATCAAACCCCAAATCCTCCTGCAAATCCTTCACGGCCTGGAAAAACTCCGGGAAAGAAGGAAGGACTGATCTTCAGGACCCTATTTCAAACACGTAGCAATCGCACTGGCGCTCTACCCACTCGGCAAGACAAGACTCCCCGCTCACTACCATTCGCTGCACACACTTGCATTTGCCCCTGCTCTGCCATTCCGTTTCTCTCTCTCGATGGATGCATCGACGTCGCTCTCTCTTCTATGGCTCCATTACATGAGCTCCGACAAATGGGCCGGAAACGGCAGATCGCTCAGGAAAACGGCTTCCACACACTTTCACCAAACCCCCGGCAAAAAATCACAACCACAACGTCGTGCAAAAAACAACTGACCAACAACCAGAAGAATAAGAAGAAGAAGCTTAGCTACAAGGGGATTTTCACACTCGAAAACAGCGGAAGACAGCCATAAGAACCACAACAAGCCCTCGAACGAATGCAAAGTATGGAAAAAGAGCAGGCAGGAAACACCAACGAAACTCAACAGCAACGAAAAGGCCGGGACGCGCGCACACACACACACACACACACATATATACACAAACACCGTCGGCGTCGTCGCAGGCAGCAAACAAGCCCCCCTTTGCAAACAAAACCCCCAACACAAACCGACTAGGCACGCAAAAAGAAAGAAGGCTCGCTCGCTCGGTGGCGCCCAACAAACCCCCGTTGCAACAACAACGACCGACCTATCCTCAAATTTTCTTCTTGCACAAAATAACATGAAAACTCTCCATCCAAACAAACCTCAACCCAATGCCGAGAGATGCCCCTAAAACGGAATTGCAATTGCGTTTGCAGGGCAGATCAAGCAAGTGTCGCGCGACAATCCTCGTGGAACTGCGATTTGCACGACACCAACAGCGGAAGAAGAAGGCGACGGAAGAGAAGACGAAGAATAAGAAGAATGGAAGGAAAGGCACGGGCCGGGGAAGGTAAGGGACGGGCAAGTAAAGTAAGGGACGGGCAGGAAGGCAGGAAATCTGTTAATGACGGACAGGTAAAGTAAAGGGACGGGCAGGCAGGAAATCGGAGAAACGACGGGCAGGTGAAGTAAAGAGTAAAGAACGGGCAGGAAGGAAATTGGGTTATGACGGGCAGGTAAAGTAAGGGACGGGCAAGCAGGAATCCGGATAATGACGGACAGGTAAAGAACGTGACGGGCAGGAAGGAAAAAGGAGAAGGACGGGCAGGTGTGGTCGCACATTGGAAACGACCTACTTCAATTTAATCTTTTTTTTTTCCCCGTTTTAATGGATTCGGCTTTCATCCATTTTGAGCATTTAACTTTCCATCCAAAATGGGATAAAATTTGTCTATGATATATTTTCCTTCTTAGTGAATGCAGTTCATTTTATGATTGATTCATTTGTTTCCAAAAATCCATCCATTGTATTTCACTTTTTATTCATAGATGAAATACTGAGGAAGATGAAGACTACATGGATGAGTTTATTTGGTAATCATTGAGATTTTGTAACTTTGGATGGATGGATGAATTTTTTTTGATCATCTCCATCCATCACAAATCACCAAATCACCAAACCAACCAACATGGTCCATGGGTGGGTTGGAAGGGGAATTGAGTTAATACTTGATTTTGTCACTCATGGAATTGTTTCTTCAAGTGGTTTAAAGTGACAAATTGTTATTTGGACTTTATTACCAAATTTAAGTAGGGTGGTGTGAGTCATGACAACCACCAATATAATTAGACATTGCCATATTTCATTGTATTTAACTTTAAACCCTAACCCCTAAACCCCACTATAGGCAAAACCTTAACCTTGAAGGCAAAAAAATAACGTCACTTCCTCACACCCTTTTCACTATGTTTGATTCTTAGAATTGAATCCTTTAATGAAGTTGAACGGAAAATAAATCATCTCCAAAGAAACTACATTCACTTGTCATCCTAAAGGACCTTCTTAGATAACCATTGAAAGCCAAAGAAGCAAGAACATGATTGTGTTGGTATGGGGGCCTTTTTGTGTGTGTAGGAGGGATTCTTTCATGCAGGCCAATGGGTTTTTTTTATATCTACCCAACAATTTTTTTTTAATTTAAAAAAATAAAAAATAAAAATATAAAAATATATATGCTTGCATTTAGAAATTGTGATAGATCTATCCATCCATTGGTTGTACAATGAAATTTTTTGAATGAAATTATGTTATAAAAAGCACTCGCAAGTGGATGAAGAATGGTGGAATGACGTAAAGAAGATCATTACAAATACGCATTACGCATGCAAAATCATTGCCCGTAGGCAAAAGTGGAACCTAGAGAACAATAAGACATTTCGATAATTTAAAGAATAAAAAGGACCCGACCCCGTATCTACGTAAAAAAAAAAAAAAACATCCTTTGTATCCATATCGGCAAACACCGGCTTCTTCTTTTTGTTCCGCCCACAAAATTCCGATAACTTGTCACTTTTGTGATCTTGCAAAACACCCACAAATTTTTTTGACCCACAATTCGGATAACTCATGACTTTTGTGAATACTTTATTTTATTTTATTTCCAAAAAAGAAAAAGCCAAAAAAGGGGGCCCATACATGAGCTTTTTTGTGTGCAATCGGAAAATACTTAAAAGGAAGTGTTGTGAGCTTGTTTTGTGGTGGCTTATTATTATTAATATCAAACTTTCTACCATTCATCCAATTATTGGTTACCCAAATGGCTTTCTTTCATCCTTGTAGTTGTAACAAAATTTTAATAATGAAATTAAATCAAATTTTACTATTATTACCATATGTTCAAAATGAATGTATTTCAAAGTTTTTGATTAAATTTTAGTTTATAACATTTCCCAATTTCAATGAATATGATGAAATTGGGTTCCAATCAACCACTCATATTCATTTACACATATTCATGTCCATTGTATCGACCTATGCATTTTTAATTAATTGTTGATTGATTTTTGGGATTATTATTCTTGACCATGTATTCCTTTAAAGTGTTTGCATTAGGAGTACTTGTTTCATTTTGATAATCCCTCTACGGTTATTGTATATTGATGACACTTTGGTTATTGAACTACTTTGCTTTGCAAGTCTTTTCCATTGAAACTTCGTGTGCTTATCCCCAAAAAAAACCCCTCTTTTTGGGGGTTGGGAGGGCGGGGGAAGGGACCATGAGAAGAGCACAAAACCCCTCCGTACCAAAACTTTCTATCCCAAAACACCCCAAGAAAAAAAAGGAAAAAAAGGAGATATACCTGGTTTGGCATTTTCCTCGAAAGGTTAATTTGGATATCACCACACCCTGAACCCCAAAAAGTGTGATAAAAAAGAGCAAGTGAATCAAACACCTCGGACATCCCCATGGTGGGTGCATAATTTAAAATAATTTTGGGATTTTTACCATGGTATACCATTAACCAAGTGTGAGTGCTGGGTTCACCCAAGGCCAAATACACTAAAAAAATAAAATCTCAAAGGTTTTTACTATAAATCTAAACAAGTAAAACACGAGTAAAACTATAGTATCAAAATCAACATCCTCTCCCCATCCCCACCATTTGGATTATTTTTAAATTATTAACAATAAATAAATAAAAATTCCTCCATAACTTTGAGGACAAATTTTGTGACATGGTCCTTTCAATAGAAAAAATTATACCCACACCCCAAAAAATAAAAATTTTAAAATCAAATAGCCCCAATAAAATCTACTATGCTTAGGTTCACTAACTAGGGAACCCCCATCAAAGGAAAACAAAAAACGCAAAAAAATCCCCCACAAAGAAGAAGAAAAAAAAATACACCCCCTCAGTTGAACTCTTTTTTCAAAAAGAGAGAATCTCCCCAGTCCCTACCCCCTAATACCCTACTAGTCCCTCCTAGTATACTACTCCATAGACCCCCTAGAGATACGAACACCCGTAGGATGGGCCCCACCCGTGAGAGACAGCGATTCGCTCAGTTGTCACGCTAACGGGTGACGTGGCACGTGTATCAAGGAGACGCAGCCGCGCCGGACTGCCACGGAAGCAGACGTCATGTACACGTGCATGCACTCTTTGCCCACGTCATCAAGCTTGTCGAAGGACCACTATTATGGACTGTGCTGACGTCACTTTCCACTTTCCCCCAAAAGAATTAAATTTAATAAACATTATTACACACTAATAATGATATTCTAAATATAGTTAGAATTAATTAATAAACAATTAACAGATATGACCCACTAATAATAAATATCAGCGTTTTTTATTTGGGGACGAATTTTCTCATTTTTTCGACCTAAAAATTTATGATTTCAAATTTCTGACACGTACCAGAGGATATTTGTGAATAAAATGGACAATATTCAAATAATAATTCGCAAATAAAATGGACAATCCCTAAACCCTAACCCTAAACTTTTCCCTGCTAATCATCTTTATAGTAATACCACAATTAGTAACTAATTAACCTAATTCAACCTTAATTCAACCCTCTATGAGGCTGTCTCCTGTGGCTGCTAATGTGCACCTTTCGGAGCTCTGCTCCAACCCTGGTTGATTTGTTGCTACAGTAGCCTCCAGCAACAACTGTGCCAGACAGTCTGCAAGAACACACCTCCATCCCACCTCCTAACACCTTCACAATAACCTAAAACAAGATCTAAAACGCTAATTCTAATCACGAATCAGCACCACCCATGTCAAATCTTGAGTGGGACTGATATGGCTAAACTAATATTAAGCTCCTAGCACAACTGCTAATGTCCAAATCCCGAGTGGAATTGTATGGGTAATCTAATTGTTAAACACAATTTGCTCATGTCAAAACCACAAATGAAAATTGCACATCTAGTCTAATCACTATTTAGACTAGTCTAATTGCAACTGCTGCTCATGTCAAAAGTGTCAGTGGAATCATGTATCATGACTAGAATTTCACCAGACAAAAATCCAGCTTCATAGACAATTGTACAAAACTTCACTTGTATGGACCAGCGAGGAGCAGAACACGATTAACACACATAATCTCTTAGCATCCTAGCACTCACATCAATAGATAGCTGAAAGTTCGAACCATACCTGGAGACTGGTATATTTGACTTAGTCATGTGAATGTAGCTTTACCACATCCACATTTGAATGTTCAAAGACACATAACAACATCATTTAGTTTACCATATCAGCATATCAACACTTGTTCCAGACAAGCAGACACAGAACAACTAGGCATTGGCAATGAATCTGCAATTCGGAAAAACCCTGTCATTTGCAGAAAATCCTGAACATTATAGTTAAAGAGCACAAAAGTTGCAAATAACAATGTGTGAATCTTCTGTGACCTCCCATGTGGAATAAGTTTTGTAGAATGTAGCACAGATTTTAGATCCATAACTGCTGAAAGGAGGAAAATGTGATAAGCCTCCATTTGCAGCTATCTTCATTCCCACTGACCAACATAGTGGTACCTCATGATTGAATTGATAGAGCAAAGACTTTCAAAGAGAACTTGGATTCTCACTGCCCTGACCTGCCCTCCAGAACCAATTGGTCCAACTAGCAACAGACATACCCTCACTCAACGCACAGTGGACTAAGACTTACTCCAAGATGTGTCACAACATACTGGTGTGTACGATATTATCACAGCTCGCTGCATGTAAAGAGGTCTCATGTATCATAGGAGTATTGACCAATGCAAAGGTCCTTCATGTCTTAGCTACCAGACTGTTGTTTCCTAGCATGGTACACCCGGTACAGAACTATGCCTGCAACAGAAACTGTCGCTCCCACTATAGACACCACAGAACCACTATTAGAAAAACTGGACAGACAAGCACTTTGCAAATCGAGGAATCATTCAATACAATAAAATGCCAGATGATTATGGACATCAGAAAAAACACAGAGCCCTCACTCAACATCAATCCTTGAGCAGGTGAGCAGGTGTGAGGATTTAGTTTACCAGCAGCTATTGTGAGAGACCGCTGAACAAGACGTTGATAGTTCTTGTTAGATTTTCCAGCCTCTGTTTCTGGGACACTCAAATTTGGTTGTTGGGCAGCATCCACAATTCGCTGAAACAAGTTGCCAATATCTCCAAGCTTCATGCTCACAGTGAATGGAGCTTCAACCCCCATATCAGTGCACACCTGGGCAAATTTTTTTAAATGCCTGAGTTCCACTCACACAAAAAAATGAAGGATTGAAAATTTGGAGACTCAACCCACACATAACAGCAGCTGAATTTAAGAAATCTAAAGGTTCTGCAATAAAAAAGCTAAGGGCAGTATTGCAAGGGACTGGGAACCTTTTTGCAGCTGAAAAGACACAAAAGAACACTAAAGAGAGCAATCCACACCTGAATAGAACTCTGATGGCAAATAGGGTCAGGCTCAAGATCGTCTTTGGCAGCTACAAGCAGACAAGGCACCTCAAACCCATACTTCTCACCATGTGCTGCCACCTCCACCAATAAATCCACTGTGCGATTCCATGATGCTGCATTGGACCTGTCAGCATGCCAGCCATTGGAATGACATCTCAGTATGTAAAGTGGAGTCTTTTGTGTAGTTTTCCACTCTGATAAAACTTCTCCTAAAATCTCTGCTGCTTATCTAAACAGAAATGAGCATCTGAGTTGTTCCTTATACCATTCCCTTACCCATCATAGACAAACACTGCCACGTCACAATCTGCCAATGCATCCCTCTTCTCCAAAAGGCTTGACACTGATTCTTCATTAATCTCTCGCATAACAAGTGTCTTCTTTGAGCCCTTCACATCCATTGTGTGCAATTTCAGCAGGGCACCACATAACCTTGTAACCAAAATTGAGTCATACCAGGAAGCCAAGCCATGAGAAGTATGCAAGTGCAGCCGTTGCCAATGAACATACCCCAATTTGTTCTACAATATTGGTGGCATAGTGATCACCCTTAGTGTGCTCATATGCTTCACTGTAAAGCCTGCAGTCAAACCCATAGCCAGGATAATGAAGTCCTATGCACCATGCTTAAACTCTGTAGATAATTTCACTAGCATAAAAGGGGGAGAAAGTGTACAAAGGAAATGAGAAAAATTCTGGTCACCTCATACTAACCCTATGGGACTAAGCACAAAAACTGTCCACAACCTTCCACACTCATAGGCAGTTAAACCAAAACTTAACCAGACCAGAAGACTTGCCAGAAACCAAAAGAACCATGGTTGAGCTTTAATGTGCACTAGTTGTGATAAGACCAATTACAACAAGTTGCAAATTGAGAAGCTGCAATTGTGTCTGATCAAGGTTACACACCTTCCAATGAGAGCATTCAACAATGCAGATTTTCCAACATTAGTTGGGCCAAAGACGAAGCACTGGAGGACAACACGCTGGGAGCGCTGCTTTTTTCTGTCTTGTTTTCGCCGCTGTGTGATTCGGAAAGCTAAAGTCAGGTCACCTGGGTATCCAATATATATCAGGTGTGCCAAGCTCTTCTGTGGCTCCCGCAGTGTCATGAAGGCCCACTGACACAAGTTCACAAATTTCTGGCTCAGGAAAATGTGAACACAGAACAAACTATTTGCTGTCACCCCACATATTTCTTGCAGGTTCACACAATATGGTCATCTCTGAGACACAACTCACGACATCCATCAATGGGATTCCTGATACATAGATGCTGACAGCAATAAGAGGGTAAGAGGGCGTGTGGATAAACCTGAGATAAAAATCCATTCAAAGTTATCCCCCCAACAACATTTGTCTCCACTGAATTTCTGTACATTGGCTCCTCCCAGGGACTGCCAACACAATTACAAAATAACCACTCATGACTTTTGGAATGGAACAAACCTCAGAGAGACTGGACCTGGACAAAACACAGACATAAATGCCAAAACTTCCCACATAAGACAGAAACTGCAAGGAAGCATGCAGAAAGCAACATCTAAAAAGTCTGTCTGAGGTAACAATGGCAATTGACACACACAAAGACAGGCTGCTCCAGTTCACAATAAACAAGTAAACCTCACCTGGAGGGGGCTGTTGAGAATAGCTCCTCCAACTCTTGCATCCGGAGTGCACCATCCTGGGTTGATATGCCCCACTAATTGAGAAACAATTTAATTGGAAATTGAGGGATTTCAAATCAGCATAGCATTCACAGAATGTATGATGCAAATGAACTACTGCAAAGTCAACAAGAGAAAGACAGAGACAGAAAAGACCTGCTCTTCAACACTGCACATGACAATTACTGGAAATGTAGATTGAAATATAAGATGTGTAAAAGTCCAATCTCTCCAGGGGTGATTTCCCTGGATGTGAACTTGCTTCACTCACCCCATCAACATCAAAGGATGTAAACACCTGTTTCAAAAATTCAACTGCCTTCTCTGTCAACTCGACGCTCTGCACACAACAGACACTTGGCATAAGGAGAAGGGGGCAAAATACAAGTCTAATAGCAAGGGCTGGGAGCAGAGAGGTTGGGGGCTGTGTAAGGTAATATGGTAGCATAAGGATTATGAAAGCCAGTTTTATCAAATGTTACCCTGTGCCCCAATAATGTGAGACGTCAGATGTCTCTGAATCTGAACTTCTTCAAACATGACAACTGACCAAAACAAGTTGATGTCATAGTGATTACCTGGTCAGGCATGCGTTTAAAAGGAGGACTCAGCAAGAGCTCATCACGCAGCTTGATCTCATCGTCATATCCATATTTTCTAAGTACTGTCCACATGGTTTCCAAGCGACCACGTTCGATGAACAAGGCATGGAGGAAGAGAAATCCTGTCAATGTCAGTCCATTTTCATTGACACCTTCAGCCATCTTCTCAGATACTACCTTTTTCACTGCCACTACTTCAGATGGCTGCAAAGGTGCATTGAAGCATTTGACCTGGCAACACACAAATTGCTTTCTCAAAAGCCATCCACTACACAAAAATCACATGCCACAGTACATGTCTGCATTCCAAATACAAACTGAATATTCCAACATATGGAGCCTAACAACACCATTTGTTACTGAAATTTCCATTTGTTCCCAATTCTTGTATTCTAAGAACACTAGAAGCGAGAGCACAGAGTGCAGGTGAACACCTGAAAGTTATTGAGCTCTGAGTCACTGAGAGCCCCATCTTTATCATGGTCACAAAGAATGAAAATTCTCTTGAGAGCCCGCACACAGTGGGGTCTTAAAGTCTGTGTTTCTTGGTCAAAGAGCGGTGCTGTAGGATGAAGTATGGCTTTTTGTGCATAATAAAACACCTCAGCAATCTGCAATCCCACATAACAGAGGATGATACTTTGATCAAATGATACATAACTTACCACAGTACTTAACTCACTTGAACACTCAAAGCACTAGCAAGATCTTAGGCATGGTTCAATATCACAACAGTTTCTCTGATAGTACAACTACACCAAAATCAGGAGCTAATGCTGTTGTCAAGACTGTAATTACTAACAAATGGTTAATGCAGCTGGAGCTACATGAAAACTAAACCTGTAAACTTCTTTCCCACTGGGAATTACCCTGTTAACAGTACCCAAATTGATTGCATCTTCACTACAGGTCTGCATGCAACAGGCAACCACCCAAGATCCTCATTGTTCCCACTGGATACAAATATTGAAATGACTACACCAGCTGTCAGCATCACTCCATGAATCAAGGGAGTACCTGAATTTGCTTGATAGATGAGCATTCTATACATGTTTCAATCTCCCGAAAATCATGCATCAGAAGAGCCATTACTTGTTCTAGAGTTGGTTGTCGATCATCCCACAGATCTAGCTTGCATCCAACAACAATGACTGGCACTTTAATCTGCAGAAAAAAAACCCAAAAAGCTCTTGTTAAAATTACCCCTCCCATCCATCCTGCACAAGGTGGGCAAATCATAATGTGGAGTTTTGTTCCACTGTAATGCAAAACAGTGGGAGTAGCATTGGCCATCAAACAGCTCAAAGAAGAAGAGGAACAAACTTCTAATTGGCGAAGCTCCGGCAGCCAATAGCTATACAGTCGTTCAAGTGTCTGAGGCTGGTCACAGGCATATGTCAGAACTATAGCATCTGCCTTCTTGCACTCCATCTCTATCTTCACTCTGTCATCAAGCCTGGACACAATTGCAAAAATTAAAAATAAAAATCCTCAGTAGAAAAGATAACAATTGTACAGAGCTCTCAACCACATCAAACATGCATACCCATCATACATCTTCAATGCTCCCCGTTCCATTTGGTAACTGCACAGCAATACTCTGAAGATGCCTGACTATGGATTTAACATAGCCTTCTTTGCCAGCAAGATATCCTTCTAGCCTTCATGCTGACAAAGTTCTCCACACACTTGATGCAATGTGATGATGCATTGTAACGACTTTGACAATTTCCGCACCGCCTGATGGAACTGTGAATCCGCGTTGCTACAAGGCGCCATGCGAGAGAAACACGAGTCGCGGTTGTAACAGCTTGAGGACGCAAGTTACATTTCCGAAGAAGGGGAAAAACGAATGCACCCTTTGATCTTTGTACTGAAATGCTGCGAAAACCACGGCAGGCAAAAAAACAAAGCAAAACGAACGGACCTGGAGGAAGTGTCGACGATTGTGAGCGGCACACGATCGGGATAGAAGTCGCGAGGGAGACGAGTTGGTGGCAAGACCGGAGGCACCTTCTCCGGAAACGACTCAGTTGCAACGGCAACAATGAGACTGGATTTACCAGTTCCCTGGTCTCCAATCACCACCACTTGACAACGGGACCTCACGTCCCTTGGACCATCACCACCTGCCATCTTCTCTCCTCTCTTCCTCCCCTCCTCCTCAATCAATGCTTACGTCACCCACGCTTCGCACTCGCCACCGAAACACTCCCCTACAAAACCCCCCCAAAAACCAAGAATCTCTTTACCGCAGATTCAATTAAACAGAACCACTTGCCGACGATCTCAAGAGAACGACAAGCTCTCAAATCAACTTCGAAACTGCTCGTAATTTTCCTATCTCTCTCTCTCTCTCTCTCTCTCTCTCCGGCTCCTTCTCGCTTTGGTTGTGTTCAGAGCGCCAAACCCTAATACATCGCCGGGTGGACGCTACTGATTTGACTTCAGTGCTTAAAAGTGGCTTCCAAGAAACAAACGGCAAAAACGTGGTCACTTAAAAACATTAGAAATGGCCTTTTAAGAGATGCCGCGCATTGATGTTTCTCGCGTCTTCTTCTCCTTCTGTGAATTTCTCTTTTGTGTTTCTTGTGGTCTTCTTCCTCTTTTCGTTGCTCATCATCTCCTTCTCTTTGTAGATTGAACTTTTTGTCGTTGTTGAGCTAAGGCATCAAGCAAAGAAAGCATCATGGCTGCCAAGCTAACAAGTCTTTTTCGGTCTAAACCAGTGATTTTTCCAACAGAAAAACCAAGTAATAATGTGATGCTTTCGTGTGTGCTCAGACATCAACATCCACCCACTGCAAGGAGGAGCTGAGATGATGATGATGATGATGACCTGCGGATGATGAAGAAGAGATCAGTGAGATAATTGTTATGGTAGTTGGTCATTACAGGACATTATTGTTGTTGAAGGTTCCATTGCATGTGCATGTGTGTGACTACAGCCTGCTTATGATCATCATCGGTTTCACTAGCACATTCAAATGCCACAATTTGTGGTTCACTACACTGACCTTTTCTTGGTTGTTGACTACGGTTTTCCATATTGGTTTCTGCAAATCTGTTTTGTTGCTTGTAACAGTTTCAATCCTCAGCACGTTCAAAATCAACATGTTTAGTCTATGACCTCTTCCTGGTTGCTGATGATAGTTTTCCGTATTGTTTTTTGCAGATCTGATTTGTTGCTTTCTAATAGTTTTAATCCTTAGCACATTCAGAATCAATACGTGTTTTTTCCTAGTCCGGTTCTCTTCTCGTTACTAATGATGTTTTTCTCCCGTGTTGCTTTTTCGCATCTGTTTTGTTTGCTTGTAGTATTATTGACAATCAGAGCTCTGCATCAGACACAAGGAGCTTCTGTTTTTCAATGCCTACTATGTGTTTGCATGCAGGTTGCTTCTGTTTACGATGCCTCTCTTCTTTCTGATGATGAACAAAAGGTGGAAATCATCCTCCATGTAAGAAGCATCTACCCTCTGACTCTCCTCTTCTCCTTTGTGAAAAAGAATGGTTTTGTTTTAAAGATCATACCTCTAAAATGAGATTAACATGTCATGGCATGGTGTCATCTTGTTTGCTTTTGGGATGGTGTTACTAAAGGAATTCCAAAAGACCCATGAAAGTGTGAGGGTTAAAAATTGGAACCTTGCCTTGAGCCTGGGGCAAAAACGAAAAGAAATTTGTCCCCATAGCAAGACCTTCTCCTATACAGAAAAAATATTTTTGTGTTTGCCCCATGTAGTAGCCAACGTTCCAATTTTTTAACCTCTCACTTTCAGAACCTGTTTCAAATTCTGTAGTTCATGTGACCTAAAATGTTCATTCTCCATTATTGGCCAAAGGACAGTCAATTTGGAACATTCTTGATGTTGACTGACTCATGGAAGAGGAACCCACAAGTTGTATGCAATATGCAAAACCCACAAAATGTGCATCAATTTTCTATTTGACCTTCAGGATGGTGATATTGGAATCTAAAATGCTCCCTCTCCGATATTGGCAGAGGAACAGTCCGTTCTGAAGACATTCCCAGTGTTCACTGACTCTTGGAAAAGGAACCCATAATGTCAATGCATCATAAATGTCAATGTGCATTTCTATTTCAATGGCCAAATCCATTGAGTAACCTCTCTCCAAGGGGCTCTCTAAACCCATTGAGCACTTAATGCACACATGCGTCTATCAGATATCAATTCCATGGTTCATTTCAGCTTTTGTTGTTTTCAAACAAGGGGATAAAATAGAAAAGAGCCTGTGGGTCAATCTGCAAGCACCTCCAATTGGCAATTAATTTGCTCAAAAGCTTCCTTTTCCTACTCCACATTTTCTCCGTCACCAAATAATCAATGCTTCAGGATATGAATGACAAGTTTGATGAATCTTCAATAGCACCATATTGGACCATCTATCCTAGTTGCTTTCCAAATGCCATTCTCCCATTCTTTTCAACCATGGCATCAATTTTTTTCAAATTGTGCGTAGTGGAGAGAGCATCATCAATCACAATTACCAAAGACAAAAGCTCTGGCATAGTTTGGACAACATGCCAGCACAAGTTCACTCAGGTTGGCCTTAACTTGGATATCATGTTGCTGTTTTTCAAAGTCTGCTCATCAAACCAAGAATCCACAAACAAAATGTACAACAACAACACTGCAGAAGAGCAGAGGAAGATGAATGGATTCGAAAGCTGCAGGAAGAGGTGAAGAGTTTCCAAAGTGGAGCATTACTTTCACCATATGCTCCTAATCACATTCCAACAAGAAAACTAGGCCAGAAATTAGCTAGGCCTATAGCTCTGATAAATTGAGTACAGAGATATGGTGGCACAACCTTTAGCCTTCTATCTCAGCCAGTTTGTTGGATATCTTGTGTAAACGATGGTGATGTGTAAACTCCAACCAGAAAACATCAATAAGAAAGTGTGATGGACTATTGGTAATGCAGTCCACAATTGGCCAGAGGGCAATGTAACTAAGCAAACTCTGACCAGAAACAGCAAAGGGTATATTGCTCCTACACATATTTGAAATCAAGAGTTAGGAAACACACAGGTATATAAACTTTTATAGCAAAGCCTGAAAGAAGGCCATGGAAATGGGAAAACGATAGAGTTTACAAACCTTGTAGAAGGTGTGGGTCTGCAACACCATGCTAGAGACAAGCACAGACCAAGGGGTTGGCACCACAGATCAAGTTTGTTACTCCCATCACCCAAGTGAAAAGGGTAGTCTCACATTAGGTATCATCACATGGGCATTATGTCATCAACTTTTCTCAATCACCTCTCTCCATTGTTGAAAGAGGAGGAACATGAGCAGGGATCAATTTATGTCCCTCAATCACTAGTCATCACTCCATTTCAACATATGATACAACCTAATTCTAATCTAATTTACCTAGTTGAACATGGCAAACATAAGTTGGCTCAAAGGCACATGAGGTGCAAATGCATCCCATGTTTCTGACAAAAGTCCTGGTAAGATTTGATGTAATGTGGAAGGTGTGTCAAAACAACATATAACAATTGACCATTGAAAATAATGGTTTAGAAGACATTGACTTGATGAGAAAGGACATCTTTTGGTGCAATTATAGAACTTAGGCTCTACTAGTAAGAATCACATAGCTGTAGGTGATGAGCCCCTAACATGGTAACTAAGCAAAACAACACTACAAAAAGCAAGGCCACAAGGTACTTTGAATGGTTGCTTGACGCACCCTCAAAGCAAGCACGTTGCTAAAGCAATCAACAAACTAATCTTGATGAAGGAGAAACTTGATAGACATAGAATAGACATGGCCAACAATCTTAGAAAACGATTGCCATTTTTGGACCTCACTCATAGCACCACTATCATCATGGTGCCTTTCTCTTTCACCAAAGACCGAGGCAACAAATGACAATTTTTAAAAGCTCATACAATCACGAAATGCTACTAGGTGATTATCAAGGCCTCCAATCAACAATGATCTCATTGCCATACTTAAGTAATTCAATAGGTTGTAGTGAGTACACCTTAGGGATTGCCTTCCTCAAAGCGCTCTTTGAATCGGCCATGATCTTAAGGTAACCAACTCTTGAAAAATGAGCATGCCAAACATAGAAAAAGTAAGAGATGAATATCTAGACATGAGATCTTATATTCATGTCTACAAGTCTTCAAGAATTTAATACACATCATAGCAATTTAATCAAAATTCTTCAAATGCACATATGCTCAAGGTTGGTGAAGAGGTCCATGGGTAGCACCTTTGTGGGTGGATGTATTTTGATGCAAGAAACCATGTGGTATGTACCCCTTTTACCTTGGGGATGCAAGGTGGTTCATCCCAAGGTGAAACCTTTTAGTAACAATCGAGAAGTCTTGTGTTAGAGTCATGCCAGAGCTTCACATTATCTTCATCAATATTGCCAATTAGTCCAACTTGTAATTTCACAAATTTCATCATTGATTTTCTCCATATCCAACATGCTCCAAGTCATCAACTTTTAAACACTATGTCAAGCTCCTTGTTGGATTAGTGTAAAAGGTTATACATCTCTTCATCCCCATCAACAATTAGTACACCATGGTTCTTTGCTAGTTATAACATTCACTTTTTCAAAAAGGCATCACACATTCTAGGACCATCAACATTAAAAAGGCATGTGTCACATTGTATTTTTTAGTAGCTACAACCAAGTGTTGTTTTGTTCTCCACCTTAAAAATCTATGCTTTCTCCTCCTACATTTCTTGTAACTCAACATCAAATTCTTTGAATCATAAAATCTCAAATTTTTTTGCAAAAACAAATTTACTTCTTTTATCAAAAAGAATTAAGGATCACAACATAGATTCTAACATTATAAAAAATATGATATATTTCAACTCCCCACAAATGTGAAGGAATGAAGGTCATGCAATAGGATTAAAATTGTAACAGCTTTGAATTAAGTGGACAATTGCTCAAAACATATGTTAAGATATAACCAATCATAAATCATCTTCTTTTATTCTCTTTTGAAAAATAACAATTGAATTGATTTCATGAAATGGGACACATCTAATTAAAATTTCATAGCACACCATCTTGAAGCTATAAACATCATCACAAGCTTTCAATATCACAAAATTTCAATAGAATCTATGTGAAAAATGTAAAACAATATGTTTATATAAAATTTGCAAACTTCAAAACATAAAAATGACACTATATATATATATATATAATTTTTATTAAAATGGTGTGTCTTTTCTACTTATGATATTTTCGTGTGAAGTATGTACAATTTATTTTTTAATTAAATCTATGATATTATTATGATATAATTTTGTATAAAATTTTACGAATTTATATGTTAAATATTTGTGTATGTCATTCAAAAACAATGTCTTATTCATTTGAATATTTAAAATATTAAATAAGTACAAATATCGTTCATTTTAATCTTAACATAAAATCCATATTAAATTTATATGAATTTATGAAAATTGAATTTCACATAAAATTTGGATGAACTTATGAAACATGGTTGGTTTGCGATGATCAATTTTGGAATGATAATACAAGAATGCTTCAATCTCCTAATGATTTTTAATCTTTAAAATTCTTGCCATCCATCAAATTGTACACAAATACATGCACAAATCAAAGGTCATGAAACAATCAAAATAGGCATGATTACAACACATGCAAATTTTTTATAATCATGTGTAGTATGCCTCTAGAAATGGTTCAAGAAAATCCGCTCTTGAACAAATCTTCAACTGAGTAAATGTTAAGATCTAAAGTTCTCAAGTTCATTCGTTTTCAAGATCTTCAACGAGATGTTAAAACCATGTGCTCCTGCTGCTCATATTCTAGCCATTTTTTCTGTGCTCTTGTTGCGCCATTTTTTTTGACCATTTCAACAAATTTTCTCCACATCAGAATGAGAAACACAGAAAATAAACTTTCATGTCTCGGCCTCTTGGCAAGTTTTGGTTCTCTGAAGTTTAGGGCACTTGGAGGTGCATTGTGTTTATTTTATTTTTTTAAGCACAACAACAGACCCAACTTCACAAACCATTGGCACCAGACTAGACAACTATTCCTCCCCTTCTCACCTCTATAGGTGGGCCAAAGTGGGAGGCACTTTATCTTTTCATAAAATCTTCCATTTTGGGGAGCCTCCATAGTTTCAAATTTTTTAGCAATGGGCCAATCAAATTGGTTCATTGCAAGAAAAAAAAAAGTTGACTTGTGAGGCACCCCAATGTCGCAACCCTACTTTGAGAGAATGTGAGGATGAATCTCACATTCCCAAAATGAGGACTTGAGGACTCCCGAAATTTTAAAGTTCGATTGCAAGGGTCAAAATACTTCGCATTGAGGTGTTCTTTATATAATTGAAAAGCTATTAAAGTGTAGATGTCGAAAATGGGCTCACATGGGCCATTTGGACATCTATAGCACATGTTATAGCAAAAAGAAAGGTCGGGAGTCAAATTGACAATTTGACCCCCGACCATTAAAAGTCAAGAATCGACCCGACTTCGGTGCGTGCAAGTGGAGTGTGACACACCATCATACTCTTGAAGAAAGCTACAAGTTTGCTTTAGACCTCATCCCAATCGGAGGTCTAAACAAAGAGTTACGACCTCGCAAAGTCCCAGGATTTCACACCGAGATAGTTTCAAGACTCCTCCTTGGGAGACCTGAGACAAAAAGTCATTCGAATGTGGGTGTTGTGGAGAGGTGCAGAGAATACTATATGGGGGAAGGTGGTGGCTTCCCTCGAGTCCAAGCTGTGGTGAGTGTTGTGAGTCTAGAGTTGCTTGTGGCTTGTCCTAACACTAAAGGTGCTCTGAAAAGTGAACTAACTAACTTGTTGGTTGGTTTGATGCAAGTTCGAGTAAGTAACTAAAGCTTGTCACTCTTCTTAATCCCATCCCAGAACTTCAGCACACCCCTCTACCCTTTTTAGTGCTAAAAGTTGGGAGTGTGTCTCGAGTTCCTCACAATTCTGCTGTTTGAATAACTTAGACCCATCTTGGGTCTAATTAGGAACTTGGGAACACGTCACCCAACTAATTAATATGAAATAAAATAAGTACCCTAGACATAATTCTTAGATAATATGTGATCAAAGTAGGATACATTGTGCTTTCATTTGATTACACAAGTGATATTTCTTCATATATAAGTACTTATTCAAGCTACAGAAGAATTATTCTCTTATTTACAACTTCACAATATGTGTTATCCTTTTTTTATGTTATCCCCGTAATATTATTTTCACCTTGGTCACTCGTCATAATTAAAAAGGAGCCATATTCAATGTTCAAATCCCAACAATTTTCATTAATAAAAAATGTTTGCATTGTTTGCATTTTTCAATACAAATTTATTTTCTCAAATGTTTATTTATCCCTTTACAAAAATGTTGCCACTCTCAAATAGGCCAACAAGGAGCCCTTGGCCCATCTATGGCTCGTTTTCCAAAATGCCCTGCTTCATTTTATTTTGCAGGTATCTATAAGGTATCATAGGAAAATAAAATAAAAACAAAAGGGGCACACATTCATTTTCAAAATGTTATTTTAAAACTTTTGTTGTGATACCCATAATACTAGAAAATGAAAAAAATGTTGAATATTACATGAAAAAAACTAAAAGATAATTTTCATTTGGTGCTTTATGTTGGGTAACACCCTTGGAGCAACAGGCCGTTCCTAAAATAAGTGCCCGCCCCAAACTTATTTCAGGAACACCATGCTCCCTCTCCCTTTGTGCCTTACCTTAGTTTAAATTGGAAGGTGATCTAAGAATGTGTGTGAAAGGGAGGTCCTTTTAAAAATTTCAGGTGATGCTCCTATAATAACACTTTAAATTGTTTAGAATGAATAAGAAATAAGAAAGTCATGAAGTTTGAAAGTAAAAAAGGTCTGTTTATTGTTTACAATTTTACATCTATTTGGGACCAGAGAGTCCATTAGACGAAAGATAGATCATGGAGGACAGATTGTCCTTTGGTACTGGCAACATGCCACAAACTTGGCCAGGACGATCATGTTCATAATTTGCATGAGTTCAGGAAGAGTGCTCGTGTGGGTGAGGGGAAGAGTTGAACAAAAGCATTCCCTAACTTTTTGTGTATTTGGACAGACAAGGAGTAGGTGTTCTTCACCCTTAAGAAGAGTCAAAATGAAAAAAAATGAAAAAGTCATGTTTTACAATTCGAAAAAATGTATTTTCTTTTTACTACTCTTTTTTGGCTGGTCCTTTGGCTTTGCATTTTCAAAGATGATTTGTAAAGCTTGAGAAGGCGCTCCGATAACAATGTTATGGCAAACTCCATGCAAATCAAAGGTGAGAGAACCTGGTGAGTCCCTCACAATAGTGGCATTGACGTGTGATCTCTAGCTATTCTAGATTCCACAGCTTTGAAATGTTTTCAGTTTCTCAGACCCTTCACAAATCTTCAGAACCCCTCTGATTGTTGCAAGTTGTCTATCGGGTGTTCATTCAACCATGGAAATGCCACACCAGACCATTTCTTGTTTAACCTCAGAGTAGAAGATGATATCTGTTTAGAAGTTTTTGAGAGATCAGGTCTAAGGATTTCTGTGGAAGTGAGTTTTGTCTTCAATTGATTGTTTGTTGGAACACCTAGAAAAAAGGAACTATCTTTTGTTTTAGTACTCATTTTACACATCTGTGGATTCATACATATGCAAATCATGCTTACTCTAAAATTCTGGGTTTCAGGATTGGAGGGCTTGGTCCTTTGAGGACCATTTGGATGAACAGTTGAGGAACTGGGAACAAGAAGATCTGGGTATTTCCAGGAGTGTGTATCATGACACCTGCTGTGCAGCTCAGCTGGCTTGTTTGTAATCAAAGGAACTGCCCTCTGCAATATCTGGGTGGGTATCATCATGACACAGCTCTCTCTCTCTCTCTCTCTCAATTGATCGACCAATTCATCAAGCTAGCTTGGTTCCATGTCCTCCTAGAGCTCCAAAATAGTTGAAGCATTGTACACAATCAACATGACTGAAAGCAGAGGAATGTGGTCCAGTATGACATACAGGAGAAGGAAAAGCCTACCGCCCCCACCCTTCCAAACATAACTATCTGATCTACTTGAACTCATGCATGAGAGGCGAGCCCCCGGGCTCCTCTTGTAGCAGCAAAGAAGTCCACACCCCTGCTTTTCTTTCACAGATTTTGATTCTGAATAGCTTGCCAGATGAGAAGCAAGGAGTGCCTTACCTCTGTAGCCTCATAGAAAAGGCTTTAAGGGTTCAGGATTTGACAAAAGCATGCATGATCTGCAACATGAAGGAGATGGAGGGAGCCAAGCTTAGATGTGCTGGCTGATGCTGCTGATCTGCAAGGGGAAGGAGATGGAGGGAGCTAAGCTTGCATGTGGTGGCTCATGCTGCTGATCTGCAAGGGGAAGGAGATGGAGGGAGCCAAGCTTGCATGTGGTGGCTCATGCTGCTGATCTGCAAGGGGAAGGAGATGGAGGGAGCCAAGCCTGCATGTGGTGGCTCATGCTGCTGATCTGTAATGGGAAGGAGGGATGGAGGGAACCAAGCTTGCACATGGCTCCATGAGCAACAGCAATCTCTCAAACCTCTGAAATGGCAGTCGTATCTAAACATCTTGATTGTAAAATGAAACATTTGTCAACAATTTACAAAGCAATGTTTTGCAACAGTTTCACAAAACAGGTACACATTGCATGGCAAAAATTGACATTCATCAAAGAGTTGTGAAGTTGAAAATTTCTGTCGATCAGTTTGACCATTCCATAGCAAAATTCCATGTGAAACTCTTCAAGAAATGGCAGTGATTCAGTTCTTCCATTATTTCATCAGTCTAGTACATCATCATGAAGCAAACAACTTCTGTGTCCACTTGTGTAGCTATTGTTCCACTTTCTGTTGCAAAAATGTCAACCCCCAGCTAGAAATTCTTTTTCTTTTTGTTTGCAAAAAGCTCAAGCAATTCAGCTCTAATTTCTTCTTCCTGTTGTAAAATGCTCAACTGCTCCGGCTCCAAATTCTTGTTCTTTCTGTTGGAAAACACTTGACTGCTTCAGATCCAAATTCTTCTTCTTTCTGTTGCAAAAAGCTTGAGCACATCAGCTACAAATGTTTCTTCTCTGTTTGCAAAAAACTTGAGCTCCTCAGCTACAAAAATTTTATTCTTTCTGTCTGCAGAAAGCTCAAGCCTTGGCTACAAAATTCCACTTTCTGTTGCAAGCTAATGAGGAAAGGAGAGGTGCAGAATTTGTAATCTTCCAGGAGCTGTAAGCCATCTCCACATACATCCAGGTTTTGCTCAACAGCATCAAGCATGGGATGCATGCCAGAATGTGCCACCAAAACTTGGATTCTGCTGCTACCCTTGGACTGCATCCTCCCTCGCCTCTGCTTCTGCTTTGTTTTCTTCTTCTCTATGTTCCCCCCTGCCTGAATCTTGTTTACCTGCTGCTGCAAAATAGCCCCACAAGCCTGCTGCCATCCTCTTGAAGGAAACAAGAGCAACTTCCTGAAAGTGAGACCAGTGACATCAGAGTTTGAGAACATAAAGAGATGGACAAGAAGAAGAGGGGGAGGACAACAAAGGAGAAGAAGATTGCATCAGGGAACAAGGGGCAGGCAAAGTTTGTGGTCTTGAGGAACTTGAGCGTGTGAGAGAGGAAATGCAAGGGATGAAAGAAAGGGGGCTTGTGACAACAAACAAGACTGGCACATTGTACAGCATGCCATGGAAAAAGCAAAGATTCAACCCCCTCAATAGATGAGTCAGTAGTGATTACAAATGTGCTACAGTTTTACACAAGATCTGCAAAAACTTTGCATCATCAGATGAAGAAGAAGATCAAGAGTGCAACATGACTTTGTAAATGTCTCCTCCAAAATTTTCCACTGCTTTAAGACATGACTCAGTAGAGCCATTGCAAATCTGCCGCACTCCTCACAAGATCCCAGAAACTTTCCACCATGAAAAGAAGACTCAGAGAAAAAGTTTGCATCAGAAGAAGAAGATTGAGAGAATTGTATTCCTTGCCACAATCACTCACCCAAGGTGCCATTCTTTCACAAATGTCCACAGGAAATTCATCTGATTATATGTATATATTTACATAGACCCATATGTTTTGTATGTGTCCAAGGCAATTTACAAGGAAGAAGAAGAAACGCAGTAACAAACAACAGTGCTGCTGTAAACATAATTTTGAAACAAGTACTGCTGCAAATGTGCCTCTGGAAGAATCTCTTCCAGAGATTATATATTGTAAACAATTGCAGCAAGGTTTAGGTAGAACTTGGAATCTATGTGTTGCCAAGCAAACTAGGAATTTCTTGAGGTATAGATCTATATACAAGTTGAGCAAAGGATGGAGGAACTTTGGGTCTCAGATTGCATTATCATCTTCTTCTTCTTCTTCTTCTTCTTTGTTCACATCTGTGAGGTGTCAGAAGGCAGATCTGCAATGTTCTGCCAGCCTGCATTCCTTGACACATTCTTGATGAGATCCGTGTCTGCAGGTTCAAGAGTCCAGTGTTCATAAAAGTCTTGGGCTTTGAATACAGAATCAGGGTCCTGAACATGGCCCTCAGCACCATTGAGGAACAAATCTCCCTCTGATCGAAGACTTCCCGACTCCTTCTCATCACGATCTGCTGCCTGCATATAACAATAATGCATTTGCAAAAGTATTCTGATCCCCAAAAACAGATCCAAACAGAAGAAGAAGAAGAAGAAGAGAGGAAGCTCAAAATTATGAAATCTTCCAAAAAACAGAGCCAAACAGAAAAAGAAAAGAAGACAATGGAAAGCTAGAGAAGCAGAAAAACCAATGTCAGAAATTTCAGTTCACACTTTACCTTTTCAATGTAATATTCAAATGCCTTCTTGTTGTCTGCAGCTTCGTAAACACAATGCTGTGACAAAATCTGTTGAACCACAACATCTCTCCTATTCAGAAAGATGTAAATCATTTTTTGTTCAAGGATGATGAAGAAGAACCTGATCAATATGTCTACAGACTACAGATTCCACCCCAGATGCTCCAAATCGTCAATCAAGATCCTCATTCAGAGCAAAGAGAGAAATCTATTTCTGCATTTTTATCACTATTGTCTACAGATTCCAACTAAGCTGGTATCAATCTTATAAAGAAATTTTCATACAGAGAAAAAGAGAGATCTACTTGCAGCTAGATCTAGGCATGTAAGATCTGGTGGATTCTTGCACCTGAGATTCCACACTTGCACAGGCTCCATACACAGCCCATGCTCGTGTGTAGTTGTTATACAGATGGACTTTTCCAAATCGTACTCGTGGGTGGCGTTGCCTTGTTCCATCAAAAAAGCAGTGATGGATGGTGACTCGAATGTTGCGGTCTCCTACATGCTTTGGGCTTGCACCAATCAGCATTGTCTTATTGTGTTTGAAGAAATGGCATCTGACCAAATTCATAAATTCCAATAAACAGCAGCAAACAAGGTGAATGAAGCAAAATTGTAATCACAACAAACAAGCAAATCTATCTGAAGGAGACGATGACGACGACGATGATGATGATGAAGATGATAGGTACATAGATTGTTATAAAGCTCTTGAGCTCTTGAGCTCCCAAGAAAGCTTGACATAAATTGTTTCAGAGCACACACCATTTCTGAAATTCACAAATTCATCATCATCAGATATTTTACCTTGAAACAGTGACATAAGAGGATTGCAGAGTGATGTCAATCAAGCCATCGGCATAGTTGGAAAATGTGCAGCGATCAATCCATACATGTGATGTACCACGCTTCAACTGGATACCATCCACATCTGGTCCTGTTCCACCCTCAAACTCCAAGTTGCAAATGATCACATTCTCACACTTGAACAGCTGCAAGCTCTTGCCAGTGATTTTTACATGTTGTCCACGCCCATCAATTGTCTTGTTTGAAGAAACCAAGATGCCTTGTATTAAGGGAATGGTCCCAGAAACCTTGAAGACTATCCAGAGTGGATCTTTTGAATTGCAGCCTTCTCGCAGTGTACCTGGACCATCATCTGCACAAAATGAACGAATTTTTTTTAAAAAAGTTGCTGTTATGAACTGGATCTTGCAAGAACTCTCTAAAATAATGCACAAAATGCTCAAACAGATGCTAAAAACCCAAACCACACAACAACACAGAAACAACAAAAAGGAGAAAACCCAATCATATGTGGTGCAATTGAAGGATTGAACAATCACTAGGATCCATTTGTGCTACACAAAGGATTGAACAAATTGGGTACACGGCAGGTGGGTGGTGCATGGATGAAATGCCACCTTCAAGAGATGTGACATAGTAGAGCTTGCCATTGAGCCCACCGACAGCTGCATGTCCAAAGCCTTCTGCAGCCCCTGCTAAAGCACGCAGACTCTTGTCCACATCTGGGTAGGGACCACCACAAAAACCACCACCACCCATGATTGTCATAGTTTCTGAAGTTTCTTCGCATGGGGCAGCAGATAAGGAAGAGCCTTGTATGTGAAGCTCACACAAGCCAGCTTTCATCTCCTTCAAGTGTTGATGCTCAGAACCCGCCATCACCTTCTTTTGCAAATTCTCAAAAACCAGTCTGCCTTCTGTGCTTCTTTCTACTAACTAGTTTGCAACAACTGAAGATCTCCAGTGTCTTTTCTGTCACACAGAAAGCTTGAATTGTACAAGGTTTGTGTGAGCTTGCAAAAATGATAGAGAATAGAGCGATGGAAAGACTTCACAGTGAGCTACATGTATATATAAAAATCATGCTTGTTTCCACACATTCAGCATGTTGAATGTTTGCTTTGCAAAATGATTTTTTGTTGTGCACACACACACAGCATGTTGAATTGCTTGGGAGATCATGCTCTGACTTTCACATATTGTGTACACACACATTCATGACGTGTGCTTGCTGTTGCCTCACAGAAAACAACAGAGTGAGAAGTTTGAACTTAATTTCACTTGGATGTTACAAACTTAATTGCAGCAGTAGCATGGAGATCTCTAATTCAGGTTGTAATCTTAAGTTAAGGATTTTGCTGCTTGTTATTAGAAATAAGATGATGGGGGAAAGCAGAAGTCCAAAACAAAGTGGACCACCATGTGTCATCATTCTCTTCATTCTTTGTCAGGTTTCCAAAGGGGCAGGGACAAGGACCATGTTTTCAAGGTGCAGATGTTTGTGTCATTTCAGTATCAGATTACAGCTACAAGTGTCACAGAGATAAGCAGTGTTTACCTTGAAACCATGATGATAGAATTCTTGAACAGAATGGTGGAACTAAACAATGTTTACATTAGCAACCATGATGATTGATTTCTCAAATTGAATGGTGGAGTTAAGAAGTGTTTATCTTAGTTATCATGATGATTGGTTTCTTGAATTGAATGACAGGATTAAGCGCTATTTACCTAAGCAAAATTGGTTTCTCAAATTGAATGGCAGGGTTAAGCACTGTTTATCTTAGCAACCATTATGCTTGGGTTCTTGAATTGAATGCCAGAACCCATTTTGATGTAATTCACCAGAGGAATCGTCTTCACAAAGAGAGAAGGAGCCCAGCTTTACTTCTTTGCAAAGGGAAAAGAACAAGCAAAGTTTTTCTTCTTTGCATTTCATTCTTGGAAAAGTATCACCACCACTCAGGGTTGGAAAACATGAATTTGGCACACTGAGTACAATGAGTGAGGATAGAAAAGCATGAGTATCCTGAATGTTCCCACTCTTGTCCGGTAGCAACTCTTTACCTGCCTTCATATAGGTAGTCAAAACATAAGACTTGTCAATCCAAGTTGGGTGAAGGGTCAATGACACAATAGGCCCTTCAGCTCCTTTCATCTTCTTGTTCTTCGTGGAAATTCTCAAAGGATTTGCAACATGCAGCCCCTAGATGCAACTCTATTGCCTCTTCTTCCAACTCTTGTTTCATGCCCACCCAGACATGGCCAACAGATTTGAAAACACCCAAAAGTTTCGAATTTCATGATGTAATTTTGGGCAGCACTCAGGTCCATGTGTGCATCATCACCACACCCTACCGCAGCCATGATTGAATCAAACAATGCATTAAAGTTGTATTTGCTGCATACGGGAATTTTGGAATCAAGTGAACTTCTTGTATTTGAAGTTGTTCATTGGGATATATTATACAGAGAAATAAAAAATACCATCTCTACTTTTGAAGTTAAGCAACTTGGGTTGGAAACAATATCAAGATAGAGATGACTCACAATGAGGCCCACTATTGCTGCCACTTACACAGCCTCTGTTCTACAAATCATAACACAACTACATGCATGCAGGCAAATGATGTAGGCACACTGTTGTTGTCTGTGGGGGGAGAGAGAGAGAGAGAGACAGAGAAGATAATCACCATGACTGTGCCTCCTCTTACAAATTGCAGAGGGCCTCAAAAGTGCAGACCAGCAGATATTGCATAGAACAGTCTTGGCCATGATGCTGGCTTGTATCTGCTGATGATCCACATTTGAAGAAAAGCCTGTTGCAACACACAGCATGCCACTCATCAGTGACAACTGTAACTACCAATAGCATCAAGCAGGATTTGCCCCACAGTGGTAGACATGGTGAGCCACTTCTGGGTCACCCACAATGACACCTACCCACCACAAGGAAATATTGGCTTGACAGTGCTCTGAGCTAATCTATCAGCATCAATAAAATTTACTTCATCATCCACCTTAAAGTCACCTTCTGACAAGAAGCCACAACCCAGACACTGAGAATGCACTCCGACTATCCTCACAAATTCAGGATCAGTCCCTGAGTGTGCATAAAATATCCCTGAGATTGCAGAAAAATCTCCACAACATTTTGAAGGTAACCTAACAGTGTGTATAATATATCCAATAGATTGCAGAGAAACCTCCACAAGACTTTGAAACCCTCTGTACATAAGAATGTGACCCTTGCACCATTACAAGAATTCACAAAGCAGAAAAAGAACAATGATATGAACAATCAGAAAACTCTCATCATATGGAAGAAAGACGCTCACAGAAAGATGAGCTGTTTCACCACACTGCAGGATTTTGAGAAATCCAATTATTGCTGTCTTCTGGCATGCCACATTGAAAACTGGAAGTTGAAACTGGCACGTGATCTGCACTGTTTTCATTGAAAACCAGAGTCAATTGTCTGTGCTACAAGCATCATCTTGATCTTCATCATCATCAGACATCCACCAGTAGTCTACAGAAACTGCTTTCTGTAGCGGAGCTTGTTGTCTATCTTCTTCCCACAGGCAATCGTCTTCTTCGTCCTCTGAGAAAAGTGAAGCCTCGCTCCTGAGATAACTTTGTGCAATCTTACCTTCCCTCCTCTCAAGGCAACCCTCCATATACTCTTTGTGCAAAGCATCCTCTGTGGACCACAGGCAATGAGCCTCAGTAGCTCTGGCAAGAGCTTTGCCTGATGCAACATCTTCCCATGAGAATTTGATATCTGCAAACTCACTTAGCGTGGTCGTGTCACCAACAACAACAGTCCGAAGCTGTTTCTGTTGAGCTACTCGCAATGCATTGGAGAAATCAGAATCATCAGACACTAGACAAATGCAATGCAACCCTTGTTTGATTGACCTTGCCATATGCGATTTCAGAGCTTCGTCAGCAGCTTGTGGCTTGTCCTCTACCCTTCTCACATAAACTCCTGCCCTTCTCAACTCTGATGCAAGTCCATATCCTACTTTTGGAACTAAAATCTCCTTGGAAGCATTCCTGTACCTGGAAGACAGAAGTGAACCCCAAACGTTTCTTGTTGTACAGATCCTCATTCATGATCATGAAAACTGTGCAGGAAGTCATCATCACATTCAAATGAATATCAAATAAACAGATCTGCCCTGGATCCCAAGACAATTATCTTCTCCTTCAAATTCTCACAGAGAAAATTCAGAGGAATCCTCATCAATTTTAGGTCCGTTTGTACCTTTCTTCCTTTTCAGCTAAGCTTGCTTTGTACTTGAGACGTCGCTTTCCTTTCATGGAGTCCATTCGATTCATTCTCTTCGTACGCTCCCGCTCATGAAGATCTCGGAAGTGCTTCTTCAGCTTCTCATTAGTTCGACATTTGCACCCACAATAGCCACAAATGTATGGCTCTCTGGGCTGTTCTTCGACGCAGTCAAGAAACCAAATAGCAGTAAAGCTCAATTAGAGAGAGGTGCTCAAAAAAAAAACCCTAAAACTCAAGAGACCGAGAGAGAGAGAGAGAGAGAGAGAGAGAGAGGGTAGAAAATAATTGCAAAAGAAAAGATGCTACATGGACTTACCTTCACAACGCCTGCAGTCTCAAGTTTGTCAAGGAGTTTTCTATCCTTCCGTTGCTCTTTAACCCATTGCGGAAGAAAAGAAAATGCATGCCGGTTCGCGTAAGCTACGACATCCACAACCTCACCGAACTTCCCCGCCACATTTCTAAGATGCAAGGCAGCAACAAACGGAGGTACTTGCTTGGGCGGCTTGTTGTCCAAGTCCCAGAAAACTCCCACTTTCCTAATCCTCCGCCCCTCCTCCAAAACCGCTGCTGCTGCCGCTGTCTCTGCTGTTGCTCCTGCTTCTCTTGCTGCCGCTACGGCACGAAAGCCACACACCCGCAAACTGAAGGGAGGAGCTGAACAGGGGTCCGAAAAAAGCTTCGAGATCAAGGCTTTGCCGAGGACAAATCCTCGACAACCCATCTGCTGCCGGCAGAGGCAAATCGCGCGAGATCGAGCGCGCGCGCGCACGAAAGAGAGCGAGAGAGAGCTCAAGCCAGAGAGGGAGCAGCGCTCAAGAGTATTCGCCTTCCTGAATTAGGGTTTAGGGTTTTAGGGTTTATGACATACCCCAAAATCTTCTTTTTTTTACCCCAACATACCCAAAATGGTTATAACGTATTGTCCAAATAAATTATGGAAAATGGTTAAATTTTTAGGGTTTGATGAATCTCAATTTTGAAACACTTGAGAAAATTGGCATTCCCTAAATGAAAAAAATGATAATATGGGGCACCCAACTCAAACAAAAAAAAAAAGGGTTTTCTTCAAATTTAGTATACCACAAGAAAATAATTGTTTTTCTTACGGTTAATGAACAATATTTACATGTATGTGAAAAATGCACAATTTTTGGGTTTCCAATAAAAATGATGCATTATTTGTATCATTTACTTCTCACTTCCCAAATTCAAATTCATGAAAAAGTTCAATTCTTTTGAAAACATTCTCCATTTCTTGGTTTTTCCTTTGAAATGTTGATTTGATTTTGAATTAGGTAATTGTTACCTTGAGCTTAGTTCCAATGCAATACTTACCCTATTCATTTGCATCAAGTAGAATAGCTTATTACAATAATGTAAATTATTTTCAAATACACTTACATGTAAAAAATTTAACCCAAACCTTAAACATAGATTACATCTTTTGCATTAATTTGTTTCCTTATTTATTTATTTATTTATTTACTTACTTACATAATATTATAGGATTTTACATTACATGTAAAATGAGTTTGTTTTTACACTCATCAAATGAATTTAAACACTTACATGTTCAATGTCATATTTTTACACTTACACAAATATGCATTGAAAGCACATTAAGGTGGATCAAAAACAACAATTGAGAATCCCTTTTGAAAGTTCATTTTTAGTGTACATTGAATCTAGTTTAAAATATGAACATTTAGATGTTGTCAAATAATAAATAATAAATTTTAAAATTTTAAAAATCACACACATTTCCAAGTTCAAGTCAACATGTTATAAGGTTTTTTTTTTTTTTTTTTTTTTTTAAATTTTAAAAAATAATTAAACCTAAACCCCCCATTTTTTTTTTGTTTTTTTTTTTTGTTTTT
>Ga0116231_10000535_pt1 | contig 67427 bp, 50 predicted proteins | sample S1TSphgellanicum_2_FD_89695 | JGI IMG/M metagenome (GOLD analysis project Ga0116231, IMG submission 89695) | Host-associated microbial communities from peat moss isolated from Minnesota, USA - S1T2_Fd - Sphagnum magellanicum MG | ecosystem: Host-associated > Plants > Peat moss > Unclassified... | reverse complement strand
GACTGGCACTTTTGTTCATACCGGTGTGTGTTTTTTTGTTTTTTGTTTTGTTTTTTGTCTCCCCTTGTTTGGTTCTTTCTGTGGCTTCCTGAGGAAGTGTTAGCCTTGCTGTTTCTTCTTCATTGTGAGAACTGAGATTTCTCTATTCTTATGAAAGATATTCAATAATATGCCAGTCTCTTTCATTTAGATCAGTCCTTGCTTGACAACAAGTATCTTGCTTTAACAGTGTGTCCTTTATCCATGTATGTTGCCACTGTGCATGCTGAAGCTTCAATCTGCTATTTCTAAATGTCTCCTCATGTTTCTCAAAATTTCTCACTTTATTACCATATTGGAATGTGTGTAGCCACCCAGAAGACAGTTGATGGACCGTCAGGAAAGGATTGGAGAGGAGGTCGGGGTGCGGGCCAAAACATCATTCCCAGTTCAACAGGTGCTGCCAAGGTGTCTAATTATCTTCCCCCTTGAATCTTCTCACAGCCTCTCTGTCCAGTTGGCCTTTTGCAGCTAAGGCACTGAGGCAGACCCACCTTGCATTGAGTTAATTATTTTTGTGCCTGATATAAATCTTCATGCTGGACTTTCCCACTCCCATGGAGACTCCTCTCCTGAAGTGTCAGTGGTGTTTATTCATCACAAGATGCCACAGTAGGAAGTGCATAAGGGTCATTGGTGGAAGGAATTGTGATCCCCAGCAAGTGTTTTTAATCCTGGAATTGATCTCATTTTGATTTTTCATTACGATTATGAGCTGAGATTCTGAATAGTGACTGACTAGGTCTATCATGAAGTGGGTACCTCATTTGGATTCTTCTCATATTGAACCAACTATCGTTCTTCAGGCTGTTGGCAAAGTGTTGCCAGAACTGAATGGAAAGCTCACAGGAATGGCATTCCGTGTTCCAACTCCAAATGTGTCAGTTGTGGATCTGACTTGTCGAATTGAGAAAGCAGCTTCCTATGATGAGATCAAAGTGGCAATCAAGTGAGTATCTTAACTCACTTTCACATCACTGCCATCTGTGTTGTGCTGCTTTGTTTGTCCAGAGTGTGAAATTACAGTTGTATTATTGTGGAAAGCATTTTTGGAGTTGAACCAAGAACTGAAGATATCTTGTACATAATCTATGTTATGTGCTTGATGAGTCATAGTCTTCATGTTGCATGGACATCTTAGCTCCCAGTGGGGGATAGCATTGTCTTACCATCAAATAAGTGAGACATAGTTTAAATATGATGTGTTGCCATGGTTTCTACAGAGCAGCTTCTGAAGGACCCATGTATGGTTACTTGGGTTACACAGAAGATGATGTTGTCTCAACTGATTTCGTGGGTGACAGAAGGTACTTCACACGTTGACCTGAAGCAGATGTTCCTGATGTCTGTTCATCATTGTGCTCACATGCCTTTCATCATTGCTGTAAAAGGTGGTGTCGGTGTTTGACAGTCCTAAATCACAACATTTGGACTTTGCAGATCAAGCATCTTTGATGCTAAGGCAGGAATTGCATTGAATGATCACTTTGTGAAGCTAGTTGCATGGTATGACAACGAGTGGGGTTACAGGTACTTCACCGTCTTCTGCAGCCAAATTCGTTGATGACTTGCACACTTCAGTGGGAATTAGCTTGTACAATAATTTCCATGTGCCCAATGTTCCTTTGACCTTGTGTCTTGCCTTGTTTGTCAAGACTCTTTGCTAATGTATGGTCTTTTTTGTTGGGCAGCAACCGCGTGGTGGACTTGATCAAGCACATGGCTGGGGTCACAGCCAATGTCAACTAGCCTCCGTTTTCAAATTAAAAATCCTGCAGTTGAAACCTTAGCACAGATGGAACTGGATTTTGCAAATTATTTGCTTCCAGTATTGCACTGAAGTGACCTTGGTACATGATTAGAAGGATGGAAATGATTATGAACAGTAAGGTTTGCTAAGACTAGACAGAGAGGTGAGAAGAGAATAGCTTTTTGATAAAGGTGATTTAAATTGTCAAATTTTGGCCCACATACCTCAGATTTACTCACCCAGACATTTCAGATTTTGAGTGGAATGCTGAAATACCGGTATGCACTTTTAGCAGGACAAATAGAGAAGATAACACCTCGTAGTAATGGAATATGCCTGCAATTGTATGTCTTTTGCTACATGTTCCTAGATATTGTAGTCAAAAGGAACAGTTAATTTGAGTGTTATAAGGGTGTTGATTTTAAATGATTAATCCATTCTGCATGGTTTCACAGTAGTTGAGCTCAGCTGAGTCTATAGCTGCAATTTGGTGAAGTTTTTGGCGGCAGTTTTGTTCCTGGGAATGTGGTACACCAGAATCACAGAAGTTGATAGACTAAGAGTTAGGATGGGTACAAATTGGTGAGCTCAGGATATATAGTAATGCAGATTAGCAGATTGTCTTGGTCACAACCGATGAGCCCAGGTGTTGCAATGATAATGGGGATTTTACTGTTTGATACTGATGCTAGTTTTGTTCTTGTGGTGCTCGTGCAGAGATGCCCCACATGGTGAGGTCAGGATAGAAAACTTAAGAGGGATGGGAGTCCATGGAACTGATGAGTGTGGGCACTGGTTTTGCAGGGAATGACTATGTGTTTCTCACTGATTGATGTTGCTCTGGTGGTGTAGCAATTGTATAGAATTTCATGTTTGTAAGTGGGTTGGGTGTATAAATTTGTTATAAGATTGTTCATAAATCAGAATTTGTATAAATTAGTGTGATTTTTTGTAATTATATAAATATTAAGTGGGCCTTATATGCACAAAAGGCAAGAGGGAGCAAATGTGAAAGCACAATATAAGATTTTTAATGATTCAATGATATGTGGTTTAAACACAAAACAAGAATGAAGGTTATTCATCGAATTAATGATATTATAATTATGTGAAAAAAAAAAATTATTATGTAAATTTTGATTTTTGAAGTGTCTTTTTTTGTCACAAATAATTTGTGTTTGTGCATTGACACTTTTTTTTGGTTTCATTGTAGGTTGCATTCACTTAAAATGCTAAACAAGTGATTTTTATCTCATTATGTGTGCACTATGAGAAAGAAATGATTGAGAAAACTTAATGGACCAAAAAAAAAAGGATATCTTATTCTGCTCAATGTTTTTTTAATGTTTTTTTTGTTTGTTAAAAGCATTTTTTTATTTGTTTTGATAATTTGATTAGGTTTTGTGCATTACATCATTATTATATAGCACAAGCCATATGATATCAATACATTTATGTTGATGTGTTCAAAAAGGATGAATTGAAAATTGCAAGTTTGGATATCAGTTTTTGTCACATATTATTGAAATCAAATCTTTTTTCAGTTCAAAAAAAATTAAAATGAGAATATTATAAACCACAATATGATAATCAAAATGTTATTTCATATCATCCAACATTATTATTACTATGGGAAGCACATTCGAATATACTATGTATCACATCTTCATGTTCAAAATTTTATCTTTTGAAATATGCAATGAAATGTGAATCACATAGAACATTGAATTTGAATACAGAAAATTTAGAATGATTTGGTTTACGTGATGCATAAAAAACACAGTTACAACTAATATTTAATTTAATCATATCAAAACATGTATCACTTACAAAAGTAGCACTAGTGTGTTTACAAATACCAATTTTACAAAAGAGTTGAGGTGTTCAATATATTGATTCAAAACCAACTTTTACTTCATACGAAATTACTTACAAAATCAAGAATTTAGGGTTTTCGTCCAATAGATATTTATATTTCTAGACCAATTGCATTTGAAGAATTAACTTTTATGCAATATTTCAAAGAATATACACATGATTGTAAATTATATCTTACCTATCACCATTTCAAAAAAGATGATATTGGTTTTGTTATTTATGAAAATAAAAAATTAGTACAATTCACTAATTTTCATCTTGTTTATGACGGTTTTTCCTTTAATATTTTATTACAAAAAGTCATTTTGTAATAAAAAAATTACTTTCTAAAAGTAATGTTCAATTCTTATATATACATGGATGTCAAATAAGAGGATTTTTCTATAATATCGAATCTTTACACATATATATTTAATGAAATATGATAATCAAAATTTGTTTGAAAATGAAAAACAAACTCAACTTTTTCAAATGTTTTTGGAAAAATATCCATATTTAAATCCGAATTTTGAAATTGAAGAAATTATGTTTACATGTTCATCAAATGTGAATGAAAATATATCAAATTTTACAAAATACACTCAACGTGATGTCAAAGATGAAATACAAAATTGCATATTTAATTATGTTCAATTGCATGTGTTAAATATCTTAATTAATCAATTAACAAGATTACCCATATCAAAAGGAATGCTTGGAAGTGAGAAAACGTTTTTTAACACATATTTCACACATATCTTCAAATGCAAGCTAAAATGTATTATTAACAACAACTAAAGTTGTTGTTTTATGATTATCACAACATGCTTGCTTACACATACTCAATTTAGAACACTAGTTCGTGGTTATCTTTATGTTTTACCATTGTGTTTTACGTCAATCAAATGATGTGTTACAAATATTCAAACATGTGGATGTAATTATCATTGATGAAATGTCAATGATGACTAGTACTATGCTATTGCAAGAGAACAATGTTTAAAGTAAGCTCAAAGTACCACAAATCTATTTACAAATGTGTTTGTATTATTAATAGGTGATTTGGAAGAATTATCTACAATATGTATACATTCTTTTAAGAAAGCTGAATTGTATTGTAAAATTTGTCATATTTCAATGGCCCCATGTTGGTCTATAGCCACTCATCATATTTTAACAAGTTCTATTAGGGATACTATAAATCCTATTTTTCTTGAATTTTTAAATGTTATTTGTATTTTAAAAACCCACACAAATAGAAATCAATTGTGTACTTTCATGTTGTTATATTTCAAAAACAAAGTTTTGGTCACACTTTGATGACCAATATTATTATTATATGTTCACATTGAGAAGATGTCAAAGTATAATGATTTGGTTATCGATAAAATATTTGATATTAATGATACTTTTAATGTGACAATGGAAATTAATGCTACAAGTATTTAAAATGAAAAAATTTAGTTACATGATCCAAAATTTGATCACATTAAATATGTAGCTATGGGGACATTTGTAATTCTTATACATAAATATTTCAAAAGGAGCTATAAATGGAACTATTACTATAATAACATATCCACATTTCAATAATGATTATGGTAAAACAAGATACAAGTATTATCATAAAAATTATCAATACAAATACATTTACATGGGTGCAAATATGTATCTAGATATTAAAAACCATGTTGAATAGTGGTGAAAACTATAATTTTTTTTACATATGTTTTTGTCTTGACATTTTAAAGTTGTGTTTATTCCAAATGACTAATATTTATGTTGAAGAATTCAAATTAAAAATTTATTAAATTTCATTTTGGATTTTGGTTTTAATGAAGGACTTTTGGAACTTGAACAATAGTTGCATAAAATGTAATCAATTTTGCAAAGGATTGGTAAAGGACTCTTTTAATGAAATAATTTTGATGATAAAAGAATTTAAATGATAATAACTTACTACTCACATTCAAAAACACTCACAAGTTAAAAGTTATGGAATTTGAAAGTTTTAGAAATTCAAATTATGTTTCAAATTTTCAAAAGTCCATTACCACATGTAAATAGGGTGTAATGTGCATGAAATATTTTTAAAAGTTGTAGTTTATAAACAAGAAATTAAAACCTAAAATAGATAACATATTTTGGTATGATTCAAAATTATGGTAAATTTTCAAAACAAAACTTAAAATTGACAAAATTTGCACACTTTGAAAAACTCATATTTATTCAATGAGATTAATACAAAACATGTGATCTATTGAGGCATCTATAACAAGTTGCCAAAAAATTCATTCAAAAAAAAATTTCATATGAAAAAATCAAAAGGATTAAAAAAAATTCACATTCTTTTTATAAAGTAATCATGTTGGCTCCTATATATGTACTTGCACATTATGGTTTGTACGATGACAATTTGTATAATATATTTTCAGCTTTGCAACTGGTTGGTTTCTCATAGTTACAATCGTTACACTTGAAATTTGTGCTACAATTAATGGATTTTATGCTTTTGGCACAAAAATGCTTTCTTCACACATCAATGTAGATTCCTTGTATTGTTGTAGAGGGTTTCAATTCATCCCTCTTGATAAGATTGTAGTCCAAATTCAAACACTATTGTCAAAGAACTTGTCAAATAATTAATTAATTTTTAAAATATCATTTTCAACAAGCAAAATATTTAAAAGGATTCCTCATTTTCCTTCACAAAGTTATTTTTTGAGAAAACCATTTTCTAATTTTTTTTTGAATTCTCAAAATAATATAATTAATGTGAAAGGTGAAAATATTATATCCAACTTTCTTAGTGTGTTAGTCTTTTAACTCCCTCTGCATGCAAGTAAGAAAAGTGTAGGGCAAGGACTATGGAACTGTGTTTTATGAATTTTTGAAATGTGGGTTGTATAATACGTATAATATGTATAATACATTTTGTTTAATACGGTGAACAAATCAGGAGCAGCAGCCCGTATTGATGACAGATGATCAGTCCAAACGTCTCTTAGGACATTCACAGAATTTGAATTACAACCTGAGCAATGTTGCAATTAGCTGCAGCGGTGATCAATCTGGCAAATCTTCGACATACACTAGTACTGATCATAATGGGTCCCAGATTTTCATACCCTCAGCAGGGCAGGAGCAGCACCTGGATCAAGCAGACAATAGCACGAATGGTGGACTTCAGCTTGTGCATCTGTTGTTGGGCTGTGCGGAGGCAATCGATGCTAGTGAGTACGAGCGAGCCGGAGATTTGCTTTGCCACTTGAGAGCAATCTCGTCACCACAAGGAGATCCCATGCAACGAATTGCGTTCCACTTCGCGGAAGCTTTGAGTGATCGCAGACAGCGGCACAACAACAACACCAACATGTCGAATTTTCAATATGATCAGTATCGTCACAAAGCCTCGTATTGTGATCTTGTTAGGCCCGCAACAAACAGCACTAGTAGAAATGCGGCGGCCTCTACATGCAACAGGCCAACAGCTGCAGCAGCCCTAGTACAGCAGCTACATGTGAGTTGTGTTCATTGTTGGGGGCGCATCACGATTCACGATACCCTCGTCCATGATCTCGTTGGTATCAAACAGCATTTCGTCACTGAAACGATTCAGGCCATCCGACAAGTCGATCTCGTTGAACTCATCGAGGTGGTCGTCCAGGTTGCTTTGTTGAGCATCTTCTTCATGGTCCTCCTGCTCATCATTCTCCTCATTGATCCGGGCCGCATCAGCGGCATCAGCGGCATCAGCGCCGAGCTTCTTCAGCCATCGAACGAACGGGCCGTTGCGTCCAACACTCGCGCGTCGTGTAAGCTGCTGCGCATCGAAAACGATGGTCGTGCTGGCCTCGACCTTGCCCGCCGCAACTCAAGACCGGTTGCGTGAATGTACTCGGTTAGCCGACTTGTGATTACGCTCACCAGCGCTGGCCCCGGTCGGCATCTTGTGAATGGCCAAGAGCGGCTTCTTCAGATGTGAGTACACCGAGTCGTCCGCCAACGCCCACATATGTTGCGGCATGGAGAATATGTCAGCGAAATCGTCGTCATTGTCTTCGACACGGATGGTGTAGAGGCCGAACTCGGATTGCATTAATCTATTCAGCAAGATGTCGATAGCGACCATTCGCTTGATTGCCTTTTTGCACTCTTGCAGGATGGTCAGGTCGCCCAGATTGAGGTAAGCATCCATGTGTAGCTTGGCTAGATTGTCGCGCAGGTCATCAAATAGAGGGTCGGTGCGGAAAGCCAGAGCGTGCGTCGGCAAGAAGATCGTCTTGAGGCAATGGCAAACCAACGTATGCATTTTGTCGACATCGGCATTGCTAAGGTCCAGGGCGGCCCTGACATCCGGCGGCAACGTGCGAAAGTGGTGCGCAACGGCCAGAAAGCAGGTGTAGACGCTAGAAAATGTCGATTCGTCACCCTCCAAGTATGACAGACAAGAATAAACAACACTGAGTAGCACTTCCACAGCTGCGACACCCTTCCAGAAGGATGCCGTCAAGATCAGGTCCTTCAGATCATTAGGCAGATCAACGTCTAGGTCGTTCGACATGATTTCGGTCGGCAGCTGGCACATCGCCGTCCACACTCGATTCAGGCGCTTGGCGGCGTCTCGGACCGTTACCCAACGCGTTTTCGTGAATAGGATGAACACGAGCGTGATTCCATACTTCTCCTTGCAAATTTTGTCGAACAGCTGCTGGATAAGATGAATCTTACATACGCTTTTCACGAGGAATACGATCTGTTTGACAATCAGCTTGACAACCGGAAATTCCTTCACCAAGTCCATGCACAGATTATGCAGCACATGCGGCGAGCAGCCGAACGCAAACAGAAACTCGGTGTCCTGGATACACAGGCGGCGCAGCTTGATCATGACCGACGGCGAATCAGAGTAGAAAGTGAACATCGGCGCTCCCACAAAATGCTCGTTCATAGTGGCAACCTGCTGCGGATTAGCATCGCCATCACCAGCATCGGAACTAACAACGTGGCTGACAAAGCCAAGTGCAAGCTCGCGGATTGTGAGCAACAGGCGGCGCTTGGAATCGATCAGCTTCTCGTACAAATTTTCGGCGCTCTCTCGGCGTAGCTCCATGGAGAAGTGTTCCAAGAAAAACGCCATCGGCCCGCAAGCCATTAGGTTAATGATCTGCTTACCCTGAACGTTTATGGCGCCGTCCAGGGTCAGGCAAATCATGACGAACTGCTTCAAGTTACGCACGACCTCGGCCATGATGTTCGTGTACTCCAGGCGCAACAAGTCGCCACCGATCATTTCTGTTGAAGGGATGTGGAAGGCGCCATGCAGAGCATGGAAAAATTGTTGCCAGGTGTGATGCTCGAACGCCTTAAACGGCATTGCCGTTTGGTGAATGGCGCGAGCAAACATTTTACGTAGGCGTTCGTTTTCTTCTTTAGTCAAATAGTCGAAATGTGCACGACCATTGCTGAATGTGGACGATGAGGCCATGATGTTACCGTTGTGTTCTGCTGCTTCTGCAGTGGAAGGATCGCCCGAGGATGACGTCGTCATTTTGGTCTTCTTGCGGGGCGGCGCTGCGAAGCCCAAGTTAAGCTACCCAATGGAGCAAGCGCGCTTCGAGCAGGCACTAATATGGCTTCGGAGACGAGCAGTTACCGCTCCGACAACCGCTGAGCAGTTTCTGCAAACTACCTTCGTCGCTTTGGACCCGTCCGGGACATAAGGTTCGTGAAACTCGTCCCACACTGCGTCCTTCTTCGGACCCATGATGGACGATGGTGCAATGGACAATGGTGCAAGAATCAGGATGGTGTCGACTGCGAACTAACAATTCAATGTGGGCTGCGTAGTGCGCAGCCTGCAATTCAATGCGGGCTGTGCAGTGCGTAGCCTGCAATTCAATGCTGCGAGCTGTGCAGTGCGCAGCCTGCAATTCAATGCGGGCTGCGTAGTGCGCAATCTGCAGCTAGCACTACAAGTTGTAGCCTACAACACGCGCAGTTGTATAGTTGTACACATGGCCGTGTATTATACATTGTATTATACATATGTATTATACAGACGTTCTATACACACAGTTCTATAGCAAGGACTAATGAAACTGAGAATGGGGCCGTTCTGGGAATGAAGGTTCTTTGTTCTTTCTTACCCCTACACTTTTTTACGTGCGGGCGGAGGTGGTAAAAATGGTGTAAAAGAGCCGGCAGGAAAGGGCAGGTGAAAGGGGGCAGGAAAAAAAAAAGACGCCTGACTCAAATGAAGGGAAAGACGAGGAGGAGAGAATGGAAAGAAATATGCCTGGGGCAAAAGACGAGCAGGGAAAGACGAGGAGGAGAGAAGGGAAAGAAATATGCCTGGTGCAAAAGAATTGCGTAGAACGAGCGGGGTTACGAAAGGGACGAGCACGAGGAGGAGAACAGGAAATGGGAAGATCCGTGATTCTTGTGCAAATGGCGGAGAGAGGATTAGAACAGCAGCAATCGCAATCCAGTGCATAGAACAATAGCCAAAAGAAAACTGTGAACACGAATGAGAGACAGAGAGAGAGACAGAGAGAGAAAAAAAAGTGTTGTCGTTTAGGCCGCAGGAGGGGATACCACAAGCTGCTTGTTGCAATTTGGGAGCTACCGACGGATTTTGTTGCCGCACAGATCTGAGATTGTGGTGAAGGGGGAGTTGGGATTTAAGCTTTTTCAATGTAGTGTGGCCGCTTGTTGGGATTTCTGGGAGACCCATCGTCACGTTTTTGAGGTTTTGCTATCTCTTGAGGTGTATTTGGTGGCTGGCTAGCTGGCTGGCTGGCTTGGTCGCTCCCTGTGGGTGTGTGTCTCTTTCCGGCCCCCATCCCACCAGAACATTTTCTAGGGTTTTATAGGATCCAAACTGGAAGGATCAGGCTGTTGGGTTTTGATATAATCTCATCATATCTTGTACCCCTTGTTTCCAGATGGCTTGATGGTGGCATAGAGAAGGATTGTGGAGAACCCATGATCAAAACTTGCCTCTGCTTTTTGGGTTTTATTGTAGTGTGTTTATAGCTGTTCTTTTTTTTGGTGGGGGGGGGGGGGGGGTCTTGGGGGGAGCTATGGCGGCATCCGATGGGGAAGAGCGGGTGCTATTAACTGCACAGCGGATTGTTAAATCCCTAGGCACCAATGATACCATGACAGATGACATGCTCCAAATCCTTTCGAAATTTGATCACCGGTTTTCCAGCATGAATGACAAGTCGAAAAAGCATGAGTCAACAAGCTCGCAGGAATCAGATGAGCTCGAAAGTATACCACCTTCTTCAAGGACAACCCTAGCTTCAAACCCTACACCACTGCCTCCTCGAAAACCAAGCAGAAAAACCAGCAAATCAAGCCTTGATAGAGCAGAAGATGTCATAATTCATTGGGATAAGGCATACTCAGAGGAAGCCCGAGAAAGTATGATTTTTGAATCTCCTACTGAAGATGCCTTGGCGTACCTTGGAGCTGTTGACAAGGTTCAGAATGTGCTGGAGTCACTCACAGTTCATGACACTGATCCTGGAATGCTGGAGAGAGTGCAGAACCTGTTGCAATTGGCCATGGTGAGACTAGAAGAGGAATTCCGCAATATGCTCGACAAGCATAGTGAATCTGTTGACCCTGACTGGTTACTAGATTGTTTGTCGGCAGGGTCATTTGCAAATATCCAAGATAATGCAGTCAGAGCTGCACCAGAAAGCTCTGGAGAAGATGATGACGACGAAGATGATGATGATGATGATATCCCTGTGGCAGAACCTGTGGGAGATTTACCATCTATTGTGGACCTAGTTCTCCCAGAAGTTGCCCTTGACTTGCAGAACATAGCACAGCGCATGGTTACAGCAGGATTCAGTCATGAGTGCTGCAACGTGTATGTGGATGTCAGGAAGAGAGTTCTGGAAGACAGTCTGTACAGATTGGGTGTTGAGAGGCTCAGCATTGATGAGGTGCAGAAGTTGCCATGGGAGACACAGGAAGACACAATCAAGAAATGGAACCAGGCCATGAAAATTGGTGTCAAGGTTCTTTTTGCAAGTGAAAAGCAGCTGTGTGATCAGGTACATACTGCTCACCCATTCTTTGGATCTCTGATTAAAAGGTTACATTTTTCTGCGGAAACAAAGAGTGAGCAGGGTTACATTCTGCAAATCTCTATCCCAGGGTGCATGCTCCTGCACACCCAGTTGTTGGAGCAGACATTCCTAAAATTGCATGGCAGCAACTGTCTCAAAGTGGACCATGTAGCCCAAATTCTCACTTCTGAGTCCCTATTGATGGAGATTAAAGTTGAACACCATGTTAAATTGGTGATGGAATAATGTGCATATCACTCCCCTCAACTGATTGCTAAGCTGCAAATTAGCTGAACAAGAGAATCTCCTCATTCGTGTTATGTTTCAGTTTCTGCTCTGTATAATGTCGTCCACAGACCACTGCTCTTTCTCTTAACGTTGCTCCTCAACCATATTGAGTTATGATTTGAAAAGGCAATCATTTCTGAAATAGGCACTAGAATGTTTTGCAAGTTTTCTTCTGGTTTTCCATTAAGTTTATACTTTTGAGTTGCCTTTAGCTGTCTCTGAATTTTTATCTGTTTCCTTTCACCTCCTCACTTTTGTTTTTTTAGAATTTTCCTGGACTGAGACTCACCCCATTCCTCCAATTCCTCCCATAGCTCAGGGGACACATATCTTACATTGTATCCTTGCCTTTCAACTTCATGCTTGACTGTGGTGGTTGGAAAAACCGTGTCATGATGTAGCTCAAGAAATCTGAGAGAAATACAGAGCACATCCTGCAAACTGTTTATATACAAACATCTTGAGTGAATTAGAAGATGATGCTTTCGATCATGATTAGTAGATTGTTTGTGTTGGTGGACTGGTTTCGAGAGATACATCATTTTGTGAAAACAGGTGTTCTCTATGTACATGTTTATGATTACTACCAGAACATTAGTCTTGGTCACATCAGGTATCAAAGGTAAGAATTTGATGAGATGTTGAACTCATTCTGTCAAACTGTCTGTTGATCAGGTTTTTCCAGTGAATTCCGACTCCTTGTTCTGCGAAATCTCTAAAGGGATAATGATGCAGATGCTGAGCTTTGGAGAAGCTATAGCCATTTCACGGAGGTCCCCAGAGAAGCTTTTTAAAATCCTGGACATGTATGAGACACTGCGGGATCTTATCCCAGACATTGATTCAATATTCTCTGGAAGTTCTGGCACAAGTGTGAGGTTAGAGGCATCAGGCATTTTGATGCGCCTGGGAGAGGCAGCACGAGGGACATTTGCTGAGTTTGAAAATGCGATTCAGCGAGATGGATCAAAGACGCCTGTGCCTGGGGGTACAGTTCATCCTCTGACTCGTTATGTGATGAATTACATCAAGTTGTTGTGTGATTACACAGTAACTCTGAAGCAACTCTTTGGGGAGAACAAGAAGGAGGTACGAATGCTTTTGGGTGACCGCAATGGAACCCCAGTTGCTTATGGTGGTGATGATGCTCGAGATGGAAAAGAGGAGCTGTCACCATTGGCCGTGCAAATAAACTGGCTAACCCATGTGCTTCGGAACAACTTAGAGGGTAAGTCCAAGCTCTACAAAGATGTGGCTCTCACTCATCTCTTTCTCATGAACAATGTGCACTACACAGTCCAGAAAGTGAAAGGCTCAGAGGTGCGAGCACTAATAGGTGATGACTGGGTGCGGAAGCACACTAGCCTTGTGCGGCAGTATGCAACTAGTTACCAAAGAGCTGCTTGGAGCAAGGTCTTGGGCTTCTTGCGGGATGAAGGCATTCACAGCTCTGTCAGCTTGTCAACTGGGGTGTCACGGGTGGTGCTGAAGGATCGCTTCAAGAACTTCAACCTTGCATTTGATGAGGTTCACAAAGCACAGTCAACATGGGTGGTGGTGGATCCAGAGCTCCGTGACGAACTTCGCATCTACATTGCTGACAAGATTCTCCCTGCCTACCGTGCCTTTGTAGGACGGTATGGCCAGTTCCTTGAGACTGGCAGGCACCCTGATAAGTACATCAAATATCAACCTGAAGACTTGGAGGCTGCTATTGGTGATTTCTTTGAGGGTTCATCATCCAACTCAATGGCTGTGAGACGAAAATCATTGCCACATCAGTGAGCTTTGTCAAAAGTGTATGAACATCTGAATTCCTTTATAGAGCATGAAAGGCCTGACTTCAAATAACATCTGCTTAACATAAGCTGAGTTCTGCGTAATGTAAGCTGAGTTCTTGTTGATGTTGGAAAACTTGGTTTGATACTGTAGTTGTATGTTCAGTGCAATCTTCCAAGCTCCACAACTCCTTTTGTTCTTCTAGATGGTAGGAGATGCAAAAGAACCTGCCAAACTTGGGTTCCTGGAGCTTTCTTTAGTTTTCTTGTATTGACCCCACTCTCGTCCATTGAGAAGTCAACCCATTTAAAGATGAAAATGTCTTAAGCTGACTTTGCTCTGATGGATCCACAAGACTAAGCAGAGAGCTCACCAGGTAGGTGGTGCTGATATTCCCCCTTAAACCTGATCTTAAGCTTTTGCTCAATTGGAACCTCGCTCTGTGCATCTATGCTTCATTTCATCTTTCCTAGACTTGGCTCTCAGGGAAGAAATGACAAATGTTTGCAACTGAGTGAAAATTTCACAACTAAGCATGATTAATGATCTATTCTCTTGGCACGTTGTGCACTTGTTCCATTCAGAGGTTGACATTTTTCTAATACCAGAACAGCGGCACAAGATGTGGACTCTTTACCTGTTGGCCTACTTGTTGAGGACGAGGCTATAAACACTGTCCAAAAATACTGGAGATGCTGGTGAGGCCACATCATGCCATCCTTTTGACTATTGCAGTTGGAGGTGAACCCTTTCTAATTACAATAGTAATGCAACATCAGAGTGATCTGTTCAGTACCCGAATTGCCACTACTAGGCCCTAGTTTCTGCAGAACTGAGGATGAAATGAGAAGTCAGGATGAAAACAGTCCATGGGAAAAAAAAATCATCGGATCAAATTAGTCTCATCACCTAAATTGATCCTCAGGGGAGTTCCATACACAGTTCTGGATTTGCATTAACTTTCCCTGCTGCTCATATTCTTCATTAAATTGATGCTTATGTTTTACACCCTTGGGAGAGTTGTAAGCTCCTTGGGAATTGTTGTACGAACCCTGGATTATGTCCACATCTTTCTAGGGTACATTTTTTTTTAAATCAACCTACAAGATTTCTTTCATTCTGAACTTTTGATTTGTTTCAATAGTGAACATCTATCTGTGAAGGAAGTTAGTTTGTTTTGTTTTGTAGTTATGAGATCCACTGAACCAGGATGCTTTAGATCATGTTCTTGGTATCTTTGGAAAGCTCTCGATGAGGAGGGGTGCATGGGCTTGGTTCCATGACGTTTGGACTTGCAGTGCAAAAGTTCTTGAATATTGAATGATTTCTTCACTGAAAATTAAAATAAATCATAGCTAAAATTTTTGGAGGAAATGGAATGTGCCTTTGGTGTTGTTGGAAAGATCTTGATGAGTGAGGATTTAATGGAATTTATTTGGTAAGATTTGGATTCAGAATGTGGGAGATATTGATTTTAAAGTGATTTCTACTGCTGAAAATTTCAAATAAATTCCCAAAAAACAGGTTTTGGAAGGAAAAATCAGTTGAGGACATGGTAACACTTGGGCCAACGGCACAGGCCACACTAGTGTGAATGAAAATGAGAAATATGGGAACCAAGCTCCTTTTCTAAAACATTGTTTCCAAAAGTGTGCACATAGTGACAAAAAAAGTCCATGGTATTTATCTCAAAGTTTGAAAATGTTGTCTCAATGCGAGAATGCACAGAAAGAATGAACTTGAAAACTACATGCAATTGAAACTTGCAAGATCTCTCTGACTTTGAAGGAAACAACTACTAATTCACTGTAAGCTAGATCATGTGACAATTATGTTGCAAATCTGAAACTACTCTGGGATTCATGTAAGCTCTTCAAATTTTACAATAGGAACTTCAATATCATGAAGAAGTTCTACAATAAGTAAGGGATCAACAACTAGAAAGTTTTACATTGTGGGAATTGTTAAATTGATTCCCAACATGGGGACTAGAACCTCATGTAAAGGGGTCCAGTCATAATAAAAGGAGCTAGTTGAACCATGCATTGAGACCTTTCTAAGGATTGCATTTTACATGTGACTTTCTTGCATTGATATAATATACCAAATCTGATAGTTTTTATACAACTTTTTAGATTGGATATCAGTATTGAAACCGCATATGACCCATACGATAATAAATATATGAAAATTTTATAGCCTTATAGTATAATCAAAATTTTCAACTTTCTTTTAACCATAACCATCAATTTTGAACTATATTAGTCATTCAAGACATTTGAACATTAGAATCCAATATAAAATAACTACAAAATTCAAAAGAATTTTTGAATAGTTCACCATATGTGGCCCTTTTTATGAAACATATTAAACCATATAAAAATTTGAAAACATTTTGTGATGGCTTGAATAACATTTTTAAATGTGCTTAAAAACAGTATACAACAAGTTTTTTTTAATGTAAAAAGATTGTTCCAACACAATGAAATCATTCCAAATTCATGGGATTCCAACTTCATGGGTATGCGTTTTCCAGAACATGGACAAAAAAATCATTAAATATAATTAATGGTGATTTTTCAAAATAATGAGAGTACAATTTTTCACTACACTTAACAATTACTTTGGTTCTTTTTATTGTGACTACACCAAAGAGGTTCCAACTTTCCTTTTAACTATTTGGCCTCATGCTTCATAATCATTTCAATCATTGCCTTCTATGTTATTGGAAATTCCCAAAATTCATCATTAATAAAAATAGGAATTGGTATGATAGCTTTGTGTTCATCCTTATTACACAAAGCAATTAGCTTCAATGGTTCAATAGGTGCATCGACCTTCAAAATTCCAACCCCTTGCACCACTTCATGCTTCCTTTTCTCATTGTCATAAGCTTCCTAAAACATAATAATCGCACAATTCATAGTCTCATTAGCAATAATCTGTTAAATAACACAATCTTTACAGCTTTTTATGTGTGATTAAATTTGTTTTATGATTTAACATCCCTATGGCATGTTTATTCCATTCCATATGCATGTCTCAACAATTTGAAATTGTTGTTGAACCCATATGATGTGCCCTATGGCACGAATGAAGCTTTGCAAAGTCATTCAAGAATACAAGCTATCATTTGGTTTAGTAACTTGTTGGTTATAACATGAAAAGACACAACATATTGACAAATGGTTTAAGATCCACTTCTTCAAATGGATCCTCAATGTTGTTATCTATAGGATAATCCTTAAACTTTTAAAAGAGTTCGGCCCAAATTTTTACATGTTTTCATTTCTAACAACTTCCACATGTAACAATCTCCATTTCACAAATGTCCAATTCATCAAATCTTTTTGGCTCACTACACTATTTATTAACCTTAAAACATTGGGTCAAAGGTTTGTTGTCATCATCAAAAGAGTTAACAATATCCTTTGGGGCATGTTTGTGAAAATGTGATTATGATTCATCAACCTTCATGTTCATAATTGCTTCATGAGACTTCATGTACATAATTTCATCCCAGTGAAACCCCAAAAAAAAAATCAATCTCAAAAGCATGAAGAACCTTAAAACAAGTGTTGATATGACCATTAGGAATATAAAAATTATTGATATCTTGTGCATGAGAAACTTCAAAAAAATTTGAAAATCAAAAACTTCAATTTTCAATTCCTCAAAATCATGAGGAAAAACATGTAAGGAAGAAATCATAAAATTCATCTCCTCAAAAGATTTCAAAGACTCTTTAAAAGGATAAAATAATTCTTCCATTTTAAGATCAAAAGTTTTGTTTTTTCCACCTCAAATGGAATAAGATTGTTAAAGACAAAAATTGTGGCCCCAATCATTACCATCCTCTAGGGGATAGGACGAGGGGACAAAATTGATAACCTTATTTCTCCATGTAAAGAATTACCTTCCCTATTTTACTTTATTACAACTACTCAAGTAAGAAGTAAAAGGTCATACTAAAAATTAAAAAAATAAGAGTCTATTATCCATGACTAGACCTACCTTTAAGTAATCTCAACTAGGGAATAGGGAATGGAAAGTAAGGAAGGGAGCAATATGAGAAAGGGGGAGAGAACTTGGGAATAATTACTCTCCCTAGTTTTGATATACCTTCAACACCCCCGAAATATTGCCTAGGGGGGTTTTACAAACCTTTCTACCACTACTGTCCCTCCTTCCCCATGCTTGCAAGTTCTCTAGTGGCTATGCTTGCCACCTACAACCTTCAAAAAATCACTCCTCTATTCTATACCTTCTGCAACTAGTTGTCTTCCCTTTGAATTCATGCATGTTGCTTAAACACAATGCCTTCTTACCTGCAAGGGGGTAATTTGACAGTCTAGTCTTCCTTTGATTCCCACCGCCCAAGGACCGATTGCTAACCTCCTATGGCAACCAATAGTTTGGTGTTCCAAGGACTACCCATGGTCAACCCATTACTTTCTGTCCTAGATAAATGCAAAGATCAACTCCAAGAAACATCTTGCTTACATAACATATTTTACTCTACCTTCCACACTTAATACAACAACAACACAACATAAGATACTCGAGTCCTTCAACCATCTTTCATTAAAATCATATACCAAATATGTACATCTTTTTCCATTCTTCACATCACCGTCCAAAGAGAGTTTTCCATATCCCACACAAATATCTAATGTTTTTCCTCATCCTCTCCCACTTCCTCTATCCCCTTTCCCCACATACCACACACACGGCCCACATTGACCCCTAAAAAATAAGGTTATTATCCTAATCCCTTCCTAGAAATCTCCTAGATTACCCCAACCATTCACTGACCCAAGCTACCTAATCCCATTAACTTCACCCCTTGGATAAGGGACAGTAAGTTTACCACTAGTAACTAGTAGTCATTATGAGACCTATGGAACAAAATAGTTTAGAGATTTCTACCTATTAACAAAGATTTTGTGAAATCCTGAAATGAATATATCCAAGCATGTAACCTTTGTTGCACATGACAATCTTGAACTTGAAACAATGTACATATTTTTGTGAAGGCAAAAACACAAACCTTTGTGATTGCTTCCCAACACTCATAACAACATTTGTGATATCATCCATTGTTGTTCCAAGTGAAAACTATATCTATAAGAAAAATGCTCATGAAAGCAATAAATTATAACAAGCCATTTTTAAAAATAAAAATTACGCCATTAATTAAATTTTAAACAAAGATCACCACTAAACCATTGATTACTAAAGAAAAAAAATAGGAGAAAATAATTTGGAAGTTTTTACATAAAGGAAGTCTTCCTCCCATTAAAACTTCCTAGAATTTGGCCCCATCTTCATAGTTGGGGCCCCATGTTCCAAGAAGTCTTTCAAAAGGACTTCCCCTATGCATATAAACATATTAATTTTTTCCTTTGTTACTTAGGGCAATTGTGATATGTAATTTTAGCTCAATTTAAACATTGCCCAAATTTGGGGGGGGGGCACATTATGCTATGTGAGGGCCTTGTTTGGGGGGCATTATACTTGTAAAACCCTTTGACAATTGGCTTTAATATTTTTTTATTAGTTTCAACAAGTTTTTATGCAAAGTAACTTTCCCCAATTTAGGTATTATGATTATGAGCTCCAAGGGGTGTTCATGTTCCCTTGGGTATAGGCAAGTTCCAATCATAACACCCTCAATAAGGAGCCCTACCTTAAACATAAGATGTTCTTCAATTTGAGTTTCAAAGGGTTTCAAATGAAAGAATATTTTGTTGTCAAGACCACCTTCAATGAATAGCACAATTTCTCATTTTGGTGCAATAGGGTTTTTTCTTGAAGAACAAGGTTGAAGTGTAGGCTAAGGCCCCTAATTGGGGGCATTCCCCAGAATAAGGTGCCTAGAATGAAGCTACCCAAACTCAAATTGAAGATGAAGAAATATATATATATATATATATATATCAAAACAATTTTCTTAAAATGTGAAAGCATTGGTTTTTTTATTGAGGAAAAAAAATTGTTTGAACCATTTGAATAATATGTTTATTTAGCAATCTATTCCAATCAATGGACAATATAAAAATATTTATTTTTTCTGGGTCATCATGTAGATGACAAAATCAAAAATCAATTCATTAGTATCATGATGGACCTAAATGGGTTAGATGAAAGCAAAACACACATTTACATATTAACTCTTTGAGTGGCAGTATTAGTTGGACTATATGTTTATGATGATATTCAATTTGTAGTATCGAATATACACACTACACACAATATGCATGGGATTGACTATTTCTAAATCACTAAATCCTAAACCTCTTATTTTGGGAATGTCCTCATGGTCCTTACCCATGACAAAACATGAAGTGAATGTTATCATAAGTCAAAACCTACATAATAGATCATGAGGCAATAGGAGCCATAAGCACCTTACACCTCCAAGAGAAATAAATGTAGGAGGCCTCTTATAGATATGAGTTGCATCTTGTTTTTGAAGATGCATTATTAAAATGTATAATCCTATCTATTAAGGAAGATTATTTGTTTGTTGGCTTTGTCCATAGGGAAATGACTTTGCATTGGTGTATGATATGGGCAGAAAAAATTGGTTGTAATTTGATCCAATGTGTGAATAACATCTAAAATACAATGTGTGTATATGATGGATGGGCATGTTCTATAGAATTTGTTTAAACAAGTTCTAGGTCAAAAAAAGAAGTTTTTAGTTTGAATGTGTCATCTTGACACAATCACTACATGACAAACTCCTTGTTTTCTTGTGTCAAGATCTCCCATCTCCCAAAACATGGAACACTAGTTGTATTTTTCGCACTATTGGGAATCATGTTATACTGCAATGACCTACCGGAAGTTGGAACATATTGTCTAAATATGGTGATTTCATAAGTTTTTTCCACAAAATCTTGTGAGACTTTGGCACATTTATTTCACAAGTTCTTTTTTATGAGTAGCATTGGAATGTTTTTGGGTTGCCAAGTGGCGAAAACTTAAAGTGAATTTGTCGTGTTTTAATTGTTGTGGGTATCCAATTTGAAAGGTTAGAGCCATTATTTCCAACTTTTTCTAGTAAAACCCAATTTGGAATAAAGTCAATTTTTTGGAATTGGGTTTAGAACTAAAACCAAGTTCCCAATTTTAAGAATTGGAATTGGAATCAAGATTTTTGAAAAAAAGAGTAGAATTTGGGGTTGATTGGATGTTAAACAATAATTAACCACCAAATTTGATCCAAATTATTAGAACCATACTAGAACTAGGTCTAATTTTTAGAATCAAAACCAAGATTATTTTTTGAAGGTTTGGACCTAAAACTAGATTCCAAATTCCATTTATTTAAACTAGAACTAGAATCATTCTAAGTAGTTCTTGAATTGGAATTAATGTTTTTCATAAAAATCAAGAATTGCCCAACACGAGTTTAGACTTGCAATGCAAGAGCTATTGAATTTTGAGTGTTTTCATCATTGAAAATTCAATTAATTTTTTTAAAAAAATTCTAAGGAAATTAGGGTTATGGTCTTGGTACAATTGAAAAACCTTGGATGAATACAAGTGCATCAAAGTGATTTTATATTTTCAAATCTATTGTGCAAGAGTTATTGATTTTTAAATAATTATTATCAAAAAAAATTCAATAAAAACCCAATTTTCTTTTAAATTGAATTTCATGCAAACATATATATTTTTTAAAATTGTGTTCAATAACAAGCCACACTAGTGTGTATACTATATAGGGGAAGAGCCTATTGTCGAGGCATTACACCCTAAAAAGCAAGGGCAACAATCAAGGAGCTTTGTGGGTTTTGGGTGTGCAGTATTACGATAAAGTTTGGTAGCATTTTTATAAAGAAAAAGGTTTCATTAGGGTTGAAGATTGATTTGTAAGGCAATACGACAAAGCATCTTTGCAACCAAATTTTATTTTTGATTATATATTTAGCTTTTGCATATCTTTTACAATTGAATGTATAGGGGAAGGTGTTGTTGTTAAAGCATCATGCTTTAATGCTTTAACAACAACACCTTTTTATGCTTTGGGAAGTTAGGGGGGAGTTCAAAGTCTTGGGACATAATGGTTTGACAACAACGCCTTCCTTGGCACAATCAAAGAGTGGCCACAATCCACATCCATGGTTCTTCCTCACCTATGATGCATGTGTTAGTGCGATCTCTCACACTATAAAGCTTGTTCATGTAAAAAATTATGTGAAAATGAATGGCAACCCTACAAACAAAAAAAGGGGATTTTCCCCATAGGTGGTTACAAATAGGGGATGGTTGTTACAAATAGGGGAAGGTTGCCTTGTGAAAGCATTATTCCTTGGTAACCAAGGGTGAAACCCAAGGTTTGAGGTGTGATGTAATCATACTAACCATTGGTAATGTAACAATGTGGACCATAGGTAATCTCATCCAGGGTCAAAGTTCTTTGCCAAGGAAACACCCCTCCCCAAGGGATAAAACATAAAATGTGAAACTTGCTTGCACCAACTTGAAGTGGGAAATTGAACTTGTGGAAGGTCCCCAAAATAACAAAGGGAATTCCTGCTGAAGTTGTTACATATTCAAGTTGTTTTATGTGAAATAATTTTGTAAGAAAGAAGTTTGTGAAATTTTGTTGGGTTTGGAAATTTATTGTCAAATCCATACATGTGAGCAAAGGATTCAAGGGTTTTGGGATCATGGGTATGGTACATTCCACCTTGTCCTAATACTCCAATAACCTAATGAATGATGCACATCCTTTGTCAAATTTTCAACTATTGAAACTAGATGTGGTGTGGTATGTTGTATCTCATATTTTTTAAGGAGACATGATATGTGGGTTTAACTTTGGTTTTTGAGTTCCACTTCTAATTCTACTTAATTTTAAAAGATTATGTTTTAAATCATTAATCAAGGTGGAAACATTGGTTACATCAAATGTTGTGCATTTTAAACCTTTTTTTTACTAACCACGTTCAACTCTTCAAAAGAAATCAAAGATTTGTCGACATAATGAATTCTATGAAGTTACAAATACCCTTGAAAGGTCTTGGGTTTTTCAAACATATTTGTAAACAGTTCTTTCATAACTAGTTTGTACTTTTGTCATACTAATCAACTATATGCAAAAAATTATTTAAATTGGAAAATTTTAATGAATTTTTTTTAAGATCAATTATTATTCCTTATATTCATAAAAATTAAATATTAAAAAAATTATTCAATTGAACAATATGATAATAATAATAATAAAAAAATAAAGTTTTCAAATATTACAATAATAATAATAATAATAAATCATGTGTTTATAAATTGGTCGCATTCAAATGAACCTTCAAATTTCTTTAATTTATTTTTTAAGTTGACTTTGGTCTCAATTAATTAAATGAAATTAGAAAAAGATTTACAATCAATCCTCAAATTAGTAAATCAAATTCTATTCATAAAGATTAATTTTCCAAGGTTATCTAATTGGAAGCATCCTTAATTTAGTTAATATGTCAACAAGGAAATGATTATTTCAATTTCAATTTGTGATCCCACAATGCTCAAAATTTTAGTGACAATTTTTTTTGAAAAATTGATATGTGGGTGATTTTTTGGAATCTTTCATATGGTTCTCTATGGACAATTCCAAAGATAATTCCTATTGTATGGTCATCCTGAAACATTTCAAGAAACAATTACTTCATTTCCAAGTTTAACTACCTTTTTTTTCCTTTCTAATAATTACTTTTTTTTTCTTGTTAACTTTCCTAATAACTATTTCCATCCTTATAATTACCTCATTCCTTTTCCCTCCTCATCAACATGGATATGAAAAAACAAATTAACATGTGTCTTTTCATGTCCATGAAACTTAGATTTGTTCAAATTAAATTTGACATTGACATAAATCGTGATTAGTTATTGGAAACCATATGAAAACATAAGGGGAAAAAAAAAGTTAAATGTCATTGGTAGTGCACATCCATGCAAAGCCCAAATTCGATAAGCAAGACAACCCCTTAGATATAAATTCATATTTGCCACACCACTAGAAAAGACATTTACTATCCTTAATATTCAATTGATATTGTCAAAGTATGCTCCTTGGTTGGGTCACTAGTGCTTGTACCATCATAGTACCTTTTCAAATTTGGCACAAATTATATTATTTTCATTTTTGCCTAATTTTTCAAAAAAAACAATATTGAATATAGAAAATCTCAAAAATTCAATCAAGGCGGCCAAATTTGAACCCGCGACTAGTTGTACAAAATAATGAAACCTTTCATTCAGTTTAACCAAAAGCAAAACAAGAAACTAATGAAAACATTAACAATATTATTGAATTTATTCTTTATATGTATATATTGTCAAAATCATAAACTCAAGTACCAAATCAAAATCTTCAAATTATATTAATTATTCAGCACATTAATGCCAAAGCTGAAAAGATACTACAATAGTCATTTCAAAAAACTAAACTACAATGTTTATCATTTCCTTGGTTTGTAGAATAATTTTCAGCTTACAATTCATGGATGGAGATGTTGATGACATTTTAAGAACATAAGTAATAAGGATTCTTTTATTATATACTATCCAACAATTGCCACACCTTGTTCATGGTCAAGGAATGAAGACATGCACTAGATGAAAGCTTTTGTATCTTTGTCTTGATTTTCCTTTAGTGTGTTTATATTTGCTTCAACATGCCTTTGTACTTTTCGTGGACGGATTTCCATCCTTGTATATACATATATACATAGGGTTCCCCATTTCGTGTCTAGGGTCTAACATCAATGAAAACGAATTATGAAAAAAAATAAAAATCACAATTGATTAATTTTCTCTCATTTAAATTGTGGAAATAATTAAGGACAAAAACATACATCGTTCATGATGTTCAAAGTAATAAACCTCAAACTCAATATCAACTATTGAATCTTCTATCAAATTCTTTAAAAAAGGTAGACTACTAGCTACTTCCCCCAAGGTTTAAGCTCATTACAATGGTTCTATGTAATGGCATCAATCACCAACCAATGTCATCATGATCAGTTCAAAACACAAGTTGTCACAACTAGGGAAAGAGAATTCATAATAATTTAAGAGATTTGTTGTGTGAAAGGAAGTGACACAACCAATAACTCTGATGACTATCTACCTACTCTAATAAAAAAATGATTTTCTTTCTGAATCGCATAGCTTCCTAAAACATGAATATTTCGCTCATAAATTTGTTAAACAATAATAGTAAGCAAACTTCAATGTTTTAGACAGTTGGAGATGTCATCAGGAGTAATATGTAATTTACTTGCCCCTCCTACATCTCATGATTTCCAAGTATATATAGGTTCATGATAAGCTTCACCTCGTGCTTCTGCTGGACATACTTGGGGGTACTGCTTCATTCGAGACCCCTTACTTTGGCAGGGCATGCCCTCACCAGAAGGCTTTTACTCTACAATCCACACTTGCCCACAACAACTCTCTGTAACACTCAACAGACATGCCCATAAGAACTCCCGGTAACACTGACTTGCCCATAACAACTCTGTAGCATTCAACAGACTTGCTCATAACAACTCTCTGTAACACTAACAGACTTGCTCATAACAACTCTTTGTAACACATGATGCAACCCTGTCGAAGATCCCAAGGGGCTTTGCTCCACAAGATTCAACACAAAAGTTGTCATACTTGAATTGTCTATTGTATATAGTAGAAAGCCCTGGCAGCAGGACATTACACATGCCAACCAGCAGGTGCAATGCCCTGCATAGCCAGGGATTTCTCTCTCCAGCAATGAAGCTGGACAGAGCATTCTCACCAGTAAACATATTGCCCACTGGACTAGTGGGAATGCTTGCTGTGGTTTTGAAAAAAAGTAAATGACTTGACTGCTCCACTGACCAGGTTTTTATGTATACAGGAGGGGCAGGTGAAAAGGAGCTTCCAATGTTACAGGGAGACAGACTCAAGGAACATAGGAAAATGAACAAGAATAACGAAAGCCCCTCTGGACCTGCACTTCCACACTAATGTAAAACCCTAAACAAAGGAAAATTACAGCAGCCCATCAGAATCTTGAAAACCTAAAACAAGAAGACAGTAATCTCCATGCCTATGACACTAAACTTTCACAGATACATGGTTTCAAAACATTACGAATTGTCAATTGTGTCACCATAGACAAACTGAAGTTGGGAAGAAAATATTCCTACACTTCTGTGATGGTGTCACTGAACCAGTTAAGCAAACCACAGATATGCACATTGCATACATGAAAAATTCTGTGCAAAGAGACACTGCAAAGGTGCAGCAAATGGTTCAGCAATGACTGCTACAAAATCCTTCAAGGTCACATACTAATAATCTTCACAAGTATGAGTACAACTATAAAGACCACTGTATATTAGCAATCACAGTTTACCAACTTTTAAGACATGGAGATTTCTCCAAAGATGTACAAAGACACTCACACCTCCAGAGAAGCTCCTATAAATTGGCATTTACAGATCATACCCCCATTATCAGCTCCAAAAACCTCTTCACACAATCTCCACGCCCACCTACAGTACCTTCTTCTCCTTTGCAGGCGCCCTTGGGATTTTGCTCAGAACTGCAGCATCAAACTTATTGTAATGCTTCTGAGCTTCATTGCCTGCTCTTATCAGATGGTCATCAATCACATCCTCATATGTATCATATATGAACGGAATCGTGTGTGCCAAGATAACACCTGTTGCAACATATTGGAGAAAAGAAAAGAGTCAGTGCAATGAATAAGACTTGAAGACATCTGGTAATACAAAATCACATGTGGAAAGCATTGAAATATAAGTGCTCACTCTACAGAAATGTAGCTTTCTTTCAGATGCTCTTTAACAGCAAGGTTTAGTGCAGGTTGTAGCTCTACACAAGATTTTGATCTGGAAGCCTACTTCCTCCTGTAAGTACTGTACTTGAAAGCTGTTGTGAAGATAATTCTGCAGATTTTAACTAATGAATTGAAATAGGTTAACATCATTAGCAACTCCATAATTTGGTGAAGGCACACCCCATTGTATAGACAGAACAAAGAAACATTTCATATTTTCCTGCTAAAAATATGATATATTTCATACCTCATGCGCAGATCCACCATTTGAACCACAGAATTGGAGACTAACAATCTATGCTCACTCAGAGAAAGACTGGTGGTATCCAAGGCAGTGCTTTCTTACCAATCCACAGAGCAGTCAGGAAATTGACCCATGAACCCACAGTTGAGATAATCCATAGCAGTGCAACTACCTGCAAGCATCAAATAAGTGGTCAAAAACTGTTGGTTGCAGAAATAAAAGAAACAAAAGCAGGCCATTCAGCAGGAGAAGTGTGTACCTTCAAGAAAAGCTTGAAATCCTTGCCTAGAGCTACATCCCGGACAACTTCCAAAACCTTGTTGAGTTCCACACGAAGGACACTTGCTGTGCTCAGGACATCGTCTTCAGAGAGAGTCAGATCAGGCACAGGTGGACCAGGCCTGTAAAGCACACAAAGGCATAAGTTTGCAGATGATACAGAGAATGTGCTGCAACCCAAAGATCTGTAACACAGCAGACCGAGCAGTCTCCAGAAAAGACATACACCTTGGTGGAAGTAGAGGAAAACCAGTTCCTGATGATGATAACATCAGCAAAAATATCAGTGGCAACTAAGAGAACCTCAAATTTACAGTGCCCTTGTAACTGGTCAAACCAAGTAGGCACACCTGTTCAGAAGAGATGCCAGATTCGCCCAGACAAAAAGGACAACAATGGCAAAGATGAGGATGTTGGAGACGAGTGCAACCAAAGTGTATTGAGACTTCTCTAGCAGGAACCAAATGACTGTTGATCCAATAAGGAAGGCTGCAGAGAGGTGTTTCTGCTTCCAAAGAAGCACGTCGGCAACTGCAGTAGTCAAAATTGCCATTCAGAAATGCCAGAAGTGAAAGGACCACAATGATTGAGAAACTGGTTCTAAAGAAATGGCAGTGCCCAAGGAACAATGGAGACACACACACAAATTCAGCTGCATCACCTGACTCCAAACCAGTATCATTAAGGCAACCAAAATCTCACCTTGTCCTCCACCAAGAAGCTGGTGGACAGATTTATCTCGGTTAAAGAGACGGTGTGGTGCAGATAGATGTCTGTCCGAAGGAGCTGACGAAGAAGCTGGAAGCTTCGATGCATTGTCCACTGCACTGTGCAAGGCATCAGCTGCCACATCTGCAACATCTGTGTTCTCTGACATGGTGCTCTGTACCCAACTGCAATGATAAGACCTCCAAAGAGTCCTTGATTGCAAGGTATCTGATGCACACAAAAAACAGCAAAATAATAAGTAACAAAATAGAGTCACACAAAACTATGCTTGCAACTCCAAGTGCAGGTTAAGAAATCAGTCTCTCAATACAACAGAATGAGGAATTGCACAAAGCTTGTTTCAACAATGATCACAGAACAAAGACATTATATGTGGCCCTAGGAAGACCCTTCATCCCTTTGGTTGCAGATTGAACATCGAAAATTCACCTTCTGACATGCAAAGCTTCTGAAAGTCAAGAGACACCCTAACCCTCATGTCTCCAACAAAGAAATCCGACTGATAGCTATCAGCTCTGACTAGCTACAAACATCAATTTAACCAAAAACCATGCAAAAAGTGCTCAAACTCTTGCAAAAGAGTAAGTACTTTGCAAGAATCAGTCAAATTTTGACATAAGTAAACATAAGGCTGCATTACAGTAGGCTTAAATACAGTTATCTTTATCTCAGTCAGATTTAAACCAGGTCACCAGCAACAAGAACATCAGACTGCTCCTCATGTAGGTACTGAAAGCCATTCCATCCTCTTGAGAAGTTTACCCTCATAGGAGACAATTTCTTCCTTCATAAGGAGGATAAGGAATTGTTTTCACACACTTACAAGCAAGACCTCATGTTCGCATCCAGTAACTCATATTCAAAGACACAAAAGACGCTGTCTTTGTGCAGCCGATAGACTCAAATCGCATCAATTTGCACAAGAAAAATCGGCGCTCGAGTACTTACCCGGATTCAAACTACGGAAGGCAGACAGACACATAGGAGAAAATGTTGTTCGTAGCAAGCCATGCAAAAGTAGATATAGACGCCTTCAGACAAGAACAGACTGCAAACGTTTTTCCCAGCTCAACCCTCTATGCCGCCAAGAAACCCCGATACAGAAGCCAAAAGGAAAGGAAGTTACCAAAGGATGTCGAGTGCAATACTATCATAAACGTCACGAGCAAGAGGAATGCCATACATCACGCGAGAACAAGTTCTACCACAAGTCAGAAATCCATGACAGAAAAAGAGGTTCAACGAACAAACTAGTTCATTAACCCAACCCCCACCCCCCCCGCCTAGAAGGACACGGAACTGTGAATCCAGCAAAACGGGTCGCAAACAAGGTACAACGGTAAGATTTGAAGCAAGCTAGACCAGGGTCGACCAGAACAGGAAGACGAAACACGTAGAAACACTCGCCTAAAGATCGCCATGGCCAGGCGCGAGATGACGTGCGAACGGGAAGCTAACCCCAAAATAAGTCACAGACCAAATCGAAATACCACGAAGTCATCTTACAGGAAAACAAAACCATCTTTTCGGTAACGGAAACAGAAAAATAGAAGAGCGCCACCACCACAAAAGGCAAGAAAGAAAAGCAAGGCAAAAGAAAGCAAACAGACACATCAACCGGAGGTCCAAAAGACAGCAGGAGTTCAAGCAAAACAGATTAAGGAGAGAAAATAAAAAAAACTCGTGCCGAGGATCCAAACTCACCTTGTTTGCAGACCAAAGAGCCGATGCAGAGGAAAACCTTGCGCTGCACGAAGGAATGAGGGAATGAAGGAAAGAAGAGCGAACAAAGAAACGAAACGAGAGAGACGAAGACTTTGCACTAGAGAACCCCAGCGCCCCCGACCGCTCATGACCGTCGATGTGAACACTAGCGTCACGTCTTCACGGTCCGATGTTAGCACCCACTTTGGCCCCTCGTTTTCAAGTGCTAACTTTAACGAACGCCTTCTTTCTAAGGCTTCGGGACTTCGTTTTGAGACGAGGAGCCAATCCATACGGCACACACAAATTCAGCCTTTTTTTCACTTGCTATATATTTCGCCAAAAAAGAGAAATTACACATTAAAAATTCGAAAAAGAAGTGATTGTCGAGGTTTTCAGTTGCCAGAAACTACAATCGCCATATTTCGAATATTCATCCTGTAGCCAAGAATATAGATTGATGATTAAAGATTTGTAAATGGTGTCTGGTTTATAGCCAGAATTTGGCTAAACATTCCTAGGGATGATCGCCACTTTGGCTTACAAACAGAAAAATTCCTTTTAAAAAAAACACTGTACACAGCTGCTCTATTGGGACTTCAATGACATGCCCAACCACGTGGACGACCTTAATTAACGTAGTTGTCGAAAATAGTACGAGGTCCCAAAATGAGGGTCCATCCCTGCCACGTATGCGACCACTTTCTAAGGGGATCTGCAATCAAGATCCACCCCCCCTGGACATCCAGCTGTCGATACATCATTCGCAGTACTCCATTCACAATGACGAGATCTCGTTCTGGACTTTCGTTTAATCCACGTGGCTGGTCTCCATTCACATAGAAACAGAAACGTGACAGTAGTCACTCAGCCGGCCATCTAATCGGGGGTTAACTTATTAAACCCTAGGTTTACTTGTGCCTAGGACAGTTCACTCTAGACCAGGGGCCTTTTTTTTTTTGGGTGAGATAGGTGGATTGGCAATAATCATTAGCCAAATTTGGCTACAAGTTGGAGAGGAAAGTTGGAGAAGACCCATTAAAATAATTATGTAAATAAATAAATATTAAAAATTATATTATATTTTTAAAATAAATAAAAATTATTTTATTTTATTTTTATAAAAACTCCTCTTGCATAAGCAGACAAGTCATGCATTCCAATAGTATTCTTGACAGTGGTAGTAGTGGGCTACTACCACCCTTGCTTGACATATTCAATATCAGCTCCTCTCTATTTATTTATTTATTTATTTATTTTCTACAAAAGTAAAACATTAAAGACCTGGACCGATTTTTTCTACTGTCAAGGGGAGCTTTTTTTTTTTCTTTTTTTCTTTCTTTTTTTCAGCTGTTGTTCTACGAGAAACAATTCATTATTTCCTTTTTAGCATTTCAAAAAATGGAATGCCCACTGCACCACCTGGTGTTTTTTTTTTCCCCAAAATGCCTTGCAATTTTATTTTTATTTTTATTTTCTTGTGATACCCATTAGATACCTATCAAGTAGAGGGGGGAAATAATAATAATAATAATAATAAATAATTTGATGCACGTCTTTAGCATTGTTGTCCAGTTCTTACTTTTCAAAAGAACCTCGATTGTTCCCAGTTTCAAGTTCTTTTATTACAAAAATACATAATGGTCTTGAAATAAATTAACTTATTTTTTTGTTTTGCTGAATTTTTGAAAATTGATTTATTACTTGTGCTGAAATTTTTATAATTTTTATAAAATAAAAAATTTGCAAGTTTTTGACTATCAAGTTTGAATTACAGACCTTAAAGTTCAAGAATTTAAAACTATGACACTAAAGTGTCCCCTAAACATAACAAGATTGTGTTTATTATTTTTAATAATCACTATTTTTTATGCATGTTGAAAATTTCAGAATTAAAAAATCAAGTGTTGAAGTTAAGATTTAAATTTAAATTAATTATTTGGCAATTTGTTGCCAAATCCAATCAGGGAATATGGTATTTGAAATAACCCTTGGTTTTGGTTCAAGGATTTTATTTTATTTATTTATAATTATTTGATAAAATCTGGGGACTAGTTATTGATCTAGTTATTCATAGTTCAAGGCTCCTGATTCTTGGTTTTTGAAAAATAATTCTTAGGCGGGTTTGGTTTCAAAATCGATCTTGTTCAACCTACCTACACAATAGTGTTTTTTTGAGTGAAATTTTGCATGGTCATGGAATTTTTTCAACAAGGTTCTTATTTTTTGGGGAAAAAATTTGTTAAAAGATGAGCAATTTTGTGTCAAGTTCATCACATATTTATTCTTGACTATAAGAAATAGTTAGCTATATAGTATAGGAAGATTTTTTTTATAGGTCTCGAAGACTAGCTATCATTTCACATTGTTGTACAAGAGAAACTTTGACATTAATTACATTATTCATTTAAAAATTTAAAAATTTAAATAAATATCTCAAGGTAATGTTGAAAATTCAAAAAAAATGACCACTCATAGTCAAAATTTGTGAAAACCCTAGAATTGAGCTTGCAATTATTCATATAACAAATGTAAAGATTCAAAAGTTCTTTTTAGGATGACATTACACCAATCAAGAGATCACTTGTTAATCATGGGCACTTAGATGCTTCAGCATTCAAACACCATGATCTACCACAATATGTTTTCACAATTCCTATTGTAGTGAACACAATACGCAAGTTCATATAGCTTAGGGCTAATGACTTGGATAATGGGTGTTATCACATGTTGCTCTTCATTACATTAATCAATAATTATAAACAAGCTATTCATGTTTACATTGTTTGGTGAAGAAAGATCCACGCATGTTGTAATGAGTTTGAACAAGTGGATGACAATTTTCACTTGTACATTTTTTATTCATGTTACATTTTTTTGTTATTGTTGAATCGACTACAAGCTATTATGGTTTATGCTATTCATTATTTGAGTGTTTCTTGCTATTGCATGATTTTTTGTCCAAGGATTAGTTGCCAAGGTGGTATTACGGTCATTCATAGTTGAAGTTTTTTGTGGAAGCCTTAAAAGTAGGGAATGATGAAAAACTTCTAAAGGAAAAAAATAGTGGTTTTCTAGCTTGTGAACAAGGTGGTAGAATGGGAGGTATGATTTATAGGTTAATAGTATTCTAATGTAGTTAGATCATCATGCTTGGACGTCATTAAGTATTAAAACTTGCAAGATCTATATGTTCTTCATTTGTCAAAAATAATCTTGTAATGACCTTTCATAGCAACTATATTTGCCTCCATTATTTGAGCAAAGAAAAACCGAGTGATGATTTCTCTACAAAAGGTTGGCTTGTGAAAGTTTTCATTTTCAAAGTTTAGGTTCATAGAGGTTCTAAAAACTTTCATTGGAAATAGGAGTAGGAACTAATGAGCTTATGGTTGATCATGTGTAAGTGTAATGTGGTATACTAAAATCTTAAGAGATGTGGCACTTTGAGTAAAACTTCAAGCAACCAACTTGAGGAATCCAAGCAACTTTGCCATCAAGCAATTCAAAATAACTAGCATCCAAGTGGCTCCCAATATTGGAAGACTTTGAATGTCCTTATACATCAAGTGCACCTAAAGCACTAAACATCAAAGTGTTCCTTGAATACCTAATGCTAACAAATGAAGGTAACACATTCATGCTCATACACTAAAACAATTTCAAATACAATTTCAAGTTTCTTTGATCACAAAATAGTGAATACAATTAATCAAAGTCGCTTAAATAATGTCAATTTGGTAACAAGTGCATGAAAGATTTTGATTATTGAAAGTTTTAATTCACATAAAAGATTGATGTTTATGTTGCATGCCTACAATATGTGAAACTTGGGTTTTCTTTTCAACTCTAGCTAGATCTTTTGGTATTGGTGTGTTGCTACTAATGACTTACAAACATTCTTCCATGATAGTTCAAATGTCTTTTGTAAGGTCAAATTGGACATCAATGTTTACAATGTCCTCAATGCTAGTTGCTATTGCAAACATTGGTTTTGTTGTATTTCTTCCATGGTACCATTTGGAAATCCACCTCCCAAGCCATAATCATTTTAGTTTTTTTCCACCCTTTCACCATCATGAGTTTTTTATCCTTCATTTTGAACCAAGCATGATGCAACCACTCATATATTAGAGGTTTCAAATCATTCATTATGAAATCAACTTTTGAATCCATTCCATTGTCAACTTGCTCCTTGATCATTTTTCTCATCCAAGTGTTAAAAATCATTTTGAATGCATGTTTGATTCAACACTACATAATAACATCAACATGTTGAAAGGCATTTGTAGAATTGACAAATATAAAATCCACCCAAATGTTAGAATGTTTCCTTTTTATCCATTCCAAAAAGTCTTTGTTCTTGTGGACAACCTAATAGTCAAGTAATCACACCATCTTTTGATTTTTTTGTGGATTCAATTATTGGATTTGATACTTGAGATAAAACACCATGATTTTCTCCACAAATTGTTTGGTAGTTTGCAAATTGAACCAACAATTTCCATTGTAGGTAAAGTCCCACCCATTTGCCATGCATGTTGCTTTCCCTTGATAATTTGATGGCAATGTCCTTGATGTAATTTTTGTAAAAGCAACTTGAAATGGAAGCAAGATTCCATTTGTAATGGAAACCATTACAATGTCTTACCTCTTATCCTCAACTCCAAGTACATGGCCATGCTTACTAATTTTGTTTTCCCACATGTATTCTTTGGTTGTAAGTAACAAATGTATCCCAATCTAATCATTATTTACAAAAAATGTAGGGGGAATGTTGTATGATTTTGCAAGGTACACAACATGGTAAGCCATGAATTGATTTTGTTTTGTCCAATTCACTATTAATTTGTTGAATGTTGTTGTGTAAGCTTGAAAAATCTATTTCATATAATTTTTTATGAAATGATGACTTTGAACCCACCAAGTGTATCATGGAACACATTACATGAGCAAGTGGTCTAATCATTTTACAAAAGATGAATTGTATTATGAATGTTGTTAAAAGTTGCCTAGCCACTCCCATTTTTTAAAAGTGTGTTAACAATAAAATCCTTAATTGTAGGATAATTTTTTAGTACATTCACATGCTAGATTTTTTTGGAATGTTGAACCTAACTTTAAAACATGATTTTAAGTGGGTTTAAACTTATGTCGTTGTGAACCAATCATAAAAACTTGATTTGCCAATTATCTCATAAACACTAAAAAAACTTGGCTTATTGTAAATAATATTTAAGACATCAGATTTTTTACCATGATATTTTTTCATAGTAACAATGATAGGCGACCATAAGCATGGTTGAAACCATTTTTGGTAACGATCATTTTATATCATGTATGTCACAACCCTAACCTTGGGCTCGTGACCAAAACAAGGGTTGGCAAAGGTGCAGGCCAAGAGTGAAGCCCGGGAGTCACATTTCATGCTCCCAGGAGTGTAGGAAAGTGTGAAGGAATGAACCCCCACACTCCCATGTGAACTCCCATTTTGGGAGTTGGGGTCCCGATAGATTCCTGAATCTTTAGAAGGCGATTGCAGGGGTCAAAATTCATTAGATTGAAGAATTTTTTATATTGTTGACAAGCTCTTGGAACTTATATGTTTAAAATGAGTTTGCATGATCCATTTGGGCACTTAAAACACAAGTTACGGCCAAGAGAAAGGCTGAAAGTCAAATTGCCAATTTGACTCTCGACCATTAAAAGTCGAAAATCGCCCTGATTTCCTTGTGTGTAAGTGATGGTTTCCCCCAAGTTCGGGTCGTGGTGAACCTTGTGAATCTGTGTTTGCTCGTGGCTCGTCCGTGCACAAAAAATGCTCTAACTACACACTAACCAACTTGTTGTTTAATTTGTGCAAGCTTGTGTGAGTAATTGAATAACTTTTCACTCTTCCTAATCCCCATCTCGAAGCTCCAACACACCCCTTTAACCCCAAAGTGCTGCGAGTTAAGGAACATGCCCCAACTCCTTATCCTTTCGTTGTTTTCACTTTAGACTCACATTTGAACCTATCAAGGAGTTTGGGAGTGCGTCAATGTATGATTGATTTTAGCCCCTTGTGTGACGTTCATCTTCTTCTTGCTTGATGGCTTGGTTTGAACCTAACATTCTTAAAAACTTTCTTGGTCATCCAACATGTCATTTGTGCATTAAAATTTTTTTTCCCTTACTTTTTTTACAATTGCATTCAACAAATTAATCTCATATTTTAATACAACTTCATGTTCCTCTTTTGAAATAAATTGAAAAGGCTTGTCAACAATCTTTGATTTTTGTTGTCACAATCCATGGCAAACCAAATTATAAGTATTGCTTGATTCACAATTCATTGCCATGCAAGCCAAGGAAATGAAAAATGAATATGAATCATCAATTTTTTTCATGAATAATTATATCATATCAAATTGTTATTAGCATAAAAGATAAACCCTATTTGTTATAAATGAAATGAACATGCTTGAAAAATTATAAATTGAGCATACACAATTGTTGTAAATCATAAAAGTTTAAAGCCTTAATTATTATAAATGAAATTATCATTGCAAAGATCAAGAAAAGTAGGTGCCAAGTTTTGATAATAGGTAGATATTGAAGATTTGAACAATTATAATTTGAGGATGAAAATATGCATTCTTTCATTCACATCGAATGGAAATATATTACCATGTAGTACCATTCAAATATTTGTAATTTTAAAAAAATTATCAAATTTCAATTTAAAACAATTATTTTATATGTGATTGTCAAAGTTGCCCACATACTACTATGATAGTATGTCCCTCTATGGATGCTTGCTAGTGACACAAAAGTAGAAACTTGAAAAGGAAAAAAAAAAGGTTGCAACACATAGTGCGAATTGAATTTTTTTGTCAATTACTAGCATTGTACAACCAACAATAAGTGACCACCTATTACAGCCTAAACCCCCAGAATAATATAAAATTGTCTACTTGAAGTTTTTGCTCAAAGTAACAATGTGTCTAACCCCCCTTGAAAATAATAATAAATTATTTTTAACAAAATGAAGAACCAAAACCAATGACTTTTTTGGGCAAAATTTTGCATCAAGGGCAATAGAAAAAAGAAAAAAGAAAAGAAAAAAAGGTGTTGTGAATGGTACAAGGGGGTTTTTTTGAGGAAAAAAGGCCCATGTCACCATATTTTTAGAAAAGGTTATAGCATGTCACCGACATGTAGCAGGATTCCTAAACTTTTCTACTTTTCTCTCTAACCTATAGCCATATTTGGCTAAACCCCCTTTTGGACAGTCACCAACCCACCTACCACAGAAATTTGAAAAAAAAAAACACTTACATGAAGCTATATAAGACAGGATTTGGGGCTGGTTCCAGTTCTAGCCAAATTATTCCCAGTTTTGATTAATTTGATTCCGTCCACACCATCTCAAGCATTTTTAGATTTGTAAAGAATTAGAATTTCTGTAGTGAATGGGAAGAAGGCTGCCCTGCCCTCAAGAAATTTTTTTCCTTAAAGCAAGCAAGCAAGATGGGACTAAGGTGACAAAGCCCACCCTAAAATTCTTGGGGGAGCCTTAGAATTTTTATGGTGTCCCTAAACCCTAAAATCCTATCAGATATTTACATTAGGTAAAGGCTAAGGACCCTTATAGGGTCTCTGTTTTGAGAACTCAGGTCAGGTCCTGCCTTTCAGCTATCACCTTGCACCAAGCCCCTCATTCCCAGAATGCCTGTATTCTTGGTCCTTGGTGCTTACCCTACATGTTAATTATTCTGATTGAGTTTCTTTGAAACAAAGCTTAGAGCATCTCCAGCTGTGCTCAGGAGTATGTGACTGCGAAAATATTTTTCACATCCAAGTTTAGTTATGTACTCCTTTGCAACCCCACCCATAAAACTGAAACTGGGACAGCAAATAGGGGGGTTGGGCGGGAGGGGACTGCTACCTAATAGCAAACCACCAGGACGAATCATTATGATGGGCCAATCAGAAACACTGAGCAGAAATTAGATCATATTTATCACACTCGTTTCTGCAGGTGCACAGCTCTGCTTCGCCCCTTGCCAGCCGCACAACATGCACAATTATGTGGAGCCAAAACTATTTTCCTGAGCCAAACCAGCATATGTTCGGATTTCTCTATCGGATTTTACTGTGCAGGATCACATACCAAGCATAACTGGAGACACTCTTAAGTATGTATTACTTTGAAACAAGAGGACTTGTTGTCATGAAGAGACAAAAAGAGAGACAGAGTCCCAAATGACCAGGTCTGTGTACCTCCTACATACACCTCCCACCCACCCACTCACCCCTTTCAAGTCCCTTGTCTCAATTCCACACTTTGCTTTGCACTTCCCCCAAAAGAAGGAACCATCAAATTTGGGAATGAGATTAAAAATCAACTTCATGATAAATATTAATCATTGACTAGGTAAATTCAATCAGTGATTTAATAATAATATTAATACATTCATGAGTGTTTTGAATTAGTCATTGTTATGTTTAGCCTGTCCATGGTATTTCCTCACCTATACTGAGGGGTGTTTTTCATTTTTTTTAAAAATCAATTACCCTACAACCTTGGCAGCTCTTGGCACTAATTATATGTTTAAAAATATTTTTTAATTAAAAAATCCAGAATAAATTTTCTAGAAGGAAAAATATTTGGTTTTCCAAATAAAATCTGTTTAGTGAAATGACATTTTCAAAAATAATTAATTAATTAATTAACAAACAAAGTGTTGAAGGTACCAAGGTAACTGTTGTATGTATATGATGTAGTATCATTGGTGAGCAGCTCAAGAAAAAAAGAAAGCAGCATTAACTGATTTCTAGAAAACTGTCCATTTTTACTTTTTAACTTATAAAAATTTATCCCCAAATTAAAAAATTGATCAAAATGTTGCTAAAATTTTCCCCCAATTCTGTTTGCTCAAAATATTTGCAGATTTTTCCCCCTTAAAATCATGAAATTTGTAATAGAGTCTTACCATTTCTTTTTTTCTTTTTTTTCTTTTTTTTTTCTTTTTTATCGTTGCCAGGACATCAAAATTTGTTTTAAAAAATTAGTGCCTACACCCAAAGAAAAAATCTCCAAAAACATTTCTTTGTATTTTTTCCATCAGGGTGAATCAACACATACACTATATCACGATAAAAGCCCCAATTGTTTTGTTTCTAAGTATTTATACAAATCTCTCTTTGTGGGACTAAATGAAAGTCTTGGAGTCAAAATTTAACATTTACCAGATTAAATATAGTCTCTAAGAGCAACTCTAGTTATATCACTCGAAACCACTTGCTACCACTAAATGTAACATCCAACTTTAACATAAATTCGTACCCCTCTCTCCCTACCCATAAATCCAATACAACATGAACTCACTAGTCAAACGTTTGCTATTCTATAAATTGAAAAAAATCTCTCAAAACAAACAAAGAAAAGGAGGCACTTACTCACCTAGATTGTAAAGAATTGTAATAGAATCATGCATGCTTAGGGTTTGGAACAAATCATGAATAAATCATCTTTGCACATAATCAACTTCCGACTTGCACACACACACCATGGTCCCTTACAAAAAAAAAAACAAAGAAACATTCATAGAAAGCAAACTCCTATAACAAAAGATTGTATTAAGCATATTTTTGTAACCAATCATGATGGTGACTATAATGATACTCACCTTTCAAGGGTTCAAGTGATCAATGGCCCAACTATGTAGCACAATGTTTTTTTAAAGCCAAATCCCTACTTGTGTGACACCCTAATGACCCTTAAGCTTGGAAACAGTTGAAAATTTGAAATAATTTGTAGAATTGTTATTTAAGTTGCAAGAAATTTGCATGACCACCCATGGAAAAAAAACATTTGTCGCCATCATTTGGCCTCTATTTGCCATGTGTATGTGCATGTTCACTCTTCAATAGGGATAGGAGGAGCCGATTTGTTCTTTCATTTTTGTTGCTACTTTCGTTGCATCTTCTCTTATCCATTAGAGATGGAGGAGCTGTCAACATCATCAATGTGAATAGGTGGTTTGCCAACTCTGTTTATTGTCTCCTACATGCCATCACCAAAAAGTTCCAACTATGCATTCAAATATGATGTAGTTGTCGACTCACCAATAGACTATGGCATTATGGTAGTTGTGTGCATTGTGCACATTGCATACTGCATTTGTTGCTTTAAACTTTGAAGTTCAATAACCTAAATTTTTGAATGTTCAACATTCATTATTGTACATTGTAAGAATTAAATCATTTGTTAAATGAAATGGCATTGTGCAACAAACGACAAGCCTCAAACAACTAATAAGTTGTATGCAATATGCATTTTTGGATTTTGTATTTTCTTTCAAGCTTGGTAGTAGCTTATAGGTACAATAACATCAATGTCAACTTTGTTGTAGCCATTGACACACCCCCAAACTCTTTGATACATTCAACTACGAGTCCAAAGGTGAAACAACAAATGGATAAAAAATTGGGGTACGTTCCCTGGCTTGTAACACTTCAAAGGTAAAGGGGCATGCTAGAGCTCTGAGATGGGGACTAGGACAAGTGACAAGCAGGTCAATTACTCACATGAACCTGCACAAACCAAGTAGCAAGTTGATTAGTGCATAGTTGAAGCACTTTTGGTGCACAAACGAACCACGGGCAAACACGAATTCACAAGATTGAGTACCACCCAAACTTGGAGGAAGCCACCACCTTCCCCCTTATAATATTCTTTGTGCATGGCCATGGGGCTTGCACCCAAAAGTCATTTTGTTTCGAGACTCCCAAGTTGGTAGTCCTGAAATTCCTGAAATTGGGTCTCTTGCAACTTTGGAGGCCCATAACTTCTTATGTAGACCTCTGATTGAGATGAGGTATGAAACAAAGTTGTAGCCCTCGTTGAGAGCTTTCCAAAGATATGTGGCACGCCACCTACATGCAAGTAAATCAGGGCGATTCCTAACTTTTAATGGTCGGGAGTCAAATTGGCCTTCTTTTGGCCATAACTTATGTTTTAAGTATCCAAATGGGTCATGTGAACCCATTTTAAACATCTAAGTTCCAAGAGATTTCCAATGGTATAAAGAACTTTTCAATGAATTTTGACCCTTATAATTGCCTTTTGAAGATTCGGGATTCCATTAGGACTCCAATTCCCAAAGTGGGAGCCCATTTAGGAGTGTGTGGGTTCATTCACTCACATTCTTCTACATTCTCGGGAGCATGAAATGTGACTCTCATGCTTCACTCTTGGTCCACACCTTCACAAGCCCTTGCCTTGCTTACGAGCCCAAGGTTAGGGTTGCGACAACCATGGTTTATAGATTCGAAAATCAAGATCATGAACAATGAATATTCAAATTTGGAGATTGATGGGTTCAAGCAATTATATGTATATAAATCAATTCCAATTACACTACAAACATGTAATAAGCACGTTGCGTTTCTAACTCACCATTCATTGAATCGAATGGTTGTTCAATGCTACCAATGCTTAATGGTTGTTGCCACATTGGTTGATGCTAATGTTATATGGTTGTTACCATATTGGTTATTGCCAATGTTTTGTGATGTTTACTAGTTGTTGTTACATGTTTAATGGTTGTTATCGATGTTAAATTATTTAGTTTTCGTTAATGCTTGGTTGTTATCGATGTTTAGTGATTATTGTTGATGCTTAATGGTTGCTACCACATGCTTAGTGGTTACTGCCAATGTTATGTTGTTATCGATGTTTAATGGTTTAATGGTTACTGCCAATGTTTAGTAGTTGCTTAATGGTTCCTACCAATGCTTAGTAGTTTCTTAATTGTTTTTGCCATTGCTTAGTGTTAGTGTTTAAAAATCATTGCCAATGTTTTAATCTCGTTTAATGGTCAATGTTTGACTATAGTGCTTAGTGATCATTACCAAATTCTAGTGTTTAATGTTCATTGTTAAGTCACTTACACATGGAAGTTTAAGGTTTTTGATTTCAAGTGTAATTTTAACTTCTATTTTTGTTGTTGCATTTCCCATGGCACCACCTTTAACAATGCCCAAAAACTTCAAACATAATTTTTTTTTCTCTGATCGTGTTCTTGTGGATCCTTTTGTTATTACAAGTTTTAGCCAAAATGTTGAGTCTGTTGTTTTAGTTGTTGATCCACCTCAAGTAAAGGTAGATTTGTCAAACAATAAGGAGGGAAAAAATGTACAAAATGAACTAGCATTTCCAAGACTCATGGGTTGCAAAGTTACCTTGGGCAGAATCTATTGTGGGTGTTGATGGGAAGGTCACACATGTTAAATGCAAAATGTGCATTGTCATTGAAGGGCAAGATAAACTCCTTGTGCCTAAGTTGGATTCATTGTGGAAACATTGGTCAAAAAGGCCACAATTGCATCAATAGGTGTTGCAATCAAGGATTTTTATTTTTTGAAGATGAATCAACATGTGCTTAATGAAAAGTTGTATGTGCTAAAAGGCAAGGATTATGTTTGGCAACAGGTTGTTGAAGGAATTTTGGTGGAAGGGAGAAAATCTAGAATAATTTGCACTCATTTTCCACCTACTTTCCCAAGGTAAACCCATGACTAGATATGAACAAATGCAGTCCTTGTTTGCATTCCTAAGAATGCCTAACAACCTTCTTAAGCATTGGAATGATTGTGCAGGCTGGTAAACTATAGAAGCTTTGCATTGTGTGGTATTGACTGCCATTAAAAAGGTTATTTTGGTTTCAAGTTTCCTTTTTATTTCTGTAAATAAAATGCTTACAATTGATAATGAAAGTTGTATTTTTGTCCATTGTTATGTGGTTGTAGGTTGGAAATAAATGCCCATTTTGCTCACACTTGAATGTTTGGTTGAAGGTGGAGTTGTTGTCAACATAAAAAATGTGATCTTAGTTACTCTCATTACATATGATGGTCTAGTGATGGACATATTTCTAAACATCTTATGTGTTTAGGAGTTGATGGTGTTTCCACATTTCAAGGGGTCAGATCAAGAATTATTGTTTTGATGAAAACCCAACAAGCACCTTTCTTCGTTGGAATCCATTATATGCCACATAGAACAAACATTATAATGCAAAGTTTTTTTTCCATGCCAATGGTTTCCAAATTGAAGGATCTCCTTCAATCACTTTATGGGTACTTTCTTAGCTCCCCAAAATGCCATCTTGAATTCACAAAACTTATTGAAAATGTGGAAATAAAAGGTCTTAAAGTCCTCCAAAATGTGAAAACAAGGTGGAATAGTATGCTAACACCTTTGAAACATGTTGGGAAAAAATACAAGACCTTGATTGTTAAGATGGCAATTAATAGTGGGTTTGTGGAGGTAACCAAAACTAATTTGGTGAATATAGGTGATGTTGGTACAATATTGGGTTTACCATGTATTTTACCTATGTTGTAATATGTCAATGCTTTGATGAAATTTGCCCAAACCAAGGATGTTTTTGTGTGTGATTATAATGCATATGTTAAAATCTACTAAGCTAATTTGCACAAAATGGACATTGATCCAATGATTTCATTCTAACCCAAAAAAATTCTTGAATTCATAGATGTTATTACAAACACATTTCGAAGGATTACTTAAGATTGGGTGATTGATCTAAATGATGGGACTAAACACTTGGCTTTTCATAGCATTAAATAATCTCACATGGTCCACTATGTTGATTTTTCAATTGGCATCAACTCTACAATTATTTGGTAGGGTTTTGATCAAGCTATCACATCTATGAAAGTTCAATGCACAATTGCATGCGATTTGTTGGTCATTGAATTAAAGTGAAAGTTTCTAGACCATGAGCTAATTAATGCTCTTGGTATTATGTACCCACAATACTAGTTATGACTAAATTGTGAGTCCACTTTTGTGGACCATACATCCCTAATCAAACGACACTATTGCATATCCCAAAAACTTGGTGTTAACAGCAAATGGGTTGTTGAAGCACTTCTAGGGAAGATTTTGGACTTACAAACCTTTCTTTTCAAGCTAACTATGAAGAGTTAGGCCTCTAAGGCTATGGTATAACCTAGAGATGAAAATCCAATGACTAAATTGTGACGTCAACTAATCACAAACAATTTATTGGTTCACCATCTTTATGAGTTTATGCAACTTGCTGAACTAGCAATTGCTCGGGTCATTGGTAGTGTGGAAAACAAAACAACCTTTTCCATTTTAACTTTTATGAAGTCCAAGCTACAAAATCGATTGGCAAGACATTTGGATATTGCCATCCACATGTTTGCTCAAGCTTTTTTCATTAAAGAAAATTTTATTTTCCAAGTGGCTATTATGGATTGGAATGATGGAAACAAAGTTAGGATAGGAGTGAATGCATGATTACTAGGTTTTGTAGTTCTAACTTGCATTTTGTGAATTGCAAATTATTATTTTGTGTTGTTTTGTTGTTGAGCCAACCTATTTTGGTGATGTATGCATATTTCTTATATGGGCTTGAGCCTTGGAGTATATCAAGCTTAAAGAATGTATCTTGTAAGTTGTAAATGTGTCTTCTAGCTTACACAATCATGTTTTGTTTGTATCAAAATATTAACATTGTCAAGTTGTTATAGGTAATTTGTACTACAATGGGTAGAGTCCTTGTGACCAGGGTTCAAATCCCCTGCAAGGTGCATAGAAAAAATACTCTAATTAAAATTGTTACATGTTGTCAAATTTCATAACATAATTTTTTGATAGAAGCCTAAAATCTGAACACCATGTTACATGTGTGGAGTCTACTCTTGTACACATAGATGTCCAAGTAGGAGCCACTTCCAACCTCTACAACTTTAAAATGATTTGCTTAATTTACATTTTTATTGTTGTAAAACAACCACCTACATCACACTGATTTTTTTTTGCAAATAACCATAAAGGCTTTGCCTTCTCACATCCCCTTGCCACTCATGCTACAAATTTAAAACATAAAAAGAAACACTAATGTAGCACAATGTTTTGATAGTAGGATGTGAAAGAAAATCACAACAAAATGAAGAACAAATTGCATCCCATCAATGAAGTGCATTGAAGATTGAAGTTTCACAACATAGAAAGCATAATGGAAACGACAAGTACTCTCCTTCATTGGCAAGAAAATTGATGAACTTGTGAAACACCAATTTGTCAAGGACTTAAAAGAGTCTTGTAAAATAAGTACCAATGATCATCCTCGTAACCCTAACCCTAAAAAGAAACTCCACATTCTAAAGGTTCAAGTGATGGCCCTTGAAAAACATGTTACATAAAGCTCCACAACAAAACTAGTGAGACTCCATTGTATTAAGTAGTTAGCTAGCAATAGAAGGAAAGGCGTTTGGACTAAACTTGGTGATCTCCTGTACACAATGAGAGCAAGGTGTTGGTGAAAAGGGTTTTAATGGTTTTTGTGAACAAGTTTTAGGGTCAGCTTGGACATGCCTTTTTGACAAGATCAATAGCCTTCCATGGTGGCATTGGGGGGTGGGGGGGGATGTGTGTGCAATATGGGTTAGGCCACCACCCCAAAGGACATAATCTCCCCTCTTGAAGAAAATTATAATTTGTTACATACTTGATATAGAATGGGCCTGGTAATGCACATTCCATGTAGGAATGTGTTTGAACTTGGCTAGGGCTTAGGCACCATTCCATTTCTACCTATGAACGTGTTGAATTCGGAGCAGTGGTAGGGTTAGACACCATTCCGTGGGGTGTTAATGGCCTGTCCTACCAGGGCCTGTTCCCGAACAGTTCCCACCATTGGTTCACATCACAACATTATTCCCCACCATTGATTCATGTAAAAAGTGGAACTGGTAGAACAAAAAAAAACCTAACAAAAAAAAAACCCTAAAAAAGGGACCTCAATAGGACACCAAAAAGGTTACTTATGAGAAGACCTGCAAATAGTAGGCCAGCAAAGGCCATTAGGGCAGAGCTGGTATCCAGAAGCACAATGCATCAAGGACATAACTTATTTGGAATTTGGAGCCTTTCTCTTGTACGTAAAGCTCTGCCTGGATTTTTCCTTTGTATTTTCAGCTCCCTTACCTGCCTGAAGAAACCTGTTTTCAGCAAGCGGGGTCTTCTGCTGTGGAAGGTACTACTAGCCAGGCTGTACCGGGAAATTCTGACCAGCTGAAGGTACTAGCCAGGTTGTCACTATTTCTAAAAAAGTGAAAAAAATCCCAGCTCTGCTTTAATTAAGAAAAGGACCTGCACACAGGCCCTTCTCCTATACTGTAAGCACTGTCTTTTTTTGCTTTTTTTTTATCCTTTTCTTATTTGACAACCACTGTAGGCTAATGCAGAATATTTCATTAACTCTCTTACAAGTACCAAGATTTCTTCCACTCTAAAGACCACTCATTCTCTTGACTTTTTTTTTGAACCCTTTCCAGCATTTCTTCTTTGTACCTATTTTCAAGATTTTTTTAATCTTTTAACATCATCATCACATGTAGTGCAATCTGTTAGAAAAAAAGAGAGTGGAGCTTTTTTCTTTTTTTTTTCTTTTTTTAAGCTACAGGAAAATGAGAGTGAGCAATTTACACTGGTTGGGAGGGGATCAAGTTTAATCCATCTATGCTATAAAAAAATTGAAAATTGATACCGTCCCAACCATACTATTGTAAATTGTTTATTCTCATTTTCCTGTAGGCTTTAAAAGCTCTACCCCACTTGTGCACCATACACCTCAAAGCATGGAAAGGCCAAGAGGGCTACACCTTTTCTCCTATTCATAAAGACCTCTTAAGTTTTTTTTTAAATTTTTTTTTTAGTGTAATTGGAGGGCATGTTTCTCATTGTAAACTTTTTGTCTGTGATATGAGCGGCCATTTTGAATAATCAAATGCCAAATAATCAATTTGGTGGTATAAAAATAAACCCATTGTGGGATGGTTATCAAAAATACAGGAACAGACTGCAGTGGTTCTTAGGGCTCATAACCATGGATCTCAACCCCCCCCACAAAAAAAAAAAAAAAACTAGTTTTTATAACCATGGTCATCAAAAAAATCAAAGAAATGATTCTGATTCATATAACCACAGTTCTCAAAACAATTTGAAGATTTTCAAATTGACCACCTCTACAGCTGCCTGCTGGTTATTTACTCGTCCCTTCATGACTAGGTACCACTTGTTCTTTGGAGTTTTTGAAGTAACTGGAACCAGTGATTCTTTGATTCTGGTTTTTCCCCCCCAGAAAACTGTCTTCACCTTGTCTTTGGGCCTCCTTTCACCCCCTAACCCCTCTTTTAGTCGTATCTGGAAAGTAATGAAATTTTATTAAATCTCAGTATGAAATGCTGAAACTCAGTACGAAATGCTGAATCTAAGCATGTAGTGCACAAGGTTCGAGAGGAATTATAGTAGCTGTACAGGCAGGAGCAGTGAAAAGGAGATAGACAGGGTGAAAACTCAGGAGACCATCAAAATTGATGGTTTTCTGAGTTTTGCCCCGCCCTTAAAACTGAAATGGTCAATGATGATTCTGAAATATTTTTAGAACCAGAACTGGCAGTTATTAACAATGTAAATACCCGCCCAACACTGGTATAAAGGATGAAACATTACTATAACATGCAATCAGAGAAACAGAGAGCCATCAAACCTGTCTGTTTATTTCAAAAGAATATTAGGAGTTTTCTACCTTCAAAAAAGCCCACCAAACCCTAAACCCAGAAACACACATCCTGTGAGGTGAGACTTGAGAGAAGAGCAAAGAAATGGCTTAAGAATTGGCTCCAGAATGAAGTGAACTGCACCAAAAAAGTCAGATCTGAAGATCTTAAACTTTTCCCATCTAAACAGCAAGGCTCTTTTGTCACTGTTGTTAGACTTGGCAACTGGCTGACTTCTATTAAAGCACTTGGCCTCAGTGGTAGGAAAGTACATGATGAAAGCAATGGGAAGTTGGCAGAGAGAAAGCCATCCTACAACTTTTTCACCATTTCAGACCATCATCTGAAGCAAAGCACATGATTAGAAACTAATATCAACCAGAGACTGGTTTACACCATTTGGCCATTGTCACAGCAAATGGTGAACAGAAAGCTAGGTTTAAGCTAGGATGCCAGAACCCATAGGTGGACCTCCATAAATGACAACTGAAACTAGGGATTCTGTGCACATCCTGGAGCAATTCAATCTGTCAATCAAGCAACCTTCATGCGCCACATATCAATGCAAAAAAGCTACCAATACGGATTAAAACTGGCAGCATCTTGAACACACTCCCAGGCTGCTGGCTGATAATGTAAAATATACAGAACTGGAAGAGTCCATGGGCATAAACTGGTTCAGAATTGTTGGCAGTGTGACCAATAAACCTTAAACACTTGAAGCTGCTTGCTGCTCATCTTCATGACCCCATTCACTAGGCCACCACTTGGGCCGCATCACCTTCACAGAAACACCATCATTATTTTCAATATGCAACTGTGCACTCTGTTTGAGTGCTGGCTCAAGCCGCATTAGTGCAAGACCTCTAGGACCCAACACAGTGGTGACCTTCCCCACTTTCTTCCCTGTTGATCTGTCCACCACTTCTGCACCTGGTGTAACTGCCTGTTGTGCCTCTGCAAGCAGCAATAAAAAGGAAGGACTTACATTAAGAATTGCCCTAACACTTCAGCATCGCCATAATCAAAGGCACATAGTTGGGGTAAGAGGAATTGGAAGGACTTTTTTCAACATATAGTTTATCTGCAATGTAAACTTTCAACTTTGTCGTAAATATGGTACTACCATTGACAGATAAAAGGCTAATATTCCAGACCTTCTCCATTGTCTTGCAGAAAGTTAACAGGCATAAGCCGCTTCCGTATCACACCACGGTGATGTGTGCGAGCCACCAGCTCCTGCCCAACATAGCATCCTTTCTCAAAGCTGATGGCACTTAAACCTGCCAGATTGTACTCAAGAGGTATCGCCTCACCTGTATGTTTGGCACTTTGAAAATTTGGTCAAGATATGAGTACATCTTGAAGCCAACAGCAACAACTTACTCTATTGCAGTTGATTCCTCATGGTTTATCAATTATGGAGTATAGAGCAAGGTCAAGATTACCTTTGGGAATTTCGATGGAGCCTTCAGGAATTCCTTGCTCTAGCCTCCACAGTAAATAGTACTCATCATCCACCTCCTCACCTGCTTCCACTAGAGGTGCTGAATCCCCGCACAGGACACAACTACCACAGTCAAAAATGGGTCGGACATCTGGAAATAATATGCTGATTAGGAACTAATGTTACCAACCATTTTGGCAGATTACTTTTACCAGAGACTGTGGCAAGTTTAGGCAACATAATCTTGACACAAGCTACAGGTCAAGGAAAAGGACAAGAAGACCCACGTAGAGTATTCGAAGGAAAGAGCCCTCTCATGCCAAGAGTGCCAAGCCTGGGGTCTTTAAACCAGCGCCATCCACCTGAGTTGGCCTCAGCAGAGCTTTGCGCAGATTCTTCTGTTCTACCTCCCCACCCAATAGGACCTGACTCTACTTTACTTGGCTCCTCAGGATTCTCAGCCAGATTTCCCCCAAAATGCTGCCATGTGGCAAGATCCTGTGATATGTCTTGCACATCAACTTTTGCCCGCAACCTGTGCCTGTTAAAACATTTTCCAAAACATTAATACAAATAGCTCACAAGCTCTTGAAACAAGCACTAAGGAATGAAAAAACAGATGCGTTCAGTTGCTCAAAAGAACATTGTGCCAGTGCAGCACCATGTACAGGGATAGCTTCATTGGGCAGAAACACAGGTGCTCTGATAAAACTGGAAAAAAATGGCTAACAAGTAGATTTCCTAAAATAATTTCTCAGGACATTGGTCCCATAAAACCATCATGAACTCCTTGCCCTAAAAGGTTACAAATTCCAAATGTGAAGGTCAATCCCCAAATTCAACACAATTAGTCACACCAGTATCACCCTGCCTGCCACCAACTGTATTCAAACCTGTCCAGTGATGGAGAAATTGCTTCGTGGTGCAGACAAACATAAAGAATCTATTCATAGTAGTAAGATCCTGAATGACAACAGGAGGATCATATCACAAAGCAGAAGCACAAACTTCTAATGTATGCGTGTGTGAGAACAGAACCAAACACAAGCATTCATTTACTACACATCATAAGAGCATACCAAAGGGTGATCAAGAAGGCAACTACACATGGAAGTAAAATAAAGGAACACATGTAGAAGACCCGAGAACCACTAGAATCTCCCATGGAAGCAAGCATTATCAGACTGTACTATAATGGTTTCCACACAAGAAGAAGTGCTGCAGGGAGTAGTACAAAAGCTGGAACTCATGAAGCCACAAAAATCTCCATGAGGTTGATGACTGACTGCTGCTGCTGCTGCTGCAGGCATGCATGGGAGCTCTCATAGAAGCAAGAAAATTTAGTTCAGCCTTATTGTCCCTCAACCTCCTCAAACTGCAACTGGATTTTTGGTCTTGAACCCTAACCCTGGGCCATCTGCTTCCCATGCACCAAACTGAGACTGACATGCACAAAAGATGCTAATACTATTTTCTTAGGGTTCACCAAGAACTGATGGGAAAAAAGTTCAGCAACATGTTCAGCATGAGTGCTCAAGGATCACTCGGACTGAAGGTGCAAAAAACCCTAAAATAGAGGAGACGGAGACGGAGACGGAGGCACAGAGAGACAGAGACAAAGAGACATACTTTTTGAGGAAAGCAAGAAGATCATCAAGAGCAGCAGCATCAACATCAGCAAGCAGAGCTGGGGTATTGGCATTTCCGTCTCCAGGCCCTGATCCCGAGCGGTTCAGCTTTTCGATGGGAGCACTAGGTTTGTACAAGAACAAGTCGAACAAAACCCGGCCCTGAGGTGAGAGCACGGCGGAGTAAACAGGAGGGTAGAAGGCAACGGAGGTGTTGGGAGACGGCGTAGCTGACTCCTGTTGCGTTTTGCTTTCGAACCTAGTCACGTCGTTGGTAAGCAATCCTTGCAAGTAGTGCACCACGTCCGGGCCATCAAACCTAATCACTCCCCTGCTCTTCAGCCGCGCCACAAACGGTCCTTTGGTTGCCAAATCTGTCGGCCCGGAAGTAGACGACTCCCCTGCTGATCCGTGAACCCCTAAAGCTTGGACACGCTGTACTACTACGCTGCCAACACTCCTGGCTCGAGAGAGAATGCAAGCAGCCAGATGGGAACCAAATCTTGCGGGCTGCATATTTGCCCAGGAGTTTCTCTGTGCTATTTCTCGTAAGCTTTTCTTCTGCTTCCTTTTTTCCGCTCCCCCGAGAGAGAGAGAAGAGCCCCAAATTCAATGTTACTACACTTTCTGCTTCTTTGGTTTCTTGCAAAGAGAGGGGCCAAAAAAAATTTTAAGAAATTTTTAAAAAATCGCTCTGCACTCTCGTCTATATTTCGTTGCTCTCCAAGACACGATAGACCAACTACAGGGACTGCGACAATTGGATTCTCGAGCTCGTCTGCGAAGAGTAGGCAAAACACAAGCGGGCGAAGAGAGGAGACACACACAAGGGAGAAGCGCGCGAGAGAGAGAGGCGAGATGACAGATGGGTTGGTTTCTTCTTAGCACGTGTCACTATTCGATTCGTTTGCTTTGACGACGTGGCTAGTGACTGAGAGTCTATAGTACAGGTCACCGTGCACTTTTTGCTTTTTTTTCTTTTTTTTTTGGGCTGGGCAGGGGTGGGTCATGGTATGGATGGCCAGAGTGCAGTTTAGTTGTGCCTTCATGGATGAATAGATGGATGAGAATAATCATCATCTATTTGGAGAGAGAGGGGGGCAGGGGCAGGAGACGGGTATTGTCTTGAGAGTGAGGATTGAGTACATCCATCCATTTAAGATAAGTGGGATCAACTCACCACATTTGGATGAATGGCTCTCTGGCACTTAGCCTATGGCAAGTTCAAAAAGTTCAAACCAGTGTTGGCCGGTTATTGAGTTTTGACCTGGATATCAATCAAGCCCGGTTATTACTAACCTACCCAATTCATTCTTCATGAATTTTGGGGTAACCGGTTTTATTGATAACCACCTGATATTATTGAATTTCTCCAAAAAACTCTAATAACCTACCTGGATGACCCAATTATCATCCAGGTAGGTTATATAAAATTTTAGCATTAATAAAAAATGTGTTTTTTTCTTTTTAATTTTAAAAAAAATTTCAAATTTAAAAAACCTTATAAACCAACTAATGATTGAACATTGGTTCTTTGAATCCCTTGAACTTCCAATTCTCATCATTTTCATTAAAAATTTAAAAATCGTAGTTTCATTTAGAACTAGGTTTGGTTTCATCTTCATTTGGCACACAACTAAACGATTTGGGCTTCACATAATCAATGACGATCGATTGACATAAGGTCAAAATATTAATAAATTTTTTTAAAAAAAATTGAAAGTTAATTAGTTATCAAACATTGATAATCCATGATTATATCTAGATTTTCCATGAAACCATTTTCACTTTCATTAAATTCAAAATATGATATTTAATTATCACATGCTAAAACATTAATATTCTTAGCACCTATGATGTTTTTATCATGTCCACCCTAATGCCTTTGGTAATTTAAGTCTCCCTTTTTTAATCTCATTGTTATTGCCTATTGTCATTTTGGTTGTTTTTTTTTGTTCACATTTCCATCTTTTTGTTGGTTCCCACCTTTCATCATCTTTGGTGTTATTTGGGTGTGTTTTTGTTCTTGAAATTGCATTGATTTGAATTTTGCTAGAAATATCAAGATTTGGAAATGTTTGTTAGGTTAACATTTTAATTGTGGGATGTTCTTTCATGACATTGACCTAACAACAATCGTAGCGATTTAAAAGCTCAATTTTTTTTGGAAATGTTAGATGAGTCAGGCCATCACTAATTCATTTGTAATGAGAACAACGTTAGTCATCTACCTACACAATTAATGATGTTTCATATTTAATAAATGAATTTCCAAAAAACTTAATGACAAGACCAAAAACTTAATCGATCATGAATACATAATAAAATGATCATTTTTATTCAATAGAAGATTCATGCAAAGGTATTTTTATATGTTCATAACAGCAAAAGTTGAATTGTCAAACATGCCATTATACCAATAAATTGTTAGTAACCATTGATTTTGTTATGAGACATGCATAAAATATTTTAACTTATTTATTCATATTATGTACACAATCTTGTAACAACTGTCAAATGACATTTGTTGAAAATTGATTTTACAAAACAACAAAATTGTCAAATGTGCATTTAAAAAATATTATTATTCATAAATATATCTCTTTAGCCATTATTTGATCAATTTTCTTGTGTATTATTACATCTTCACATTATTATTTTTGTTTTGTTTCATATTGTCCAAATAATTTGACAAATATGTAGGTTTCAAATGTTTAGGCATTTTTTTTCCCATTTTGAAATATGAATAACCATGTCACTTAAAACATATTTGTAAATTTTGACATTCATAAAGTTGTTTTCATAACACCATTTTAAATAATTAAAATTGTAAACTATCATTTGGTGGGATAAATTTTGCAATTGTCTCATCAAACATTGTAGGAACAAATGCTACTATTTCATTTGTTATCCTTCCAAATCATATTCATGAACCCATAATATAATATGAGCATGAACATATCGACAATGTTGTAATTCATAATAAATAACATATTCTTTTTTTCCCCAAAATTCCATCATCATTTAATATATATTGATGCATAAATATATCAACACATGAATGAAATAATGTTGCACATTCCATAAGACAATCTTTCCGTGACATATTTTCATGTAATTGTTTAACAAGACATTCCATATCATTAAATTCATGCCACTGTGATTGAATCATTTCATTTGCAGTTAATGTTTTAAAAAAAAATGATGCATAGCATATTCATGTACCATAGTTAACAAATCTTGTAATTGTGGTCAATGTCATCAAGGAAAACCTTGAATTCACGATCGAAGTTTATATTTGATAATATGTTGAAGTATCTATGAATCATTCATTTGTGGATAATCTTTTTTTGTTTTTTCACGTATTTTTCCAAACAAATATTGGAGGTTTGTCTTATAAATTATATTGATTGTTGAATATCATACATGATCAATAAATAGGGTTTATACAATGTAAATGGTGAAAACAATGAACCCGTACAAAATTTTAAATATATTCATAATTTGGTATTTTATAATCATAAACACCATGTCCATGTGGAAATAAAAATGGAAATAGATTAAGTTATAATGTTATAATTGTTACATTATTTTGTAACCCATCACATCAAATCAAATTTTTTTCATTAAATACTTCATTACTTCTTAATTATTTTTTCATTTTTCCCATGATAAGAAAAATATTTATGGGAAATTTTGAGTTGGAAAACTTGTTAAATAATTTTGAATTTTTTAAAATTTCATAATTAACATGCATATTTCCAAATCCATCATTGAAGATATTTTGTTTTGTAATGATATCATCAATTACATTTCAAAATAAAATGCACATACTTTTCATATTTTTTGATTGTTCAAATATAATCATGTATTGTTCATACCAAAAAATTATTTCTTAAATTTTGTAATAAAATAGGAAGCACAATATTTGAAAGTTTTTTTTAAAGATGTTTCTTTATCTAAAATACCATCCCAACTTAACAAAGGACTATTTAATAAACTAGTGTCTATGATTTCACCAACATTAAAACCCCAATTTAAATTATATATATGTAACACAATACTCAAAAAAGATAATAATTGTATGTACAATGGATGTTATGATAAAAATGCTTTCATGTGCACTTGTGATTGGAAAACAAAATATTTTCCACATGTAGGTGCATCATATTCCATGTTACATTTTAAACATAAAAACATGTATTCTCCATTTGAAGTTGTATAATTTGACAAAAGATAATTAGCAATGCCATAAGGTGTACATCCAACTTCATGAATATTTAATTTATTTTAAACGTTATTCTTTTTATTAAAAAAAATCTGAGTATTAAGTTTGATTATTCCACATAATGCACAACTTTTCATTTTTTGAAACACATTTGTAGAACAATTAATCCATTTATCATGTAAAATTTGATGACGTGCATTCCAACTCTAATCATAAGGTTGATAATGTTGCATTTGTTGATATTGTACTTATCATAAACATATTTTTTGAACCTCATTTCTTATTAAAGCAAAACACAACAAGTATAAACATATCCCTACAAAATCAAATTCAAAAATTAGAAAGAATCGTTAAAAAGAGATTCCTAACAAAGTTTTTGTAGATATATTATTCATATTTTCCTTATTCACTACATTTTAATAATCATCTTCGACACAATATCTATAGTCAATAAATAATGATAATATAATTTATTATACATCTCAAAAAATGGTACAAACTGCAAATACATTTTCAATACATGATTCTTGATATGTATACATAATCATAATCATAAACTCATTAACATTAACACATATCCTCCCTCCACCAAAATAAAATCCCCAAATCATAGATAAATGCCAAATACAATAATAGACTATAATATTAACCTATCCAAAGCTTACATAAATTCTAGAGATAAACAAAAGAGACCAATTAAAAAAAATTAATTTGTACTATTAAAATTGGACAAACCAACTAACACCCTATATTGATATAATAAACACTTCTAAAAATCTCAAAATGAAGAATATTTTTATTTTTTTTATGTTTATAACTCAATTTAACTAGAAAATTACAAAAATAATGATAAAAATCATTGAAGTCAATCATTCAATATACTATTCTTAATATAATTTATGAACAAGCAATGAAATTAATGCATAAATCTAAAGGAAAAAAACCTTAGATAGACATATTGAAATAACCCATTCTCATTATGTTTTATGACCTCCATAGAAGTGGAATCCAATCCCCAAAAGTTCTAAAATTATAAGACTTGGCATATAACTAGCTCAAATATAGAATCATTAAACAAGAATGGTTAATGATTTCAAGAACTTTGCAAGAAATTTTTTAGTTTGTTGAACTACATTTCAACATAAATGACACATGTACAAAGGTTTTAAGCATGATGAAAATAAACAAAAAGTTCATTTTGTTTTTGGAAGAAGTTTCAAGGTTTATTTTCCAAACCTATAACAACCATTTCATGGATAACGCTTCATGTTAATCCTCCTTTTACTAAACTCTTATAATTTATGCATAGTGTTTGTTATAATTTGTGGCTTAAAAGAATCATGAAGTCGATAGTCATACATGTCAGATGATTGATGGCCATGGCAAAGCATGGGTTGGATGATTAGGGTAAATTAGGTCCTTTTTTGGGGGCGTGGATTTGTGGACAAGAAGGAGTTGGGAAAAAAATTTAGTAGTACCAATATAAGTATACCCAAGTACAAAACACGCACAAGAAGAAAGAAGAAAGGAAAAAAGTGGTTTGATTAGAGAACACCAATTTGTGGGTCATTGTGTTGTTGTGATCTAGTGGGTTGGAAGTACTCTCTCAACAACGACAACAATTTGGTCATTGGGTTGTGATCAAAAGCCATTCTTGTGGGAAGGAAAGGAAGGGAAAGGAACAACAAAGGGATTGGGTTTTTTTGGTGACTTGGGTTGGTGGGGTAAGAAGATGAGGGATGATGATGAGCAAAAGGGTTTGCTTTGGAGGCTACCAAAATTGGAGACAGCAGATCTTGGAAAGCTTGGACCTGGATTTGGGTATGGAATAGGCTGTGGTTTCGGTGTTGGAGCTGGCGTCATTGGAGGTTTGTTTGTTTTTTTGTTTTTGGTTCATCATTCCCCTCACTTGCAAGTTTTGGGTTTTCTGTTACATTGATAAAAGTGCTGCGTGATGCATTTCTTTTTCATACACAAATCTTTTTTAGGGTTTTGTGTGTAGGGAATTGCATCGCAGGAAGGTTTAGTTGGTTGCTGTGTTTTTTATCTGAATTCTTTGAGGGGTGGTAAGGGAGAGAGTCAATTTTTTTGTTGCCAAGTTCTGTCTCTGGTATGTGCATCACCAGTTACATTTGTCAATGGAGACTGTGTTGTGATGCAATTTTCTGTTTGTTTTTGCAAAGGATTGTGACTCTGTAAACCAGTTTGCAGAGTCATGTTTGAAATGGACCTTTGAGCCTGGGAATTTTGAGCAGCGTCTTGTTTGTCCTTATTCTCTGGAAAAAAGCTTAGTTCTTATGATTTATTGCAAGATGAACTTTTGATTTAGAGCTTTCAGTTTGCACCCATTCTTTAGGAAACTATGGAATTGATGGCTGCAACTTAAGCTGGTTGTGATGATGGGCTTTGAAGTTTCTACAGCTCAGAGCTTTATGTAACAGCAAGTTGAATAGGGCTGTATGTAGTGTTAGGTTAGTTTCTGTTCTTCTACTTGTAAATTCTGTAGTACTTGTGGTGGGAATTAGGGCAGATGACAGTATTCAGAATTGTTCTAATTTAGGTTTGGTACTGAATGGTGTGATGCGGGGATTTGCAAGTTCTCTTGTCTGTAATCTGTAGTGTAATTGAATTGGGTCTATGAAAACCTGATTTCCTGTCTTCTGGGATTAGGTTCCTAGTGAAGAACGAAAATGTGAAATCTGTTTGTGCAAAAATGAGGCAATTTGGTAATTGGAACATATACAGCAATAGTGCAAATATAAAAGGCACTCCTGGGCTTTTGACAATTGCAGTTTTAGCGGCTTGTCTTAAGGCTAGTTTCAGAGCTTGGCGCATTCCTTGGAGTTTCAGAGTTTATAGTAATCCCAGACTATGATATCTTGAAACCATTTGTAGATCTGCATGGAATGTGCAGGTGCAGGGCTTGGTTTTGGATTCCCCGGGCTGCAGCTGGGCTTTGGATTAGGGGCGGGCTGTGGGGTGGGAGTGGGATTTGGGTATGGCCTGGGTAAAGGCAGAGCGTATGATGCAGATAGGAGATATAGCAATTTGGGAAGGCTGCCAAAGCGTTCAAATGGAGTTGCAGGTTCTAGTGGGTGAGTGAAATCTCTGAAACCTACCTGGTCCCAAAGGAGTACTTTCAATCCTTGCAACCAAGCCTAAAAATTTCATCTCTCAGATTTCAAAGCACCAGTGTCTTAAGTCTTCAATTCCTATTCCTCAATGGCACTTGCAACTGATGTTATAAAACTTTGCAGAAGTGGAAACTGTGAAACTCTGTTTTGCATGTGTAAGATCTCACCATATGTAACCATTCAACTTGCAGAATTGAGAGCATGTAGGAACATCTGCTTCTTGATGTAGAAGGCTGTTAGATTGGCTGTTCAAGATGCTCAAGTTTTGTAGACAATCTCTTTTGAATTTGCCGCATGTGTTTTACTCATCAAGGCAATGTGAACAACATTACAGGGCGGAGATTGGCGCCATACTGGATGACTTTGTGTCAGGTATAAAGAGAGCATTGGAAAGCATTCAAAATGAAGACCGCAAGAGACGATGGTAGTGAGATTCTAGAGGATGAGCAGCAATTCTGTATTTGACCTAGTTCTGATCTGACAGCAGTGTTCTTCAAATTCAGTGGTCAGTTTGTTCCTAAGAATATTAAGTGTGGAATCTGTATTGTGGTGGTTCCTAAGTCAACTTGTTGCTTTGCCTTGTGAGTTTTGAATACCTTTCAATTGTAAAGTTGCAGAGCTTCTTATTGTGGAGGTTTGTACAATGTACAATGTTGGTTTTTTTTGGAGCTTGTTCTCTGACTTTCAGAACAAAGTGTTAGCAAAGATCATAGACACTAGCAGGCTAAACCTCCACTTCATTGACTGAATGAAGGTTCTGATTTACTTTTTGATGTGCTTCAGTTTCAGATTCTGTACAGTATTTGAATTACTTGGCCAGCATGAGCTTCAGCCATGATATGCTTAGTGTGCAATGGGTGGTGCTAGAATCTTGATCCTAGCAAGTGTCTTGATTTTATTTTGAGGACTGTCACATATGGCCATAGTTATATAAGCAATCAAAAAGTTGTTCTTATTCCCTCTCTAACACACACAAGCAGTTCAGGATTCAGATCATCCCAGAGAAGAGAGAAAGTTTCCTTGAGCACCTCTGTCTGTCAGTGAGCTGGCTGAGAGAGAGTTGTGGGACTTGAACTACTCTTAACACTGGACAAATGGTGAAGGAAGGTGAAACTACTCTCAATTTTTTGTTCTTACAGATGGAAGGTCAGGTGTGGGAAGATAGCACATATGACTGTGTAGTATGACTTTGAATTTTACTGTTGCTTCTGCAACAATAACTCATACTGCAGATTCTTGTAAGATTTGTTTGCCCAAAATGATGGGCAAATTTCATGATATACTTATCTACACACCCCCTGGGGAGAGCTGATGAATGTTGGTGGGAGTCATGGCAGCTAGTCATTCAAGCTGATGAAGGTAATGGTCAGATACTTTGTGAACTGAACAGCAGCTGGACTGCTGGCCAAAAGGTCTTCAACAACAACAACCTTTGCAAGCACCTTCTATGTTTGACCAGCTTCTTAGCTTTGCCACTTGATGTCAAATTGTTGGTACTGTGTTGGGTTTGGATTTCTGTGGGTGGATGATTTGCTGAGGATGTAGCTCAGATGATCTTCATGGTAGAAGCGCTCTTCATTACTTGGAAGGGAAACCCATTTAGGTTGCTTGTCCAGCACCAGGGAGAGGGGGAAATGTGGAGACTAAGAGAATTTTCTATTAAAAAAATTAAAGGGATAATGGAAAGAAGACTGTTGACAAGAAATTGTTATACAAAGATTTAGACTCTGTGTTGTTGCTTGGAAGTTTGCTTGCGCTCCAATTTTGTGCACTCCAGCACAATCTGATAATCTGATGGGTAAAGAGCCCATTTGAGACTTCGGAAGAGATATTCAGGCAACAATGCGGCTACAATCACAACAGCCTGCAGAAGCCAGTAAGAAGCTGATGGAGCCAACACTTCAATAAACTCCTTGTATGCATCGGTAGCCCACAAGGGTGGCAAAGCGCCATAGACGATGAGAAAGAGGTACCAGATAGCAATGCTGGCACAGATGGCCAGCTGATGAATCCATGTGAAGTACTGGACTGCCATGTAGAGCTGCAAGTTTGGCACAAGCACCAGTACTGTAAACATACCCGCACCATAGTCTTGAACTGAAGATACTTGACCACCAGGGCGGATTGCACTCAGTCCTGAATACACTGCCAATGGGAAGAAGAAGATGACTAATGAAGTGTAAAGAGAATTCAGTAGCCACCCAAATATACTCCTCTTGTTGAACATCTCTCCACGTTGCCCAGATCTGTACAACTCTGGGTAGTGAAGTGCCTCAGCTGGAGACACATCCTGGTCCAATACGCCTATTACGCACACTGGCAATGCTGTGAATACTGTGTTGTAGCAGGAGGCATACCAATCATTGTAAAATGGGTTCCCCGCAAAGAATGCGAAGCAATTGCACAAGAAAGCAATAAACCCAAGCATGCATACTTTGTAAAAGAAATACAGGATCTGCAAATGAAAACACACGACACCATGTCAGACAAGGGAATCCCTGACGACCCATAACCATGTATGTAATGGCACACTCTCTCATGCTTTTGGGAGTTTTTAAAATTTTGCAATTAATACACAGTCTACAAAGACTTTTGTGTACTTTGGATTTTTGCCTTTGAAAGAATGTGAGCCTCTTTGCAATTGACAAGCTGCAAAGTCCAGAAATTGTTACCATCAAGGAGATGCGACGATAACACCAGCGACCATGAACAAGAAGCAAGCGCTCCAAAAAGCGGAATTGGGCGATGGCATAATCAGCAGCCATTGCTGCCTGGATCCACCAAGAGCAAGACACACACAGAATTAGAAAGGCAGCTCAGAAGATATACTCTAGACTGAAAGATTGAAAAGCCATAGCATGGAGATCCCTGTAGATTCTTGTTCACTAACTTCTGTGATTTCTCTTTTGCAAACCTTTAAAATAAGTATGCATCATTCTGACGAAGCAAATACTGTCACCAGTACATTCAAAGTTTGCATTGCACAACTTCATAGTTCTCTCTTTTCAATCAGAATGAGCTTTCAAATAACCTGGAAAGATTATCAATACCTGAGCACCTTCAACACCTGCAATGCCGACACCAACATCGGCAGCTTGAATCATCCCAACATCATTAGCACCATCACCAATTGCCAGGCACAATCGGTTCTGACCAAGTCCCTTCCTTACTAGCCGGGTAACCTGAGCTTTTTGTCGGGGTGACACTCGGCAGCAAAGCACTGAAGCACAATTGATGCACACTCGTAAAAACCGCTCTTGCAGCTCCTCTTCAGCAAGGATAAATGCCAGGGATTGACCATCAATCACGAGCGCATACTCGATGGCGTGAGAGTGTTGATCTGCTTTACGCAATGGATAATCAGCAGCATCTCCTACACCTACTAGTCGGTCTGATAGATCGCCAATTCCAACTGTCTGTTTATGATTGGATGTCAAAGGCATCATCTGGAAGCCATTCTGTGTACCAGTGCTTGGGGTACGTGAATGGCGACCACTGTGTTTGCTTAGGTTGCGAGACAATGTGCTAGTTCGACTGAGACTGCGCGATAGTGCAGTCTGTAAGCTCTCATTGAAACTAACTGCTTTTGCACTGCTCATTGACTCTCGAGGATTTTCATGGTGAGTCAAAACCAAGTCAAGCGCCTCTGAAAGCTTGCGACCCACAAATGCCTTCTGCTCCTGCAATTCAAACATGAAAAGGAAAAAAACACAGTTAGATGAGCAAACACCAATGAATACCAAACCTATGATCCCTGATGGGTGACAAAGCTCCTGCACATATGTTCAAGCACCAGCAAATCCATCCAAATTTTCTACAACAAGTTTACTCGTCTGCTACAGAAGAAGAGCAAAGAACCAACCTCTGCAATTTCATCACGTGAAAGATTATCCCTTGTAGCTCTTTCTTCCAGAGCATGGGCTTCAGGACCCTCTAAGCTCACCAACAAATTATCCATGCCTTGTCGCAGCAAACTGCATAACCATCCCACCAAATAGCCTGGCAATTTTAGGACGCAAAAAAAAAACCCAAAAAACAAGCAAATCTCAGCAAAAAGATGAAGATGCAAAAAAGGGTCTGTAACAATGAAGTTATAAAAAGAAGGGAAAAAATGTTTCACACACCTGCAGGCATAGCCAATGTTAATGGCAGTTTCTACCTTGTCGCCAGTCAAGACCCAGATCTTAATACCAGCCCGAGCAAAACGATCAATCGCCTCTGGAACACCATCTTGAAGTTTATCCTCTACTCCAGTGCCACCCACAACTGTTAAGCCCTGTTCAATCTCATCTGCTAGTTCCTCTGTGCGTAAATCCCTCTCACGCCCAACAATTGCTCGTGCCTCAGCATACTTTGCTTGCCATTTTCTATACTCCTCTTCATCCAACTGTCTGTAAGCAACCACGAGGGTGCGGAGTCCAACCTCACCAAAATCCTTCAAATGCTTGTTGGTTTCTTTAACAAACCCACTCTTGTTCTTGTCTACCCGCTGGAGCATCACAGAATCAGCTCCTTTTGAAAGTAGCAGCAATCGCCCATCGGGGAAACGCACGATCACTGACATCCGCTTTCGAGCACTCGAGAATTCCAACACATTCAAGAGTTGGTAGACTTGGTCCACCGGGTTTGAATTTGGACTCACAGTTTCCCTTACATGAAGCATTGTCGGAGTTCGCTTGTAGAAGTAGAACCCAAATTGCTTGGCAGCTACAACCAAAGCTGCCTCATCAGGCGATTCAGCCCGGTAACGCATTGAAGCTGGATCCTCTGGAATTCCATCAGGAATAGCTGTGTGACATAGAGCAAGAATCTGCATAAAGAATTGAATGTTTTGAGAAGATGGTTCATGAATCCAATTGCCGCCAAGCAGTCGTGGATCGTAAAAGTTGAAACCTCTCTCTCTGTAAGGGTTGTTATCAGGACCATAATTATTATTATCATCCATCATGTTGATGCTCCCCTGAAGCTCAGCTTTTTTGTCAGAGCTGAATCGAACAAGATCGTCTTTTGGGTCACGTGGAGATGGACCACCACCAAGAGCAAGGCCTAATTGCTTGGCTGCCCTTTCTACCTCAGTTGTCCCAATCCCATACGCAACTCCTGCAATTGACACCCGAAAGAAATCCATCTGATTGCATGTAAGAGTGCCAGTTTTGTCGGAGAAGATGGTGTCTACCTGTCCCAACTCTTCATTCAAACCTGCTGATTTCACCTTGGCAGCCTTGTTGGTGATTGGATCGTACATATGAATGTCTGCTGCGATAAACTGGGCTTGAATCACACGAACTATTTCCAGTGAAACATAAAGGGCAATTGGAATGAAGTAGCCATAAAGAATGAGGCTGTTGAGAAAGGATATGATGCCTGCAACAGCAGCTTTGTTTGGGTTGTAATAGGCATCACGGATGGTGGGTTGTAAGTACCAAGGATCAGTTCCCACATTCTTTGTTCCAACAGCCAACAACACTGCCGTCAAAACACTCACCAAAAGCAGCACACCAAACATAGCCCATATGATCTTGTCCAGAGTACGATCCACACGACTCCGCTTTGAAGGAGGTGGTAATGAGTTCTGCATCACTTTGGTGTCATGACCCGTGTACACAACAGCCCCCAATATACTGCCTGTGTTCTGAAGACTCGAGTCACGTAGGAGAAGTTGTGAAGGTCCCACTGGAAATGTTTGTCCATCCTGAAGTCTCAGCGTGCCAACAAATGTATACAAGGAAGGATTGGGACCTTCGTACTCTAAAACTGCTTCAAAGTTTTCCAGCACACTTTCCTCCTTGCCACCAACATCCCATGTGCTTTCTAGAGCTTGTCGTACCTGTAGTGCACAACACCAAAACCAAACTTGTATCTAAGTCTTTCTTTGTTGTGGCATTAAATCTTTCTTGTATCTCATCCTTTCTCTCTGTGAGATGAATCCCCCACCCCTACGAGTTCTCTATTTCTCTCTCATTTGAAACAAATGAATTTCACAACAAATCTGCAGAAGAAGATTAGTACCATGGCATCAAGCATCATATTATCTAACTCATTACCTTTAAGTTGGTCTCGCCATCCAGATTCATGGTCTCGACATAACAGACACCATCAGTTGTGCTGGATGACAAGAGCAACAAATCAGCAGGGAAATAATTCCCATCAGTGACTTTGACAATGTCGCCCACTTGTAGGTGCTTCCACTGCTTCTCTTCAAATCGACCTCCACCTGTATGCACGAGAATGGGTCGAGAATTGACCTCCTTATCACCCCGTGAGCGCCGCAAATCTTCTGCAAAGTCTCGTAATATGCCCAGAGCCAATACAAACACAAGTGGCAACCAGAGACTAATGGGGCTATAGGGTCCCAAGTTGAAAAGCGAGAGAATTGCCATGGCGGTGAAATACCAATATGCGGCTCTTCGGTATTGCTCAAAGAGTGACATTGGCAAGAAGCTATACCATGTATACTTTGTTGTTGATGTGCGATTCGATGCATACCTGCACTTGCAAACCCACAAAAAATCATCAAAATCACATCTTGATTTGCTACGAAAAATCCAATTTGCATTCTTTCCTTATAACCCGACTAATCAAAGCACACTAATCAAGCGCCAATTTTCAAGCACAAATCAAGCACTGAGTTGTGCACTAATCAAGCTCCAATTGAGCACTAATCAAGCACTAATTGAGCGTCCACACTAGGAAATGAGAAGTTCACCCACTATCAGCTTCAGAGGACTGGAAATTAGTGCAACTCTTTTGAAGACACTAACAAATCTTGGTTCACAAGATTGCCACCCAGAAAACATTCAATTTTTTTTCTCTCTCAATGGCACAGATACCAGAAAACATACATAAAGCTGAAACACTCAACTTTTTTTTTCTTTTTCCTTTTTCCTTCTGTTTTTTCTTGTGTGTTTTTGCCCAGTGAGAAAGTGAGCAGAATTTTGCAATCCTCCAATTGCAATAACAAACAGAATGCTCAAATTTGTCTCCTTTTTCCCACCCTCTCTCTTTGCAATCAATAGCTTGTAGGAACCTCAAATGTGAGCAGACTGAAAAATACCCTTGAGCAAAACAATAGACAGAGAGAGAGAGAGAGAGGGAGAGAGAAAGACCAGAAGGAAGAATTCAAGTCGGGTCTATTGCAATGAATAACACGAGATTCCGCTTCGTTGCTACCTGACCCAGCCCCTTCTCTACCGCCGCCTGCACCCCGCCATCTTTCTTTCCACCACTTCATCGCGCTCGCCATCTCCTAATAAAAATCCCTAACGCCACCAGCAGCTTCTCCTGGCAGATCCCTCCTCTATTACTTAGCTTTCCCTCAAATTCACGCCAGGTTCCTCTTCCTCTACTTCTCCCTTTTCCCTCCTTCTTTCCACCCGGCAGCTTCTTCTCCTTAAACAATGCAACCAAAAAAAACCGCGTCTCTCTCTCGATCCCGCGCCCGCGATCCCTCCCACTTCGTCAGTCAGTGCCTACTAGCAGCCAAATTTCCTCCCGCAAAATTCAATCTTTCTATTCTCCCGTCGCCTCTCTCACTCCTTCTCTCACTCTACTAGCAGCAAATCTAGACACGAAGCTTGGGTTGAGTACTGTGCCTCTGTGCTGCGACAACGCCACAACAAGAAAATAATAATGATGCTAATACGCCTTATGCTAATACGCCTTAAGCCACCACCTACATGCACTCACTCCTTCTTCCCCGGAAAAAAAAAACCTCAAAATTCGCAGGACACAAAGCATTCGAAACGCGCATTCACCTCTCTCTCTCTCTCCAGCGAGTGAACACACTCCAGGCTTGTTCTCTTTCTCCCGAGCACCTGCAAAAAGGCAGTCAGTCATACACATACAATACAAGAACTGCTCTTCCACCTTCTCCTCCTCCCACTACTACTGCTGCTGCTGCTGCTGCTGCTGCGACTACTACTACAGGTTTCCACAAACTTTCCTTCCATCTCTCAAACTATTGAGTCACCCCGGGGGGGTGTGAAACCCCGGCTTGGCGTCCCAACGCCTTTTCTTCCCCCCCCCAGAAAAAAAAAAAAAAAGAAAGGAAACCGAAAAAATAAAGAAAAAAAAAAAAAAAAAAAACCAAAACACCACTAAACGGAAATCCGTGTCACCGTTGGAATAAAGAGTGGGGGGCGGGGCGCCGGCGGCGCACAAACAAACGTGTTTGCCAGATGGATGTCGCGACGAACCATTCGCCGGCGAAGACCAGCGGCAACAGCAGATGGAGCTTCCGCGGAAGCACCGAAGAGGCGAAGCGAAACCCAAGGGAAGCGAGGGGAAGGGAAGGGAAGGCGAGCGCGACGACGCGGCAGCCAAAGAGCGCAGCTTGCTTCGCTTCTTCGGCTAAACGTGGCTACACATTTATTCGCCAAAAATACCTTTTTCCTTTTTTTTTTTCCTTTTTTTCCCCTTTTTTTCCCTTTTTTTTTTACAAAAGATAGGTATGGAGATCGTTTTTTATTTGGGATAATAAACCTTCTTTTTTTTTTGCTTTTGCTTTTCTTTTCATTAAAAAAAAAGGGAGAAAAATAGCTTTGTTGCATGTATGAATTTAAGAACTTGTTTTTGGGAACATACCTACTACCCATATGGATGAAAGTTGATGTTCACAATAATGTATATTGAAAAATCTCTATGGATGAAAGTTGTTGTTCACAATAATATATACGAATATAGCTCTATGGATGAAAGTTGATGTTCACAATAATATATACGAATATAGCTCTATGGATGAATTTTTTTGTTCAGCATATAATTACCTATATCGGTGAAATTTGTTATTGGGAATATACATCAATGGACGAACGAACGTTGTTGTTAAGTATTATACATCCATGAATGAAAGTTGTTAATGTTTTATACCTATAAGGATGAAAGTTGTTAATGTTTTTATACCTATAAGGATGAAAGTTGTCCGACGTTACCAAAGGTTCCATACCTTGGTAACTCTAGCAATGCAAGCCCTCCTACATCCACTTCACACGACGTATGTAAGTGGGCAAGTATCATACCCACGGGTAAGTAGGTCATGTACATGATTACTATGTAATGTATGTATGTGAGAGGCTAACGAAGCTACTTAGGAAGTTGGAAAGTACTCGATCAATGGATAGATACCCGTGGATGGTTAGTGCATAGCTAATCAATGTGGTTAGTTCATAGCTAACCAATGTGGTTAGTTATGGGGGAGGAATAATACAATGATGAAAAACTTTTGTTTCCGTTCACATACCATCCATCTTGCATGGTACAATGAATGACAAAAATTTTCGCAAAGAATTTTTTTTTCTTTTTTATTGTATTTATTTAGTCCGGAAAGAAAGAGGAGGAAAAGTGGTCATTACACTACACGGTTTTTTTTTTTGGGGGGGGGGGGGGGGGGGGGAAAAGGGGGGGGGGTTGAGACTCGACCCCCCTCTTTTGGAAAAGGAAAAAGGGCGGAACAAATAAAGGGCAATGGTTGCACATGGACGGAGTTTATAGTGCAACATAATTTCAAACACCGGGTGACAATAGAGGGTAGTTTGGATGGTTGTTTTTTTTTTCGAGTGAGAAAATCACATTAGTCCGAAGTAGGGTACATGGTGTTCTACTTTTGGGACGACTTGAACTTGATTGCCGAGGTTCTCATCCTCCGCCCCCCCCCCCCCCCCCCCTTTAACCCCCCCTTTCCCAAAAAGCCCAAAACGGAATCATTGACAAAACAAAAAAAGAGAGAAAAAAAAAAAAACAGGAAAACAAAAAAACTACACAAAAATAATT
>Ga0116231_10000534_pt1 | contig 67442 bp, 51 predicted proteins | sample S1TSphgellanicum_2_FD_89695 | JGI IMG/M metagenome (GOLD analysis project Ga0116231, IMG submission 89695) | Host-associated microbial communities from peat moss isolated from Minnesota, USA - S1T2_Fd - Sphagnum magellanicum MG | ecosystem: Host-associated > Plants > Peat moss > Unclassified... | reverse complement strand
TCCTAGACCTCAAAAAGAACAAGCTAAATCAGCTTAGACTCTTAGTTTTTTTCTTTTAAACTATGTAATGTGTAAACTCAGTAATTCTGGGTTATTTTGTCTTGCTTTAGTCTAAACTCCAGTTCGCCAGATTCTTTACGAAATACTTGTTCTTTATCATGTCTTGGCATTAATCTTCCCTTCAATAAAAATTAAGAATCGGAAATTAGAGTTGGTAGAAGTGGTACTATTGTCAATTAATCTATCTGAATAATGAGAGAATTAAACCAAAGATTTTGTTTCAGTTTTACATTAGGATCTAGAGGTGATAGGAATGAGTTAATAGTCTTAAATAAAGGATTTTCAGCAATGACGCTTGGTGCTTCTGGAGGGGCTACAAATCCCGCAAATAATGGGGTGAAAAGTTCTTGAACAATATTCTCCCATTTACGATATTCTGAGCCTTTTAATCCATTATCAAGAACGTAAATTTTTTCTAAAGTTGAATAAGGTACGTTTGAGGGTATTTCCAAATCTTGCTTATCGAGTTCAGGTACATCATAACCTCTGTCTTTTTCCCTAACTTCAGGATCATAAAGCCATATTTTGAGGCTTCTAAAGTTACAATTTCTCACCCGATGACTTTGACGGAAAATTTTCTTAACTATTAAATCATCAAAAAAGCTTTGTGTTTTGGGAGTAACAACTACTTCATTATTGCTAATTCTCTGGCCAGGTAAGCCAAATAGTTCAATTATTTTCAAAGTTCCATTTAGTTCAGATGAACGAAACCCAACTGCTGTGTAAATATTTTCAGAATAGCGTGGCATACATTAATGTTATGAAATTCAAAGGTTTATATATAAAGATCCATCAAGACCAATTCTTTAAAGCCACTTTTTGTGCACTACTTCGCTGAGTAGGTAAAGGACTATTTCCAGGTGCTTGCGTAATGCTAAAAACTTGTGATGGTTTAGTATTATAGTATCTGGGGTCCCAAACCTCCATTAAAGTTTGACCTGCAACTGCTCCTGCAATAAAGATTGCATATAAGACAACACCTGCTCCAAATGCTGAGACTAAAACACTAGCAATTGCCGCATACCATACTGCTTGAATTGCCGTTACCAAAGCTTCTAGAAAAGTAGCAACTGCTCTTCCTAGCCATGAAATTAACTGATCTAGCAGACTCCCTAACCATGAAAATAAGCCCATTTAATCTTCCTCTAATTTTAAAATTGTAAAATCATTCAACTAAGACCGCCAACTAAGACCGCTATAGCTGGATTTTGAAGTGTAGGTAGTTGTATTTCAGCTTGCTGTTTACTATCTAATGCGATCATAGAAACAATTTCTGATTTATTTTGTTTTGGATCAGTGATTGCAATTAAAACATTCAATCCATATCTGAAAATTCCGATCAGCCAATGGCTGCGATAACCAAACTTTTTTTGCAGATACAATTGAATAGTTGGCCAGTTCTTATCTAAAAACTGCGCCAGTAATGCCAGGTAATGTTTAGTGGCATCTCTTAAGTATCCAAAAATTTTGGTAGCTGCTATGACAAGACCCTGCCACAGATCAGCAAAAGCTTTTGCTAATGCTGATACGATAGCTGCAAAACCATAACCTATGGTTATCCCTGCTACAAGCACGGCTGCAGTTTGTAATAGAATACCCCACATAATCTCTTGCGTAAGTTAGCACAATTTTTTTTTATTCTCGTTTTTACAGCATACTGACTGGTTTTATGTAACCATAGTCAGCTAAGTCTGAAAAGCGGAAAAAAGCGGATCGCAAAAAAAAATTACAAACAGACGGAAAAAGGCTGAAAAATACGGATAAAGTCTGTTACGATTAGCTGTGTTGTATCACATTCCTAAATATGCAAGTTCACGAACTACTACAAATTGTGGATGATGCTGTTTATCTCAACACGGGTAAGCATCTCAATGACTTGCAACGTGGAGTTATTGAGGGGACACTAAAATATCAAAAGTATTCTGATATTGCAGAAAATTGTGGTTGTAGCACTGGTCACGCAAAAGATGTCGGTTATGAACTTTTACAAAAATTATCTGATATTTTTGATGAACCAGTGGATAAAAATAATCTTAAGTCAGTTTTAGAACGACAAGGAAATGTCAACATTTCTTTGGGTAATAATAGTAAAATTAATAGTAATTTGATTGGCTGTATAAATGTTGTTTCTAAGCAATCTAAAGCTAAACTAGATAAGAATAATCTTGGCGTAAATAAGATAGAAAAAATTAATAAATTACGGCATTTTGGCTTAAATGACGAGCAAATTGCAGAAGTGTTAGAGTTACCTTTAGAGGTAATTGAAAGTGTAGAATTAAATGGGTAAGTTAAAGTATTATTTTGACAAGTAGAGAAATATAACTGTTTAGATTGGTTAATTTGGTTTGATTGATAAGGTTATAAGTTTAAATTCATCCTGAAACCTAGTAATTCATTGTAAGTAACCCACTATTGTGGAGAAACGTGAAAGAGAGTGAGTAATATATTGACAGTTTTTGAGAGTGATGGCAATATAAATTAGTAGGATAGTCCCCTGCGTGGGTGATGTAGCGATGAATGTATCTGGGTGAGACGTTCAAGAAGTTTGTGGGTGAACTGATCGAAAATGGATTGTACCAATCCCAAAGTGAAGTAATTCTGGATGGTTTGCGTCTTCTTAAGCAAAAGCATTACTTACAGAAGCTTAAGCTTGAGGAACTACGCCAGGAAATACGAGTGGGAATCGATCAACTTGACCGAGGAGGAGGTGTACCATTTGATATAGAGTCAATAAAAGCTGAAGGTAGGAAAAGACTAATTACAAAAATTAGTTCCTAACCGAATGGAAGTGATAAAAACTTATAAAAGTAATGATTCAATATAATAAGCAACTATCGTGGAGATACGTCAAATGACTGGAGTAATAGATTATATCGTTTTCCTGGGTTTGTTTTTTGGTTTAGCAGTTGGCTTGTTATTTGGTCTACGCGCTGTAAAACTGATTTAATTCTCTAGACCATAGGGTGAGCAATTTCGCTCACCCACTCCCATCCACATTGGGAAAATCTTCTTCAATGTCATCTAAAGTAGCAAAAATTTCGAGAAGTGATTTCTTTTTAATAAGGGAAATAATAGCGAAGGGGATACCATTTTCAGTAATGGTCAGAGGTTCGCCTGTTTTTTGAGCTTGGTTGAGTAGGATTTGGAGTGTTTCGGGGAGATCGGAAAGAGTAATCTGTGTCATGGGAAGTTCTGGAGTTGAAGAATAAGAACCTGACGTATATTAATCTTACCTATTACACGGTTAATAATGATTGGGAGTGGAATACTTTCACCCAGTCCACCCCAGAGCAGTAGGTTGTTGATAAACTCGCTTTAATGTATTCACATCTCTGACAGAAATAGGTGGTGAATTGCGCACTTGGGAAAAATAAAGCGCGTCTGTTTGTAAAGGACTGTGACCCCAAATACCCAAAGCATGACCTAGTTCATGTCGCGCAGCTGCGAGGACATATTCACTCGTCTGACTAGGACTTAAAAGAATCGTAAATCTGTGGGATATAATATTATTATTGTTCTTATTATTATTATTGTATAGCTCGTAAGTTGTGAGAGCAGAACGCGCACGAGGAAGTTCACCATTCACCATTGGCTTCATGGGTGGAGATTTGCGCCATATAGTAATATCAGCCGACTCTGCTTGTTCAACTATCTTTAGAGGTAAATACACACTCCATTCTTGTACAGCTTGCGCTACTTTATTCATCCAAGTATGAGTTTCCGCTTCATTCAATCCTGTCGGTATTTCTATCTTCACCTTTACCGGGAACAACGACCAAATTAAATATCCCACTTTGACTGGTTTAACTTGGTCAAAATAATCTCCACTATTGGTTGAATCTCGCCATTGCGACAAAGTTGCGGGTAAGGGGTGGACATTTGAGTTAGCATGGACTGGAAAATTCCCCAAAACAACCAACAGTCCTGAGCTTATAGCTAAAATCAGAACTGTAATCAACTTTTTTTGGATGCGCTTAACCAGCAGGTAATATCCCATGCTCACTTACCTATTTAGGGAGCCAATTAGCACTTAATACCACTGTTAAGCCGAGAAAAACTACTAGAAAACCCCAAGTAATTCGATTTAATGTATCTTCTGCGCTTTTAGTACTGCTGAATAATTGAGCTTGTCCGCCAATGGAAGCGATCCCATCGCCTTTAGGGCTATGTAACAAGACTAAAACAATCAAACCAACTGCAGAAAAGGACCAAATACCTTGGACTACGCTTGTAATTGTCATGATGTAGGGTGTAGGGTGTAGGGTGTAGGGTGTAGGGAAGAAAAGGGAGATTTTTCCCATCTTCTCTTACCCCTGTTTTTAACCTATGTGTACAGGTTCTCTGGGAACGAGTAGGTCATGGTCAGTGGTTTTTAACAGCGATCGCCCAGTCATTTCTTCTGGTTGAGGTAGCTGTAAAATATTTAAAATTGTGGGTGCGATGTCGGCTAACTTACCATCGTCTCGCAATTCTACATTTGTTCCATATCCTGGTATTTTGGTGACTTCACCTTCTACCAAGATTAAGGGAACGGGATTAGTAGTATGGGCTGTCCAAGGATTACTTTCTTCATCCAGCATATATTCAGCGTTGCCATGATCGGCGGTGATTAGCGCTGTTCCGCCAACTTTGCCAATACTAGCGATCAGTCTTCCCAAACATTCATCTACTGTTTCGATCGCTTTAATTGTAGCTTCTATTTTTCCTGTATGACCAACCATATCTGGATTGGCGTAGTTCATCACTACCAGAGAATATATCTCTTTCTCAATTGCGGCGATCGCCACATCCGTCACAGATTTAGCTGACATCGCTGGGTCTTCGTCATAAGTCGCCACTTTGGGACTACTAACCAACTGGCGGTCTTCTCCTGGAAAGGGTTGCTCTATTCCCCCATTAAAGAAATAGGTAACATGAGCATATTTTTCAGTCTCAGCGGTGCGAAACTGTCTTAGTCCTTGATGCGCAATCACCTCACCCAGAAGATTAGTTAAATTCTGGGGAGTAAAAGCCACAAACACTGGTAATTCAGGATCGTACTGAGTCAAAGTCACAAATGACAATGGGGTGATTCTCTCTCTGAGAAAACCGTTAAATTTGGGACTGACAAAGGCTTGAGTTAATTGTCTCGCCCTGTCTGGTCGGAAGTTAAAGAAGACCACTCCATCCCCTGGCCCGATCGCTCCTGGAGCGATTCTGGTCGGGAGTAAGAACTCGTCGGTTATTTCTGCTGTATAGGATGCTTGCAATACTTCTGTTGCTTTCATCCCATTACCCAGACTATGACTTGTCATCACATCGTAGGCGCGTTTTATCCGGTCCCAACGGTTGTCGCGATCCATTGCATAATAGCGACCACTGATAGTGACTATTTGTCCAATTCCAGCCTGGTCTATATAGTCTTGCAATTTTTGAATTACTTTAATACCCTCTGTGGGAGGAGTATCACGCCCATCGGTAATGGCGTGGATGAGAACTTGTGCAACTTGTTGTTTTTTGGCTAAGTCCAGTAATCCCAACAGGTGGGAAATATGGGAATGTACCCCACCTTCAGAACAAAGTCCGACAAGATGTAATTTACCGTTGCGAGAATTCACTTCTTGGCAAATTTTCACAAGTGCTGGATTGAGATCGATAGAGCCATCTTCTACTGCGTCCGAGATCCTTACCAGTTCTTGGGGTACTACTCGCCCAGCCCCAATGTTCAAGTGACCAACTTCTGAGTTGCCCATTTGACCTTCTGGTAACCCTACGGCTTTCCCTGATGTGCGGATCAGGGTGTGTGGATAAGCTGCCCATAAACTGTCCATAATGGGAGTCTTAGCAGCAGCGATCGCATTTCCTCGCTTGTCCTCAGAGTAGCCCCATCCATCTAAAATGACTAGCACCACAGGAGCTACAGGTGCTTTGGTCATAGTAAAGTCGCCTTTTACTTGTGGTAACAATTGCATGATACCACAAGCTGTTAATTGTGAGCTAAGTTATTTGCGTTTACTGGATGATTTAGCAGTCTTGGCGGCTTTTTTAGCGGCTTTTTCAGCTTCTAGCGCCGCTGCTTTAGCTTGCTCTTTCTCCTCAGCTATTTTGTCTAGATAGTAGTTATAATCTCCTAAGTAAACTCGGAACTCTCCATCCCTAATTTCCACTATTTTGTTAGCTATCTGAGAAATAAAATAACGGTCATGGGAAACAACGATCGCCGTACCATCATAATTTTGCAAAGCTTCTTCCAGCATCTCTTTGGCGGGAATATCTAAATGGTTAGTCGGCTCATCCAGGATCAACAGATTGACTGGAACTAACAACATTTTCGCTAAGGCTAAACGCGCTTTTTCTCCCCCACTCAAGGCGATGACTTTTTTGAATACGGTATCACCTGTAAATAAGAATCTTCCCAAATGTGTGCGGACTTCTTCATTTTTCCAATCGGGAACTTCATCGTGAATAGTTTCCACGACGGTTTTTGTCAGGTCGAGAGCTTCCGCTTGATTTTGTTCAAAGTAACCGGGGATCACATTATGGTCGCCTAATTTGACGATCCCTTCCGTCGGGGATTCTATTCCCATAATGATCCGCAGTAAAGTGGATTTTCCGGCTCCGTTATGACCCAAAAAAGCAATGCGATCGCCTCTTTCAATCAATAGATTCGCACTTAGGAAGAGAATTTTATCCCCATAGACATGGGTTAAATTTTTAATTTCCACCACTTCCCTTCCACTCCGCGTTGCTGTGGGGAAGCGGAAATGTAGGGTTCTGACGCTAGAAGTTGGTGCTTCTATGCGTTCAATTTTGTCCAGTTGCTTTTCTCGGCTTTTGGCTTGGGTACTGCGAGTCGCACTAGCGCGGAATCTGTCTACAAAAGTTTGCTGTTTCTCGATTTCTTTTTGCTGACGTTCATATGCGCTCAACTGAGCAGATTCGTTTTCCGCTTTTTGGGCGAGATAAGAGGAATAGTTACCCAGATAAGAACTGGAAACACCTCGTTCTGTTTCCACAATCTGATTACACAGGCGGTCCAGGAATTCTCGGTCATGAGAAACTATCACCATCGGGGTAATCAGACCTCGGAGATAATTTTCTAACCACTCAATAGTTTCTAAATCTAGGTGGTTTGTCGGTTCATCTAGGAGTAACAAGTCGGGTTTTTGCAGGAGAATTTTCCCTAAACTCATCCGCATTTGCCAACCACCGGAAAAACCACTTACTAGGCGATCGCTATCTTCTACCTCAAAACCCATTTCCGGGAGAATCTTACCAATGCGTGTATCCAAACTATATCCGTCTAGAGCTTCAAATTGGCGTTGTAAGCGGTCCATTTTGTGGATCAGTTCATCTAATTCCTCTGGTGTAGCTGTTTCCATGTCGCGCTGTACTTGCGCTAAAGACAATTGTACATCATTGGCTTCTTGAAAAACAGTCCAAAATTCTTCTGCTACTGTCCGGCTAGGGTCTACTTCAAATTCTTGGTTCAGGTAAGCTATATGTAGACTGGATGGACGGATGATCTCGCCGCTGGTGGGTTCGATTTCCCCAGAAATGATTTTCAGTTGGGTAGATTTTCCCGCGCCATTAACACCGACTAAGCCAATGCGATCGCCTGGTTTGACTTCCCAGTTGATATCTTTGAGAACTTCGCCTGTAGGATAGATTTTGCTTATATGTTCAAGTCGCAGCATGAAGTGTCTCTCAGCTAGGGAATAGGTAGTAAAGGATAAGGAATTGACTCTATCTTTCAAATCTTAACAAAATTTAATTCTATTAACAATACCTTCGCCAATTTACGAGTGTGATTTGATCATCCTCTGACTGCTAACGGTCGGCTAGGCTTTATTAAGATTTGATCTTTGTCTTAATCTTGACAATGAAAATAGGTGATGATATTATTCGTCCACGCGATAAGAGACTTTTCTGCGACTAATGCTCCATTTTAGAAGATAAAATCGAGACAGATTATCCATAAAATCTTGCTTCACCGCAAGATGCAAGACTATTAAGTCCTCTCCGCTAGTAGTTAAGTCTTAGTTCATGAGCAGTTTCCAGTGTATATTTGGCTCAAACGTTGGCTGATAGTAGCTAGGATCTCCAGTTGCTAATACTTGAGCAATCATTTGGAAAACTTCTATTTTACTAGGTTTGAATGTGACGTATCCATCCCCGTAATGAGTCATATCCTCATAATACCAATCATCTAGCTGAATTACTTTTTTTATACCAACTGGGATATTTGGCATATATCGAAACAACTCGGAATCCGTAGAATACATTTTGTGCCGATAGCTTGGAAGCAGATGAATTAGTAGATCAAAGTCAAATCCACGCCCACTAATTCTTTCAACATCTGAACTGTTAACCTTAACTATTTCGTCACGGATGTCAATAGCTACCACTTTTGGAGGTATCCAGTTTTTACAATCAATTTCAGCAGGGTCATCTCGATAATCAACCTCAAAATATGGGGAAGGATCACCAAGCTCGACCTCAAAGGAACTACCAACTGCATGTGTCAATCTCATGATGCCATCGGCTGCAACCCAATTCACTAGCTCTTCGATAAAAAGTACCCAAAAATCGTCACTTCTGAAACCAGTCAACCGGATTGCAGCAATATCGAAATTAGCATTCGGGATAGGAAAGACTGCAAAACCAGTCTCATCGAAACGTTTTAAAATATCGTCAACTGTATAACTTGTCATTCTTTTACATCCTATTGCTCTATCATTTACAGAGTTTCATATCAGAACAGATTTCGCAAGTTATAATGTCACCCAGAGTTCACTTGTGCGATGGGTACGGCGGGCGCTTCGTTATCGCCCCTTGCCGCTTATGAGTGATAATTTGCTATTTTATTTTACTTGTTAATATTCTACAAGATGCTTATGGTATAAGGATTTTATCTCACCATTACTTGTACATCACTACCTATCTGACACTTACAATTGTGCTGCAAAAATTTCTTGAGCAGTGAGGTTTAATTCTGGAAATGTAGGCGATACTATACGGTCATTTCCTCTGAACTGTTTACCTTGATATTCATCTTCATCATTGAAAGAATAAATAGTAATAGTTGGTTGTTTAAAATTACCTGTGAATTCTTTATTACCAAAAGGATAATAATCTATAATCCAGTATTCTTTTATTCCCATTTCATCATAATCAGCCAGCTTTTTATGATAATCGTCTCTCCAGTTAGTACTAACTACTTCAATTACCAAGGGTATTGACTCAGGATTGCTAACTGTTGATTTATCTTCCCAAAGCGGTTCATCTATTAATTTTGAGCGGTTTAATAAAAGAACATCTGGAAAATAACCAGAATGCTTGCTTTCTGGTTTGACTAATGTTTTATTTGGTATAAAATAATTAAGCTTAATGCGATGACATTCAAGCATTAGAATCATTACTAAAAATCCTACGATTTCTTCATGTTTTCCTTTTGGTTGTGACATTTTTACAACCTCTCCATCATATAATTCGTATCGAAGGTTTTCAGGTTGTGTTTGTAGAAAGGCTACAAATTCATCGAATGTGGTTAGATTTTCTACTGGATGTCTCATGGTTTTTGTTATCTTCAAAAATTTAATACTTTGTCTCCATCCAATTCTCTCCAGCGTGAACATCCACGACCAAAGGAACACTTAAGGAAACAGCATTTTCCATGACTGACTTAATCTGGAATTTTACATCTTCTAGTTCCTGGGGAGGGACTTCAAATACTAATTCATCGTGGACTTGTAAAAGTAGGCGCGCTTGAGAGTTATTCAGAACTTCATGCAATCTGACCATTGCAATTTTAATAATATCAGCACTAGAGCCTTGAATTGGTGCATTTGCTGCGGAACGGAGTAAACCGGCATCATATGCGCCTAAATTTTTCAGCTTGGACAGATCGATTTTATCTGGGTCGCTACCTTTTAACCGCCGTAGACTGTCGCTGGTAAATTCACAGTAACGTCGCCGTCCTAAGATTGTTTCTACATAACCAAGGGCGATCGCTTGTTTTTTCACTTGCTCTAGATAATCAAATACCTGAGCGTACCTTTGATTAAATCGCTCAATAAACACTTTAGCGTTTTTAGAGTCTATCCCCGTTTGTCTAGCAAACTTACTTGCTCCCATACCATAAATAACGCCGAAATTAATCGTTTTGGCAAAACGACGTTCTTCGGATGTGATATTTTCCTTTTCAAACACCAATTTTGCTGTTACACTATGGATATCTTCATTCTGTTTATAGGCTTGGATTAAAACTGGCTCCTGACTCAGATGAGCCAGTATCCTCAACTCGATCTGTGAGTAATCAGCAGCAACGATCAACCAACCAGTTTCTGGTAAAAAAGCTTTGCGAATTTGGCGACTAAATTCTGTACGGATCGGAATATTTTGTAAATTGGGATTTGAGGAAGATAACCTTCCTGTAGAAGTCGCTGCTTGATTAAAATCAGTATGTACCCTTTGAGTATCTGAACGCACCAATGCTGGTAATGCGTCAACATATGTAGATTTTAATTTGGACAGGGTACGATGTTCCCCAATTGTAGCGACGAACTCATTTTCATTTCCATAAACTTCTTCCAGTTTTTCTAAAGTCGCTGCGTCTGTAGAATAGCCAGTTTGAATTTTACGAGAATACTTGGTATCTAGACCCAACTTGTCAAAGAGAATATGACTTAATTGTTTGGGAGAACCGAGATTAAACTTTTTCCCAGCAATCTCGATCGCTTTAGTTTCTAATTTCGCCAATTCAATTTCTAACTGTTGGGAAAGTTCATGTAAATAAGGGGAATTAATCCGAATTCCCAGATATTCCATTTCTGCTAAAACTGGTTCTAGAGGTTGTTCAACTTCCAGTAACAATTTGGATAAAGCGGGAACTTGCTCTAATTCAGCCCGTAATGGGGAAACTAATCCAAATGTGCGATAAGCATCCATTCCACAATAGTCAGCTACAGCGGGAATGTCGATATCAGCAATAGTCTTACCTTTAGGAACTAAATCTTGATAACTCTTTCCGGTTAACCCTAAATATCGTGATCCTAAGTCGTCTAAATTGTGAGTTCTATCTGGATTGATGACATAACTCGCCAACATAGTGTCAAAGACCACTCCCGCTAAATTAATCCCATGACATTTTAAAACCAAACGGTCAAATTTCGCATTTTGTAGAGCTTTGGGATAATCAGCACTTTCCAGAATTGGACGCAGTGTTGTTAAAACTAAGTCTTGATTAAGGTTATCTCCTATTTTATGTCCTATAGGAATATAAGCAAGTTCATTGGGTTGGGTTCCCCAACAGCAGCCAATTCCCACTAAGAGCGCATCACGCGGTTCTAGTCCAGTAGTTTCTGTGTCCCAAGCGACGGGGGTTTCTGGACTGGTTTGCTTTTGGAGGAGTTGGACTAAATTATTGAGCGCATCTATATTATTGATAATTCTGGGTTGAATGGGTGATGTAGAAGCAAGCTGGGAAGCTGCTGTATCCGCAGCTGTGAAAAATGACAATTCATCCGATGTTTCTTGAGATATTTCTTCTACAACTTCTCCACCCAACTGTCGTTGGAGTTCATTGATTTTAGTTAGATAACTGTTTAATTCTAATTTTTCTAAAATTGGTGTGAGGATATTGATATCAAATCCCTTTAACTGACAATCGGCTAAATCAACTTCTATAGGAACATCTTGGACTATAGTGGCTAAATAACGAGATTTTTCCGCATCTTCTTTCCCTAATTCCAGTTTTTTCTGGACTGCGCCTTTGATTTTATCCAGTTCAGCATAAATCTGTTCCAGGGAGTTATGCGCATTTAATAACTGGACAGCGGTTTTTTCCCCAATCCCTCTTACTCCCGGAATATTATCGGATTTATCTCCACAAAGGGCTTTGAAGTCAATAATTTGTGTCGGTAATACGCCTAGTTTTTCTTTCACTTCTTCGGCTCGAAATTCTACAATACTATTTGTAGAGCGTCTCAGAGCATCTGGGCTGAAATTGAGGACGGTGATTTTCTTTTCCGCATCTATCAGTTGGAATAAATCTTTATCCCCAGAAAGAATTTTCACAGTATAGCCAGCGATCGCTGCTCGTTGGGCGAGAGTCCCCAGAATATCATCAGCTTCATAACCGGGAGCGGTTAATACAGGGATATTTAAACCCCGGAGCAATTCATGGAGATTTTCTAAATCGGGAATAAAGTCTTCTGGTGTTTCTGGACGACCAGCTTTATAACTTTCAGCAGCTTGATGGCGAAAAGTGGGTAAGCTCAAATCAAAGGCGATGGCGATCGCTTGTGGTTGTTGAGTATTGATGACTTCCAGGAGACATTTAATAAAGCCAAAGCAAATACTGGTAGGAATCCCGGTTTTAGTCCGCAATCCGCCATCTCGTCCCTTGGCGAAAGCGTAGAAGGAACGAAAAGCTAGAGAATGTCCATCGACGAGAATAAATGTGGGATTAGTTGTGGTCAGAGAATTAGGACTCACTGCTTCATGGAGATTGTAGGGATAGCCTTATTTTAAGCTGATGTTTTTGGTTATAGCTCAAGTTTCAAGCAACTCCATAATTTGTGTAAGGGCGTTTATACGGGGGATGCAGTCCAAGGACAATATCTTCTCTAGCAATTCCCATCTCAATCAACTCTTGACCGACATCAATATCAGTCGCATTATGCTGAAGCCAGATTTTACCGCCTTTGATATCAAAGTGTAAAACAGTGTAGTAAATCCGCTCTAATCCTTTCCACCCGACTCGTATTAGTTGATAATGATCTCTGTTGGAATCAAAGATCAGTTCGTTTTCTACGTCTTCATTTCGAGGTTTTGATTGACCTTGTTTTTCTAGCAAGGTTTGAATACAGGATCGATAATGTTCTAATTTATCCATTGGACAATTTCCTCCTTAAAGGGATTGTAAACTATCAGTTTGAGTTGGTGACGCTCAATCGCCACCTGAGCAAAGCGACTTTGAAAAAACGTTTGATAGGTTTCAAATGGTACTGCAAGATAGAGCAGACGATCAGGTTCATTGACTTCTAGCATAATTCGGTAGTTCAAGAATTGTCCTAATGCTGTATGAAAATCGCTGATAGCAGATGTACCGATAAAGCTTTTAATTTCAACCGCTATTTTTTCATTACCTCGCTCGGCGGCGATTAATCGTTCAGCTGCTAGATCGATTTTGACGGTGATTTCTTCCCAATCTAGCTCTAATGGATCATCAGTAACTATCCATTGATTTTTTTCTAAGCCATGTCTAACCGCATCGTGAAACAAGTCTTTAGCCATTGTTGGATTTTAGATACAGTTTGCTTCCAGACAATACCAAAATTGATCAACTTTTTGATAAAAGATAATTTTATCTCTTTCTATATCAGATGGAACAACTCCATAGGCTTTGTAAAATAATGGAACTATTTCCGCTCCAAAGTTTCTGCTAATACTACCTTCCATCGCCGAGAAATCTCTATGGCGATCGCTCATTCCTGATTTACCCCAATCAATTATTCCTGCAAGATTTATCCCTTGACGTAAGACATTAGGTAAACAGTAGTCTCCGTGTGTTATACAATCAGTTTGATGTGTTTGTTGTTCACGCTCTAATTGATTAAAGATTTCTGATGGTGTTCTTCCGACATTTTTTTCTTTGAATCGTGCGACGTTGATTAGATTTTTTTGTAGTGCTAGATCAATTTGCTTCAATTCTTCATCTAAACCATTTGGAAGGCTTAATTTTTCTCCACTTGATATATTGTGAAGTTGTCTCAGAGCTTTTCCTACTACGTGAACTGATTCCTTAGATGTGTCATGTCCATTTAAAATATGAGCAGGATAGCCTTCTATTTCCTCAGTTATTATGAGTGTATATGATGATGTTTCTGCAAAATCTATCAATTTAGGGACAGGAAATAACTGCGATAGAATTTTTATTATATTGTGTTCTTTAGAAACTTCTATTGCTGCATTTCCTGTGGCAATTTTGAGGAATAATCTGGAACCATCAGGCTCGACGAGTCGGTATATATCAGCATCCAAACGACCTGAAATATGCTCGATTATTTCATATTTGGATAAAAGGCTCACTATTTTTTTAGGTGTATCGCTAGATAGACGTTCTAGCAAATCCTTCATGATTATCACGGTAGTTTAGGCTATCCTTATATAAACCAATAAGAATTGATGTTGCGTTAGATATTTCTCTATATTAGTAATAATACTAGAGTCTTCTTAAATCACCAAGATAAGACATCTGATAAAATGAGTGAAGTAACAGCGAATTACGATGAATCATGGAAAGAAGCGTTAGAAGAATATTTTGAAAGTTTTCTATCCTTTTTCTTTCCTTTAGTGCACGAGGCTATTGATTGGACACATCCCCCAGAGTCTCTTGATAAAGAACTCCAACAAATTACAGCTTCAGATGAAACTAAAAAACGAATTGCGGATAAACTTTATAAGGTTTGGTTGCTGAATAAGAAACAAGTATGGATTTTGATAAATGTGGAAATTCAAAGTCAATACGACGTTGAGTTTCCTGAACGCATTTATATCTATAACTATCGTGCTTCTAACTTCCATCAAAAACCTGTGGTAAGTTTAGCAATTTTGGGTGACACAGGGGTAAATTGGCGTCCTGATAGCTATGAACAAGATATGTTAGGTTGCGGATTGAGGTTCTATTTTCCCGTTGTCAAGTTGCTTGATTACCAATCCCGTTTGGATGAACTAGAATCTAATAATAACCCCTTTGCTATCATTGTAATTGCCCACTTGAAAACTAAAGCAACGAATAGTAAACTTAGTGAGAGAGAAGAATGGAAATGGAGAATAATTAGGGGTCTTTACGAGCGAGGACTAACAAAAGTACAAATCGTTAAGTTGTTTAAAATCATTGATAAAATGATGACCTTGCCTAAGCGATTACAAACAGGATTAATCGATAAAATTAAGCGCCTTGAGGAGCAAAGAAAAATGCCTTTTATTAGCCCAACAGAAGAACTTGCAATGGAACGGGGTGAACTATTAGAAGCACAAAAGCTAGTTATGCGCCAACTTAAGCGCCGAATTGGTGAAATCAATTCCTCCCTGATTAAGCAAGTTGAAATATTAGAACTTGAACCATTGGAAGAATTAAGCGAAGCACTCTTAGATTTTTCCAATGTCACTGACTTAGAGCAATGGTTGAGAAATAGACCAAAGCCTTTAGAGTTATCCGAGTCAATGTGATAGAGCAAGGAAACGATCGCCAATCCCAATCCAGTTCCCTGCTTATCATTTCATCTAAAGTCAGGCTCGACTAATTTGGCTATTGCTATATTGCTCAAAAAGTAGAAATTATCATTGAGCATTTCCGCAATCATACCCATCACAAAATAGGAGGTCGAGCCAAAGCAATGATCGTTACTAGCTCGCGGGAACATGCGGTCAGGTACAAGCTTGCTTTTGATAGATATATTGAAGATATTTATCCAAGTAATGAATGATCAGGAATTTAAAGCAGCAGTCTTTGAAAAATTGTTATCTAGTATTTTCGAGAGCATTAATAACAATTCCAAGTTATGATATTGCTAGGCTCTTATTAGAACACTCCCCGATTTTATCTGTGCTTTGGACAAACAAACTTTAAACTTCTGGGCGAGGAATTGTACATGAGGTTTGTCAAGCAGTGATAGGTGAGAACCGGAAATATAATGAATATCTAATCCGCCAGTTACTATATCTCCCCAACCAAATAGCGGTTCATATTTTACACCCACAGCATTATCTCGATGTTGATCTTCAGTGCGAAATAAAGTAACTGTACCTGGGTAAGATTGAAATGTATATTTCCTCAAAGCTTGGTCATTAGCACCAATGATGTCTAAGCTATTCTGAGTCGAATTTATCTGCTGAACCATATCTAATATTTGAGATGTGGTATTTGAGTAATTATTTGAGTAATATTTATATCTCTTTTGCAGACCCTTAACTTGTTGCCAAATATAATCAGGTCCCTTGTGGACAAGTCTATCTAAATGCAAAGGAATTCTTTCTATGAATGATAACCGTTCTTTATAACCAGGACGACAGGTATCAAACATAGCCAGAAGTCCTACATGTTCCCCTTGTTTGTGGAATTGTTGCGCCATTTCAAAGGCGATGACACCACCAAAAGAATAACCACCCAGAAAATAAGGTCCTTGGGGTTGAATCGTCTGGATTTCTCGAATATAATGCTCGGCCATATCTTCTACACAGGTATAAGGAGGCTGTTTTCCATCTAGTCCTTGGGGTTGTAGTCCATAAACTGGCTGTTCTGTTCCTAGATACATGACTAAATCACGATAACAAAGGAGTTCACCACCAAGGGAATGAATTAAGAAAACAGGCGGTTTATTACCTTTTGGTTGCATTGTAACTAGAGATGACCAGTTAACTATGGATTGATTCTGTAAGGTTTCCTCTGGTTTGGCGGCGATGATTTTGGCGATCGCTGCTACTGTAGTGGCTGAAAATAGAGCCGCAAGGGGAAGTTTTTTGGCAAATTTAACTTCTATTTCCGCGAATAAACGCATTGCTAACAATGAATTTCCGCCCAATTCAAAGAAATTATCTGTTACTCCAATTGGTTTAACCCCCAGAATTTTTTCCCAAATCTGGATCAGCTGAGATTCTAAATCATTGCGGGGAGAAATAAAATTTCCTGTTTCTACCTGTGCTAAATTAGGACAGGGTAGGGAGAGACGGTCTATCTTACCGTTGGGTGTTAATGGTAGAGCATTCAAAAAGACAAAGTGACTAGGAACCATATAATCTGGCAATTTATCCCGCAAATATTCCCGTAATTCCTGAGGGGTGATCGCTGACTTTTCTTGAGGAACAGATTTCAGGACAATATAGGCTACCAAACATTTGTCTTCGGCGATGTCTTCACGAGCGACAACAACAGCTTCTTCGACTACGCCAGTCTGGAAAAGTGCCATCTCAATTTCTGTAACTTCAATTCTGAAGCCTCTGATTTTCACCTGAAAATCTTTTCTTCCCATGTTTATCAAACAACCATCAGCTTCTATCCGTCCTAAATCTCCAGTCCGATAAAGGCGATCACTTCCACCTTGGGGGGCTGGGATAAACACAGCATTTGTCAGTTCTGGTTTTTGCCAATATCCGAGAGCTAAATATTTACTTTTAATAGCAATTTCGCCTACTCCATCTTTAACTTCCACCCCCGTTTCATCAAGTAACACAACATCCATATCCTCAACTCCATAGCCAATGGGTACAGTACTATGTTGAATTTGGGTATGTTGGTCAACAATAAAATTGCGAAAAGTTCCAGCTTCAGTTGCTCCCAAACTAGCACACAAAATACAAGTTGCTGAAAAATGCTTTCTGTAAAGTTCTACATCTCTTTGTAAAGTAGCTTCACCACCTAATTTAACCAAACGAATCTGGGGAAACTGAGCTTTATCTGTGAGAGTTTGCACAAAGTGACGGAAAAGTGTCGCAAAGGAATGATAAATCGTTATTTGTTCCTGGATTAACAAGTTATATAGATTGTTTAATCCCTCTTCCTTGACATTAAAAGAGTAGAGAGATGCACCATTGAGTAAGGTATAGAAAATGCATAATATTCCACCCTTAGTACTACATGAATAGAGGAAAATTACTCGGTCTGCTGGGGTGATAAGGAGGGTATTAGTATCATTCATACAATAGTGTAATGCATTTCGATGATTATGCAATACTCCTTTTGGTTTTCCTGTCGATCCGCTAGTATAAATTATGTAGGCTGGTGTATCTGGTACAATATTAATAGTGGGATTTTCAGGAGAAATATTTTCACCAACATAATCAATCAGATCGAGATTCAGTATTTCACATCCATTAACAGCTAATTGACGCGCCAATGTCAAATTCTGATTATTGGTGACAATTAAAATAGCTTGTGAATCCGCTGTAATATAGTTGAGTCTATCAATAGGGAATGTGGGGTCTAAAGGGACGAAAATTTTCCCTGTCTTTAATATCCCCAAGATGGTTGTAATAAAACTTGCTCCTTTTTCCAGCAAAATTACTATTACTTCTGACTTATTTCCTCGAATAGAAAGGATGAAATTTGCTAAAAGATTGGCGTTTTTGTTTAACTGTTCATAAGTAAGTATTTCTGTGTGAGTCTTTACAGCAATAGCATGGGGATACTTACTGACTTGTTTTGTAAATCGGCTAGGAAGTGATTGCTCAATATCTATTTTTTTAAATTTCTCAAATCCCAAAGGTGTTGTAATCAGACCGTTACAAACTAACTGTTGCTGCAAATTACTCATAATTATCAGGAGTCAGAAAAATAAAAATGGACTTTAGCTATCGGTTAAATAAGAGAGAAAATGTAGAGGGTGATAACTATGTAACTTCCATCAAAAACAGAATATATTCTTGCTAAAAATTTTGCTTTTTAGGATGCAGCAAAATTTTTCCTGCTATCTACATACTACGACTCTTTGATGGGAGTCGTGAGGATAAAAAATCAGGTTTCATCAAATCTTTACTTGAGCTTTGATCTTCAGGGACAAAAGTTGTTCTGGAGAGATAGTCTGGTAATGACAGCGATCGCCAGTGGTTTTCGTGACTCCTGACTCCTGCTATATCCTAGTATAAATGCCATATTTGGAGTAAAACTGGAAGTAGCTGAGTATTTGTATTCAGGGAGAAACTATCCTGATGTTAATTTGCTTGAGAATTGAGAACTTTGCGCTGATTGACCAACTGGAATTAGACTTTAGTTCTGGATTGAATGTCTTAACCGGGGAAACTGGTGCGGGAAAATCAATTATATTAGATGCTATTGATGCTGTTTTAGGCGGTAAAGTCTCTAGTCGGGTAATCCGCACAGGGAGTAGTAGAGCTATAGTTGAAGGTACATTCACCATAAATCCTCCCCTAGTTGCTTGGTTAAGTGAACAGGAAATTGATTTGATCGATGATAATTCTGTGGTGATTAGCCGGGAAATTGCGACTACAACAACCAATATTCGCAGTCGATCGCGGGTGAATGGGGTTTTAGTCAACCGTCAATTAATGTCTGGGTTGCGCGATCGCTTGGTGGAAATTACGGCTCAAGGACAAAATGTCCAAGTGGGACAATCGGCTCAAGTTCGAGATTGGTTAGATTCATTCGGTGGTGATTCTTTGCTCCAACAAAGACAAAAAGTTGCTCTAGCTTACACTACATACTACCAAGCGCACCAAGCTTTAGAAAAACGGCGCACCAATGAACGAGAACGGCTACAACAACAAGATTTACTCACCTATCAAGTCCAAGAATTGCGTTCAGCCAATCTCAGCGACCCCCAGGAAATGGAACAATTAGCTCAAGAATGGGAACGTTTAAATCATGTGGTGGATTTACAACAACTCAGCTATAAGGTTTATCAGGCTTTATATCAAAGTGACCATGAAGCTCCCACAGCTGCTGATTTGTTGGGAGATAGCGAAGTTATATTAAATCATATGGTGGAATATGATCACCAAATTCAACCTTTATTAGAACTGATCCGGGATGCTCAAGCAGCCGTAGTGGAGGTAGGAAGACAGATTAATCAATATGGGGAAAATTTGGAAGCTGACCCCCAAAGGTTGGAAGAGGTGGAGGAACGCATCCGTGAATTAAAACAAATTTGTCGTAAATATGGTCCTACGCTCACGGACGCGATCGCCTATTACGCAAAAATTCAAGCGGAATTAGCGCAACTGAATGACCATGAACTATCCATTGAAAATTTAGAACAACAAGAACAAGCTTGTTTAGAAAAATTCAGAGAACTTAGTCAGCGTTTAACTTATCTGCGTAGTCAAGCAGCGATTAACTTGGAATCTCGTTTGCTCATCGAACTGAAACCTTTGGCGATGGATAAGATCAAATTCCAAGTGGAGATCGCCCCAATTTCTCCCACAGCTACAGGAGAAGATAAAATCACCTTTATGTTTAGTCCCAATCCGGGTGAACCTCTACAACCTTTGACAGAAATTGCTTCTGGTGGAGAAATGAGTCGGTTTTTGTTAGCTTTGAAGGCTTGTTTTACCCAAGCTAATCGGGCGACGACAATGGTATTTGATGAAATTGATGTCGGTGTTTCGGGAAGAGTCGCCCAGGCGATCGCCGAGAAATTGCATCAACTCAGTCAAATTCATCAAGTATTATGTGTGACGCATCAACCTTTAGTCGCCGCGATGGCGGATAGTCACTTTCGGGTGGATAAGCAAGTGATTAATCCTAGTAAACGCCGTAAAATGGAAGATGGCGAGAGCAAACAGCGGACTGTAGTTAGGGTGACTAATTTGGATGACCTTACCACCCGTCGCGATGAACTAGCTCAGTTAGCGGGTGGTAAATCGGCTAATGATGCGATCGCTTTTGCTGAATCTCTACTATTACAAGCTGCTAATCATAGGCGTCAGGAGGAATTATGAGTATAATTATCTCAGATGAATTGTTGCAAACAACCCAAATGTCACCAGACAGATTTTTCTGGGAACGCCAACTTTAGTGTTTGTGATTGTTGTAGGATCTTGATTCCGATCAAGATTTGATTTTGAGCAAACACTAACTAACCAGCTTTTCACCTTTGAGCATCCGCGAAGCAGCTTCTAGTAACGCTTCCTCTAAATATGGTTTAGTAAAGTAACCACTAGCACCCAGTTGGATCGCCATTTGTCTATGTTTATCTGCTCCGCGTGAGGTAAGCATAGCTATTGGTAATTGATTCAGATTATTATCTTTTTGAATCATTGAGAGCAAAGCGAGTCCATCACAGCGAGGCATTTCAATATCACAGAAAATGATATCGCAAGGTAGACCGGAGCGCAGTTTATCCCAAGCCTCTTGACCATCACGCGCTTGCTCAACTCGATAACCTGCTTTAGTAAAGGTAAGAGAAAGTAACTCTCGAACTGTAATCGAGTCATCAACAATCAATACCGTCGGATCAATCTTGACAACTGGAATTTCCACAGGTATGGGTGGAGTAGTTTTAGCTGGCCAAACAATACCACCAATCTGCTGAGGCATTTTACCATAGAAGATATCAATAATTTCTAGCACATCAGCGATCGGCATAATTCGCCCATCCCCCAGAACCGTCGCTCCTGCTACTCCACCGGGTTTAGGCGCTGGTCCTTCAAATTGTTTAATTACAATTTCTTGTTCATTCAAGACTTGATCGATCTGCAAAGCTACCATCGAGCTTCCAGAACGCACCACGATCACCGAAACCATGTCATCATCTCTAGTTCCTCCATAGACGACATTACTACGACTGATCTGGCGATTCAGCGCCAAAATATCTTTCAGCGGTTTAAATGGGAGTATTGTGTCTCGCCACTGAATAAAGGATTGTCCCTCAGCATCTTGCTGGATATCCTTCTCATGTATATCTAATGTGTCTTCCACACCATCCATCGGGAAAGCGATTCTCGCCTTATCCGAAACGCAGCATAAAGCTTTACAAATACTCAGCGTTAATGGTACACGAATTGTGAAAGTTGTTCCTTTACCTATAACCGAATCTGTAGTGATTGTACCCCGAATCTCATTAATAGATTTATTCACCACATCCATGCCTATACCCCGCCCCATCAGTTCATCAACTTGGTCTGCAGTACTAAAACCTGGCTTAAACAAGAGTTCATAAACTTCTAAGCGAGACATTTGTTTAGCTTGTTCTGCTGAAATTAAGCCTTTTGCTAGTGCTTTAGCTTTGACTTTATGGTGGTCGATACCTGCACCGTCATCACTCACTGAAATTATAGTTTGGTTACCTTGATGGAAAGCGTGAATAGTAATCTTACCTTCAGGTGGTTTACCAGATGCTTTGCGAACCTCTGGAGTTTCTATACCATGAGAAATCGCATTATTCGCCATGTGAGTCAGCGGATCATTCAGATTATCCACAATCATCTTATCGATTAATGTGTCTTCACCCTCGGTGACTAATCTTACCTGTTTGTTGTATTTTTGGGCATTGTCATGCACACCTCTTCGTAAGCGATCAACAGCTTGCGTGAAAGGAACCATTCGCGCTTTAGTTAGTCCTTCTTGTAACTGAGTAGTTACTTGGCGAAACTGTCGAGCAACACGTTCCGTTTCTTCCGTTACGAAGTCAATATCACTCGCTGATTCCCTGACTCGGACAATATATTCGATCGTTTCTTGAGAAAGAGTATGGAAAAGCGTAAAGTGGTCCATCTCTAATTCGTTGAAACCTCGATCTTGCGCATACCGCACAGAGGAACTTCCATTGTCACGAGACCTACGACTAGCTAGTAGTGACGCCTCTAAAAGCGATCGCTCGTACAACTCCTGCATTCTTGCTCCCACATCTGAGAGATGTTGGACTTGAATCAGCAAATTATCTAATGACTGTCGGAGTCGCTCATGGTCTTGTTCTAAGGTATTCCGATTTACTACCAATTCCCCGACTAAGTTGCTCATTTCATCCAGTTGCTTGACTGGAACCTTCATGGTTTCTTCAATGGCTACATTGCGAGTGTTTCCCCGCAGCGATTTAACCGTGCTTGGTCTTATCGCTCCAACTGGTGGGTTGGACATTGTTTGATTTGCTTTTTCCAGAATATCTTGGAAGTCCCTAAATTCATGACCCTGCTGATCGGCAGTGGCTAAATGTGTATTCTCGTAAGCGATCGCCACTTGAGGTAGTTCTGATGCTTGATCGCTGTCTATGATAAGCAACTGTTCTAAATCATCGAAGTCTATATCAGCGATCAAGTCATGAGGTGAAATCTCTAATAATGCTTCTAACTCCCCAAAGCCATCTGATATAGAAGCTATAGAAGCTTCATCTTCTGTTGACTCAACTACTAAATTTTGGGTAGCTAATTGCCAATCCGCACCTAACTCTACTATTAAGTTGGAGTCTTCTACTACCTCTAGGTCAATATCATCTAAGAACATTTCTAATTCGGCAAAAGTCGAATCTAGAGGTTCATCTCCTACCTTAGATAGATGTTTTTCTAATTCATCACTGCTTAGATAAACTGGTGTAAATTCTGTAGATTCCTCAACTGGAGCTGCAGCTAGATCAGGACTACCGAGTTCTTCTATTAAATCTAAATCCTCAAAATCATTGGCTAAAGTTATTTCGATTCCTGCGATCACAGAAGTTTCTGTGGACTGTTCAACCGATGCCAAGTTATTGTTATCTAAAGAATCTACAGAAGCAAATAATTCTTCTTCTCGAACACTTGATTCTGGGACGAACTCTTCCTCTAACGATAGATAATCGTTAAAACTCACTTCTGGAGTTGGAACTAAATCATCAATTTCTGGAATATCAAAGGTATCGAGTAAAATATCAGATGCTAATTGACTATCTAATTGACTATCTAAATGTAGTCCTAAAGCATCTTCGGTACCAAATAAATCATAATTAATATCGTCAGTAATCGTAGGCGTCTCTGCAACTGTAATATCAGCCTGAATATAGGTTGTGTCTTCTACTAGATTTTCATCAGCAAATAATTCATCAGGAAATAATCTATTTTCATTACTGCTATCTTCTAAACCATCAAATAAATCAAAGTCTACTCCATCTGTATTTATGTCTGGTTGAGCAACTGCTGGAGTAGGTGTTGGCTCCTCTAGAGGTTGATTAATTAATTCTGGGAAAAAGTCTAATGCTTCTAGCTGTGGGTCTAAACCATCTAATTCCTCTAATAATGGTGCATTATGGCTCGTACTTATGGGAGGAGATTGAGAATCTGTAAAATCAGCAAATAAATCGTCTGCATGTAGTTCTGCAGATGAGAGGATTAAATCTAGATGTTCTTCCTGTTGCTGGAAATTGAGGTCAAAATCTTCAAAGTCTATCAGAGTAGTCGGGATAGATTGTTGAGTCTCAATCAACTCTTCCTCAGCAGATGCACTTGCGAGTAAGCTTTCCTCCAGCGCTTGTCCTATATTTTGTTCATTTTGTGCAATTAAAAGATATTCTCCCTCTGGTGGTAGTGTATCTGCTTGATCCCAGAAATTATCTAATTCATCATTATCATTTGTGCTAGCAGATTCTGCAGGACTAACAGCAACAAAAATATCCTCAACCTCTAGCTCGCTCGTTGCTTGTGGAATAATATCTTCTATTATGTCACCGAACAAATTATCAAAAGAAATAGTATCTTCTGCTAATGGTTCAATATGAACAGGTTCTAGATCACTATCTAATAATAAGTCTGCAAAATTTTCTTCAGGTACAGAAAAAATCTCTAAATTAGCAAATGTAACGGTTTCAACTTCCTGTTGACCTAATTCTCCTCTAGGTGATGGAATTTCCTCCTCGTCTACACCTAGACTGAGTAGTTCTGCAATTTCTGCATCATCTTCCTCAGTAATTTCGGGAGTGCTTTTTGACTCAGATTGTTGTAGTTCTTGAGAAACTACTGTTAGTGGTATTTGAGATTCTAAAGTTTCTTGTTCTGAGAAGCCATCACCAAAAAGTAAATTAAAATCTTCTGTAGCCTGGGGAGCTACTGAGGACGGCTGCTTAATTTGATTGCTATCAAACGACAGTAATTCCGCTAGATCCTCATCTGCGTTCTCAATATCGTAATTGCTGCTCCCTGTTTCACTACTAGTAGTTGGGGTTTCTATTACTTCTTCTTGCTGCCAAGGTTCATCTAATTCTGGACTTTGACCTTCAAATAAATCCGCTAGAGTATTTAATTCTGCTATCCCCACCTCTGGTCCATGAGGGTCAAGATTACTACTTACTATGGTCGCATCTTCGCGATTGAATAAAGAGTTAGCTGTCAGAGTAGGTACAACATCTGCTTTACTTACTGGTGATTTAATAGCAGCACTATCTTTAGTAACTGCTGGCTGAGATTGTCTCACTGGAGGAGTTTTTTCTGTCTTTTGGGGTACAGTAACCGCATCCACATGCTGATCTGGCTGTACAGCGAGCATGTCAAAACTGGATGTGGTTTCTTGTGAGACTTCCAGCGATCTTAGTTCCTGACTAATAGTAATTTCTAATTCTCTACCTTGGATAACTAATTCTTGAGCGCGCTTGATTTCGGTAATAACTACTTTAGCTAAGGTGGGATAAGTATTTTGCGGATTGATGATAACTGATGCTGTTTCTTGACATAAATCACACCAATTTGACAAATTATATTCTTTGCCTAGATTGACTAATTTGTCACAACATTGCTGGAGATTTTGTCGGGATAAAGTTGTGGCAGATTGCTTAAATATCTGTAACATATCCCGCAAAGTTTTCAGTACTTGATTTTGAAACTCAGCCCAGCTTTTACTTTTGCCAGGGGATGTTAGCTGTTGCGAGTTTGTCCGAGGCTGGGGATAAGATGTGGTTTGATATGAGATTGTGCTTGTTTGTGTGGATGATCCAACCTCAGCATAAGCTGGCTGTACATGTGTCTGAGCAACCCCATTACTACCTTGCTGGACTAGTAATTCTAGATGCTCATTTAACCATTCAAACACTGGTTCAGTTTCCGACATCAGATTCTTTGCTGCATCTTCCGATAGACCAAAGGGACTACCTAAATGGTCTAATAGCGACTTCAAAGTATCCGCGACACCTAGAAACAAAGACTCTAATTTTTGGTCAATCTGAACAGGACGCTCTTTGAGAATTTTAAAGCAATCTTCCAAACGATGAGATGTATGTTGGATACTACTCAGACCCAGCATGGCTGCTCCTCCTTTGATTGAGTGAGCCGCCCGAAAGACTTCATTAATCATTTCTGGGTCATTCAGAGTACCTTGAAGATTTAACAATCCCTGTTCAATAGTGTTCAGATGGTCTCTAGCTTCTTCAAGGAAGTAACCTAAAATCCGCTGTTGTTGTTCGGGTTGCATAGTCACAAGTTAAAAGGTAAAAGGTAAAAGAAAGGACAAAAAGTAAACTGAGAGGGTAAAAGACAAAGTACAAATTGCCTTCTTGTTGCTTGCCTTTTACCTTGATTCTACGGTTTCCACACGGAAACGTTCTACGGAGGAAATTAAGTCACGCGATACGCCCACCAGTTGTTGGAGAGCGCCGGAAACTCGTTGTGCTTCCTGAGATGTTTCTTGCGCTGTAAGTTCCACTGATTGCATTACTTGAGCTACAGCTCTAGAAGTTTCAGTCTGTTCAACAGTATCACTGGTAATTGAGCGGACAAGGGTGTCAATCCGATTTGCTACCTGAATAATATTCTCTAGCGATCGCTTGGCTTCCTCCGCTAACTTTGTTCCTTTTATTACCTGTTGAGTCCCTTCTTCCATAGCTGACATTACAGAGTTAGTTTCGCTCTGAATTTGCATAACTATCTGTTCGATTTCCTTTAATGACTTGGCAGACTTATCCGCTAATTGCCGGACTTCATCTGCCACAATGGCGAACCCACGACCTGCTTCTCCAGCTCTTGCTGCTTCAATACTAGCATTTAGTGCCAACAAGTTGGTTCTAGAAGCAATTTGGGAAATCAACGCGACAATTTTCGAGATTTCTTGGGAGGATTCTGCCAACCTCTTGACTTTACGTGTTGTTTCTGCTACAGTTTCCCTGATTTCCAAAATACCCGCCACAGTATTTTCCACAGCTTCTCCACCCTTGAGCGCGATCGTACTAGCATCACGAGCCACAGACTCTGCTTCTCTAGCTGCTTCTGCTACCCGTTGAATAGATTCAGTCATTACTTGTACGGAATTTAACGTTACAGCCAACTCTTCTGCTTGCCTTAAAGCGTCACTAGATAAAGCACGGGCAAAAGTTTCAGAGTTGGTTGACCCTTTTGTTACTTGCTGCGCCGCAAATTTCACCTGTTGCACGATATCCCGCAAGTTTTGGATTGTTAAGTTAAACGCATCCGCCACTGCTCCAAGTACGTCAGCTGTTACTTCAGCCTGCACTGTCAAATCCCCTCTAGCAGCACCTTCTACATCATCTAGTAGACGAATTACTTGGCGTTGGAGAGTTTCTTTATCTTCTTCTTGGTCTCTAGCTTTACGTTGGGCTTCATTCGTGATCGTAAAAATTACCCGAGACATATCGTTAAAACCAGTAGCCAAGTATCCCAATTCATCCTCCGTATAAACCGTTGCTTGTGCATGGAGATTACCTTGGCGGATAGCATCAAACTGATTTTGTAAATCTTTAGTTGTGCGCCGAATTTCTCTGAGTGTGAGATTTCCCATAAAGCCCGCAGTAGCAGCCCCAGCAATACCAGCAGCTAAAACCATCACTGTACCTGAGTTTTTCATTGATTCACGTTGTCCTGCTGGAGCAATTGATGTGGAAATAGCATTGACCAGCGCTACGACTACTGCTGAAGCTAAACCCACAGTTCCAGCAATAAACCATTGCTTCTTGTCCATAGAAGCATTTTCATAGAAAGCGAATAAACCCTGCTCAACAGTAACATTGGGTTCTATCTTAGAAACATTAGTTTGTGTAAAATTGGGAACTACTTCTTGGGAGCCAGTAATTGTAAATAATTCCTCTTCTCGGTCATCATCGACCAGTGAAGAATTCATAAATTTGCTAGGGGAAACATCTCTAGAAGTTTCTGGTTGATCGGCAAGCAGCGATACATCGCTGAAGCTAGAATTACCTGTCAATTCAAAGCCTGGAATATCTCCCAGGTCATCAAATTCATCGAATTCGTTTAAAAATTCAAGACTACTTTGAGAAACTTCCCCTTGAGAATCTTCACCTTTGAGATTATGACTATTTGCACCTATTTCCTCTTGCATGGTGAAACTTTCCGAACCAAAAGCAGATTCAAATGCTTCTAAATCAAAACTATCATCATCAAAACTATTATTTTTGTGGTTTGTCTCCACTTGCATCTGCTGTTGCTGCGACTCAAAACTATTATTTAAAAAAGATGATGGTATTTCATCATTGTTCAAGCCAGTTACAGATACCGACTCTTTTACTTGCTTGAACTGATGTGAATTATGATCCAACTCAGATAATTTACCCTTTTTGTTACCTGCTAAATCGGTGGCTTTGTTAGCTAGGTTCTCCTGTTTATTTTCTTCGGCAAGCACAAAATTGTCTTCTCCCTGGCGATTTTTCACTGTAGCAAAGTCTGATTCAATACCCACAGGCTCTACAAGATTTTCCAGATGATTTTCATTCGTCAAGTCAACTGCTGCAAAAGGTGAATAATCAATGTCGTTATTACTATTAACTACGAGGTTTTCATCGACCTTAAAAGCAGGGTCATCTCCTGTGAAATTTTCAATATGGAATTCTGTAATATTTTCTGGCAAGAAAGCAGGCAAATCTAATAATTCTGACGATTTTGAGAGACTACTGGCACTAGCTTGCGATTGCGGAGGTGAGGCAAATGGATTATCCACAAAATCTGCTATGGTATCTGGTATTTCGTCAAATTCTTCTATCCCGATCGGGATGTCAAAAGGGTCACTTAAAGCCAATTCTTCTAGAGTATCTAGAGAAGCTGGATAATTATTTAAGGATTTCAAGTCAAAGCTGGTACTATCCATACTCCCTATCATTCCTATATCTGACAGATCTGTTTCATCTAGAGATTCATCCATAGAGTTACTAGATAGCTCTGTAGAACTCATTGATTCATAAGGGTCTAATTCTGACCCATACTCACTTAATGAAAGTAAATATTGTTCAATATTTTGCAGACCATCATGAGCTTGGCTAACAGTCGCTGGCTCATCAGTCAATTGCAATACCTGTTGATATTCATCTCTAGCAATATCATACTGCTGTAAAACATAATACACATGTCCCCGTAACAAACGAGAGTTAGGGTCATCTGCAAAATTTTGTACTACCAGATCGATTAAATCAGCAGCCGCTTCATAGTCGCTGCCCATGTAGGCTGTCATTGCCTGTTCGTACATCGAATTGTGATCGTCTATACTAGTTATCATTTCCTCCCTCCCAATTTCATCCTGCCCACCGTGCACTCCGCAAAATTGCTGTTTGATCCAGCAATCGTAAATATTTATTTTTATCTAATAACCACTCACCCCGTAAAAAAGGAGCCATAGTGTCTGGAACTTGGCTTGGTGGCATTAAATCCTGCACATCACGCCAATCCATACCAACGATTTCCTCGACAGCTAAACCCACTATTGTGTCTCGCTCTTCAATGGCAATCACTGGTATCACAGTTCGATCTGTGTTTAACAAGGTTACTTCTCCCAGAAATTGACCTAAATCGGCTACCCAAATTACTCGACCTCGTAAATTTAGGGTACCCAAAAGTAATGGAGAAGCATTAGGAATGGGCGTAATTCTATCAGGTCCAAGTTCAATTACCTCACGAATGCCTGTCGCTTGCAGGGCAAATTCTTGATATGCAGCAATATAAAACCGCAAATGTAGTTCACCTTCAGGCGTCTCCACTTGTAACTCTGGACTAAATTGGTCTTGATCTTGACCACTACCAGTTAAAAAATCTGGTTTGCTGACCATAGTTAGTTCATCCTTATCCTCGCAATAGTTGCTTGACTGTTCCTACCAACTCAGTTGGCTGGAAAGGTTTTGCTATATAAGCATCCGCTCCTTGCTTCATACCCCAATAACGATCAAATTCTTCGCCTTTGGAGGAACACATCACTACAGGAACATTTTGGGTCTTCGGGTCAGATTTTAACCGCCGACAAAGTTCATACCCATTCATTCGCGGCATCACAATATCTAAAACCACTAAATCGGGAGGCGTGCTTTGAATTGTTTCCAAAGCTTCTACTCCATCACCAGCATGTGTGACTTGCAAGCCACTAGCTTTCAGGAGGTCTGTAATCATCTCTCTTTGAGCAATACTGTCTTCTACAATTAGCACTGTACTCATAAATGTCTATCTACCTCCTGATTTAGACGTCCCCGTTTGGAACATTCCCTGATTCCCCCCGTGCATTAATTGTATAAATTAATTCTATTCGTTTGACTAAGTTACTGTATATGGACATTTTTCTAGGGCTAGATGATTCTGTGATAACATTTTTTACACCCATATTTTCATAAATCACCATTCTATTCTGTTTATATTCCTATACCAGAATCTGTGTTGATATATTTTTCTACAAGCATTAGTAATTCGTTATCCGCAAATGGTTTAGTCAAGTAATCTGTCGCTCCAATCATCCTAGCCCTGACGCGATCAATAAATCCATCTTTACCAGTCAGCATAATAATTGGAATCAGTCTAAATGCTGTAGAGTGTCGTAGCATAGCACAAATCTCGTATCCATCCAGCTCTGGCATGGCAATGTCACATAAAATTAAATCCGGCTTGAGTTTAAAGACAAAACTTAAAGCCTCTAAGGGTTTAGTAATCGAAATAGCTTCATATCCTTTGGGTTTCAAGATCAATTCTACCGCCTCACAAATTGTGATAGTATCCTCAATACATAATATCCGTCCTTGTCGTGAAATTGATTTCTGCCAGGTTTTTGGTTGAGGGTTCTGATTAGCAGTATTGGCATAAGTGAGTTGTAGCCATCCCTGTTGTACATAAGGATATATGGCTTTGGCAATTGTTAAAATATCCCGATTCAGATACCGCGCCAATTGGCGTAAAGAGGTTTTACCATCTGCCCAACTCTGTAGCTTATTCACTGTGGCTTCTGGTAGTGAATATCTCAATCTGCCTATATCAGATAATATTGGTAATTGCTCTGGTGACTGAATATGTGGATATAATTTTTTCCACTCTTGTACCTCTTTTGTGATTTTGGTAGCTAAGGGGGTAATTTCCAAGGTAGTTAATTGCGGAACCAAGGCTGCACCTAAATCAAAAATAAAACTGCCTTGGTGTAAACTCAATAAGTCAAATAGTGTCTCATGGACTAATCCATGGATGATCGTCCGAGCTACTTTTGGTGGGATAATGTTTTGCTCCAGAAGTCCCCAAAGATAGGCATACTCTGGGGAGTTTGTGGATTCTAAAGACGCCATTCGCATGTCATCCAGTTGTTTTTGCACTCGATGATAGCGTAGATAATCGCTAATGCGAGATAACCGCCCGTCCCCTGCTTGACAGTAGACTATTTTACCGTTAAGGAAAAAAACAAACCAAGACTGCGGTTTACTTTCACCAGATCCAGATCCAGGTAACTCTTCTGGGGTTAGTTTGTTACCCTGATAAGTAGTGTTATGAGATTCTACCCATAACTGTCCAGTTCGCTGACCTAGTTCAATTAAGTGCAGGATACTGTAAATATCAATTTCGTTGAGATTTCCTTGCATCTAGCTAAAAAACACTCCTTGGTATTCTAGTGAGATTACTCGATTAATTGTGACTTTTTGCTTTTTTATGTTTAAAGTAGTCAGATGAGCGTAGTCAATTCTAGCTGCTGGCAAAATTATTCTCTATGCAAGTAGTCCTCGCTGCAGAATATTTTGCTAAAAAAGTTCAAATTTTGTAATGTATCTTGGTAAAGTTTAGTGATCACACGGAAATCATCTTTAATTTTATTATGGGAACATGTCAACAGGGATACCTCTATCTCCAATTCGTTACTTGCCAATATCGATAAATTAGGCTATGTCATCTCGGATCAGATATTTTTATCTGGCTGATGCTGCTAAACTTAGGATTAAATAAAAAAGCAAGTTAAATTAAGACAAGTTAACAGAATTATCTAAAGGTATATCCCAAAACTAGGTCATTGAGTACATCAAAAGGATTAAAGGTGTGCTGTATTTAGCAGAAGTACAAAAGCAAAGAGGCGGATTACTCAGTGGTAACAGCAAAACTGAACTCAAACTGTTAGCTTGTCAACGAAGCGACCAGAATTGGAGTACTGTTTCAGAAGATATAGTTGCCGCTGAGGAAGCAAGTAAGTTGAGCGATGGTGCATTAGTTCTAGTTGAATTGAGCACCAACCGCCAAGTACAAAGGATTCAAGAAGCAGGCCGTCCATTGGTCAATATTTTGCAGAATTTTTCTCGCCAGTTGGAAAAATTCAAGCTCAAAGAAGACGAAATTGAACAATGGAAACAAACATTGACTTTTCAGGCGCAAGAGTTTAATCGTCGGGAAATGGAGATGGAAACGCGCCTGGAACAACTGCAAGAATTGGAAAACGACTTGCAACAGTTGGAATCACAAAAACAAGAAGTTGCCGCTAGTCGTGAGGAAATTGATAAGTTACAGGCAGAAATTGAGCGTAATCGGGCAGAACTTTCAGGTGCTTGGGAACATTTGCGGGGTGAGCAGCGCCGTCTAGAGGAATGTCAAACCCCAACGCCGGGATCTGTTTTAGATGAAGAACGCAGTCGTACACTCAGCGATTTATTTAATCGCTTGTCTAACTGCTCGGTTCCTATTGACTCGTTACGGGAAAAATATGATTTGGCTCTTTTATCGCTAGAAAAACAGCAAGCCATTCTCAATCCACATTGGCAACAATTTCAGACGCAGCGCACTATTGCAGACCATCAAATGGAGGAAGTTGAACGCCTGTCTCAAGCTTGCCACCAGCATCAAGCTGAATTCCAGCAGTTGGAAAATTCCCTAGAACAGCAAAGGTCTCGTCTGCTATCAACTACAGCCCTCCTCGAAAGTAAGCAGGTAATTATCTCCACTCTGAAGGAACATTTACGCAACCAAGAAGATTTGTACCAGCTTATCCATAGTTTGGCAACTAATGCTGATAATGTGATTATTGGTCAAACAGTTGACTTAGAAGCCCTGCAGCAAATGGCTTTAGATGAACTGCAAAAAACAGTCCAGGATTTACAGGAAAAGTTGGAAAAAGACTCTAGCTTTGTCCAAGAACAAGAACAAGAACTGAAATATAAGCAAGAGACTATTCAAGGACTGCAAAGTAAAATTCAGCAGCTATCTGGACAAGACCACAAAAACGCCGCAGAGGAGTTAACTGATGAGCAAGACCTTTACCAAATGCTGAATGAGAGCTTGGTCGGGCAACGTCGTAGCTTGCTCGAACGGGGAAAAACTCTTAAGCAGTATCAAAATGTATTGCTACAACGGCAAGGACATAGTGTAAATATATCTGTCGAAAACCCATTGAATCTAGGTCTTCTGCTTTCACAAGTTGAAACTCAGCGACAGCAGCAATCGCAGGAGGTACAGAGGTTAGAACGGGAAATTGAACAGATGCGGGCTGGCTTGGAAATAGATCAAGGCATGATTGGTAATCAAAATCATGATTTAGCTCAAAAGCAGCAAGAACTCAAAGCGATGGAGGAAAATTTACTCAATCTGCGCCTGACAAATGCTGAATTCCGAGGTAGATTACATCTGTATGAAGAAGCACTACAGCAAATTCAAGATGGTTTAGATGGTTTGCGCCATATAGTTGCGGAAATGGGTGAGTCTCTGACTAAATTCCAAGCAGGTGGAGATGATCAACAACAGGCTATTGGCCAGATGCGTCAAACCATCCAAAATCTCATATCTCAACCAGAATTACTTATATCTTAAATAGGTGGAGGTGTATCCTAACTAACTTTTATAACTTTCTATAACTTTTAATTGATGTGCAAATGAATCCAATCATTTTCTACTCTAGCGATCGCCCCTCCAGGGAAAGGGTCGCTTTGTGTGCGATTAGGCGCATTAATCAAGGTTATTAATTTGTCGATATGTTCAAAATTAGGAGCTGCGGACATAACTTGGATTAGTACCTGACGCATCGTTCGCCGCTGTAATGCAATATGAGATTGACTGAGTATCCGGCGATTCAACCGCCAATATTTTTCTCCATTTACTACTCCCAATTCCATCGCCTCCTGGCATAATTTTTGGGCTGCTTGCTCCAGAAAATCCACTTCCGCCTGCAATAATTCTGCTGTTTGGGCTAAATTTGATTCAACTTGAGGATTGAACTTTGTTTGTAAATAAGGAACTAATTCCTGACGAATGCGATTACGTGCATACTGCAAATCTTGATTTGTGACATCTTCCCAAATTGGCAAGTTGAACTGTTGACAGAATAACCCTACTTGTGAGCGAGTGATTTCTAACAACGGACGGACTAAAATTAAATCCGCATCTAAGCAACGTCGCCAAGTTAAAGCTTGTAAACCATCAGCTCCTGTTCCCCGAATTAAGTTGTACAGTAAAGTTTCTGCGCGATCGCTCGCAGTGTGTCCTGTGACAATATATTGATAGTTATGAATTTGGGCAATTTTACCCAAGGCTTGATAACGCCACTCTCTGGCTCTAGCTTCACTATTGATCGACTGTGTAGCTATTTCTAAATAAAAGGGTATTTCCCAAGTTTTAGCCAAATTTTGCACATGAACGGCATTAGCTTGAGAATCAACACGCCAGCGATGATCGCAATGCACCACCCCCAAACACCATCCCCATTTTGGTTGTAAATCTAATAATAATCTAATTAAGCATAGAGAATCTTGCCCACCTGAAACCCCAACCAATAAACGTTGGTTTCGCTCAAATAAGCCGCGTACCTTAATAGCACGTTGTATCTTAGAGTGTAAATCTGTCCATACCATTGGGGAATATCTTGTCCTCTCGATCAATACTTAGATAGTTTGATGTTAAAAATAAAACATCCAGGAAATACCAAACCAGGGTGGTCTTTGGAAAAGCGCGATCCAAAGTTCATCAAGTTGATCATGCCTATATTAAGTTTCCTATATCACTATTATTTTCGTGTCAAAACCAGTGGTTGGGAAAATATTCCCATTAATCAAACAGCACTGTTTGTTGGTTCCCATAATGGGGGACTGGCAGCTCCAGACATGACAATGATGATGTACGACTGGTTTTGTCGTTTTGGAGTGGATCAGCCTGTTTATGGTTTGATGCATCCTATGGTTTGGCAGATTTCCCCAGACATCGCCGAAATGGCGATGAAGACTGGAGCGATCCTCGCCCATCCCAAAATGGCTTATGCTGCTTTACGCTCTGGTGCGAGTGTACTAGTCTATCCTGGTGGCGCGGAAGATGTTTTTCGACCCCATGCGATGCGGGACAAAATCTACTTTGCTGGACGCCAAGGTTTTATTAAATTAGCATTGCGGGAAAATGTCCCCATCGTCCCAGCGGTTTCCTGGGGTGCTCATGACACCTTGATTGTCCTAGCTGACTGGTACAAAATTTTACAACAATTGCATAAATGGGGAATGCCTTGGTTATTTGGACTTGACCCGCAGGTTTTTCCCATTTATCTGGGCTTACCTTGGGGTTTAGCTGTGGGACCACTACCGAATATTCCTTTTCCTGTCCCTATTTATACAAGAGTCTGTCCACCCATTGTATTTGAACGCTATGGTCGAGAAGCAGCAAATGACCATGCTTATGTTGCCACCTGCTATCAATTAGTTTTACATCAGATGCAGCAAGAATTAGACTTTCTGATCTCTACTAGTCGGCTAGCGACTGATTAACTTTTGCACAGCGAATAAACTACCCATTAACCCGACTACTGTGCCAAACCCCAACAAAATCAGGGGTAATAGTAAAGCTTGACTACTAGTCAGTTGCAAACCATAGTGGAGAAATTGGATGAAATCAGGTTGGTTGGCTAACCAGTGGTTGAGGAATTGTTGAGTTAGGGAAATACAAGCCCAAGCGATCGCCCCTCCCAGCAGACCAAAAGAAATTCCCTGTAAAATAAAGGGGAGATAAATCCAAGTAGAAGTAGCCCCTACTAGCCGCATAATTTCAATTTCCCGTCGTCGTGCTAGTACAATCAACCGAATAGTAGTTGTAGTCACGGCGATCGCTGTTAAAGTCAAAATCACCGTAATCATGACTGTAATCCAGTTAAGTCCTTGATGTAACTGACTTACACGTTTTACAGCTTCATCTACATATTGAACTGAATCAACTCCTGGTAATTTAGCTAACTGTGTTGCTAAATTAGACACAACTTGAGCATTGATTGCTTTGACGCTGATTTCATCTACAAGAGGATTATCACCTAACTGCTGTGTTGCGCCTGCAATATCAGTGTTCCCCAATTCTTGGACTAACTTAGCCCAAGCTTGTTCTTTAGTTACCACTTCTACAGCAGCTACTCCTGGTATTTGGCTGACTAATGGTACAGTAGCTGTAGCAGAAATACCAGATTGAAGATAAACAACAACTGATAACTGGTTACCAAACTGATTCAAGAGAGTTTCTACTTGCCAAGATAGCTGTAGACTTAAACCAAATAAAAATAGCAAAACCGTAACAGTACTCACCGCAGCCCAATTCATCCAGCCTCCCCGCTGCAATCCCAGGCAGGTTTCCTGGAGTAGATAGTCTAATTTTGTCAAAGATTTCAGCACAGATTACCCCGATTCTCCTTGTCAACTAAGGTTAGAATTGAATATAGATTAAGGTAAAGTAACTTACCAAATTTACTGTTAAGCGATCAATCATCATGCCTTTGGACATTGCTGTAGAGAAGAAAAAGTTAAAAAATCCGCCTTTGAAGCTGCATTTCTTAGGCGAACAAGTCCTGCGTCAACCAGCCAAACGAATTACTAAAATAGACGATGAACTGCGTCAACTAGTACGCAAAATGTTGCAAACAATGTACAGCGAGGATGGTATAGGTTTAGCTGCTCCCCAAATTGGCATTCAGAAACAACTGATTGTGATTGACTGCGACCCGGAAAATTCTACTACTCCTCCATTGGTACTGGTTAACCCTACAATTAAACAGGTTAGCAAAGAATTATGTCTGGCTCAGGAAGGATGTTTGAGCATTCCTAAAGTTTTCCTGGATGTCAAACGCCCAAAAGTTGTGGAAATTGGCTATAAAGATGAATATGGTCGCCCTCATACATTAAAAGCCAATGAGTTATTGAGCCGCTGTATTCAACATGAAATAGACCATCTCAGCGGGGTCGTATTTGTAGACCGGGTGGAAAATATCTTGACTTTGACCCAGGAGTTATCTAAAAATGGCTTCTCGTATCAAGCAGTTCAACCAATAGTATAGGGTTTTCTATAGCGTGTATCTAACTCCGAAAAGTGGTTTATTTTTGGGCGGTGCTTGCGTAACAGCGATCGCTGCAGTAGGTTCAATATTTGAACTCGGTTCTGCACATCCCAATTGGGGTGTACCAGCTACTATCATTACTTTAGTTTTAAGTATTCCTCTGACAGGATTATTTTTTATTGTCGCAGTGAGGGACGCAAGGGCTAACATTAAATAAGCATCAGGTAAATAAAAAAGGTAAAGGGGTGAATCACTAAAGGCGAAGTTCTCCCTTTACTTTTTATTTTTCCGCTTTTAAGCGGCTATTAACTCCTGAAGGCTTTGCCATTTTACAAATAAGTCTACAAAATTAGCAGGAGCGATCGCACCATTATGTAACCTAGTAATACTCAGTAGTTATATAATCAACTTTCTATCCCAATACTGGTTATATATATTACATCGGAACATCCCGGCTTTTAGTTGGGTATTTCTCAGAACATTTATAAAATTATTAATTCAAAAAAACATCATCCTTTAGAGATATGGAAAATTCATCTTGACTCTTGTTATGTTATTGTTAACAATCGGAGTGTGACCAAAAATAATTATGAATAGGCGCACTTCTATTATCTAGAATACCGATGGATAATTCAAGTTTCCTCATCCCTAAGATATAGATTCCTAATTGTGACGTTTATTTTGGTGGGTAACTCTATCCGCGAATGAAATGTATTTATCTGTTATAGAAGATAAATCTGACAAGCGTAATCAGAAGATAACTCAAGAAGCTGTAGGCTAAGATCGCAATCAGGATATTGAGATCAAATATATTTTCTCTACCTCCTAAAGTAGGACTAATGAACAAGTTGGAAAATGGCGCAATAAAAGGCGCAGATAGATGATTAATCAACTCAGCAAAGGCATTATTGCGGTTAGCGCTAAATAAACGGAGTAAAAACCTGATGATCAGTAGCATTTGTAACGCTCCTACTAGCCAATAAATGCCATTAACTATCCAAACAAATGTACTACTTCGTCTAGCATTTCCCAGGCGCCTCTCTTCTTGTTGCAGTCGGAATGCCTCTTGATCTTGTCGTAGTTCTTGTCGCCGTTCCAGGTTAGATTCTTCATCTTGTTGATTGTGATTCATAATTTGTTTAAATTCCATTGTGAATGCTTTAGTGCAGATTATAACTTATTGGGGAAAAGTATCACCTTAGCTAATAGAGAAATTTGGGCGATCGCTCCTAGAATAGAAGCATGTTATCAACTTCTAATCAATTACTCCGCCTGTCTCAAGGACAGCTCAACCTTCTAGAAACTTGTCCACGCAAATTCCAACATACCTATTTAGAACAACTCGCTTTACCGACAGACCCGGAAAATGAGCCAAGTCAAATATTAGGGAGTCGCTTCCACCTGCTAATGCAGCAACAAGCAATGGGTTTACCAATTGAGGATTTTCTGCAAGAGGATACCCAACTCAAAACCTGGATGATAAATTTTGCCAATGCTGCTCCAGATATATTGTTTCCTCCAACTGGCTCAGAAATTTTTCGGGAAAGTGAACATTACCGCGTTTGGCAAATCCAAGATTTCTTATTTACAGTTATCTACGATTTGATGATCGCAGATCACCAACAAGCGGAAATTCACGATTGGAAAACCTATCGGGAAGTACCCAATCGCGCAAATTTAGCTCAGAATTGGCAAACAAAGCTTTATATGTACATTTTAGCAGAGACTAGCGAGTATTTACCAGAAAATATTTCTCTGACATATTGGTTTATCCAATCTTCCAGTAAACCAGATAGCATCAAATTCACTTATGATCGTACCCAACATAGAAAAATAGCACAAGAACTGAATGAATTATTGGGTAATTTAACTGTTTGGCTGAGAGAATATCAACATAATCAGCCGTTTCCGCAAATTTACGACCACAAAAAAATTTGCGATCGCTGTCAGTTTGTGACGCGGTGTGAACGTCAACAAATTCAAGCACAAAAGATGGCTGAAGACTTAATCCCAAATTTTACTCAGATCCCGGAAGTAGTAGTATAGCTATGATTAAAGCCTTTGATGATACTAATTCTATATATGTCCGTGAGTTAGGAATTGATGACATTGCGCCTGTCTATCATTTAGGTGAAGAACTATTTACCAGCAATTTATATCCCTATCTCTACCGAACGTGGGATGAATGGGAAGTTATAGGACTTTATAATACTGACGCAGAGTACTGTTTAATTGCGGAAAATGATGAAGAACTAGCAGGATTTATTTTGGGAACAATTATTATCAAAGCATCTTGGACTTATGGTTATATTCTGTGGCTAGGTGTAAGTCCGAAGTTTCAACGTCAGGGCGTAGCAGACTTATTAGTAGATAAAGTTGTTGCTCGCATGGTGGAAGATGGAGCCAGATTTATGTTGGTAGACACAGATCCTACAAATGTTCCAGCATTAAAGTTTTTTAACCGCAAAGGCTTTGGTAATATCCGTCAGCATATTTTCTTATCCATGAATTTAAGTAAACATCCTTACTATGGCAGATTGATTGATTACGAACATCAAAAAGCCGAAAGGGCGGGTTATCGCCGTTCTCGTCCAGCCGTGCGTTCTCGTAAACCGGAGGAAATGGCAGGTAAAGTAGTTCTTAATCCCTTAGAAAATGAATCTCCCCCTGATTTGCTCATGCATGATGAATAAATCAAAAATTGTGAATTCTGTCAATTAACGCCATGGAATGGATTCTATTAGCAACTGAAAAACCGCCTGATTGGTTCATTCAAGCAGTAAAAAAGTATACATCATCTGACCGGGGCCTTTTTGCGGCTCAACTACTTTGGCAAAGAGGTATCCAAGAGGTAGAAAAACTCGCCAGTTTCCTCAACTATCAAGATTATCAACCCGCAAGTCCATTTGAATTTGGAGAGGAAATGGGTTGGGCGGTCAATCGGCTAGAGCAAGCTTGGGAAATGGGGGAAAAAGTCACCATTTGGGGAGATTTTGACGCTGATGGTGTTACAGCTACATCTGTACTTTGGGATGGATTAGGACAATTTTTCCGCCAAAAAAGCCAACTAACTTACTATATTCCCAATCGCCTAACCGAATCTCATGGACTTAATTATTCTGGAATTGATGATTTAGCCCAACAAGGTTGTCAATTGATTGTCACTTGTGATACTGGTTGCACTAATGTTGAGGAAATCCTGTACGCTCAACAATTAAATATAGATGTCATAGTCACCGACCACCATACTTTACCCGCAGAACGTCCATCAGTGATAGCTATGATTAACCCTCGCTATCTATCAGATGAACATCCTCTATTTCATCTCTCTGGAGTAGCAGTAGCTTATAAATTAGTCGAAGCTCTTTATCAGACTTTTCCCCATATCCCACAACAGCCGTTAACTGACTTATTAGATTTAGTCGCAGTGGGTTTAATTGCTGATTTAGTTAAATTAAATGGTGATTGTCGTTATTTAGCGCAATTAGGTATTCAACAGCTACAAACTGATTTTAAGCAGCCAGTTATAGCTAGAAGGCGTCCTGGGATAGGTAAATTGTTGGAGTTGTGTCAGAGAAGCGGCGATCGCCCCACAGATATTTCCTTTGGACTCGGACCCCGGATTAATGCTGTTAGTCGGATTCACGGTGATGCTAGTTTTTGTGTCGAATTGTTAACGAGTCGGAATAGAAAACGATGTGACCAATTAGCTGAAGAAACGGAATTAGCCAACTCGCGCCGTAAGTCTTTGCAAAAAGATGTTCAAGCACAAGTTACCCAAAAACTAGCTGAGTTAGATTTGTCAACTACTAGTGTGATTGTTTTAGAAGATGCTCAATGGCCAGTTGGTGTATTGGGTTTAGTCGCTGGACAAATAGCCCAAGAAACCGGACGTCCGACAATTTTGTTGAGTACGGAAGAAATGAATCATCCGTCTCAATCGAATGTTATCCCAATTAATCCAGAATTGCTGACTCCTGATTCCTCTCTCTATCTGGCTCGTGGTTCTGCGCGATCTGTGAACTCGATTGACTTATATCAATTAGTTAAAGAACAAGCACATTTATTGCATCGATTTGGGGGACACCCTTTCGCAGCTGGTTTAAGCTTACCAGTAGAAAATATTCTTTTATTTAAAGCAGCGATTAATCAAAAACTCAGTCAAATCTTAGGAGGAACGAATATTACACCAACGATGTCCGCTGACTTGTTGGTAACAGTAGGAGATTTGGGGAAAGATTTATTTCTAGAACTCAAGTTATTAGAACCTTGTGGAATGGGGAATCCGACCCCGAAATTACTGATTAAAAATTGCTGGTTTGAGAATTCTTGGCATCGCCATCAGGAAGATTTACAAGGGAAGAAAGTACAATATATTAAAACTGAGTTTGAGCTACGAGATGATTCTGGTCCAAGTCATTTTCCTGGTATTTGGTGGGGACATTATAAAGAGGAATTACCTGTAGGTAAATCCGACTGTATAGCTGAGATTGATTTCAACAGTTTTAAAAAACGTTACGAACTGAGATTAATCGCTGTGCGTCCTAGTGTTGATTCTGAACTCAAGACATCTTCTGGAATTTGGTGTTATTCAAAGATGATTTTAGATTGGCGGAATCAACATTCTGGTCAATTACCAACAGAGGATTTACAGGAATCATTGGTAGTGATGAAAAATCCTCCTACAAGTTGGGATGATTTGCGGTCTTGGGTCAGGCGATCGCTCCACAATCAGCAAAAACTAGCACTGGCTTGGTCAAAACCGCAAAACTCATCAGAGAAGGAAGCTTGGTTGAAGTTGGTAGGAATTACTAAATATCTCAGTCGCACAAATCAATTAGTTACCCGAAAACAACTTTTAGAGAAATTGGATATTAATGAAAACACGTTATATTGGGGATTTCAAGCTTTAAAATATTTTGGATTTATCATTGAACTCCAAGACCATGATTTAAAAATTGCTTGGGAGTCAATTGAGAGTGACACGCCTTTAGCTAATGATGCTGTGAATAAATTTTTAGCTGCTGTTCGCGAAGAGAAATTTCAGCAAAGGTATTTTGCTGAAGTACCTTTGTCTACTATTCTGAGTTTGACATTCTCATAGAAATATCACTAGGATTGATAAATAACTGGGAATCTACAATCTAAGTTCCGAATTGATAGAATTGAGATTAGGAGATAAAATTGGCAATCTACTATACTTGGTTGAGAGTCTAAAGACATGGTTTTACAAATTACACGCAAAAACACAGCACCGACCATTTCTTGGGAGCCACTACCAAAAGACTTCAAATTACCTGATGACCCCGTGGAAAACATTCAACAACCAATTCTCGCTGCTGCTTTAACTGACGCCCTGGGAGCAGCAGGACGAATTAAACCAGAGATGCTGATAGCTTCCAACTTTGGATTGGTAGCAACGGTAAATGAAAGAACTGTCGTCAAAGCACCAGACTGGTTATACGTACCACAAGTAAATCCAGTCGCAAGCGATGTAATTAGAAGTAGTTATACTCCTAATTTACAAGGTGTACCCGTTGCAGTTGTTATGGAATTTCTCTCAGCAGAAGACCACGGTGAGCTATCCTTACGCGCAACTCCACCATTAGGAAAGCTTTACTTTTATGAACAAATTTTACAAGTACCAACTTATGTGGTTTACGATCCTTATGAACTAAATCTAGAAGTGCGCTACTTAGACAATGGGCGTTATGTATTGCAATCGGCTAATGCTCAAGGTAGATTTTGGATTCCAGAATTAGAGTTATTTCTAGGAATGTGGACAGGAACACGTCTTCAGAATAATATTAACTGGTTACGCTGGTGGGATAAAGCAGATAATCTACTGTTTTGGAGTGCAGAACAAACTGAACAAGAGAAACAACGGGCTGAAGTATTAGCTCTAAAGTTGCGGGAGTTGGGGATAGATCCAAATAACCTCGCCTAACTCTTTTCCATCTTTCCTGATCCCCATATTACTTAAGTCATAACTAAACTAGTTACCTTTATCACTAGTTTATATCTGTTTTAGTTACTATGCTTATAAGCAGAAGAGATAAATATTTGTGGAGTTACCCATGACAAAACCTAATTAGTAAAACTAATTTCCCCATTTCGGACTCCAATAAACTTGGTGTTGACAGTGAAATTCTTGTTTTTTCCAAGCTGACATGTCTACGTCTATCAGTTTTTCTACATGTTCACACTTTGGTTGCAAAATTTGACTGAAAACTGCCCAAAAACAACTCCGGGTAATATCTAACCAAGTTTTGAGCCAAGATTCCTGATTTCCAGGAATACCTTCTTCTGTAACTAAATCAGGTTCTACCCAAATACCATGAGCACCTAAAATAATTTGCGCCATTAACTTAGCACGGAATAAATGGTTAGAAGAAGTGATTAATTTTACCTTGTCTACTCGCCAAGTCTGTAAAATAGGTGTGCTGTAATAAAAATTTTCAAAAGTAGAATGAGCGCAGTTTTCTAACCAAACTTTGGACGCAGCTATGTGCTCCTGGTGGAAGATTAACCAAATACAAGGTTCGGGAGAACCTTGGGAAATCAATATCGGTGTCTGTGGGTATTGTTTAGCTAAATCAGCCACATGAATCTCCCGACGAATACTCCCTCCCAAAACTAAAAAAGCATCTACTGGCTGCGAAGATGCCGAAACTAAGGTTATAGTGAGGGAAATTAGCCAACCAATACATATCAGACACAAACCAATTATTAACTTTTGTAGTGAACGCCTGAATTTTCTCAATCTACTCATGAGGAGATTGCCCAGTAATCGGAAATTTGGGTTTTATAATCAAGGTTTAGAACAAGGTTCGGCAATAAATAAAAGCTATACAGCTAAGTTAATGTTACTCTATTGTCGTCATCTTCCGAAAAACCCGTTAGATTTTCCACAGAACCAATAACCAAGAGAAACAAAGGTTTCTCCAATTTACCAAGGGAAAAAATTGATGGATGGAGTATAACTAGAATTAGGGTATAAAAGCTTAAACATCCCCATTAGAATTGATTGATTGATCGATCGACTGTTAAACAACCATTTATTCCACCTGAGTATACATGAACCAATCTGCTAAACGTAACTCACCGCTCCAAGTAGCCTTGATTGGTGGAGCGATCGCTACGACTGCTGTTATATCTGTATTTAGTCAAGCATGGACACGCGGTGTTCACGCAGCTCTACAAGATAGTCCAAAAGCGTTAGTTGACCAAGTTTGGCAACTGGTAAACGGTGAATATGTTGATGGTAAATTTAATCAACAAGATTGGCAAGCCACTAGGCGCAGTCTGTTGAGTAAAGATTATTCCTCCAAGGAAGAAGCTTATATTGCTATTCGTGAAGCTCTGCAAAAGTTAGGTGACCCCTACACAAGGTTTATGGATCCGAAGCAATATGAAGCCCTAACTAATCAAACATCTGGAGAAGTTTCTGGTATTGGCATTCGGATGGAGTTGAATGAAAAAACTCAGCGATTGACTGTTGTGGAAGCTATACAAAACTCTCCCGCACTCAAATTAGGGATGAAAGCAGGCGATGAAATTTTGGCAATTGATGGTCAGCCAACCGCCAAAATGAAGGTCGATGATGCTTCTAGACTCATCCGCGGCAAAGCTGGAACCGATGTAACATTAACATTGCGGCGATCGGGAAAACCAGACTTTGATTTAAGGCTGACAAGGGCGACAATTGAAGTCCCTACTGTCAGTTATACCCTCAAATCAGAAAATGGGCATCAGATTGGTTATATCCGGTTACGCGAGTTTAGCGCTCATGCATCCGATCAAATGCGTCGAGCTATTCGAGATTTAAACAGCCGTAAAGTCGATTCCTATGTGCTAGATTTACGAGGAAATCCAGGTGGTTTATTGGACGCTAGTATTGAAATTGCTCGTATGTGGTTAGATGATGGCGGGATTGTCAAAACCGTAGATCGACAAGGTACTAGTGATGAACGGAGAGCCAATAGTACTGCTTTGACAAATCTTCCTTTAGCAGTTTTAGTAGATGGTTATTCTGCGAGCGCTAGCGAAATTCTCACTGGTGCGCTCAAGGACAATAAGCGAGCAGTAGTAGTTGGTGGTCAAACTTTCGGTAAAGCTCTAGTTCAATCTGTACACGAACTAACTGATGGGTCTGGATTAGCAATCACTATTGCTCACTATTATACTCCTAAAGGGACAGATATTAACCATAAGGGAATTGCACCAGATGTTAAATTGGATTTGACAGAGGCGCAAGAGCGTGAACTGGCTTCTCATCCGAATTTAATTGCTACTCAGAGTGACCCACAATATGCTCGTGCTGTTTCTGTTTTAGCTAATGATATGGCAAAATCTGGGACTAATCGCAGATCTGGGCCAGTTACAGTTGGTGGAGCTAAGGATTTGCAATTCTAGCGCTGATGATATTACCCGATCTATAATCGGGTAATATCAGTATTGATTAATTTAAAATGACTAATTATCAATCAGTTGCGGGAATAAATACTGACAAACCTCTCTCTCAGGTATCAGTAGTTATCCCAATTTATAATGGTGAAGCGGATTTACCAGATTTGCTCAATTGTCTTTTGGCGCAAACTTACCCAAAAGACCAAGTGGAATATTTACTGGTGGATAATAATAGTAGCGATCGCACTTTAGAAATTCTCCACAAAACTGCGCAAAATTCCCCCATCGCTATTCATCCTTTGCAAGAAAACCAAATTCAAAGTTCCTATGCTGCTAGGAATAGAGGAATTCGTACTGCTTCTAGCCAAATTATCGCTTTTACGGATGCTGATTGTCGTCCCCAACCACAATGGTTAGAGCTATTAATTCAGCCTTTCATCGATCCAGAAATAGTGATTGTAGCTGGTGAAGTTGAAGCTTTACCTGGGACAACATTGCTGGAAAAATTCGCCGACAGGGAAAATACTTTATCCCAAAAACACACCCTAGCACATAAGTTTTGTGCTTATGGACAGACTGCTAATTTGGCAATTCGGCGCAGTGCTTTCCTCCAATCAGGTTTATTTCGTCCTTACCTGACCACAGGTGGAGATGCTGATATTTGCTGGAGAATTCTTCAAACCAATATAGGACGATTAGAATTTGTTCCCCAGGCGATCGTTCAACATCGTCACCGGGATACTTTTGCCCAATTGATCGAGCAATGGCGACGTTATGGACGTTCTAACCGCTATCTACACGAATTACATGGTGCGGAATTAATGCGTCAAATTACACTCACTGAATGTAATTATCGTTTCTTACGTTGGTTAATCAAAGAGGTACCACCTCATATGTTTAAACTCCTCATTAACCAAGGAAGTCTTTTGGATTTATTAAATACTCCCATAGGTTTATTGACTGCTAGAGCACGTAGTATAGGACAAGAAAAGGCTGTGTTACCTGAAAATGCTCAGATGATTGAATGGTTGTAACCAATCATCATCTTTCTATTAAGTTAAGAAATATTTTTACTACTTATGCTGAACACAGTGATAATTTTTTCATCTCGATTGACGTGCAAGATACTCTTACACAGAGCATCTCTATCCAGAAGAGGAACTTCATCTATCTGTAATCGAATTATTCTCTCTTTATTCGTTATAAATACTACTTCTTTAACCGAAGTTACCAGTAACATACTCGCTAGATGGTCGGTTTTATTGGTAAATTTCACAGATTGTGTACCCAAGTCACCCCGATTAGCAGACCTTAATTGATTTACAATTATACGTTTAGCGTATCCCTCTTGAGTAACTAGTAATAACTGATCGTCTTGGTTGACAGTGACACAGCCAACCATCTCTTGATCCTTTAAAAGTCTAAATGCTTGTAAACCCATTGCACTCTTACCCATTATTGGTAGTTGTTCATCATTGACAACAAACCGCAACAAGCGACCACCAGAACTAGCCAAAATCAGATTCTCTCCTGTGGTGACAAATTGTGAAAATGATAATTCATCATCATCTTTGAGCTTTAGCATTGATGAACCACGGCGCGTTAGGCTAGTACATTCTTCTAAAGACAGACGTTTAATTCTTCCTTGTTTTGTGAGCAGAACTATTTGGTATTTGGCAGGATTTTCTGGGAGTAAAAAGCGATTGATAAAATTTTCTTTTGATTCTTGAGCGGTATTAGTCAGTGTGGTAATTAGTGGTATTCCTCTGGGAGAACGTCCAGTAATTATGGGAATATCCCCTACTTTGACTGGATAAACTTTTCCTCCACTGGTAAGGACAAGCAGTTCTTTTTCAGTGTCAGTTAGCTCAGTTTGAACCACAAAGTCATTTTCATGTAGACCATTTTCCGTTTTTGTTTTTTTCGCTGTTGGGGAAAGACGCCGGACATAACCTCGTTGCGTAAATTCTAAAGCAGTTTCTTCTATGGGGACTTCAGATTTGTTAGGAGTACTTGGAGACTCTTGATTGACTGTTATCATCTCCTGGGATTTTTCTGTCTCTTTTTCTGGTTTAACTATTGTTTCGCTGGCAAAGATTAGCTTCGTCCGGCGAGAATCGTTAAACTTGCGCTTGAGCGATCGCAAATCTTTTTTCAGCGTTTTCAATAATTCTTTTCTATCTTCAAGTAACTTACGTAGAGAACTAATTTGCTGGTTGAGTTGGTCAAATTCCTGTTGTAAATTCTGTTGTTCTAAGCTGGTCAAACGACGTAATGGCATAGAAAGAATCGCATCGGCTTGCGCCTCGTTCAAATCTAGACGATGACAAAGGTTGATTCTAGCTGTACTACCATCTTCAGCTTGGCGCAAAATTTCAATCACCTGGTCTATGTGAGATAGCGCTTTTAGTAAACCTGAAACTACATTTAAGCGACTTTCGGCTTGACCAAATTCATAACTATAGCGACGGTTCAGAGTATATTCACGGAACTGCAAAAATTCCTGCAATAGCTGACGCAGGCTTAGCTGACGAGGTTGACCATCTACTAAAGCCAGAAGAATTGCGCCAAAGGTAATTTGTAAAGCCGTTAAATGATACAAATTCTGCAGCACTTCTTGGGGATTCGTATCCCGCTTGAGTTCAATCACAACTCGCATACCTTCGCGATCGCTCTCGTCCCGCAAATCTGAAATACCTTGTAAGCGCCCTTGATTGACTAAATCAGCAATTTTTTCAATCCAACCAGCTTTATTGACTTGATAAGGCAATTCCGTGACTATAATAGCTACCCGCCGCTTAGTTCCTTTAGCTGCGGGAATATCCTCTAGCGTTGCTACTCCTCGCAGGGTAATTCCGCCTTTACCTGTAGTGTATGCTTCCCGTATGCCCACATCCCCAACAATTTCACCACCAGTGGGAAAATCAGGCGCAGGAATTAACTCCCATAATTTTTCGTCGCTCAAATTCGGGTCATCGATTAAAGCAATTAACCCATCAACCAATTCCCCTAAATTGTGTGGAGGAATATTAGTTGCCATCCCGACAGCAATTCCTGAACAACCATTAAGTAACAAAAATGGCAGTTGGGCAGGTAATACTGTGGGTTCTTGTTGGGAATTATCGAAGTTACCAATAAAATCTACTGTCTCTTCCCCAATTTCAGCCAGCATCCCTTCATGACTAACAGATGCCAGACGCGTTTCTGTATAACGCATGGCTGCTGGTGGGTCGTTATCAACGCTACCAAAGTTTCCATGTCCTGCTAGTAGAGGATAGCGACTAGAAAATTCTTGGACTAACCTGACCAAAGCATCATAAACTGATTGGTCACCATGGGGATGATATTTACCTAAAACATCCCCAACTACGCGAGCGCATTTGCGATATGGTCTATCTGGTGTCAAACCAAGTTCGTGCATAGCATATAAAATCCGCCGATGCACTGGTTTTAAGCCATCGCGCACATCCGGTAATGCTCTGCCGACAATTACACTCATGGCATATTCGAGATATGACCGTTGCATTTCGGTATGCAGTGCGGTTGTGATGACCTGTCCCGTTGCGAGAAGGTTTAGTTGTTTCGCCATGAGGTTTTTCCCTGAATTTTAACTAGACAAAATTCTCTGGAACTTAACATTGTAGTAATCACAGCATAATCGATGATCACAAGTTGTCTAACAAAAAGTTGGTAGTAAATACTTGATATGATAAAAAGCAGTAGTATTATCGTTGGCGACGAAAATACATTTTTTAAGCAAGTATCAATTAGACAATTGTTTTTTAGGTAGCCATTCCCCTCACCCTTATAAGTTAAATTCATGAGAACTGTTTTAATTGTCGAAGATGATCAGACTAATGCTCGCGTTTTTTCCAAGATTTTGACTAAGCGTGGTGGCTTAGGTGTTAAACATACGGAAAATGTGGAAGAAGTAATGAAAATTGCCCAAGCAGGAGAAGCTGACTTGATATTAATGGACGTTTCTCTCGCACACAGTGTTTATCAGGGTATAGCTGTGGATGGCATTAAAATTACACAGATGTTGAAGTCTGACCCACAAACAGCCAGTTTGCCGATAATTCTGGTAACGGCTCACGCTATGGAGGGCGATCGCGAGAATTTTCTCAAGCAAAGTGGTGCTGACGGTTACATTTCTAAGCCAGTTGTTGACCATCAACAATTTGTTGATCAGATCACAGCACTTTTACCCACAGATAAATCTTGAGGATTAATTAATCGTTCACTCTACTTCATCTGCAAGAATTGAGGATTATGCCTACAGATAAACTCACTTAATTCTATGTGGTCATTAGGTAAAAGGCGACTGAAAGACGCGTATCTAAAGTTATACGACGTCAATCACAATCAAGATAAACATTTTGCTTTTACCTTTTGCCTTTTAACTTTAGCGTATAGATGGCGGATTAGAAGTTGAATTTTCCTCACTTTGCTGTAAGCGATTTTTGAGCGCAGGTAATTCTAAGAATTTTTTGGTATCTGACAATAAATGCTCACCCCATAAATTCTCCTTGAGGAAATTTAAATCACCATAGCGTTGGTCTATTTTAAGTGCTGCTTCCCCCATTGCTATCCCTGTTTGCCGTTCTCCATGAGTGTATAAAGCTACCCCTAAAGCCAATAGTGGCTCCGCAGCTTGTTTCTCAAGTTTAATCGCTGATTGCCATTGTGCGATCGCTTCTGAGACCTTACCCTGTTCATACTTAATTAAACCAATATTATTAATAGCAGGCCAGAATTTTTTATCTTCAGTTACCGCTTTACTAAATTGGTTGACTGCTTCGAGAAGGTTACCTGATACGTAGTAAGTATTGCCTAAATCAAACAAACCCTCTGGGTCGTTGGGCTTTAACTTTAAACCTGTTAAGTAATTAGCAACTGATTCCTGGTAATTTCCTTGCTGAAAATTTGTTGAGCCTAAAGCGAAAAAAACGTCTGGATTGTTGGGATTGAGAGCTTGTGCCGTTTTGAATGCAGAAGTTGCAGCATCAAATTTTTTATTCTGCAAATTTAAGCTCCCTAAGAGTAACCATACCTTATCATTCTTAGGCGCTAATTGACTAGCCATCCGCGCTCGCGGTAGAGCCAAGTCAATTTGTTGAAACTGGGCTAACTGGGCTGCTTCTTGTGCGAGGCTTAAACCCAGTTTTTCCAAATTCGCTGCATTTAGTTGGAGCGTATGAGGTATTAGTGCTTGTGCGGAGACTGTTTGAGGCAGACTCGATAAACTACAAGCAATCAGAAGAGAAATCAAATAAAATTTTTTCGGCACTCTACCGCCTCTAAACTATGAATCAATGAATCTTTCCGTTAGCTTAACATTTTGCAGCCAGAGCAATAAGATGTTTTCTATTCTTTCCCCTACACCCTACACCCTACACCCTACACCCTACACCCTATTACTCCCAATTACCGACCAGTACAAAGGGAGACCAAAAATACGGGTGTTTAAATTTAGGGTTTTTCATCAGTGCTAATTGAGCATTACGCAAGGCTTCCGCCTTATTAACGTTAGCTTGAGTTAGTTGTTGATAAAATTCACTGAAAAATATGGCTGTAGATTCATCATTCACCCGCCATAAAGTCCCAATAGTGCTACGAGAACCAGAACGGATAGCTATACCAGCCAAACCCAAAGCCGCACGGTCATCCCCAGTTGCAGTTTCACAAGCACTGAGAACTAGTAACTCAATAGGTAACTTACTCTCCTGAGAGCGAGAACGGAGCAATTGATCGAATTCTTTGACATTAATCCGATCGTTCCAAGTCAAAATAAATGTTTTCTCAGCATTGGAACTAAATTGACCATGAGTTGCTAAGTGGACAATGGGGGAGGATACTGTTTTAAGTTGCTTCTCTAGATTTCGAGTCACAAAAGACTCATTGACAAGCTTCTGAGTGGGAACTTTGGCAGAAATCTGCTCAATCTCTTGTGCTACTCCTGGTAAAGCCGCAAAACCTTGGCGTGCTTTTGTCAAACCCGCCAAGAGAACTTTTAATTTTATTTGCTTGAGCGGTCTAGGTGAAATCAGTTGTAGTCCAGGAGTAAGAGCAATATTGTATTTCTGGATGAGATATTCCTTACCATCATACAAACTAGCAGTGGGGATGTTGCGCAAATAACCGTCGAGAATAAATACTAGTGTTTTAATCCCATATTTAACTAAATCAAGTTCCTGAGGACGAATTAACCAATTATAAATTTGGCTAGCTACTTCTATCTGTTGTCGCCGCAAGGCTGTTCTTCTCAAAGACCTCTGAGCTTGGTGAAAAACTTTCTCTAATTCTATCTGTGGCTTATAAGTAGTATATTTACTTAGTGGCTGACCTGGAATAGAAATAATCACGTCCAGGCGATCGCTGAGAATGATGGGATAAATCACAGCGGCTGTGGGGTCAACGTTATCAATTAGCTGAGGTTTTGCTTCAGCACAAGCATCCCGGAAAAAGTTATCTAGTTCGGCTAATTGTAAGGATTCAATCGTTTGACGTGCTTGTTGCAATTTAGCTTGGCTGGGATTTTCTTCTTGCAAAAGTAACCCGACTAGCTGACGATAAATAGGTTCTACGCTCTCTCGAAAGGAAAATTGCACATTAGGATTAACTGTAACTAAATCACCTCGGAGGGAATTGAGAATATTTACAGCTTGTGTATATTGAGCGATCGCACCTTCTATATCACCTTGTGTTTGGCGAAGACTGCCCATTTGCCAAAATAATTGGTAGGCGATATCAGGATTTTGATATGTGGGTGTCAAATTCAAAGCTCTAGTTGTGAGCTTTTCCGATCGAGTCCACTGTTCCTGAAGTGTGGATAATTTGGCTTGAGTTAGTAAAATATAAGCAAGTAAGCGAGGATCGCCTAACAAATCTGCTTGTTGGTAGGCTTGATTTAGTATTTGGTCAATCTCCGCAAAGGAAGGCGAAGAGGTGGTATCATTTAGATGCGGCGCTAACTTGATCAAGCTCTGAGTTAAGTTAATTCTAGCCCATATTCCCATTCGATTAGCTGGAAATTGGTAAACTTGCTCAACTAGCGATCGCCCCAAAGTAGTTGCACTATCCCAGTTCTTTTGTATTACCAACAAAAATAAACGGTTTAAATTAGCTTGAATTTGAGTATTATGCTTCCTAGCTAATTGAGCAGCGTGAGTATAAGCTTCTAGAGCTGCATTAATAAATTCAATTTTTTGTGTAGTGGGTAATGTCAACTGATTAGCAAAAGCTTGCTCTGTATTCCCCATATTTAGGTAAATAGACGCTTGCTCTTCTGGTAAATTCATCTCTTGTGCCATCTGCAGACTGCTTAATAATACCTGCTTTGACTCAGGTAATTGTCCTAGAATAAGTAGTACATGACCTAAAGCATTTATCGCTCTGATTTTTGGGATGTCAGCAGATTGTTTGACTAGTTGCTGTCCTACGTTTTCCGAAATCTCACATTTAGAAGTATTTATCTCCAATGCAGCGGTTAATAGAATTGTACAAGCTCGAGGATAAAGTCCTAATTCTTGGAGAGCGATACTTTGGTTAATCTGACTTTGAATAATTCCATCTCTAAGATGAAGTTGTTGATAAATATTAATTACTTGTTTGCCAATGTCAAGTGCTGCGGGGAATTTTCCCCGTTCTAGTGCTAGCTGTCTTTGTATGTCTAAGGTTTGGGCTAAAATTATTTGTTGTTCAGCAGTTTGATGGAGGGACTTTAGCAAAGATAGACTAGAATTAGTATTCTGTTCAGTTTGTTCCCATTTTGCTAGTTGTCCCCAAGTAGCAGCGAGATCACTTAAAGCCATAGCTTCATCTAGAGGGTCATCAACAGATGCAAACTCTGCTGCTGCCTTTTGCAGCAGGGGTATAGCTGATTGAAAATCACCAGAATTGTATAAAGTTCTTGCTTGTTGGACAATATCTATTGTTGGTTTGGTTTGATTTGCTATGACAGGAATAGCGATCGCTAATAAAAATGAGCAGGTAAAAAGTAATAGAATAGTTAGGTAGCGAAGACGCGTAAATTTCATAAAATTTCATAAAATTTCATAAAAATATAGTAGTCAACTAGTGACAAGCGGATAAAGGGTGCCAAGAACGTGGGACAAATTGCTCTTGATTTGGTTGATCAGCGATTAGTGTCACCTCTCCTTTGGCATTAATTATCCAACCTTTAGCTGGGATTACCTCCTGTCCAAAAAAGGGGATTTTATTTTCCTCTATTGTTCTGGGTGCGTTGGCTATACCCGCTGGAGGCATCGCCCTTGCTGTTTGTGGTTTTAACGGTTCAACCCAAACAAATTCAGCCGTATTACTACTGAGAACTTCACTAGGGCTAGGTGGTACACCTCCCTTACCAACAATCCTAAATTCACTAGCTGCTCTAGTTGTGCAAGGATTAGCGGTAATCAACTGAGCTAAATCAATAATCTTTTGGGGTAATGCTACTAACCCTTGAGCAGGGTTGATCCCAGACGTGCCAAAAGTCACCGTTCCTTGGAGAGAAGGACCTGTCGATTGAGAAATAGCAGCAATATCACTTGTAGGCAATAAAGAAGTAGGATTTACCTGTAAAGCGGCAAATTGGGACTCTGTTAATCCTAATAAGTTGCGGATTTGTTCACTATTTAACGTATCGAACCCAAAAATATACGGTACATCAATTGTAACCCGTCCTCCTCTAGCATCCCTAGCATTGGCTGTAATGTCGCTGTTTTCTTGAGGAAAAGCGAGGAGAATATTACTGTTAATTGTGATGTTACCACCATCAGCATTACCTGCATCTGTTGTGATGCTACTACCATGTCTGAGTTGAATGCTATTGGCTTGGAGGTTAATATTCGCTCCCGTACCCGATACAGTTTTGCCATCAATACTGCTTTGATTGTCTAGAGCGATCATATTTGCTACCACATTAATACTCCCGGCTCCTCCTGTTCCTAAACTCGCAACACTCAGCTGTGCCCCATCCTGTAGAGTTAATTGATTCACCTGTAAATTCACAGACCCCGCATTCGCTGTTGCGTTAGGATTAGTTAAGTTGTATAGACTCCCCACAGAGGCTTGAATTTGGCTGTTATATGCGCCACCATTTATATTACCGGTCAATGCTATCTGATTTGCATCTATGGTGATGTTTCCCGCGTTTCCTGTACCTAAAGAAGCCGCAGAAATAGTCGCTCCCTGAGACAGAGTTAGTAAAGGCGTAGAAATGAATATATTACCTCCGGGATTAGGAGTGAAAGTATCTGTCCCAAAAGAAGTCACATAGCGACTCCCATCCTCTAAAACGCCAGAAACTCCTGACATTGTTATAGATTCAGTCGCTCTAATGGTTAAATCGCCACCCGAACCTCCAGTTGTATTTAGTACAGTATTCCCCAGACCGGCTCCACTGGAGACACTAATTTCTGCTCCATCGGTGATAGTTAATTGTTTTGTATCAATAGTAATATTTCCGGCGGAACCACCTAAACCAAGAGCACTTGTGTTGATTCCCGTTACCACAGGGCTACCAGTAGGAGTGCGTAAGATATCTACAGATTCACTAGCTACAATATCAATATTTCCTGATGTTGACTTGCTATGACTAATACTGGCAATAACGGCACTATCATGTATAGTTAATTGCTCTCCCTCAAAGGTAAAGTTTCCTCCTTTCCCAGTACTTTGAGTAGTGGTACCATTGTCAATTGCTGAACCACCTATATCAAAAATATTGGCACTGATATTCATATTTCCTGCATTACCTGCACCCAAAGTAGCACTACCTAATATAGCGCCATTATTTATGAGTAACTTACCAGTATCTATGATGATGTTGCCAGCATTTCCAGTTCCCGAAGTACCAGTGTTAAGAACAATCTGTGGGTCAAAAGGATTAATGCTTCCAGATGGGAGAAACTTAGTCAGGAATTGTTGATAGCCGTTATTACCTAGTCCGCTGATTTCTACTGAGCTATTGGCGTAGATATTGATATCTCCTCCCACACCATTTCCTGATGTCAGGGTAGAAATTTTAGACCCCTGCTGTACTTGTAGCTGTTGGGCATTGATGTCTATACCTCCACCATTGATATTTCCTAAAGTCAGTCCATAAATTCCTGCTCCATTTAGGGTAACGTTACCCCCTGTGATTCCTACTTTGCCACCACCAAGACCACTGGTATTGATTAGTGAGCCATTTGCTAGGGTAATATTGCCAAAATTGGTAATTGTGTCATAGCTGAAACCCAAGCCATAATTTGTAGGCGTAAAACTAACTAAACCTTGACTACTGAGACTACCCAGCAGAATTTGTCCGTTACTTGCTGTTAAATTACCTTGGTTAATGACGTCTCCCCCTATTAGAGCTAGTGTTTGACCAGAGTTTACTGCTAAACCTACATTCTGGGAAAATGGTAGTGAGGCGGATAAGGGTGTTAGTTGTGACTGTCCTATCGCTGTTGATTGATTAACTATTGACCCTGGATTGTCTCGAAATTGTAAGCCAATGGGAATATTTATACTTAGTAGAGGTATCGCTTGCGGATTAGTTGCACTGAATAAAAAGCCTCGATCAAATAACACACCATCTGCTGTAGAACCGATAAATGAGCCATGTAAATCTAGTTGAGCATCAGGACCAAATACAATCCCACTGGGATTAAGAAAAAACAGATTGGCATTACCCAATACACCTAATGTGCCATAAATGTTACTAGGAATACCACCAGTCACCCGGCTGAAGATATTAGTTATCCCGCTTGGACTGGTAAAATAAGCTCCTTGTCCTTCAGGAATACTGAATTGTTGAAAGCTATGAAAGAGATTACTACCTCGGATAGCTCCTCCATCAATCCTTGTGGATGGTAGGTTATTAATAATTGTGGTTACTGTTTGTGAACGTTCTGTTCCCAAGCTGTTATCTGGTATGATTTGAGCAAAACTTGGTCTAGGAATAAGTAAACAAAAAAGCGTAGATAATAAGTAGTTAGGCTTCCGCATATAAACCAGCAATATTAGTAAGTATAAATTAATTCTCCCAAGTGAGTTAGAAGGGAGAATAGTTGATTGTAAAGTAAATTCCTTGTTCTTGCCAAGTTCGCTCAGATGAGTAAACTGGGATCAACGGAATACCATAGTCTAAACGAGCAGTCAGGCGATCGCCCATTTGCCATAATAATCCTAAACCCGTACCTAGCAATTTATTTGATTGAGAGTTGGGCTGTTCTCCAGAATAATTCCAGCCGATGCCAAAATCAATAAAAGGTGTAACTTGGAGAACTCCGGGAACTTCTGGTAAATTGAGCACAGGAAGCCGCATTTCCGCAGCAGCAGAGAAGCCATTATCGGTCAAGAGTAAATCTTGGCGATAACCTTGGACGCTGCTATTTCCACCTATGCCAATCTGTTCCAATGAGAGTAGGGAACTATTGCTTAATTGCAGGTCAGAACGCAGCAATAGCAAGGTTTTTGGTGCTAACTGTCGGACATACTGGGCTTGTCCACGCCAGGAAAAAAAGCGGCTGTCGGGAATATTATTAGTATTATTAGTATTACTATTTATAGTCGCCCCAAATAAATCTAGACCTAGAGAGAATTGGGAACGGGCGGAAAAAACTTGTAGAGGATTGCGCTGAACATAATCCTGGAAAAAGCGGAAAGCTGAAACGCGAACTTCTCCTTGGTTATTTGCGCCTGGTTCTAGTGGAAATCCTACATTCAATAGCGAGGTCTCGCTCTCTAGCCGGGAAAAAGTGACTCCTAAAGCCAATTCTCTAGTTGGCTTTTGTAAAATAGGTTGGCGGTAGGTGAACTCATAAGTACGTGAATGTCCGGTAATGTTCAGACTAGTGAATGGTGGCTCTATGACATGGGAATCAGAAAAACCCCCCTTAATCTGAATAGTTCCATTATGAGGATTAATTGGTAGGGTAAAACTGCTGTTGAATTCATTACTACCATTAGTGTTGGCGTAAGATATTTCTAGCCTGTCTCCCAAACCCAGTAGGTTTGCTTGATTTATCCTTAGTCCTCGCTGAAAACTACCAATACTAGGGGAGCGATTATTATCAGTAAATATTTCCCCGCTTAATCTTTTTGCTTCTTTAATTTTTACTTGTAAACGGCTGCTTTCTGGTCTACTTCCAGCTTGGAGTTCAGCTGAGATGTTGGCTATTTGAGGGTCAAGTTGGAGTAATTGTAAGGCTTCCAGCAAACGGTTACGATTCAGGGGTACATGGGTAGCTAGTGCTATGCGCGATCGCACATAATCAGGATTGAGATGATGAGTTCCTAAAATTTGAATTTCTTCCAATCCACCTTCAATCACATTGACTTTGACTATCCCTCCAGTTCTGGGAAAAGTTTGGTTAGCAGCAATCACCGCACCAGAATTGATATATCCCGCTTGGACATATTTTTGCGTAATTACTGTTTCTACTGTCAAAAGTTCCGCAAAAGTGATGTCTCTGGCGATGAATGGTTTGGTCGCTGCTGCTAATTGGCGATCGCTAAAAGCGGTATTCCCCACAAATTCAAACCGAGAAATCCGAATTGTCCCCGGAATTTGCGGTTCTACTCCTCTGGTACCAGGAGCTTGTTGTTGTGGGATTGGTTGAATTAGACTTGGTAGAGGTTGTTGTAATTTTAAGCTTGGTAATTCTGGTAGTTGAGGAGTAATTGGATTAGGTAGTTGGCTGAGAGTGACCTGGCTATTTAATGCTTGAGATGGTGTCCCAGATAATATAGTTAGAAAAACTCCATTCAGTAACAGCAGTCTCCTCACAAATTTGTCCTTCAGTTTTGTCCTTCAGTATTTCAATTGATAATTATTAATGATCTACCCTAAGGTGATGGGGGTAGCAGTATTTTTTCAGTCATAATCTGAGTAGGTGATTGCTTAAATGGGACTTTTCCAGATTATTCAGGTTCTGACCATGTTTCCTCACTAATTGAAATCTTTAACTTCTACATATGACTTTTTATATAAGAATTCCTGTAATTGGTAAAAAAGTTAAGTATCCCTTACGCTGGCTACTGGGGTTAATGCTAGGTGGGGTTTTAATTGTTAGTGCTTCAACCGTATTTCATCTAAATAATTTAGGGAAACGCAAACCAGACATCACTAAGCTTACCGTTTTAGTACAAGCAAAAAATGTTACAGATCGCATTACTGCCAATGGTAAGGTACAACCGATACAAAGCGTGAATATCAGTCCTAAAAATCCAGGACTGATTACAGAATTAGCAGTTGAACAGGGAGAAACCGTAGAAAGAGGTCAAGTTATAGCTCATATGGATAATTCTGAGATTAAGATGCGGATTGTCCAATATCAAGCTAATTTAGACGAAGCTAGGGCGCAATTATCTGCAAGTCAAGCAGGTAACCGTGTGGAAGACATTTCCCAACAAAAAGCTAAATTAGCAGAAGCTAGAGCTACTTTAGCTATAATTCGCAATGGTAATCGTTTGCAAGAAATTCAACAAGCTGCTTCTCAGGTAAATTCAGCTAGAGCTACTTTAGTGTTGACCCAAGCACGAGTCCGACGTTATCAAGATTTAGCCAAAAAGGGGGCTATTTCTCAAGATTCTCTAGAGCAGTACATTAGCGAAAATAGAAAGGCGAAAGCTAGTTTAGAAGAACTCCAGCAGCGACTGTCACTGCAAAAAATAGGCAATCGTCGTGAAGATATTAAAAAGCAAGAAGCTGTAGTAGCTCAAGAACAAGAGGTACTCCGCAAGCTGAAAAATGGCGACCGTCCAGAGGAACGCGCTCGTCTCAAAGCGGCTGTGGTTGTAGCTGAAGCTCAATTGAGACAACAGCAAGTAGAATTGCAAGATACGATTATCCGCGCTCCTTTTAGGGGAATTGTCACCCAGAGATATGCAACTTTAGGTGCTTATGTCAGTCCAGCAATTTCTGCTTCTAGTAATGCTTCTGCTACCTCAACTTCAATTATTGCTTTAGCTAAAGGTTTAGAAGTTTTGGCTAATGTCCCAGAAGTGGATATTTCTAAAATTAAGCGGGGACAAAAGGTGAAAATTTTAGTTGACGCCTATCCGAATGAAACTTTTTCTGGTCATGTGCGTTTAGTATCTCCAGAAGCTGTAGTTGACCAAAATGTTACGTCTTTTCAGGTACATGTTGATATTGATCGGGGAAAGGAAAAATTGCGCTCAGGGATGAATGTCAGTGAAGTAACATTCATTGGTGAAGAAATTCCCCATGCTCTGTTAATTCCCCAAGAAGTAATTGTCACCCAACGGGGAAAGACAGGTGTTTGGGTACCAGACACCCAGCAAGAACCTCAATTTCGACCTGTGATCATTGGTGCTAACATCGACAACCAAGTTCAAGTTTTGCAGGGTCTTCATGCTGGCGATCGCGTCTTTATTGACCTTCCTGAAAGTAAAAAACTGGCGAACTGAGGAGTTTATGAACATTCTCGAAAGCTGTCAAATGGCTTTAAATACATTGTTGACCAATAAGCTGCGGAGTAGTTTGACCATGTTGGGGATTATTATTGGCAACGCTTCAGTGATCGCTATGATTGGTATTGGCGAGGGAGCGCAGAAATTTATTGACCAGCAATTTGAGTCATTGGGGACAAATTTACTGTTTGTCCTTCCAGGTAATCCAGAAAGTCGGGGACGAGTAATTACAACACCCAAAACTTTAGTTTTAGAAGACGCTCAAGTCATCGCCAAGCAAATACGCTCAGTTCAAGGTGTGGCTCCAGCAATTACAACTAGAGCTACTGTAGTCTATCGCAATACAAACACAAATAGTTCTGTATTGGGAGTTACACCTAATTATTTGACAGTTCGGAGTTTTGAAATCGACCAAGGTAGGTTTTTCGATCTATCAGATATGAAACGGAATAAACCAGTAGCAGTTTTAGGTCCTGACTTAGCCAAAAAATTGTTTTCTCGCCAAAGCCCGATTGGTCAAAGGATACAAGTACAAAATGTTACTTTTCAAGTTATTGGTTTAACTTTGGCGAAAGGATCTTCTTTAGGGACTAACAATGATGATGTGGTTTTTATTCCTATTACTACTATGTCTAGTCGGATTGTCGGTCGGACATCTCCTTACGGTATTGACCTGTCATTAATCTCTGTCTCTACCAAAGATGAAAACAGTATTCGAGCCGCACAGTTTCAAATTACCAACTTGTTGCGATTGCGTCACAAGATCAATCAACAGGAGGATGATTTTACAATTCAATCGCAGAAAAATATTTTAGAAATCCTCAATACAGTAGCATCGGCGTTGACAACTTTGCTCACCGCGATCGCTGGTATTTCTTTACTGGTTGGTGGTATTGGGATTATGAATATCATGTTGGTTTCTGTCACCGAGCGAACTCAAGAAATCGGACTGCGGAAAGCGATTGGCGCTACTCAACAAGATATTCTGATTCAATTCTTGATAGAAGCTGTAATCCTGGCGATTACTGGTGGTTTGACCGGTGTAGCTATAGGGTGTGGTACTATTGTATTGGTTAGAACTATTACGCCTTTACAAGCAGTAATTTCACCTGTAGCTATAACTTTAGCTGTTAGTGTCTCTGGTGGGATTGGTTTATTTTTTGGGGTAGTTCCGGCTCGCCGTGCGGCTCAACTTGACCCTATAGTAGCATTAAGAAGTAATTAAAAAAATGGAAGTTATTCGTTTAGAGAATATTTTTAAGGTTTATGGGATTAATGAAACGCAAGTAATCGCCCTAAATAATGTCAGTTTAACTGTGGAAGAGGGTGAATATTGTTCTATTATGGGTCCATCTGGCTCTGGTAAATCTACAGCTATGAATATTATTGGCTGTCTGGACCGTCCCACTTCTGGACATTATTATTTAGATAATCTAGATGTCGCCCAAATCAATGATACAGAACTAGCGCATATTCGCAATAAGAAGCTGGGATTTATATTTCAACAATTCCATTTATTACCTCAGTTAACAGCTATAGAAAATGTGATGTTACCTATGTTCTATGCTGGTATAAAACCTGATGAAAGACGCGATCGCGCTCAATTAGCCCTCAAGAATGTAGGCTTAGAAAACCGTCTCCACAACAAACCTACACAATTATCTGGTGGACAACAACAACGGGTGGCGATCGCTAGGGCGATGGTGAATCATCCGCTGGTGCTTTTAGCTGATGAACCGACTGGTGCGCTTGATTCTCGGACGACTCAGGAAGTATTAGATATATTTCAGGAGCTTAATCAAAGTGGGATTACAGTTATTATAGTTACTCATGAAACCCATGTCGCTCGTCAAACTGACCGCATAGTTTGGTTTCGGGATGGAGAAGTTATCCATTCTCATTTGCGAGCATCTGAGTTGAGTGAATTTGTTATTTCTTGATATCAACTTTATCCAGGAGTCATCGCCCACTTCCATATGCTATTTGTACAACTAAAACAACTGTTAAATAATTCAGATTTAGGGAGATTCTTATTTATTATCAGCATGTTTACCATAATTATAGTTATGGAATATGCTACACCTCCTGACTATGTATTTGGCTATCTCTATATTGGTCCGATTTTATTAGTAAACTACTGGTTTGGGCGGTTAGCAACTTTAGAAGCTGTCGTCATTGCTGTTATATTAACAATATTAAATCTCTGGATACCTGGGGTTGAAGTAATTAAGTTTTCTACTATTGCTAGTCGCATACTGGCTGCAATGGCGTTAATTGTTACAGGTTTCTTGAGCGATCGCATCCGCCAGTCAAAAAGTGCGATCGTCCAACAGCAAGCCAAACTAGAAGCTCAGGAGGAATTAGTTAAGGTACGTGAGGATTTCGCTTCCACACTTACCCATGATTTGAAAACCCCATTGTTGGGAGCAATTGAAACGATCAATGCTTTTCAACAAGAGAAGTTTGGTTTAGTCTCATCCAGCCAACAAAAAGTTTTAGCTACGATGGCTCGCAGTCATCGAACTTCATTACAACTCTTAGAAACTTTATTGGATGTTTATCGCAATGACACTGAAGGGCTAAAATTAAACTTAGCACCTGTAGATTTAACTGCTTTAGCAGAAGAAGTAGCGGTTAGTCTGACTGAATTAGCAGTAAATCGGCGGGTTCATATGTCTTTCAGCTATGGAGATTCTGATTGGAGACAGTCTTTATGGGTTAATGGAGATGCTTTACAACTGGAACGAGTGTTAACTAATTTGCTGATCAATGCGATCAACCATTCTCATCGGGGTGGTCGGATTACCATTATCCTAGAAGCTCAATCTTCTTTTCATGTTGTGAAAATCTTGGATATGGGAGCAGGTATTCAAGCTGAACAATTTCCCCATTTGTTTGAAAGGTTTTATCAGGGACATAGCGATCGCCAAGCGAAAGGTTCTGGATTAGGTTTATATTTATCTCGGCAAATTATCACGGCTCACAATGGGATAATTTGGGCGGAAAATCGGGTACCAACTGGCGCAATATTTGGTTTCCGTCTACCTATTCTGCCATCTCTACCTCTAGAGAATTAAGTCAAAATATCTTACTTCAAAAAAACATCATTCTTTAGAGGGATTGAAAATCTAGATTAGGCTTTGTTATCATACTCTTAATAATGGAAGTGTGACTAAAAATAATTATGAATAGACGAACTTCTACTATCAAGGATATCGAGGGATAATTGAGTTTTCATCCTCCCTAAGACATAGATTTATGCTAATTTTTGATTTTGGCGATATCTACCTTCAGAGAGAGGAAAACCATTAAGGGAGTTTCTACTATTAAGGGAATCCTTGATGGAGGCGGATTACCTCCGACTCCGAGCAATGTTCTTTCCTCAGCTTGAGGGGAGTAGATTGTTGGATGAATACTCTCGCTCGTTGTAGCCGTGCGGTGAGTCCAGCGCTGTAGGCGGGTTTCCCACCGTAGGCGACTGGCGAACCCGAAGGGCTATGGCGGGCGAGAGTTTGGCTTTATACACTAGATTGATGTATAATCTGTCCTAGATGTTCTTGTTATAGTAATTTTGTTATGTCTGATGATTCCCGCTTGAATACTGCTGTTAATGCTGCTGGGACAATAAAAATTCACCATGCGAATTTACAGGATCTATCTTTAAGTACGGCTCGTAGACTATATAAAGGCGGGATTCGTCCTGGTGAAGTAGCCAGAAGTAGGTTACAAGCCCAAGAAATGTTAGGGAAGATTCCCCCGTCCCAGCGTGTAGGTATTGATGTAAAATCTGCTGCTAGTAATACTAAGCATTACCTATCTGATAAGCACGCTAGTCACATTCAACCGCATAGCCAAGGTGGCTCTAATCTTCCCCATAATATTAAATGGGAGAGTGCAAAAGACAACATGGCTCGTGGAAACAAAACCATGACTTACCAAGAAGAGATGAGTTTAAATGTCAAATGGCACTTTGATAATATGACAGGTGCTGTTAAAGCGGGAATTGAAGCTGCACCTAGAGGAGTACTTATTGGCGCAATTACAACTTTACCATTTTCAATCCTTACTAATGCGCTGCGTGTAGTCAGGGGTGAAATCGACCCAGAAGTAGCTGCTATGGAAACATTGAAAGATACTGTCGTGGGTGGTGCGGTTGGTGGGACAACAGCATTTGTGGTGACGACAATCGCAGCAGCTTGTCCACCAATTGCGATCGCTTTAACCGCAACAGCACCAATTTTAGCTGTTGTTGGTACTGCGGGTATGGTTTATCAGTTTTTCAAAATCCTCGATGATCATAAAGAAGCTGTGAGAAGCTATTACGCATCTTTGACAAAGCAAGAATTATTAAGATTACAAGCCATTGAAGATGAATTGATCTATGAACACAAGAAAAATCTAGAGTTTTTGGCTGAAACAGAAAAAATTAATCAAGAAATTATCAATCGCCCAATTAAATCGGGAGTAGATAGAGCTATACAACGTTTACATGAATCAGCGACTATCGCTAAGTCTTTAGGACTAACATCAACAAATAGTCAGTTATTGGCTAATTCTCAACTTTCTTAACTTCTCGCTCAATATTAAATCATTAATCAAAAATTCGATGATTTTGATAATTCCTTTGATATTTGGTACTTTAGGGGTCGCAGTTGGTTCTGTTGTAGGTGCTTTAACTGCTCATGCGATGGGAGAACAGGACAGACAAGCAGCCAAATATCATAGACAAATTGCTAATGAACTAACGGAAAAATATACAAATTTACAGAGTAAATATTATGAATTATCTGATGAAAGTAAAAGACAGATTAAGGGTCTAATTGATCAAGTTGCGTTAAGCGAAGTTGAAAAAGATTGTTTACGTTTAGCGGTGAGGTTACAACAGAATTTAATTGATTTAATGTGGGAGATTGACAAAGAACCCACAAAATTAGCTTTAAAAGAATTTATCAATGCTGTCGATTTGACAAATAATGTTCTCTGTCAATTAAATGAAGAGTTGATTATTGTACCAATTGGTTACTATGTCAGCAATCTTGAACGCGCAGTTTTCAGAGAAATTATAAAAAATGGACAAATTTCTCAACCAATAACTCAGGAAGAAGAAAAGATGAATAACTCTCCTAAGAATTTTACCTCTCAAGAGTTTGAACTAACTCATCATAGAATTTATGATATAGGAACTAGATTACTAAAATATTTACAAGAACTTCGCGCTGGACGAATGACTGAAGGAGATGACACTAAAGGATTACAAAGTATTGAAGATGAGATTAAAAAATCTTTAAATACATTAGTGGGTCAAAAATATCAAGTAGCTGTAATTGCAGCAATGAACGCTGGAAAGAGTACTTTTCTCAATGCTATCATAGGAGCAGATGTATTAGCAAGTGGGTCTGAAGCTTGTACAGTTTGTCGTACAGATATTCGTCAAATTGCTGTTGGACAAACACCTAGACTATTAGAATATCGACAAGGTGAAGAAAATCCTGTACTTTTAATACAGGGTAAAGCTGAAGATATTAAGCAAAAATTTTTAGAGCGGACTTATGAGATTCGACACAATAATAATAGTGAGCAAATTGTAAGATTTGAATTAGAACATCCTGTGGAAGCTATTAATCAAATTCCCTCTCTTACTGGTTTTACTTTAATTGATGCTCCTGGTCCTAATGAATGGGAATCTGTAAGATTTAACACAACGGTTTTGAAACAAAATGCTTTAGAATTACTGAGAACTTGTGATGTTATATTATTTATTCTAGACTATACATCGTATCAGGATAATACAAATTCAGAGTTACTTCAAGATTTGATTGAGAAACGGAGAGAATTCATCGCCAGTAATAGAGGTCAAATTTATTTTATCCTGAATAAAGTTGATCAAAAAACTGCGAGAGCTAGACCAATTGACCAAGTTATAGAAGACTTAAGAAAAACTTTATCCGATTTTGGAATTCCAGAACCAATTATTTATCCAGTGAGTTCTTGGCAAGGATTATTAGCAAAGCTTATACAAAATAACACTGTTACTAAAGAGCATAAAGCAGATTTTCATAATTTTTTCCTTTCTAGATATATAAAATTCGATGAAGATGGTGAAGCTTTGGTACCAAAATTGACAGATATTGCACCAATGGCTTTGCATGAAAGCGGTATTATCACTATAGAAAATGCAGTTATTCAAGCAATTGTTCATCATGCTGGATGCAATTTATTGAGTGAGGTTGTGAGTACGCTTAAGAAATATGCTCAAGCTATTGATCATAGTTTGATTACAGAAATTCGCGGATGGGAGTTAGATATAGAAGAATTAGAGCAAAAGATAGAAGAATATAAAAAACGTTCTGAATTTGCGAGAAATCAAGTAGGAACAGTAAAAAAGTCTGTAGAAGATCAAAAGCAGGTATTGATTAAAATATTCAGTCAAGAAATTAACGAATTTGCCAAGATTGTAAAACAACAGATTCAAACAGAAATTGATAGAGTAGCTAGTGAGAGTCAGTCTGAAGAATCTTCATCTAATCAAGATTTACTTACATATCTTTGGAATAAACTTGGTTTATTAATTAAAGCTTCTTCAAATTCTGATCCATATAAAATGAAATTTGATAATTCTGAAGATGCGCAAAAAGTTGCTCAAACCATTAATGACTATTGCGGTCCATTAATTCAAGATTTTTGGATATATACACAAGACCGACTGATTAGAAAAGGTACAACTATTCGGGAAGAATTAGTTGAAAAAATTCAAACAGAAATTCAGATAATATCTGACCAACTTTCTCAATATATTGGCGAATCTCTGGAAGTTAAGTTAGATAACAACCCAATTCAGTTTCCTAAGTTTGAATTTTCGATAATTGATACCCAAATTCAAGAGCAACAGGAAATTTTTAATACAACCCGTAAAGAAATAAGAACAAGGAGCCATCCTTGTGGAAATTCCGAAACCTATGAAGTAGATATTGTTGGTGAAGAAACACTAACTTACTATGAGATTGATTTACATCTGACTTCACAAGCAATTCAGGAAAAAATAGATATTCAGGTTGAAGAAAAGCTCAAGATGCTTGAACATGTGATCAAAAAACAAGTAATTCAAGATTTTCAAAAAGCTGAAAAGCAAATCAATGAATATATAGATAGATTTCAGTCTGGATTTGACTACTTAATTGAGACACGAGCTATAAGGGAAGTAGAATCCCCTGAAATTATTGCTAATCTTGAAAGTCAAAGAATCCAGTTGAGTGAATATCTCCATGAATTAATCTCTATTTGAAAAATCCTTCATCCAAATTTCCTGATTTCTCTTTCTGATCAAATCCAAACGATCAGAAATAAAACCTAGCTACCAGAGGATGAGTTTCTAGATAATTAGACGCGATGGGAGAATCTCAACTTGACTAAATTCCTTTTTCCCACTTTCACAAATACTATAGATATCCCAGATAAACTTATTTCTCTAGTGAAAACCTTTTGGGAAACTCAAAATCCCTTATATATATGTGCGCACAGATTTCCATTGTATTTTTATATTAGCTCGATTTGCTGAATTGTCAAGCAATATCTACCTTTAGAGATAAATTCTGAAAATAGATGCGCATTCACTTGAACTTGAACTACTATTATT
>Ga0116231_10000532_pt1 | contig 67588 bp, 61 predicted proteins | sample S1TSphgellanicum_2_FD_89695 | JGI IMG/M metagenome (GOLD analysis project Ga0116231, IMG submission 89695) | Host-associated microbial communities from peat moss isolated from Minnesota, USA - S1T2_Fd - Sphagnum magellanicum MG | ecosystem: Host-associated > Plants > Peat moss > Unclassified... | reverse complement strand
GTGTACTTCCGCGACAATTTCAACACCTGGACCCAGGAACTGCGGCTCTCGTCGCCGGCGGACGCGTCGCGGGTCAAATGGGTTGCCGGCCTGTTCTATGCCGACGAGGAGTGGACGCATCTCGACTACGAGCCTGCGCCCGGCTTCAGCGCTGCTTTCCAGAACATCTACGGCTACAGCATCGACCAGGACCCGCTGCTCAATCCAACCTTGGGCACGCCCGGCTACAACTCGAATTTCTGGGCGAATGATCTGGTTTGGGAGGTCTACGATCACAACAATGTCGATCAATATTCGGCCTTCGGCCAGATCGATATCGACGTGACCTCGGCGCTGCACGTCGGCATCGGGGATCGGTACGTCAAAGCCCGCGAAAAATTCGACGAGGTGGGCGCCGGCTTCTTCGATTTCGGCGGCGTCGGCACGACGGGCACCCCGTTCACCCAGTCCTCCAGTTTCTCGGGCTCCACGCCCAAATTCACCGCGACTTATGATCTGACGGATCTGGCGAGCCTCTACGCGACCGCTGCCAAGGGCTTCCGTCTGGGTGGCGAGACCACGCCCAACACCAACAGCCTCTGTGTCCAGGGTCTCGCGACGATCGGTATCTACAGCTCGCCGTCGAGCTACCAGCCCGACCACGTCTGGAGCTACGAACTCGGCTCGAAGTCGCTGTTGTTCCAGAAGACCTTGTCGGTCAACGCGGACGTCTATTACCTCGATTGGTCGAATATCCAGCAGACCATCACGATTCCGATCTGCGGCGGCGCCTTGAACACCAACATCGGCGACGCGAAGGCGATCGGCGGCGAACTCGAAGTCCGCTTCAAGCCGCCGGTGATCAACGGTCTGACCGTCGGCGTGAATCTCGGCGGCGAACATGCCTACGTGACGAGCACGGTCGATGCCATGACGGCCGCCGTGGGCCAGGACATTCTCTATACGCCGAAGTTCACTGCCACGGTGCTCGCCGACTACACGCAGCATTTGACCGACTCGATCATCGGTTTCGTGCGCGGCGACTTCGCCTACACGGGTGAGTCCTACGGCAGTTTCCAGGTCGGAACGCCCGGCTACATCGACCCCGCCTACAGCGTCGTCAATCTCAACGTGGGCGTCGACATCCAGACGTTCCAGATTGCGGTCTACGCCAAGAACCTGTTCGACAACCGCACGATCCTGCAGGAGCCCACGGTCAATTCGGTGTTGGAGGGTTACACGCTGCGGCCGATGACGATCGGCCTCACCATTCAGACGAAGTTCTGAGTTTGCGGGATTCGACCTGTAGCGCGTATCGTCGCAAGGATCGGCCATGCGCATTCAGATCATCAATCCCAACACGACGGCGTCCTTCACGGCGCTGAGCCTCGATGCCGGGCGCGCGGTCGCCGCGCCCGGCATCGAGATCGTCGCGCGCCAGCCGCGCGCGGGCACCCCGTCGGTCGAGTCGCATTTCGACGAGGCGATCGCGACGATCGGGATCATCGAGGCGGTGCGCGATGGCGAGTCCGAGGGAGCCGACGGCCATGTCATCGCCTGTTTCGGCGACACCGGGCTCGAAGCCGCCCGCGAGGTCGCCATGGGCCCCGTGGTGGGTATGACCGAGGCCGCGCTGTACGCGGCCGCCCTGATCGCGCCGGTGTTCGGCATCGTCACGCTGCCGCGGCGCACGCGCGTGTTCGCCGAGCGCGCGCTCCTGCATGCGGGACTCGAGCGGCGCTGCACCTGCATCCGCGCCATCGACGTCGACGTGCTCCATTGCGAAGACGAAACGGCGATGGTCTTCGAGGCCTTCCTCGTCGAGGCCCAGCGCGCCGTCGATGAGGATCATGCCGAGGCCATCATCCTCGGCTGCGCAGGTCTCGAACCCCTGATCGCGCCGCTGACGCGCCGGCTCGGAGTCCCCGTGATCGAGGGCGTCGCCGCCGCCGTCACCCAGGTCGAGGGCCTGTTGCGTCTGGGCCTGAAGACGAGCAAGGGCGGTGCCTGGGGCCTACCGCCGCCGAAACCCTTGAGCGGGTTCGCGACGCCGCTGTCGGCGGCGACACCCGATGCACAGCCCCAGCGGGGCCGGCCATGAGCACGCGTATCCGGCACGTGCGCGTGCTGACGATGGACGGCCGCGGAACCGAGCATGCGCGAGCGACCGTGCTGATCGAGGGTGGCGTGATTCGCAGCGTCGAGCCCGAGTCCGAGGCCGAACTCGAGTCCGAGGCCGCGATCGAGCCGGCGACGGCGGCCGGCTCCTCGGCGACGTCCGTCCGCGAGATCGACGGAACCGGCCATCTGCTGATGCCGGGGCTCGTCAATGCGCATTTTCATTCCTCGGTCAATCATGCGAAGGGCTCGCTGGACAGCCTGCCGCTCGAAGTCTTCATGCTGCACGAGTCGCCGGCCGAGGGCGCCGCCATGGAGCCGCGCGCCGTGTACGTGCGCACGATGCTGGGCGCACTCGAGATGCTCAAGACCGGTGTCACGACTGTGCTCGATGACGCCTTCTTCGTGCCGGCCCCGTCGCCCGCAGCGATCGACGCGGTGATGCAGGCCTACGCGGATTCCGGCCTGCGCGCGACGCTCGCGCTCGATCAGCCGAACGTGCCGGAGATCGACAAACTGCCGTTCCTGCGTGAGCTCTTGCCGCCGCAATTGCTGGCCCGTGCGTCGTCCGCACCCAGCATGGGCGGCGAGGAGCTGCTCGCGTGCTATGCCCATCTGCTCGGTCGCTGGCACGGCGCGGAGCGGGGTCGCCTGCGTGCGGCCGTGTCCTGTTCCGCGCCGCAGCGCGTGACCCGCGAGTATTTCACGGCGCTCGAGGACCTGAGCCGGAGGCACGATCTGCCATTCTACGTGCACGTGCTCGAGACCCGGTTGCAGCGGGTGTTCGGCGAAGAATGTCTCGACGGCCGTTCGCTCGTCCGCTATGTCCACGAGCTGGGCCTGCTCAGCGAACGCATGAACATCATCCATGGGATCTGGCTCGATGCAGAGGACATGGACCTCATCGCCCGGGCCGGCGCCGTGATCGCGCACAACCCGATCAGCAACCTCCGGCTCGGCAGCGGCATCATGCCCTTTCGCGAGCTGCGCTCGCGCGGCATCCGGATCTGTCTCGGCAGCGACGAGGCGATCGCCGACGATGCCATCAACCTCTGGGCCGTCGCCAAGCTTGCCGGCCTGATTCACAACCTCACCCGCGCCGACTATCTGGATTGGCCCAAGGCGACGGAAGTGCTCGATTGCCTGATTCGCGGCGGCGCGCGGGCGATGCGCAGTCCCGTGCCGATCGGCGAGGTGAGCGTCGGTCACCAGGCCGACCTGATCCTGCTCGATCTCGACACGCCGGCGTTCACGCCGCTCAACGACCTGCAGCGTCAGCTCGTCTACTGCGAGTCGGGGAGTTCGGTGGTGATGACCATGGTGGCCGGCGAGATCGTCTATGAGGCCGGTCGCAGCACGCGCGTGGACGAGAAGGCGCTGCGCGCCGAGGCGCGCGCACTCGCGTCGCGGCACGGCTCCGCGGCGGCAGCCGCCGAGCGCTCAGCGCAGGAGTGGTTGCCGTACTACCGCGAAATGTATTTGAGGGCGGCCGCCCGCGACGTCGGCATGCGACGCACGGCCCGGGACGATGCCGGCGCCACTCGAGGACCCCTGGCATGAGCAGCGAAGAATCATCACTGCATACGCGGCTGCCTGGCCACGGCCGCTATGGGTATTCCGCGATCTCCCGGCGGCCCGTTTACCGCTGGCCCGAGGGGCGCAGGCTTGCGATCTATTTCGCGCTCGGGCTCGAGCAGTATGCGTTCGGACGGGGCAAGACCGAGGATCTCGTTCCCGGGATGGCGCAGCCCGACGTGCTCAACACCTCCTGGCGGGAATACGGCAATCGCGTCGGGGCTTGGCGCGTGCTCGATTGCTTCGCCGGGTTCGGCTTCACGCCGGCGATCCTGCTGAACAGCGCCGTCTGCGAGTCCGCACCCGAACTGGTCAGCGCGTGCACCGCGGCAGGTTGCGAGATGATCGCTCACGGCTATTCGAACTCCGATTCGATGAGCGGTCTGGACGAAGGCGCTGAATCGGCGTATCTGCGCCGGGTTGCCGCCCAGATCGAGGCGGCGACGGGGCGCCGTCCGCAGGGCTGGGCGAGTCCCTGGATCGCCGAGACCTTGCGCACCCCCGATTTGCTGCACGAGACGGGCTATGGCTACCTCCTCGACTGGTGCATGGATGATCAGCCCGTGTGGATGCGGACGCGGACCGGCCGCATCGTCTCGGTTCCCTATTCCCAGGAACTCAACGACAGTTCCACGATCATCGGCCGCCAAGTGAGCGCCACCGACTTCGCCGACATGATCGTCGATCAGTTCGACGAGATGGCTGCCACGCCGGGCGATGAGCCCCTGGTCATGAGCGTGATCCTGCACGCCTTCATCATCGGCCAGCCGTTTCGGCTGCGGGCCCTGCGGCGCGCGCTCGAGCACATTCACCGCTCGCGCGGCGCGCTATGGCTGACCCAGCCGGGGGCCATCGCGGCGCATTTTCAGTCGCTGCCGGAGCCTGGGTGATGCGCGGCCGTCTCGAACCGGCCGCGTTCGGGCGGCGACTGGCCACGCTGCTCGTGATCGCAGCTGCGATCCTGCAGGCCTCGTGCGCGCCAAAAACGCAGGATGCGGTCGTCGTGGCCTCGGTCAGTGACGTCTCCAGCCTGGATCCGCACCTGCTCGACAACAACCATCCGACCGGGAGCCTGATCTGGTCGCTGTTCGACAGCCTCGTCCGGCGCGGGCCCGACGGCGCCGACCTGCCGCGGCTCGCGACCTCCTGGGAGCGCAGCGACCCGCTGACCTGGCGGTTCCACCTGCGTCCCGGCGTGAAATTTCAAGATGGCTCGCCGGTGACGGCAGAGGACGTGAAGTTCAGCTTCGATCGGATGAACAAACCGCCGTTCAACACGCTGCAGCAACTGTGGGCGCAAACGACGCTGAAGGAGGTCCGCGTAGTCGATGCGCAGACGGTCGAGCTGCAAACGGCGCAACCGAGCGTCACGATGCTCTACTGGCTCGAAGAGGCGTTCATCGCGCCCAAGGCGTATTACAGCGTTCACGATGCCGCCTACCTCAACTCCCATCCGCTGGGCTCCGGTCCCTATTCCCTGGTCGAATGGGTGCCGGGTGATCACGTCACGCTCACCGCGAATCCGACCTATTTCGGCGGCGCGCCGGCGATCAAGAACGTGATCTTCAAGGTCGTGCCCGATGCGAGCGCCCGGCTCAACGGCCTCACGACCGGCGACATCGATCTCGCACTCGAACTGCCTCCCGACATGATCTCGCAGGCGAAGACCGCCCATTCGCGGCCCGTCGAGATCCTGGGTCTGCGCAAGCTGCACTTCGGCATCTCGCAGAACGCCAAGCTCACCGCGCTGCGCGATCCGCGCGTGCGACAGGCGATGAACTACGCGGTCGATGTCGCGGGCATGATCAAGACGCTGATGCACGGCTCGACCGTGCCGCTCACGAGCGTCGTCAATCCGCCGAATGCCGATCCGAACCTCACGCCTTACGGCTACCATCCGGACAAGGCCCGGGCGCTGCTGGCGGCGGCCGGTTACCCGCAGGGCTTCGACCTCGACATCGATTTCACGCCGTTCTGGGGCCAGGACAAGGACGTGTCGGAAACCGTCGCCGGCTATCTGAACGCGGTCGGCATCCGCACCCACCTGCATGCAGACGAGTGGAACGATTTTCGCCGCAAGCTCTCCGATCAATCCTTCGACGGGATCTTCTACGCGGGCTGGGCCGCCCTGATCAACCCGTCCGTCGAGCTCGTGATCTTCACCTGCAAACAGGAGGACAACGCCAGCGGCTACTGTGATCCGAAGTTCGACGATCTGGTGCATCGGGCCAACACGGAATTCGATGTCGACAAGCGCAAGGCGCTGCTCGATGCGGCCCAGGAGATCGCGTGGAACGACGCCTACTGGATATTCCTGTGGCGGGCACCCGTGTACGCAGGGCTTTCCGACCGCATCGATTACCAGCTGCGCCCAGACGATTACGTCGAAATCTATCTCGCCAAGCCGCGGCACTAGGGACGTCTTGTTCGGGTTCACCGTCGGCAAACTGCTGCGCGCCTCCACGGTGCTGCTCGGCGTGTCGTTTCTGGCCTTCATCATCGGCCACGCGAGCGGCGATCCGGTGTTGCTGCTGGTGCGCGGCGACGCAACGGCGGAACAAAAAGCGGAGCTGCGCCATTCCCTCGGGCTCGACCGGCCGGTGCTCGCGCAATACGTGGATTATCTCGGGCATGCGCTGCATGGGGATCTCGGCGTCTCCTATCGTCAGCATGTCGGCGTCGCCGGGCTGATCCGGTCCCGTCTGCCGAACTCCCTCGAGCTCGCCGGCGCCGCGTTCGCGGCCGCCACGCTGCTCGGGTTTGCCCTCGGCGTGCTCGCGGCCCTGTACCGCGACCGCTGGATCGATCATGTCGTCGCGGCCCTGTCGGTCCTCGGGCAGGTCGTGCCGGGGTTCTGGCTGGGCCTGATGCTGGTGCTGCTGTTCGCCGTGCATTGGCGCGCGCTGCCGGTTTCGGGCTCCGGGGGCATTGCCTATCTGGTGCTGCCGGCGCTGACCCTCGCCCTGCCGACGATGGGGCGCATGGCACGGCTGGTGCGCGCCGGCATGCTCGAGGCGCTGGGCTCGGACTACATCCGGACGGCGCGCGCCAAGGGCTTGGGCGAGAGCGAGATCCTGCTGAGGCACGCCGCACCGAATGCCTCGTTGCCGCTCGTGACGCAGGCGGGACTGGAGTTCGGCGACATGGTGGGCAGCGCTTTCATCATCGAATCCGTGTTCGCCTGGCCGGGGCTCGGCCGGCTCACCGTCAACGCGGTGCTGCAGCGGGACTTTCTCGTCGTGCAAGGCTGCGTGCTCGTGATCGCGGTGGCCTTCGTCACGATCAATCTGCTGGTGGATCTCGCCTATGCGTGGATCGATCCGCGCGTGCGTGCGCGATGAGCTCGATGGTCCTCACCATGTACCGATCGCGGGAGACCCGGCTGGGCTTGATCCTGCTGACGGTCGTCGTGTTCGCCGCGCTCGCCGCCCCGGTCCTTGCGCCTTTCGATCCGGGCGCGGTCGATCCGAATGCCCGCCTGCTGCCGCCCGGTTCCGTGCACCTGCTCGGCACCGACTCGGTCGGTCGCGACATCCTGAGCCGGCTGATCTACGGCGGCCGCCTGTCGCTGACGGTGGGTTTGTTGGCCGTGTTGATCAGCGCCCTGTTCGGAACTTTCGTGGGCTGCATGAGCGGCTATTTCGGCGGGTGGCTGGAGGCGGTCAGCGGCTGGCTCATCGACGTGCAGTTGTCGTTTCCCTTTCTGCTGCTGGCGATCTTCCTCCTGGGTGCGCTCGGCGGGGGCACGGTCGCCGTCGTGCTGGTTCTCGCGCTCGGTACCTGGGTCAATTACGCCCGCATCGTTCGTGCCCAGGTGCTCTCGATCAAGAATTTGGGGTACGTCGAAGCGGCGCATGCGTCCGGCGCCGGCGTCTTGCGGATCATCGGCGTGCACATCCTGCCGAACACCCTGTCGCCGATCTGTGTCGTCGCGAGTTTTTCGATGGCGCAGGCCATCCTCACCGAAGCGGGCTTGAGTTTCCTCGGCGTCGGCCTCGATCCCTCGACGCCGTCGTGGGGAACCATGCTCAACGACGGACGCGACTACCTGCTGAGCGCCTGGTGGATCGCGACGATGCCCGGCATCGCGATCGGCTTGACCGTGTATGGCGTGACCCAGCTCGGCGAAGGACTGCGCGAGTTGCTCGATCCGCGGGGCCGGCGATGAGCGGGAACATCCTGGAACTCGAAGGCTTGTGCATCGAGGTCGGCGCGGTCGGGCAGCGCCGCCAAGTCGTCTCCGACGTGTCATTTCACGTGGCGCGCGGGGAGACGCTTGGCATCGTCGGCGAATCGGGATCGGGCAAGACGCTGACGATCCTCTCGCTGCTGCGTCTGCTGCCTCCGGGCGCGTCGGCTCGCGCCATGCATGCCCGCTTCGAGGGTCGCGAGCTGTTCGAACTGGCGCCCGCGGCGCTGCGCGCCGTGCGCGGCCGCGAAGTCGGCATCGTCTTCCAGGATCCGCTGACCGCGCTGAATCCGGTGCTGAACGTCGGCCGCCAGATCACGGAGGTGCTGCGCCGGCATCTGGGCCTGAAGGGCGGGGCGGCACGGCTGCGGGCCGTGGAGCTGCTCGCCAAGGTCGGCATTCCGGATCCGGCCTTGCGCCTCGGACAATTTCCGCACGAATTCTCCGGCGGCATGCGCCAGCGCGTCACGATTGCGATGGCGCTGGCCATCGAACCCCGTTTGCTGATCGCCGATGAGCCCACGACGGCGCTCGATGTGACCGTGCAGGCGGAGATCGTGTCGCTGATCCAAGGTTTGCAGCGCGAACAGGGCCTGAGCGTCATCTGGGTGACCCACGATCTCGCGCTGCTCGCGCGACTCGCCGATCGCGTGCTCGTCATGGCGGGCGGCCGGGTCGTCGAGGAGGCGCCGGCCGCGCGCCTGTTCGCGGCGCCGGAACATGCCTACTCGCGCAGTCTGCTCGCCAACCTGCGCCATGAGCCCAATCTACGGCCGCAGGCGCCGATCCCAGCGGCGAGCGGCGCGCACGCCCCGAGCGGCATACCCTCACCAGCCGGCGGGGCCACCGACATCCTCATGCAGGCTCGCGACCTCACCGTGACGTTCAGGCGGCGCAGTTTCATCCCGCTGAAAGCGCCGCCGCGTCCGGTCCAGGCCCTGCGCGGCGTCAATCTCGACGTCCGGCGCGGCGAGACGCTCGCCCTGGTCGGCGAGAGCGGCTCCGGCAAGAGCACGCTCGCCCGCGCGCTGTTGCGCACGGTCGCGGCCACCGCCGGATCGATCGACTTCGACGGCCGGAACATCACGCAGCTCGCGGGGCGTGAGCTGCGCACTCTGCGCCGCCGTTTCCAGATGGTCTTCCAGGATCCGTTCAGCTCGCTGAATCCCCGCAGAAGCGTCGGGGCCGCGATCGCCGAACCGCTGGTCGTGCACGGTATCGTCCGCGGTCAGGCGCTGCGCGACCGGGTGCGCGACTGTCTCACGATGGTGGGTCTCGACGCCGCGATCGCCGCGCGACGTCCGCATGAATTCTCGGGCGGCCAGCGGCAGCGCATCTGCATCGCGCGGGCCATCGCCTGCCAGCCGGATTTGATCGTCGCCGACGAGGCGCTGTCCGCACTCGATGTGTCGCTGCAGGCGCAGATCCTCGACCTGTTCCAGGATCTCAAGACGCGATTCTCCTTGACGTATCTGTTCATCTCGCACGATTTGTCGGTCGTGCGGCGCATTGCCGACCGCGTGGCCGTGATGTATCTGGGTCAGGTCGTCGAACTCGCGCCGGCCGCGGCCTTGTTTGCAGCGCCCCAGCACCCGTATACCGAGGCGCTGCTGGCCGCCGTCCCCGTGCCCGAACCGCTCGCGGAGCGCGCGCGCGTACACACGCCGCTGCGCGGTGAGCCGCCGAGTCCGGCCGCTCCACCCGCGGGATGCGCCTTTCACACGCGTTGTCCGCGCGCGCTCGCGCGCTGCCGAACCGAACCGCCGATCTTGCGGGAATCGACCCCCGGCCGCCTCGTCGCCTGCCACCTTTTCGTTTGACCCAGCCAGCATGGAGTACCACCTTGAATTCCAATCCAGCGGACCGTAGCTTCGTTGCCGACACCGCGTACGCGATCGAGCATTCCCTCGTGCTGCCGCGTTTGCGCGCGGTCGTTGCCGACCACGTCGCAGCCGCCGTGCAAGACCCCCGAGTTCTCAGCGCCGAACGCATCCTGATCGGCGGGTCGGGCGACAGCTGGTTTGCCGCGCTCAGCGTTGCGCCGGCGTTCCGCCGCTGGACCGGGATCCTGACCGAGGCCAAGACCTCGATGGAACTGGCCCGCTACGAAGCTCCGCTGCTGGGGCCGCGCGATCTGGTCATCAGTGTCTCGAATTCCGGCAGTTCTTCGCGAGCCCGCGAGACCGTCCTCCTCGCCAAGGATCGCGGCGCGACGACCCTGGGCGTGACCGGCAGCATGACCGGTGCGCTCGCCCAACAGGCCCATCTCGTCGTGCATCGTCCGGTCGATGAGGTGCCCGGCTTGCCGCCACATTACGGCCGATGCTTCCTCAACCAGACCGAGTATCTGGCCGTGCTCTATGCCCTGTATTCGCTCGCCCTCGCGCTCGGGGTCAAACGCGGGCGGATCGATGTGGCGACCCAATCGGCGCAATTGGCGACGATCGAACGCGCGATGCTCGCGCAGGCGGAAATTGCCGCACGCATCGAGCCCGGCATCATCGCGATCTCCAAACAACTGGCCGGAATCGACACGATCTGGGCGATCGGTGCGGGTCCCAGCCGCGGGACCGCGCAGTACAGCGCCGCGAAGTTCCACGAGCAGATGCCGATCAACGGCATCGGCGTCGATCTCGAGGAGTGGGCACATCTCGAGTATTTCCTGACGCTCAAATGGGGCCGGCGCAGCGTCGTCATGGTGATTGCCCCGCCGGGCAACAGTTTCGACCGGGCGCAGGAAATGGTGCGCGGCATCGGTGACGCCGGTGGCCGGGCCATCGTCGTCGACGCGAACGCCGGGGTGTCCCTTCCGGCGGCGTTCGCACGCGCCGATCTAGGCTACGATCTCGACGAGTGGCTGTCGCCGTTGATCTATCATCTGCCCGCGCAGTTGTTGGTGCTGCACATGGCCGCCCAGGCGCAGATCGACCATATCCCGCGACGGCGTAACGACGATGCCTGGTTGATCGCCAAGGGCATCGTGCGCGACTCGGCCAGAGACTTGGGCTGAACCCCATGACGATGCGCCGCGGCCCCGCCTTGATCGTGCTCGGTCAGGTGACGATCGACGATGTCGTTCCCGCCCAGCCGGGACCGTGGACGCGGCAGATCGGCGGCAGCAGTCTCTACGCGGTGGCAGGTGCACGCCTCTGGATCGACGCCACGGATATCGGCATCGTCGCGCGCCTCGGGTTCGATTATCCTTTCGATGTCGCCGGCCTGCTCGCCCGCAGTGGTGTCGAACACGTGGCCTTGCGGCCCATCACCGGCCCGCATCTGATCGAATGGCTGATCTACGAGCCGGACGGCAGCCGCCGGTCCCTGCCGCGCAATCCTGAATTGCTGGCGATCGGCGCCGAGGGGACGAGCGCGTGGCCGGATTATCACGAGCGACTGCTCGCGATCGCGCCGTCCGCGGCGGAAATTCCCGAAGAGTGGTTGCCGGCGCGGGCCCTGCATGTGTGCCCGCAGGTCGGGCGGCGACAGCCGGAGAGTCTCGCCTTCCTGCGCGGCCGCGTGGACTGGATCTCCGTGGATCCGTCGGCCCATACGACGCGCGGTGCAAGCGTTGCCGCGATCGCCAAGGCGCTGGGAGCGGCCGATGCCTTCCTGCCGAGCAAGAACGAGATCGAGTCGCTGCTCGCGACCGATCTACCCGAGTCGGTCGTGCTCGCCTTGCATCGGGCGGGATTTCCCGAGGTGGTGCTCAAACGGGGCGCGGAGTCCGTGCTGCTGGCGAGCACGGTGACGGGCGCCACGGGCACCACGGGCGCCGCGAGCGCGGCAGGCGCCGTCGGCGTGACGCGGGTGCCGACGCTGCCGGTCGCCGTCGTTGATCCCACCGGAGCGGGCGACGCCTTTTGCGGTGCGTATGCAGCGTGCCGACTGCGCGGCTTCGATCCGTTGGCAGCGGCGCGCCGGGCGGCCGCGACCGCGGCCCTCGTGGTCGGGTGCAGCGGCGTCGAGGCGGCGCTGGCGCTGTCGACACCGACGGTCGATGAGCCTTGCTGACGGTGGTCTAGCCGCGCGTCAGGTTCGCGAGCACGGGCGCTGCCTCGACCACCCCCGGCCCGCCCGTGGTCGCCGACTCGCGGATCGCCGCCGCCTCCGCGCGCGCGTCGAAGTCGCGACTGAGCCAGAGATACGCCGCCGACGCGCTGGCGAGGCTCACGATCCAGCCGACGTCCACGCCGCCCAGGCGGGACGCGATGAAACCGGTGTAGACATCGGGAACGACGAAAAAGGGGATGCTCGCGGTGAAGCCGACGGCGTAAGCGATCAGGCCGCGCCGTCCCCAGTCGCCGTAGATTCCATCGGGCTCGAATAGATCCGGAACCGAATAGCGACCCCGCCTCAGCCAGAAATAATCGATCAGGTTCACCGCCGTCCACGGCATCAGGAAGTACAGCATGATCACGAGCATCGCGTTCACGTAGCGCACGGCATCGCCGCGGGCTCCGAGCGCGACGGCGATCCAGAGCAGCGTGATCGCCGCGATGCTGACGATGCGCATCGCGGCTCCGCCCCGCACCGGACGGAAGGAATCGAGCGTCGTGAGGCAGGTGAGCATCGCGCTGTAGGCGTTCATGCCGATCGTCGCGACGAGCGCGGCAATCGACACGGCCACGAGCGAAGAGCCGAATCCCGCCACCACCTGGTTGCCGGACCGCTCCAGGGCGACGAGCGCATCGGTCACGCCCATGTGCGTGGCGAGCCACGCACCCAGGGCGATCAGCCAGATCGCGGAGAGCGAGGAACCGAGGAACACGTTGAGGATGATGCTGCTGCGTCGCGTGCGTGTCGGCAGGTACCGGGAATAATCCGAGACGTACGGTGCCGCGGTCACGTTGAAGCTCGCCGCCGAGGCGAGTTGCGTCAGGAAGGCGGTCCACGTGAATCCGCCGGCCATCGACGGTCCCCCGCCGGCGCTGCCGTGCAGGATCGCGACGCTGAGCGCGGTGAACAGAGGCAGGCTGATCCAGAAAAGAATGCGGAAGGCCCGATGCAGCCAGTCATAACCCCAGATCGCCAGCAGGGCGGCGGCGAGAGATACGCCGAGCGCACTGTCGGTGCGATTCAAATGCCACAGGCCGTCGAGGCCGTCCGAAATGAGCACCGTGGCCACGACGTTGTAGCCGACCAGACTCACGAAGACGCCGAGCAAGGGCACGAGGACGCCGCGGTAGCCGAACTGAGCCCGCGATTGAATCATTTGCGGAAGACCGAGTTCCGCGCCCTGGGAGGCATGAAACGCCTGGAACGTCGTGCCGATCAGAATGCCCAGAGTGCCCGCGAGCGCGGTGGCGCCCAGGCCCAGACCGAGGCTGGGACCGACGAAACCGATCGCAATCGCGAAGAATTGGAAATTGCTCAGGAACCAAAAAGGTCCCTGGTCGCTGACGCGTCCGTGCCGTTCGCTCTCGGGGATGTACTCGATCGAGCGCTGCTCAATGGGCAAGCGTCTCTCCCGTGCCGTTCGTCCCCTGCCAGCCGCCGCCGAGCGCTTTGAACACGGCGATCTGGTTCTGGATCACGGCGCCATCGACGGCCGCAACGGCGGCGTCGAGACTCACCAAGGATTGTTCGGTGGTCAATAAATCCAGGCTGCTGACGGAACCGGCACCGAATTCAGCCGCCGCGATGCCGAAGGCGGTGTGGATCCGATCACGGGCCTCGACCAAGGCTTGCCGATTGGCGAGCGCCGCGCCGTACAGACTCAAGGCTTGTTCGACCTCCTTGAGCGCCGTCAGCACCACGCCGTCGAAAGAGGCGAGCGCCGCTGCCTGCGCGGCCTTTGCCTGTCGCACGCGCGCCCGGGGACCCGCCATATTCGGAAAAGACCAGCTCACCGAAGGACCGATGCCCCAGGTGCGGCCGACCGAGGTATTGAGCTGCGAGGTTTGCGCCGCGATGCCGCCATACAAGCCCACCAGGCGGATGCTCGGATACAGATCCGCGGTGGCCACGCCGATCTGCGCGGTCGCGACGGCGAGTTGTCGTTCGGCCTGGCGCAGGTCCGGCCGGCGGCGGATCAGCGTCGCGCCGTCGCCGACCGGAATCGGATCGCTGAGCTGGGGCGGCGTCTTGCAGTCTTCGAGCTCATGCGGGGCAGCCTGCGGCGTGCGACCGAGCAGGGCGGTCAACTCGAACAAGGCCACGCGTCGCTGGCCTTCGAGCACGGGCACGGCGGCGCCGACCTGTGACGCGAGGGCTTGGGCCCGCGTGACGTCGAACACCGAATTCGCGCCGGCCTCGTGCCGGCGCTCGCTGATGCGGGCCTGCTGGGACACCACGTCGAGCGAGCGCTGCGCGACCTCGATCTGTTCGCCGAGCGCGCAAATCGCAGCGTAGGCACGGGCGGTATCGGCCGCCACGACGACGCGGACGCTGTCGCGCGCCGCCGCGACGGCATCGGAGCGGGCATTCGCGGCCTCGATGGCCCGATGCACGCGACCGAACAAGTCGATCTCGTACGCGGATTCGATCAGGTCGTCGTAAATCCAGGTGTTCACGGGCGCGTGGCCACCGAGTTCGAGAATCTCGTCGGTGATCGCGTCGCGGCCATAGATGCCGCCGGCCGAGAGGCTCGTCGACGGATAGCGGTTCGCATGCACGGCCGAGACCACGGCGCGCGCCGCCGCGAGGTTCGCATCCGCGGCGGCCAGGGAGCGGTTCGCCTGCAGGGCTTCGCGCACGAGCGCGTCGAGCCGCGAGTCGTCGTAGAGATGCCACCAGGCATCGGGTGCCGGGTCCGCACTCTCCTGGCCGGAGGCCAGCGAGACGAGCGGCGCCGCGGCGCCGGCCGGCAGTGTCGGCGCATGGTAATTGGGCCCGACCTGACAGGCCGATACGAGGGCGGTCAGTGCGACCGCGCAGATCCCGGCCGCGCGCCCGGCGCCGGTGGTAACCCGGGCCGATTTCATGGCGGCCGAGGCTCTCGCGGCCGAAACAGGGGCGGCGCCGATGCGGGACCCTCCGGGGGCCGGCCCCGCGACACCGCGAGCAGCAAGGCCAGGGCAGTCAAGACCCCCACCGCGATGAAGCCGTCGATGACGGCCTGCGTCGTCGCGGCCGAGCGAACGATGTTGCCGAGCACCGCGCCGCCACGAGCCACGGCGCCGCCCGGATCCAAAGTCCGCGTCGTGACGGCGCCATAAGCCCTGATACGTTGCATGACCTGGGGATCGCCCCACTGCACATGCTGTCCGATCAGATTCGAGGCAACTTGCTCGCGCACGCGCGTGAAGGTGGTCACGAAAGCCGTTCCGATTTCTCCGCCCATGAGTCGCGCCGTTTGCAGGACCGCGCCGAAGGTCAGCGCGTCCTTGGGCTTGAGATGCAGGATGCCGAAAAACACCACGCCCGAAAGCGCAAAGCTCTGGCCCACGGCCTGCAGGAACGAGGACGGCAAGAACTGATCGGAACCCCAGTTCGGGGTGAGGCCGTAAGCGACCATGAGACAGGCGACACTGATGAAAATGAAGCCGATCGAGGCGACCAGGCGCGCGTCGGTGCGCCGTAGCATCAGCGCCGCCAGCGGACACAGGATCAGTTGCGGGACCGCAACCCAGATCAGGGTCTCACCGACCTCGAGTGCGCGAAATCCGCGCACGGACCCCAAGTACAAGGGGATCAAGTAGGCGGTCGAGAGGATCGTCAGCCGCAGGAAGCCGATCAGCAGGAACTGGCTGGGCATCGGCGCGCCGAAGACGACCTTGAGATTCAGCAGTGGCTCGGGGGTCACGGCCTCATGAAGCAGGAACGCCGCCAGCAACAAGACGCCGCCGGCCATGAGCCCCGTGATCAGCCCGGAACTGAACCAGTCGAGGCGGTTGCCCTGGTCGAGCGCGGCATAGATCAGGGCCAGACCGGCGCCCCCCGCCAGGAGTCCGAATATATCGCCCGGCGGACGCGTGGTGATCGGCTTGATCGCCATGCCGCGACGCAGACACAAGGTCATCATCAAGGCGAGGGGCACGTTTTGCCAGAAAATCCAGCGCCAGGAATGGTGTTCGACATACCAGCCCTCGAGCGAGGCCGAGATATTCAGCGACAGCTCGAGGTTCAAGGCGTAGATCGCGATCCCGAACGCCCAATATTTCGGCGGCGTGTTGAGCAGGATGAAACTCAAGGTGAGCGGGATGAAGCAGCCCGACGCCAGGCCGCCGAGAAATTGCATGCCAAGCAGGACCGGCAGCGTGGGCGCGTACGGAGTCAGCAGCGAGATCAGCGCGAACGCGAGCGAGGCCCCCATGAGCACGCGCCGCGGCCCGAAGGCGCTGCCCATCCAAACCGCGGCGAGCGTGATCGCCATCTGTGCCGTGGTCTGCGCGGTCGTGATCCAGGCGCCCTCGTCGACGCCGGCGCCGATGGCGCCGCGGATGTCGGCCAGTCCGAAAGTGGAGAGGCGTCCGTTCAGGGTTGAAATGAACGTGCCCATCAGGACGGCGAGCAGCCCGAGCCAGGGGATCGACGTGGGCGGCGTCGCGAGCGTCGGAGCGGATATCCCGGCTCCTTGCGCGGGCGCCGCGGCGGTCATCAGGGACGCCCGTCGCGGGCATCCACGCGCGCCTCGACCGACATGCCGGGCAGCAGCCGGTCGGCGAGACCGTCGGCCTCGTCGATGCTGATCTTCACCGAGATCCGCTGCACGACCTTGGTGAAGTTCCCGGTGGCGTTGTCAGGGGGCAGCAGCGCGAACTCGGCGCCCGAGGCGGGCGCGAAGGCTTCGAGATGGCCGTGCAAGACGTGTCCCGGGAAGCTGTCCACGCGGACCTCGGCCTTTTGGCCCACGGCCATGTGGGTCACTTGGGTTTCCTTGTAATTCGCGATCACCCAGACCTTCGGCAGCGGCGTCAAGGTCGTGATCTGCGTGCCGACGCCGACCAGCTGTCCCGGTTTGACCTGACGCAGGCCGAGGACGCCGTCCTGGGTCGCGGTGATCGTCGTATAGGAGAGGTTGAGCCTGGCCGTGACCAGCAGCGCGCGTTGCGCGGCCAGCGCCGCCTTGCTCTGGGCGATCTGCGCGTCGAGCACGGCGAGTTGGCGCTCGGCGGCACGCGCCTGGGCCTTGTTTTGCGTGAGCTGGGCGCCGATCTGCGCATGACCGGTTTCGAGCTTCTCGCCGGCCTCGATCGAGGAGGATCCGGATTCGAGCAGGCGGTGTTGCCGGGCCAGGTCGCGATCGTTTTGTTCGGCCAGCGCGGTGGTCGCCGCCACGACCGCATGGGCCGCGTCGATATTGGCGAGCTGCAGTCCGCGCTGCGCGGTGAGCCCGAGTGCCTGCGCCTCGGCGTTCGCGACACCGGCTTCGGCCTGCGCCACCGCGGCTCGATAATCGTCGTCGACCAGCTGCGCGAGGATCTGGTCCTTGTGTACCCGCTCGTAGTCCTGAATCGGCAGCTCGCGCAAATAGCCCGCCACCTTGGCGGCGATGGGCGTGAGATCCGACTGGACGTAGGCATCCGTCGTGCTCTGCCATCCCGAGCCGCCTTCCCAACGACTCCAGTTGGTCGAGACCACGATGATGACGCCGATCGCGACGACGAATACCAAAAGGCGCCACGCGATATCGAATGCCTTGTTCCAATTGATGTTCGGCATCTTGCTGACTGTGGCCTCGGCGTCTCGTGCCGCTCAACAATGCCCGAAGCATGGATCGGCTGTCAAAATGGATCGACTGCACCGATCCCGATTCCGTTCAATGCTCGAGTTCGGACTGCAGCTGTGCCGCCACGGACTGCAGCGGGTTCTCAGGGTAGTGCGTCTCGAAGTCCGCCACCAATTGCCGCGCGGTGCGCCGGTCCCCGGCATCGCGCGCCAACCTCGCGAGCGAGAGGCACTGAGCCGCCGTCTGCGGCCGGAACTGCGGCTGTCGCGTGAGCCGTTCGCGAACCAAGCGGACGGCCTCCCCGGTGGCGCGCGCCTCGAGCAAGCGCGTCAATGTCAGTTGCGCCAGATAATTGGCCAGCCGCTGGTCAGGCTGGCCGACGGCCCGTTCGTACAGCCACCGACACTCCTCGAGCGGTTGCCGTGACTGCGCGATCAGTTTGGCGACCGAGTCACGGGCGTTCTTGAGAGCGCCGCTGCGCAGCTGTCCGAACACCTGATCCCAGATGCGGTCCTGTTGTCGCTTCACGGCCGCCTCGGCGCGCGCGGCCTTGCTCTCCGGCGAGGCCGCGACATCGATGCCGAGTTCGAAGCGTCCTTCGTAGATCGAGCCGCCGATCAAGGCGAACGTCGCCAGCCACAGATACATGAAAAACATTTGCTCGACCATGCCGACCAGGCTGCCTGTCAGCCCCAGCGCATCGAACGGCCGACCCGGCATCAAGGACTCCGGGTGCCACAGCGCAGCGAACGTGGCAGCGCTCGTCCGCGCGATCAGAGCGCCCAGGAACCAGACGGCGACGAGCCCGACCAGCAGCACGGCGTAAGCGACGGGCATCCGCGCGATGATGCCGAATACGGCGGCCGGGTGCAGCCCGTCGGTGAATCGTCCCCTCAGCGACATCGCCGCCACCATCGCCGGCACGAGGGCGATCGCGAACAGACGTAACAGCAGGATCCCGTTGCCACCGATCCAGGGTCGCAGGGCATCGCTAGCCAAATAAAACCCGAGCACGAGCAGGAACATCCCCAGCGGCCGGGTCGCGAGCGGGTTCGCCATTTCGTAGGACAACACGGGTGCATCCGCACGCCCCTCGATGACGTGATCGAGCAGCGCGAATCCATACGTGAAGAACCAGGACCCCAGAATCACCAGCGCCGGCACGCCGAGCAGTCCCGCATGTTCCGCCAGGCTCACCATGACGCCGAACAGCCCGATCAACAACAAGGGCGCCGCGCCCAGCGGCACTCGCAGATAATGCAGCAGGGCCGACGTCGACACAGTCCCCTACCGCCGCGTCACCAACAGCGTGGCCGCCAGCCAGCGGGACAGGAACAGCAGGGCGCCGAGGGTCAACAGCCAGCTGACCGTGAACAGCAAGGTGAAGCTGAGCGGATCGTCCAGTTGATACGCGCGCATCACCCGGTTCCCGCCGACCAGGGCGTCAACGGCCAGTCCTGCGCAGCCAAATCCTTTCGCCATTTCGAGGTGCGCGGCGTTGCGGATCGTCTGCGGGTTCTGCCGCGTCAGCCACAGCGGAGAAAAGGCGCCAGAACGGACGACGCGCAGCGCGAGCACCAAGATCGTGCTGAGCAGCAGGGCCCCGGCGAGCATCGTCAATTTCAGCGGATAGCACGCCAGAGACAGCCCGACCGCCAGAACGAAAAACAATACCTGATGCAGCCATGGCCGATCCACCCGTCGTCTTTGCATGGAACTTCCTCTCGAAACGTGCTGTCGTCTGTGGCACAGTATGTGACATAACGACATGAAGCCATCATTCAGTTCAGCTACGGCCCTGGCGGCAACGGCCACACCCTCGTGGACACTTACCAGTCGATGACACCGGAGACGCGCGCCGAGAGGACCATGAGCCTCTACCGGTCCCTGCTCGCCAATCTATTGGCGCGGGCCGAAGGCAAGGATAGGGCAGATGAGGCCGCGATTGGTCTCGCGTTCGCGCGGCTCGTGGACAGTCTCGGGGCCGACCTCGTACAGCTCTACCAGGACCAGGCCCTGGGCCAGCTCAGCGAAAGTGACCGGCTCATCGTGCTGCCGGCGCTCGAGCGCATGCGCAATGTGCTGCGTCGGGCTCACCGACGGACGATCTCGCTGCGTGACACCCTTCACAAGGCGCTCAACGCGGCTGCCCCGAGCCCTTCATAACGCGACCTGGTTCAAGCTCGCGCGCAACACTCCCGCCTCGACCGGCCGAAAACCGGTCGTATGCCCAAGCGCAAGAAAGCCCGATCCCTCAAACCTTCCCCGGGTGAATTGATCCCCGCGCTCCGTGCAGCCATCCGGGTTGCCGACCAGGCGATGACGCGGGTCAAGTCCAAGCGCGCGTCGTCGAAGCGACCGAAGCGCTAGAAATCCGCTACAGTGACGGCCGCGCCGGGACGCGCCCGCGCGACATCCGCAGGGGGTTTCGTTTTGAATGCCCATGGTTCCCTGAGCAGCCGGCTCGATCTCGCCGTCGCCGCCCTTCCCAGCGTTTACCCAGGCCCCGGCGGCGCTTGCGCGATCCTGCGCGAGGGCGAGGTGCTCGTGCGTCATGCCTGGGGATGGGCGAACGTCGAGCAGAGGATTCGCTTCACGCCGCAGAGCTTGTTCCGGATCTGCTCGATCACGAAACAGTTCACCTGCGGTGTCGTGCTGGAGAGCTGTGCTGAGCCGCAGCAGCTCGATGCGGCGTTAAGCGCCCGGCTGCCGAGGCTCGAGGTCCCCGCACCCACGGCGCTGCAGCTGTGCCATAACCAATCCGGTCTGCGCGACTACTGGGCCGTGGCGATGTTGCACGGCTCGCCCGCCGAGGCGCCGTTCGGCGAACGCGAAGCGCAGCAGGTCATCGGCGGCGCCCGCAGCCTGCAATTCGCGCCGGGTACGCGGTACTCCTACGTGAACCAGAATTTCCGCTTGTTGGCCGACGTCGTTGAGGCCCACACGGGCCGTCGCTTCGAGGAACTTCTGCGACGCCAGCTGTTCGAGCCCGCCGGGATGGCCGATGCCCGGCTGGTCGCCAACACCCGCGCGATGCCCGACGGCACCGAAGGCTACGAGGGCACGCAAACGGCTGGCTTTCGGCCCGCGATCAATCGGGTCGTGTGGACCGGGGATGCGGGGATCGCCGCGAGCCTCGACGATCTGATCGCCTGGGAGCGCAGCATCGATGCCGGCCGGGGGGACGCGGGCTCGATTTACGCACGGCTCGCCGCGCCGGTGAGCTTCGCCGATGGCACGGCTGCCAGTTACGGCTTCGGCCTCAGCCGTCAGCGCGAATTGGGCCGGGTCGCGACGGGCCATGGCGGCGCGCTGCGCGGTTGGCGCAGCCATCGCGTTTACCTGCCCGCCGAGCGCGTCTCGGTGGTCGTCTTCTTCAATCATCTCTCGGACGCCCGTGGCGCGGCGGTCGATCTGCTCACCGCCGTGTTGGGTGGGGACCGGCCTGCACCGACCCCGGTGCAGCCGCCGCCCCCGTGGCTGGGCGCCTACCTCGAACCCGAGACCGGGCTGTCGGTGCGCATCGATCTTGCGGGCGACGGTCGCCTGCGGCTGCGCTACGGCCACGCCGCCGAGCGTCTCGACCTCAACCCCGATGGCAGCGCGAGCAACGGGGCCACTCGGGTGTGGGCCGGCGACGGTACTGTGCGGATGGAACGACCGGGAGAGCATCTGCGTTCCTCGCTGCAGCCCTGCCTCGGCGGCGCAAGACTGGATGTCGCGGGACGTTATCGCTGTGCCGAGCTCGATACGGAGCTGACCGTGGTCGATGCGGGCGGCGTTCTGTATGGCGCTTTCTCCGGGTGCTTGGGCCCCGGCCGCATGGAGCTCTTGGATCCGATCGGAGCCGATGTTTGGGCGCTGCCCTGTCCGCGGGCGCTCGACCATACGCCGCCCGGAGACTGGACGCTGCGGTTTCGGCGCGATGTGGGGGGGCGGGCGGGCAGCGCGCTCGTCGGCTGCTGGCTCGCGCGCGGTCTGCTCTACGAGCGGCTCGACTGAAATACCGGGCTCGGCAGGTAGAACGACGACGCCCAGGCGAGTGCCTGCGTGCAACCGAGCGTCACGATGACGCCGAGGCGATTACTCACTCGGTCGCGAGCACGGACCGCGCGGGGTCGATGGCCACCGATTGGATCATGCCGTCGGCCTTGCGCAGCACCTCGCGCGCGTAGTCCCAGTTGGTCGCGACGTCGCTGTCGCCGACGGCGGCCTGCAGCAGTGCAGAGAACGCGTCGAGGTCGGGAGCGACGGGCTGGCCCTCGGTGTCGACGGGAGGGTGGGCCTCGAGCAGCAGCTCACCGTCGACCCAGGCCACCTTGACCGGTTCATTGACGAGGTGCACGGGCGTACCCACGGCGATCATCGGGAACAGCGCGGCGACGTCATCGGGAAACATGCGGATGCAACCGTGCGTGACCGGCATGCCGACCGCGAGCGGGTTGTTCGTGCCGTGAATCAGATAAGTCCCCTGACCGGCCGCGAGACGGATACGGAACTTGCCCAGGGGATTCTTGGGGCCCGGCGGCACCGTCGGCGGCAGGGGGTCGCCATTGCGCAGGTGCTCGGCGCGCACCGACGCGGTGGGATACCAGGTCGGATCCTTGTCCTTCGAGATCACGTGGGTGAGCCCGAGCGGTGTCGCCGCATCGAGTCGACCGATGCTCACCGGATACGTGATCACGACCCGGGGCTCGCCCCGTTTTGCCTTGGGGTAATAATACAGACGATGTTCCGGCAGATTGACGACGATGCCGTCCGGCGGCGCGCTGGGCAGGATGTGACGGCCGGGGATCGTGATTTGCTTGCCGGCCCCGGGCACCCAGGGATCCACGCCCGGATTCACGGCAATGAGCTCCTCGGAGCCGACACCGTACTTGTAAGCGAGATCATAGAGCGTATCTTCGAAGACGGTCGTGACGACTTGGTCCTCGCCGACGACCGTGACACCGTCGACGAGCGGATACTCCGCAGCCCAGGCTGCACCAGACCACGAAAAACCCAGCGCGAGACCGAGCGCCGCGAGGCTGAAACAACGAGACTGAACCACGAAAGCTTACTCGACAGATTGACCAGCGCTCACGCTATCACGGAGTGGGCTCACTGTCTCTGCGCCGCCGCCGCCAGGGCTGTCCGGAATCTCGGCGATGATTTGGCGCAGCGTCGTAAAATTCACGGGTTTGACGAGATGCGCATCGAAACCGGCTGCCAGGGCCCGCTGGACGTCCTCCGCCTGGCCATAGCCGGTCAACGCGACGAGACGTACGGAGCTGCTCATCGCGCGCAATTCGCGCGCCACTTCGTAACCGTCCATCTCCGGCAGCCCGATGTCCAGCAAGACGATATCGGGCAATGCGGCGGCCGCGTGGTGCAAAGCGCCCCGCGCGGTAAAGACCGCCTCGGCCAGGTGCCCGTCGAGCGTCAGGACCTCGGCCAGCGAGCTCGCCGCATCGACGTTGTCGTCGACGACCAGCATCTTCTTGGCCTTGCGCGCCGGCCCGCGACGCGCTTGGGGGGGCGTCTCGGGCGGAGGGGGGATCCGCGGCAGGCGCACCTCGAAGCTCGAGCCGCGGCCGATCCGGGTGCTCGCGACGCCGACGCTGCCCCCGTGCATTTCGATGAGGCGATGGACGACCGAGAGGCCGATGCCAAGGCCGCCCTCCGACCGATCCAAGGCGCGGTCGCTCTGGACGAACAGGTCGAAGATACGGGGCAGCAGTTCCGGTGCGATTCCGATGCCGTCGTCGGTGACCGTGATCACGACCGTCTCGGCCACGGGCTGCGCTTCAAGGCGTATATTGCCGCCGGGGTCGGTATATTTGGCCGCGTTGTGCAGCAGGTTCGTCAGGCATTGGACGAGACGCGCACTGTCGCCCTCGACCCAGAGCGGCGCAGGCGTCGGCTCGACGCTGACCCGATGACCTTTCTCACGCAGCAAGGGGGCGACGCTCTCGACGGCCTGCGTGACGACGCTGCCCACCTCCACGGGCAGGCGCTGCAGCCGGATGCGTCCCTGCGTAATACGCGAGACGTCCAGCAGGTCATCGACCAATCGCGTGAGGTGATTGGTCTGTCGCTCCACGATCTTGATGCTCGCCAGAGCCGGAGAGTTCTTGGGCAGTTGCCTCAGCAACACTTCGACGGCCGTGCAGATGGGTGCGAGGGGGTTGCGCAACTCGTGCCCGAGCATCGCCAGGAATTCGTCCTTGAGCCGGTCAGCGGCGCGCATCGCTTCGTCCGCTTCGCGCAGCGCCTGCAGTTGATCGCGCAACTCGTATTGGCGCCGCCGTCCCCGCAGCGCCGTGCGCACCGCGCTGACGAGGGTGCGCGGCGAGGTCGGTCGATCCAGGATGGTCACGTTGGTCAAGGCCGCCGTCATCTGGGTCGTCGCCTTCGAGCGCCGGTCGGCGCGGCTCAGCAAAATCGTGGGAATGTCGGACCAGGTCCACTGCTCGCCGAGGGCTTGCAGCACGAGCCCGGCATCGGCTTCTTCCGCGAGCGTGTCGCTGAGGATCACGGCGCCGGCGCCGGCGCGCACCTCACGCTCGAAATCCCGGGGTTCAGGGCAGACGGCGCAGGCGATCCCGGCCCGCCGCAGGACTTCTCGCGTCACCTCTCCGTCGCGCCGGGTGAGCGGTAGCAATAAAACCCGATAGTCGCTCCCGGTCAGTGCGTCGGCGTTCATGGAGTGCCGACGGTCGCGGGGATCTCCACGGGAACCCCGGTCAGCACCCCCCGCAAACCGAGCAGAGGCGCGCTCAGATGCACACCCTCCGCGTCCAGCCACAGTTCACGGATCGTCTCTTCGTGCGGGCCCGTCCGTTTCTTCAACACCGAAATCGCCTTCTTGACCTTGCCGGCCAGCTCGAAATAACGCAGCAGCACGACCGAGTCGGCCAGATAGCTCGCATCGACCGGTGAAACCATCACCGAACCGACCATGCCGCTTTGCGCCACGATCAAAAACGTCGCGACCTGCTGACCGGCCAGGTAAGCGAGCAGCTCATGCAGCTGGGACGCCAGATAATTGCTGTGCGGCATCGACTGCAGGTAGCCATTGAGGCTGTCGATGATGACCACGCGGGCGTTGTCGCGTTCGACGCTGGTGCGCACGATCGCCGCGAACTCGCCGGGCGAAATCTCCACCGGATCGATTTGGCGTACGGCGAGCTCGCCGGGACCATGCCCCTCCTTGAAGCGCAGACCCAGCCCGTGAGAGCGCGTCAGGAGCGCCACCTTGGTCTCGTCGAAGACGAAGGCCGCCGCATGTTCGCCGCGATCCACGGCCGCCGCGGCGAACTGAATCGCAATCGTCGATTTGCCCGCTCCCGGCGGTCCCACGAGCAGGGTGCTCGTGCCCGGTTCGATCCCGCCGCCGAGCAGCTTGTCCAAGGCCTCGATGCCGCTCGCGATGAGCCGCACCGGCAAGGGAGCCTCGCGTCGCACACTGAGCAGCCGGGGAAATACCTGGAGTCCGCCGCGACGGATCGCGAAATCGTGGTAGCCGCTCGCGAAGTCACTGCCGCGAAACTTCAGCACCTGCAGCTCACGACGCACCTGCCCATACGGCGGTGCGCTGAAATTGAGCGCGACCACACCGTGCGCGATGCTGTGCAGCTGCCGGTCGGGCCCCTCGGCCGTGCGATCGTCGAGCAGCAGGACGGTGCACTCGCGGCCGACGAAAAATTGTTTCAGGGCGAGGATTTGGCGGCGGTACCGCAGCGAGCTCTGCGCGAGCAGGCGCATTTCCGACAGTGAATCGAACACCATCCGCGTCGGGCGCAGGCGCGATACAGCGTCCAGAACCTTGCGTGTCGTCTCGGTGAGCTCGAGGTCCGACGGATTCAACATGGTCAGCTCCCCGTCGTCGTCGAACTCGTCGGCATCGGCAATGACCTCGATGATGTCGATGCCGCCCAGGGCCCAGCCATGGGAGGCCGCGCTCGCCTCCAGTTCTTCGCGCGTTTCCGAGAGCGTGACGTACAGGGTCCGTTCGCCCAGCGCCACGCCCTCCAATAAGAATTGCAGGGCAAGCGTCGTCTTGCCGGCACCCGGATCGCCATCGACCAAATAGAGCCGGTTGGGGATCAAGCCCCCGCGCAAAACGCCGTCCAGCCCGGGTATGCCGGTGTTGGCTCGTTGCATGCGGGAAGAGTAGGGCCTAAGGGCGCGCCGCGACACGGGCGGCGCGGAGAATCTCATTGTCAGTCTCTTCCCACACGCCCGCGCGGGCTTCCGCACTTCAGGCCAATTCCTCGGCGCGATGACAGGCGACCTCGTTGTCGCCGATCCGCCGCAAACGCGGTTGCTCCGCCGCGCAGCGCGCGATCGCCAGCGGGCAACGCGTGCGAAACACGCAGCCCGAGGGCGGCGACAGCGGCGAGGGAATCTCGCCACTCAACGGCGAAACCGCGCGTGCCCGCGCGCGCACGGGATCGGCGATCGGCACCGCTTGCAGCAGCGCCCGCGTGTAGGGATGACGCGGCGATTCGAACAAGCTCGCCCGGCCGGCGATTTCCATGACGCGGCCGAGATACAGGACCATGATCCGGTCGCATGAGAACCGTACCGCGGCCAGGTCGTGCGCGATGAACAACAGCGACAATTGAAATTCCTGCTGCAAATCTTTCAGTAAATTGGCGATTTGCGACTTGATCGACGCATCGAGCGCCGAGATCGGCTCGTCGCAAACGAGGAATTCCGGTTGCAGCATCAGAGCGCGCGCGATGCCGATCCTTTGCGCCTGACCCCCGGAGAATTCATGCGGATAGCGCCGTAGATGTTCCGGCAGGAGACCGACCCGGGCCAGGCTCGCGCCGACCCGCTCGTCACGCTCGGCGCGCGACAGCCCGCGGCGAAATTCCCGCAGCGGCTCGGCGATGATCTCGGCGACGGTCAGGCGCGGATCGAGCGAGGCGAGGGGATCTTGAAAGATCACCTGCAGATGCTCGCGCATGGCTCGCAGCTCGGGGCCGGCGAGCGCGAGCAAGTCCTCGCCGCGAAACAGCACCCGGCCCGAGGTGGACGGAACCAGCCGCAGCAGGGCGCGGGCGAGCGTTGATTTTCCGCATCCGGACTCGCCCACGACCCCCAGGGTCTCGCCGCGTTGCACGAAGAAACTGACGTCGTCGAGCGCCTGCAGCCCGCGCGCGTGACCGGCGACGGCGTAGCGTACGGACAGATGTTCCACGGCGAGGGCGGGCGTCGTCATGGGCCGATCGGCCCCTCGTAGTAACAGGCCTTGCGGTGCTGCTCCCCGTGCGCGAGACCCGGTGCGGATATCGGAACGAGCGGCGGCGGCGCCAGGCCGCATCGGTCGAAGACATATCCGCAGCGCGGCGCGAATGCGCATCCCGGGGGCAGCGACGCGACGTTGGGCGGCAGCCCACCGATCGTCGGCAGACGCGAGGGGAGCGGACCCTCCAGGGGAACGATCGAGCGTCTCAGGGCTTGCGTATAGGGATGCCGTGCGGCGGTGAACAAGGTCGGCGCGTCGGCCTGCTCGACGATGCGACCGGCGTACATCACCGCAACGCGGTCCGCCATTTCGGCGATGACGCCAAGATCATGGCTGACGAGGATCACCGCGACGCGGGTGCGGGCCCGTAGTTCGTGCAGCAGGCTCAGGATCTGTGCCTGGACGGTCACGTCGAGGGCCGTCGTCGGTTCGTCGGCAAGGATGATGTCCGGTTCGCAGATCATCGCCATCGCGATCACGACGCGTTGGCGCATGCCGCCGGACAACTCGTGCGGATGCTGGCGCAGCCGCCGGCGCGGTTCCGTGATGTGCACGGCGTCGAGCATCTCCAACGCGCGGGCGAGCGCCGCGGCGCGGCCGAGGCCGCGGTGACGCCGCACGCCTTCGATGAGTTGGGTGCCGATACTGAGGTAGGGATTCAATGCCGTCATCGGATCCTGAAAGATCATGCCGATTCGCGCGCCGCGCAGGCGCCGCAGGGTCGCTTCCGACGCACCCACGAGTTCTTCGCCGCGATAGCGGATGCTGCCCTCGAATCGCGCGCCGGCATTCAGGCCCAATAGAGCGAGCAGCAACTGCGTCTTACCGCTGCCGGACTCGCCGACGATGCCGAGGTAATCGCCCGCCGCGAGGTCCAGATCGACCCCATCGACGACGTGCAGCGGTCCCTGATCGCCGCGATAGCTGACGCGCAGGCCGCGGACCGTGAGCAAGGCCCCGGGCTCGCAAGCGTGCGACGGACTGGTGGGATTTCGACTCGCGTTCATTTCAACGCGCCTCATGCGGATCCAGCGCGTCGCGAAGACCATCGCCCAGATAGCCGAAGGAGACGATGATCAGCGTCAGAAACAGAGCGGGTATCGTCAGCAGATGGGGATCGGATTTCAGATGATGCGCTCCGTCCGCGACCAGGGTCCCGAGAGAGGCGAGCGGGGCGTGCACGCCCAGTCCGAGGAAACTCAGGAAGGCCTCGAAGATGATCACGGCAGGGACCGTCAACGTCGCGTAGATGATCACGATGCCGAGCAGATTCGGCAGCAGATGGCGGCGGATCATGGTCGCATTGCCGACGCCGAGCGCACGGGCCGCCTCGATGAACTCGCGATTCTTCAGGGAGAGCGTCTGTCCGCGCACGATGCGCGCGACGTCGAGCCAGGAGACCGCGCCGATCGCGACGAACACGAGGAGGAAGCTGCGCCCGAACAGCACCGTCAGCACGATCACGAGCGGAATGAACGGCACCGAATAGAGCACGTCGACGGTGCGCATCAGCAGGGAGTCGGTCTTGCCGCCGACGTAACCCGCGGTCGCGCCCCAGAGCACGCCGATCAGCACGCTGATCAAGCTCGCGGCGAGACCCACCAGCAGCGAGATCCTGCAGCCCCACATGATGCGTACCAGCAAATCCCGTCCCAAGGCATCGGTGCCGAACCAATGCTCGCCCGAGGGTCTTTGCCGCAGGGCATCCCAATCGGGCGTGGCGAAATCGAATGGCGACAACAGCGGCACGAGCAGGGCGAGGAGCGCGATCAGACCGAGCGTCGCCAGGGCCACCAGGGCCGCGGGCCGGCGGCGCAGGCGCCGCCAGGCTTGTGCCCAGAGCCCCTCGGCGCGCGAACCCGTCATGCTTGGAGCCGCACGCGCGGATCGAGCCACGCATAGCAAAGATCGGCGAGCAGATTGAAGGCGATGATCAAAACGCCATAGAGCACGGTGATGCCGACCACGAGGGTGTAATCGCGATTGATCGCGCCGACCAGGAAGTAACGGCCGATCCCGGGCAGTCCGAACACGGACTCGACGATGATCGAGCCGGTCAGCACGCCCGCGAACGCCGGGCCCAGGTAGGACACGAGCGGCATCAGGATCGGCCGGAGTGCATGGCGCAGCAGGATCGTGGTCGGCGCGAGTCCCTTGGCCCGCGCCGTGCGGATGTAGGGGCTCGCCAGGACCTCGATGGCGGCGCCGCGTGTCATCCGCGCGATGTAAGCGATGAATGGCAGCGCGAGCGCGGTCACCGGCAGGACGAGATAGCGGGGTTCACCCCAGTGCCAGTCGCCGCTGGGCAGCCACTGGAGTTGCACGGCGAAGATCAAGATCAGCAGGGGGGCGACGACGAACACCGGCACCGCGACACCGAGGGAGGCGAAGAACATCGGCACGTGATCCCAGCCCGTGTCACGCCTCACCGCGGCGGTGAGGCCCAGGGCACCCCCGATCAGCATGGCGACGAGCAGGGCGAGACCGCCGACCAGCACGTCGACCGGGAAGCCGACGCGGATGAGTTCGTTGACCGAGGTGTTGCGGTATTGGAACGAGGGTCCGAGGTCCCCGCGCAGCAGACTCCCGAGATATCGCAAGTACTGGCGCCACAGGGGCTCGTCGAGATGATATTGCGCCTCGATGCTCTTCAAGATCGCCGCCGGCATGTGTTTCGCCGTGTCGAATGGGCCGCCCGGAGTGGCGTGCAACAGGGTGAACGCGAGCGTCACGATCACGAGCAAGGTCGGGATGGCGATGCTCAAGCGGCGCAGGATGAAGCGCAGCACGCTTATCTCCCCTCGTGTTCGAGCACGTACAGGTACCGCGACGGAATGCGGTTCAGCACGTTCAGCCGCCAGCCCGCGAGATAGGGTTTGATCAAATGCCGGCCCGCGCGGTAGGCATAGGGGATGTAGTTCGCATCCTCGTTCAAGCGCGCTTCCGCGCGGGTGAAGTCCGCATATCGGTGCGCGACATCGGACTCGCCCGTGGCCGCTTTCAACAGGGCGTCGAATTGCGGGTCCGAGGTGCCGCTGAAGTTCTCGTCGAAGCCGGTTTGGTAGAGCTGCAGGAAAGTATAGGGGTCCGGATAGTCACCGACCCAATCTTCGTCGAACAGCAGGGACTTGTGCAATCGCAAGTCCTGCAGCAAGACGCGGAATTCCTCGTTATAGGGTTCGATCTCGGCACCGAGATTCATGCGCCACATCGCCGCCATCGCATCGTACAGGTCGCGGGAGCTCTCGTTCGTGTCGTAGTCGAGTTGCACGTGCAGCGGGTGCTCGCGGGAATAACCCGCCGCGGCATAGAGTCGGCGCGCCTCCGCGTGACGGCGTTCCTCGCTCCAGGACGCCCACTCCGGCAGCGCCTGCGTGTATCCCGGCAGCGGCGGCACCAGGGTATAGGCGGGAAATTCCGCGCCTTGCCGCACCTTGTTCGCGAGCACGTCGCGATCCACGGCCATGCTCAGCGCCAGGCGCAAATTCCGGTTCGCCGCGAACGGCGGCTGCAACAGGCTGAATGCCAGTTGATCGATCGCGAGCAGCGGCGCCGTCTGAACCTGGGTGCCCAACAGCGCCTTGAGGTAGCGGAACTGATCGCTCGGGAAATCATCGGCGAATTGGATGTCGCCGGCGAGATAGCGGCTGACCTGGGTGACCTGATCGAGGGGGTAATAGACGACGCGCGTCGGATGGACGCTCGATGCATCCCAATACCGCTCGTTCTTGTCGAGCGTGATCCGGTCCCCGATGATCAATTCCCGCAGCACGAACGGTCCGTTCGAGACGATGTTCTCCGGTCGCGTCCAATCGTCGCCATGACGCTCGATCGTTGCACGATGCTCAGGTTGCATGAAGCTGTCGCTGAGCAGCGCCAGCAGGTAGGGCGTCGGCGCGACCAGTTCGATGCGGATCGTATAGGGATCCGGGGCGCTGACTCCGAGCGCGTCCTGCGATGCCTTCCCGGTGGCGATCTCGAACGCGCCGAGGATGGGCGCGAGCGCCTGCGCGTATTCGCTGCCGGTCTTCGGGTCCAGCGTCCGATGCCAGGCGTAGAGAAAGTCCGCCGCGGTGACGGCATCGCCGTTCGACCAGCGTGCCTCGTGACGCAGATGGAACACCCAGTGCTTGCCGTCCTCGCTGGTCTCCCAGGAACTCGCGACGCCGGGCGCCGGACTGCCGTCCGCACCCAGGGTCGTCAGACCTTCGAACAAGTCGTCGGTGAGGTACTGTGCGTAAACGTCGGTGAGCAGGCTCGGATCGAGCGTGCGCGGCATGTCCCGCAGGGAGCGGGTGACAGTCTGGTCGGCCGCCACCGCCGTCCCCACCTTGATGGACGTCGGCGCCTGACCGCGGGGACCCGCGGATCGATCGCCGCAGCCAGCGAGCAGGAGGGCGAGGCTCAGCAGGGCGCCGCCGAACGGTCGCGATACGCGCCGCGAGGCGCTCAAAATACGATCGACACGATAATCATGGGTCCGTCGCCAGAAGCTCGGGGCTATTGTGGCATTTCGGCGCCGACTACGCATCGGCGCCGGCGCGCATTTGCGGCTAGGATGCCGTCGATGAACAGTCCCTCGTCCGGCGGGATCGCAGCCCTGTCCTGCCCGCATCGACCCCCGTGCCCGGGTTGCCCGCGCTTCGCCCAGCCCGGCATCGCCGCGGATGCGCACGCACGTCTGGCGGCGTTGGCACAGGATCACGGGCTGGCGCCGTTACGCACGGTCTGCGGTTCTGCAGCGACCGGCTTCCGGTCGCGCGCGCGACTTGCCATTCGCGGCCGCGTGGGCTCACCCAAGCTGGGCTTGTTCGAACTCGGCACGCATCGCGTCGTGCATATCCCGAACTGCCGCGTGCAGCATCCCTTGATCAACCACGTCGCGGCGGTCGTGCGGCGCACGCTCGTCGAGGCGAAGCTGAGCTGTTATTCCGACAAGGCGCATCTCGGAGTCGCGCGCTATCTGCAGGTCGTGATCGAACGCAGCAGCCAATCCGCCCAGGTCGTCCTCGTCGCCAACGCGTCGACGCCGGAGCCGCTCGCGGCGTGTTTCGAGAATCTGCGCGCGCGTTTGGGGCGCGACCTGCACAGTCTCTGGTTCAACGCCAACCAGGCGACGACGAATACGATCGTGGGGCCCGCGTTTGCCCGAATCTGCGGACCCGACTCGGTCGTCGAACGCTTCGGCGGAGCTGCCGTGCATTATCCCCCGGGCGCGTTCGGACAGAGCAATCTCGAGATCGCCGGACGCATCATCGAGCATCTGCGGGAAGAGGTGCCAATGGGCGCGCGGGTGGCCGAGTTCTACGCCGGTGTCGGCGCGATCGGCTTGTCGCTCGTGGACCGGGCGGCGGCCTTGCGCTTGAACGAGCTGAGCCCCGGCTCGCTCGAGGGCCTGACGATGGGTCTGAACGGTCTCGATGCCGCCGAGCGCGCCAAGGTCGAGGTCATCCCCGGATCGGCGGGCAGCGCTCGCGCCATGGCCGACGGCGTCGACGTCGTCATCGCCGATCCCCCACGCAAAGGCTTGGATCCCGAACTTACGAGCGCTCTGGCCGAGTCGCCGCCGGCGCGATTCTTGTACGTGAGCTGCGGGTTGGAGTCCTTTCTCGCGGACACGGTGCGGCTCACGGCGTCGGGCAAGCTGCGCCTGGCCGCACTCACGGCGTTCGACCTCCTCCCGTACACGGACCACGTCGAGACGGTCGGCCGCTTCGAGCGACGCTGAGGGAGAAGCGCGACCGTGAGGGAGTAGCGTCGGCGGCGCCGAGCCGGGATGAAGGAGGGTCGCGGCGACTCCCGATCGTTTATGATGCACTCCGGATCGGCTCGGAGTGCACACTTTGGGTCATCTGTGTGGGCCGTCGGTCATACGCCGGCGCAGGCTACACGCTGATCACAGGAGCCCAAGATGCATTGCCCCCGACCCTTCCTACGCCCGATCCGCTCGGCCTTGATCATCGGCACGATCTCGCTGGGGGCCGTCGCCTCGGCGCTGGGCTCGACCGAGCCCAGCGCCGGCTACGACCAGCCCCCCAGGAATATCCTCGATGTGATGCTCGCGCCGTCGCCGCCCGTGCCCGTGGTGAGCCCCACCGAGGATCGAGCGCTGCTCGTCTCCTGGCAGGATTATCCCTCGATCGAGCGCGTCGCCACGCCGTTCCTGCGTCTCGCCGGCGTGCGCATCGAACCGGCCAATCACAGCAAGCACGACACACCGGGGGGCTACGGAATCACCCCGTGTGCGCTCGGCTTCGACCTCGTGAACCTGCCCGAGGGCAAGAGCATGCCGCTGGTGCTGCCCGCCAAGGTCTGCGCGGGCGGGCCTCTGTGGAGCGGCGACGGCAAGCGCTTCGCGTTCGCCAACATTGCCGCGGACTCGGTCGAACTGTGGATCGGCGACGCCGCCACCGGTGCCCTGCGACGGGTGCCCGGCCTGCGATTGAACCCCATGTTCGATCAAGATTTTCAATGGATGCCCGATCAGAGGACGCTCTTGGTCAAACTCGTTCCGGCCGAGCTGGGAGCTGCGCCCACCGAACCCGTTCGGCCGGTCGGCCCCAGTATCCAGGAGAGCGATGGCCAGAAAGGCGAGAGCAGCACCTATGAAGTCCGCGACACGCTCGGCAATGCGCACGACGAGGACGTTTTCGATTATTACGCGGCATCCCAGCTGGCGCTCGTCGATGCAGACAGTGCGCGCGTCACGCCGGTGGGAAAAACCGCCAATTACGAAACGGTGCTCCCCGCGCCCGATGGTCGCCATGTGCTCGTGACCTCGATTCACAAGCCCTATTCCTACGTCACGACCTACGATCGCTTCCCGCAGGAGGTCGAAGTCTGGGATTTATCCGCCCCCGATCGGGTGATCCGACACACGGTGGCTTCGCTGCCGCTCGCGGATCGGGTGCCGGTCCATGGGGTTCCGCTCGGGCCGCGCGATTTCTCCTGGCGGCCCACCGCGCCGGCGACGCTCGTTTGGGCGGAGGCGCTCGACGGCGGTGATTGGAACGTCAAAGCGGCGCTGCGCGACAAAGTCCTCATGCAGGCCGCTCCGTTCGATGCCGCCCCGATCGAGATCGTCCGTACCGAAGAGCGCTATAGGGGTTTCGACTGGAGCGAGAGACCGAACCTCGCGCTGCTGAACGAGTACGACCAGAACCGCCATTGGCGTCAAACCTACGTCATCGACGTCGACGCCTCCGGTGCGGCGGTCCCGGGTGCGGTAGCGCCCGGCGGCAAGCGGCTGCTCTGGGACCTCTCCTATGACGAGAAGTATGCCAATCCGGGTGCCCCCATCGAACAGGTCCGCGGCGACGGCACGCGGGTGTTACGACTCGATCACGACGCGATTTATCTGAGCGGTGCGGGGGCATCCCCGGACGGCGACCGGCCGTTCCTCGACAAGCTCGACTTGAGCAACTTCAAGTCCGTGAGGCTGTTTCGCTCGAGTAAGAACGCCTATGAACGGTTCCTCTCGTTCGCCGGCCCGGACACACGGTCCTTCCTGACCTGGCATCAATCGGTCGTCGATCCGCCGAATGCGTTCCTGCACAAACTGGGCAAATCGATGCCCGCCCCCGCGGGCGAAGCGGTCTACACCTCGACGAGCGTCGCCGTCACGCACAGTACGGACCCGACGCCGGCGGTGCGTGCGATCAAGAAGCGGCTCGTCAAGTACCGACGCGATGACGGTCTGGATCTGTCTTTCACGCTCTATACGCCGCCGGGGTACAAGCAGGGCACGCGCGTCCCCACGATCTTGTACGCGTATCCGCTCGATTATGCCGATGCCGCCAAGGCCGGTCAGGTCACGGGATCCCAGGCGATGTTCACGCGTCTGCGACAGTACCGGCTGCTGTTGCTCGCCGGCTATGCCATCATCGACAACGCGGCGTTTCCGATCGTCGGCGATCCCAAGAAAGCCTACGACACCTATCTGGAGCAATTGGTCGCCGATGCCAAGGCGGCGGTGGGCGAGGCGGTCCGGCTCGGCGTGGCCGATCCCGACCGCATCGGCGTCACCGGACACAGTCATGGCGCGCTGATGACGGTCAATCTCGTCGCTCATTCCGATCTGTTCCGGGCCGGTGTCGCGACGAGCGGTTCCTACAACAAGACCCTGACGCCGTTCGGCTTCCAGAACGAGCGTCGCTCGGTTTGGGAGGCGCCCGAGATCTATCTCAAAGTGTCGCCGTTTTTCGTGGCGGACAAACTGAAGACGCCGCTCCTGTTGATCCATGGCGCCGAGGATGCCAATCCCGGGACGACCCCGCTGCAATCCGTGAAGCTCTACGAAGCGATCCGCGGCACTGGCGGCACGACCCGCCTGGTCCTGCTGCCGCACGAACCGCATTGGTATACGGCGCTCGAGTCGAACGAGCAGGAAATCTACGAGATGCTGCGCTGGTTCGACAAATACGTGAAAGATGCGCCACCGCGCGTCGCGGCGATTCGCTCGGCCGCTCGATATCCCCAATAGGCCGCCTCCTCGAACAAGGACAGGCCGGACAAGTCGGAGTGAGCGAAGTACAGCGGGCCTTCCGAGGCGCGCAAGGCTGCGATACCCGGTCGCGAGAGGAAACCAGGATGCGGGATGGCCATCGCATGGGCGCGGATCGTGATTTCGACGCGCTCGACGCAGAGCGGCAGCCGCCAGCCGTAGGCAAGGCGCAGGTCCCTCGCCGCGAGTTCGGTCAGTTCCGCGAGGGTCGCTTTGTCCAGCCACTGTCGCCCGACGGCCGGTGATAATTCCGAAAGGGCATAGTAAGCCGTGAAGGCCGTGCGTCGCGGCAGACTCATGCGGATGTCCTGGTGGGTCGACACCACGTAGCCCAGGCCGGATTCCCGATACACGACGTTGTCCCAGGAGAGCGGCGATCCGGGCTGCTCCTCGGGGAAGGAGTGGAGCAGGAAGTTGCTGACGATCCAGGGCGCGTATTCCGGCAGGTCTCGTCCCGGCTCGAAGCCATATCGCGGTCCGTCCTCGAGGACGTGGGCGAGCACGAACAAGGGCATGGCCGCGATCCCCTGGCGGGCGCGCACGCGGAAGCTGCGCAGCGTTCCGTTCTCGGTGGTGACGCAGAGGGCTTCGATCCCGTTCGCGGTGGTCCGCAGCCGCGCCACGCTCGCCTCGCGGCGCAAGTATCCCGACGGTTGTGCGCGCTCGAGCCGCGTCGCCAGCGCGGACAGTCCCTCCGGCCAGGTCAGCACCGCGCCGCGGTCCGCATTGGCGGCGAGGCCGCCGCGTCCGCAGAAGTAATGCAACCCCGCCCAAGCCGAGATCTCATGGTCGTGGCGGCCGTAATCGTCGCGGCAACAATAGTCGAGATACCAGCGCAGGGTCGGCGAGCGCAGGTTCTGCGCATCCAGCCAGGACGCGAAGCTCTGCGTGTCCAGCGACCGATAGCGGGGATCGTTCGAGGACAGCTCGAGCGGCACCGCGAAGGCGCGCCTGCCATCGCTGCCGATCGCGCTCGAGTATTGGTCGACCAAGGTGAAGAAGCGCCGATGCTCGGCGCGCTCCGCGGCCGGCACGCGTTCGCTCGGCAAATACCCCTCCTCCCAGGCGTTCTGGAACAGCACCCGTTCCGCCGGCCCATGAACGAGGTAGCGTTCGTCGAACCAGGGGCGTTCGGCGTAGGGATCCCCCGAGATCACGCCGAAGTCGGCGAGCATCTCGCGGATGTGCCGGGACTCCATCGACGGCAGCGGTAAATAATGCGCGCCGGTCGGAAACCGGAGTTCTCCGTCTTGGCCGCCGGCCGCATTACCCTGAGGCTCCGGGCCGCTCAGCAGCATGACCTCCGTGATGCCCCGCTTGCCGAGTTGCCAGGCCGCGGTCAGGCCCGCGACTCCGGCGCCGGCAATCAGCACGTCGGTGTCATAGGTCTCACTCGGTTCCGGCCAAGTCGAGGTATCGCGCAGACGGTGGCCGGTATCGCGGCCGGGATATCGGGCGGTTGCCCGCATCCGCTGTCCTTGCCAGTAGATCCCGCCGCCGGTGGCGGCGAGGGCGGTCGCGCCGAGCACGAAGTTGCGCCGGCGCATCAGCGGCGTCCGTCGTCCATCAGCGGATCACCCGGTGCCAATCTTCATCGAAATAGCGGACCAGCACCTGGTTGTTGAGGTGGTTGGCCTCGACCGCGATGCGTTGCATATCGGGCGGGAAACTGAACATCTCCGCGGTCACGGCCGCATTCAAATACCGCATCGGCAGTCGGTACTCGGTCGGCGGGGTGAACTCGGCTTCGGGACTGGCGAGGATGAAACCCCACTCCCCGAACGAGGGAACATAAGTGTGGTAGGGAAAGGTCTTGAACCCCGCCTCGCGCAGCGTCGCGTCGATTGACCAATACGCGTGCGGCGCGAAGTAGGGTGAGGTTGCCTGAACCACGACGAGTCCGTGGGCGGCGACGTGCTTTCTGACGAAGGAATAGAACGGCACCGAATAGAGCTTGCCGAGCGCGAACGTCGAAGGGTCGGGAAAATCCACGATCACCATGTCGAAACTGTCCTGGTTGGCCGCGATCCACAGGGCCGCATCGGCGTTGATCAGATGCACCCGAGGGTCGTGGAAGGAGCCGTGATTGAGGGCTACCAGCGGCTCCGAGGTCGAGAATAGTCGCGTCATCTCAGGGTCGAGATCGACGAGCGTGACTGCGCGCACATTCGCATACCGCAGGACCTCGCGCAGGGCCAAGCCGTCGCCGCCCCCGAGGATCAGCACGGAGCGCGCCCATGGCAGAGACTGCAGCGCCGGATGCACGAGCGCCTCATGGTAGCGATGTTCGTCGCGTGAGGAGAACTGCAGGTTGCCGTTGATGTAGAGGCGCAGATCGTCCTGCCAGCGCGTGATCACGAGCCGCTGATAAGGCGTGGTCAGCGCATGGACGATCTCGTCGCCGTACATGCCGCGTTCGCCCCAGTAGGTCAGGCGATCCGAGCCCAAGAAACCGGCGCCGAGCAGGAGAAGCACGACGCCGGCGCGCAATACGCGCCCGCGCGCGCCCGCGACCGCGGCCCCGAAGGCGTGGATCGTCCACAATGCCACCGCGACGTTGATCAAGCCGAACAGAAATCCGGTTCTGACCAGTCCCAATCGGGGGGCAAGCAGGAGCGGAAACAGCAGCGCGACCGCCAGGGCGCCCAGATAATCGAAAGTGAGCACACGGCTGACCAGGTCCGCAAACCGCGCCTCGCGCTCGTAAAGAGCGCGCATGACCAGCGGGATTTCCATGCCGACGAGCGCCCCGATCAGGAACACGACGAAGTAGAGCAGGGCCCTGAACGGGGCGGCGAGCCAGGCGAACGCCAGGAACAGCAGGGCCGCGGACAGGCCGCCGACCAGCCCGATGCCGAGTTCGACGTCGACGAACCGGGCGAGCACGTCGCGATCCCGAACGTAGCGCGAAACATGCGCCCCGACCCCCATGGCGAACAGGTAACATCCAATCACCGTCGAGAACTGCAGAACCGAGTCGCCGAGCAAATAGCTCGACAAGGCGCCGGCGATGAGCTCATAGGCGAGCCCGCAGGAGGCGACAAAGAACACGGAAATTACTAGAATGCGATCGAACATGGGTCGCGGCTCACGGCCCGGCCGCAGCTGACAGGGAACTTCGCTGACAGGGGACATCGTTGGACACAATGGTCAATTATGCCTTGCGCCTCGTAGCCGCGGGTCTGTTGTTGTTCGTTTTTTTCCTGATTTATTCCTGGGCGACCCCCTTCGACGAGATGACGCTGATCCGCCGCGGCAACGTGGCCGCGTCTTTGACGCTGGGCGGCGCACTGATTGGATTTTCGCTGACGGTGGCTTCCGGTCTCATCCATACCGACGCTCTCGTGTCGTTTCTCGGCTGGTCTGCCGTCGCGGCCCTGATCCAGCTCGCCACCTACGTGTTCGTCTCACGGGTGCTGCACATGTCGAAGCAGCAGATCGAGGGCAACAACGTCGCCTTCGGCGTTCTCATGGCTTCCATCTCGATTTCCATCGGCGCGGTCAGCGCCGGAGCCCTTGCCTGACCAGGAGGATGAATCTCATGAGCCTTGGATCGTTCATCAAAAAACAATTCATCGACATCCTGCAATGGAACGAGGATGCCGATGGCGTGCTCGCCTGGCGTTATCCGATGCAGGACTTCGAGATCCAATATGGCGGCAGCCTCACGGTTCGCGAGTCCCAGGTCGCCGTGTTCGTCAACGAGGGAAAGATCGCCGACGTGTTCCTGCCCGGCATGTACAAGCTGACCACGCAGACATTGCCGGTGCTGACTTATCTGAAGAACTGGGACAAGCTCTTCGAGTCACCCTTCAAATCGGACGTGTATTTCTTCAGCACACGGCTGCAGACGGGTCGCAAGTGGGGAACGCCCCAGGCGATCACCCTGCGCGACAGCGAGTTCGGCATGGTGCGCCTGCGGGCGTTCGGCATGTATTCATACCGGATCGCGGATGCGCGGACGTTTTTCACGCAGATCAGCGGCACGCGGGCCGAATACACGCGGGACGAGCTCGAGGAGCAGCTGCGCGGAATCCTGGTATCGACGATGGCCACCGCCCTGGGTTCCGCCACGGCGTCGTTCCTCGACATGGCGGCCAACCAGACCGTGATGGCGGCGCAGGTCAGCGGCGCGATCGATGCAGCTTTGCATAAATACGGCCTCGCGCTCGACGTCTTCAACGTCACCAGCATCAACCTGCCCGAGGACCTGCAGGAGGCCTTGGACAAGCGGATCGCGATCGGCATGTCGGGGGATCTCGACAAGTTCACCCAATACCAGGTCGCCAACGCCGTGCCGCTCGCGGCGCAGAACGAAGGCGGCCTCGCCGGGGTCGGTGCCGGACTCGCGGCCGGAGTCGTCTTCGGACAGACCATTGCGGCGGGACTCGCCGGCGCGCACGGCTCGCCGGGCGCCGCGGGCGGCACCCCCGGCGTCGCCGCGACCGCGGGCGTTGCCCCCGGCGTTGCCGCGACCGCGGGCGGCGCCGCTTCGGATGCCGAAGCGCGACTCGGACAGCTGAAGAGTCTGCTCGACAAGGGTTTGATCTCCGCCGGTGATTTCGACGCTGCGAAGGCGGAAATTCTGAAGAAACTCGTCGGCTGAGCGGCCGACCGACGAATGCAGCAAGTGACCTGTCCCGGCTGTGGGGCGCCGGTGGAGTTCAAGTCGACCGCTTCCGTGCTGGCGGTCTGCGGCTACTGCAAGACGACGCTGCTCAAGGACGCCGACTCGGTCAAAAACCTCGGCAAGATGTCGGAGGTGCTCGAGGATTACTCGCCGCTGCAGATCGGCAGTTCGGGTCGCCATGGTGGGCGCGGCTTCAGCGTGATCGGGCGTATCCAGCTGCAGTACAGCGCGGGATTCTGGAACGAGTGGTACGTGATGTTCGACGATGGCGGCGGCGGCTGGCTTTCGGACGCCTCCGGCCAATATGCGCTCACGGTCGAGAAGCAGACGAGCGCGGCATTGCCGCTGTTCGACAAGCTCGTGCCGGGCAGAACCCTCCGGGTTTCCTCGCAGCTCTACACGATCTCGGACGTGCGCACGGCCCGCTGTACCGCCGGTCAGGGGGAATTACCGTTCAAAGTCGGGCCGGGCTGGGAAGCCCGTGTCGCGGATTTCCGCGCACGGGACCGATTCATGACGCTGGATTACTCCGACGCTACCGCGCCCCGCGTCTACGTCGGCGACGCCGTCGAGCTCGAGAGTCTGTCGGCCCAGTTGCTGCGCGACCCGGCACAGATCAGCGATGCCGCGGGTCGATTCCGCGGCAAGGTGGCGGCCTTGAACTGTCCTTCCTGCGGCTCTGCGCTCAAGGCGGTCACGGGCATCACGGTGCAAAGCCTCTGCCCGAGTTGCCACGCGCAAATCGACACGGCCGGCTCGGTGGCCGTCGTGCTCGCCGCCGGGGCCGCGATCGAAGCCGTGCACTTCACGCTCGAACTTGGCGCACGCATGAGCCTGGACGGCCTGTCCTATACGGTGATCGGCGCGTTGCGCCGAAGCGAGAGCGATGGATCCTCGGTCTGGAGCGAATACCTACTGTATACCCCGGGCAAGGAATTCATCTGGCTCGTCGAGACCGATGCGGGCTGGCAGCGCGCCCAGGTCATGAATCGTTGGCCCGACTGGGACGGCGCGGACGTGGCCGGCTTTCAAGGCCGCCAGTTCGCGCGGCAGACCAGCTACGACGCCGTCGTCGTGTTCGCCGTCGGCTCGTTCAATTGGCGCGTCGCGGTCGGCGATCGCACTCGCATCCTGGAATTCGCGAATCACGACACGCGCCTCGCGGCCGAGGTCACGCGCGAGGAGATGACCTGGTCTTGGGTCGAGAACGTGCCGCTCGACCAGGTGCGCGCCTGGTTCGGGCGTGACGTGCACGCCGAGCTCTCGCCGCTACCGACCTACCGGGCGACGGCGCGAAAAATTCTGTTCGCGCTGGCCCTGATCAACGTCGTGCCCTTGTTCGCGGCACCTTCGACGACGATTCTGTACTCGCTGCTCGCGGCCCTGGGCATCTACCTGCCGGCGTACTACTTGGACAGGCTCGATGCGGACTAAATTCACGGCCTATGCGCTCGTCGTTCTATTGATCTGCTCGCTCGCGAATTGGACCAGCATGGCGAGCCGCGCCACGGGCGGTCAGGGCAGCGGCAACTCCTGGCACACGTGGAATTCCGGTGGCGGCTACAGTGGCGGCGGGTGGGCGACCGGGGGCGGAGGCGGTCATAAATGAAGCCTGTGCCCGCCGTCATCGGTAAACACCTGCTCGCCGACCTGTCCGGGGTCGGGGCGGAGTTGTTGCGCGACTCCGCCGCGCTCGAATCCCTGCTGCGCGCCGCCGCACGGGCGGCCGGCGCGACGATACTCGGCAGTCACTTCCACCGTTTTGGCGCCGGCGGCGGTGTGACCGGAGTCGTCTTGCTCGCCGAATCGCATATGTCGGTGCATACCTGGCCCGAGAGCGGATTCGTCGCCGCGGATATCTTCATGTGCGGCAAAGCCGATCCGATGATCGCGATCGAACTCCTGCTGGCTGCACTCGAGCCGGAAGGACGGCATATCCAGCTCGTGGTGCGCTCCGCGGCGACCGGCCGCGAGGAACATTCCAAATCTCAGATTGTCGTTTGAGAGATAACGACGCCTCGATCGATCCTCCCACGTCAGCACGGGCCTTCCAGCCCAAGGATCTGCGCATGCGAAATCGCTGCTCGACTACCGGTCTCCTGGCGTTCGCGGCGGCGTCCGCCTTGGGGCTGGTCGCCGTCTCTGCGACGGCGGCCGACGTCATTGCCGACGCGCGCATCGAGCGTGTCACCGTGTACCGGCAGGGAGCGACCGTGACGCGGTTCGCCGAGGTGGCCGTTCCTGCCGGCACTCAACGCCTGATCTTTCGCGGGCTCCCTGCCGACGTTGATCCGGAAACCTTGCAGGTCAGCGTCGCAAACCCGGGCGTGCAATTGGGTGGAATCGAGCTCGCGCGCATCAACGAGGCCAACTTCGTATCCGAGCCGGAGCGCGACTTGCGACACCGGATCGAGGAGGCGGGCGATCAGGAGGCGGTGCTGAAGGATGAGATCGCCACGGCACAGAATCAGCTCAAGTTGCTCGACTCTCTCGCGGCGAATCCCGCCGGCAGTCCGAACAAGGCCGGGGTGGATTCCGCGAATCTCGCCGCGGTGCTCGGTACGATGGCGACCGGTGAGGTCGCTGCGCGTAAACGCATCCGCGAAGCGACCGTGCAGATTCGCGCCATCGATGCCCGGCTCGAACAACTCAAGGCCGACCTTGCGAAGATCGCCACGACGAGCAAGCAGAGCACGGAGGTTCGCGCCGCCGTCGTCGCCAATGCGCCTCTAACGGCTGCCGTCGCGGTCTCCTATCGGATCGCGAGTGCGGGATGGGAATGGATTTACCAGGCAAGACTCGATACCACCGCGAAGCAGTTGCGGCTCGATCGTCAGGCATCGGTCACGCAGGGTAGCGGCGAGGATTGGAAGAATGTGGAGCTGAATTTGACCACGGCCCTGCCAAACGGGGACGTCGCGACCCCAGCGCTCGGATCGGTGTTCGTCGATTTTCGCGCGCCGCAATTGCAAGTTAATTCTGTATACAACAAGAGCGTGGCCGCGGCTGCGCCGGCGGCGGCGGCGGCGGCGGGTATGCCGGCGCAGGAAATGGTGGTCACGGGCTCGCGGCGCCAGAGGGCCGAGGCGGTCGCCACCGAGTACGTGGCGGATTACCACGTGCCGGCCCGCGTGACGGTGCTCGCGGACCGGCAGGCACGTTTGTTTCCGATCGGGCAGAACGCCTTCGACGTCGCTTTGGTGGCTCGCATCGTTCCGAGCGCCGATCCTCAGGCGCACCTCGAGGCGTCCTTCAAATACACGGATGCATTGCCGATCGAAGCCGGCCAACTCGCGCTCTACCGTGATGGCGCCTATGTCGGGGCCGCGGAAACCGCCGCGTTTCTGCCCGGCGCGGACGTGCGGATGCCATTCGGCATCGACGATCGCATCCGGGTCGCCATCCGCGACGAGGCGACCCAGTCGGGCCAAAAAGGACTGCTGAGCCGCCAATCGGTGAGGGAGACACGGCAACGCATCGATGTCACCAATTATCACCCGACGGCGATCGCGGTCGAGGTGCTCGATCGCATCCCGGTCAGCAAGAACGCCGATATTCGCGTCGAGTTTCTGAGCGGGGCAACGGAGCCCACGATCAGGGATTTCGAGGGAAAAGCCGGTGTCCTGTTATGGAAGCTCGAGCCGGCCCCGCAGCAGACCCTTTCCGTTCATCAGGCTTATTCCATCCAGTATCCGGCGGGACGGCAGCTGCAGGAAACCGAAGGAAGCGAAAACCGCGCCGAGTAGCTCAACCGCGGGCGTCGTCGTTCTGTATGACGCGTGCAAACTTCTCATAGCGACCCGGCTCCGCAGCGTGGTCCGCCCGACGAAGTTACAAAACTGTCATCTCACTGCAAATCAATGCAGTGGACAGGCCGCTACCTTTACGCGGCCCACACAACAGTTAGGACCGAGCGGGCAAACACACGCACATCCTGAGCAACCAGTCGGAGACACCCAACAATGGAAAGACTATCCGCCAAGAGAGCGGCACTGACCTGCGTAACGACCGCAGTCACTGCACTCAACCTCGCGGGGATCACGCCCGCGTTCGCACAAACCTACAGCGAGCCGGCATTGACGAACGCCACGTCGACAACGAGCTTCGGAGCGACGTCGGTGTACGAGCGTCCGGTCAGTTCGATCACTTCGCTCTCAACCGCGCAGAAAATCGCACTGTTGCAACAGAAAGTGAAATACGTATTCGTCATTTTTCAGGAAAACCGCTCCTTCGATCACTACTTCGGGACTTACCCCGGCGCCAATGGCCTGACCTCGACCTACCCGGGTGCGAATCCGGCCGATCCCCTGGCCCAGCCCGCGAACCAGACCTCGAGCTATAACTCCGTCATCGCGAACGCCGACGGCACCTACTCCACGATCACGCCCTGGCTCGAACCGCGCACGATCGTCAATCAGGCCGGCAACACGGTCTACCTCTACCCCGAGGACATCCTGTCGGTCGATCACAGCCACACCGGCTACATCGCCGATATGCATGCCGATCTCGCGACGAAGACGATCACGCGAAACGACGGCTTCCCGCTCGATCAGGAAAAACTCGAATATTCGACCGACAGTTCCGGTGTGTCGGCCCCGATCGTCAGCGAGAGCACGGGCGTCGCCCCGACGTCGGCGCCGACGCTGCAGACCAAACAGAAGGGCGAGGTCGTAGTCTCGCACATCGACTGCGATACGATTCCTTTCCTGTGGCAGTTCGCCGACCGCTTCACGCTGTTCGACAACATGCATCAGACCGCGATCGGTCCCTCGACCCCGAACGCGATCGCGATGATCGCGGGTCAGACCGGTGATACGCAGTGGGCGAAGCACCCCAACAACGTCAACAGCAGCAACGTGACGTACGGCAAGGCAGGTGCCCCGGTCGTGAAAATCAACTATACCTTGCCGAACGAAACGGACTCGCCGCCATTTCCCGGCAGCGCAAGCGACACGGCGGCGATCCTGCCGCCCTATGGTCCGGATGAGGCCAGCAACGGCTCGAGTCTGACCGGACCCTATGCGCCGGACGTGGGTCAGATCACCTTGACCTTCGCCTCGTTGCCGCTCTCCTTCATGGGCAACGACATCGCGACGATCATCCGCTCGGATCAGCATGCGGCCACCGACCTTGCCGACGTCCCGCACGACATCCAAACGATCGCGACCAAGGACGCCGCGATCAACTGGGGTTGGTACCAGCAGGGCTATGGTCCGGAATCCTTCGACGGAACCGCGATCGACTCGACGTACAACATCGGCGGCACGACGGGCTACGCCGCCGCGCCGGAACACGCGTCCTACATCGTGCATCACAACGGTCCGCAGTACTTCGGTTATCTCGGCGACAACACCGTCGAACAGGGCAAGATGCACAGCCTCACCCAGTTCTTCACCGACGTGAGCAGTTCGGCGCTGGGCAGCGGCGGTGTGTTCTACATCCGCGGCGGCTATTACAACAACGACAACCTGAGCCCAGCCGATCCCAATGCCAACGTGAAGAGTCTGTTCCCCGGCAACGACGATCACGGCAGCTACTCGGATTCGCAGATTTCGGAGGCGCTCGTCGCCGACGAAGTCAACGCGATCGCCAACAGCCCCTATTGGAGCCAGAGCGCGATCATCATCACGTACGATGAATCCGACGGCTTCTACGACCATCAGCCGGAGTCGTTCCGCACCTGGGGGCCGGACGGACAGCCGGAGTCCGGTGGTCCGCGCATTCCGCTGATCGTGATTTCGCCCTACGCGGTCACGCATGCGGTGAGCCACGTCTACAGCGAACACAGCACCGTCATCAAGTTCATCGAGGAGTTGAACGGGCTCGTGCCGCTCGGCGACCTCCCGGACGAACAGGCGGGATTCACGGCCGGTGCCGCCAATTGCGCGAGCCAGCCGGCAAGCGCGAACTTCTGCGCCCCCAATGGCGCAGCGCAGACGAAGCTCGGGCCGGGCGACGTCGCCGCGGGCATGGGTGATCTGACCGAGGCTTTCGACAATGATCGCCTGCTCGGCAACGTGGCAACGCTGCCCGCGAGTTACGCGACCATTCCCGCTTCGATCGTGCACTCGCTGCCCCATTACAGCGCGACGGCCGCCTGTTTGAATCCGGCGATCGGCATCACGCCCACCGATTACCCGAACGGCTATGCGGCCGGCACCGAAAGCGACCCGCCGCCGCTCGATTTCAACCCGCGTCCGACCGTGAGCACGGGCAGCCCGTACTACAACACGACGGGAAACACGACGAGTTGTCCGGTGGGCAGCAGCCCGACTGCGGCCTGCCTCTATGGAACCGGCACGGGCTGGGCCAATTGAACGGGCGAGACAGGGGCGGTGATTCGATGAGTCGCGTTCCGAAGGGGCAGCGCTGCGGCGCTGCCCCGTTCTCGCCTCGATCGAATCGGGGTATTGTGTCGATGCTTCTGTTGGGACTCGTGTCCCTGCAGGGCGTTGCGGCACAGCGCCCCCTAGCGCCGACCGCTGCCCGCGCGCCCTCGGGCGATCCGCCGCATTCCGCGACACTCGACCGCGTTCGTGCGAACCATCAATTGCTCTGCGGCGTCGTGGTGTCGACCGAAGACTGGAACAAGACCGACCTGCACGGCCCGCTGACACCGCTCAACGTCGAGATTTGCAAGGCCATCGGCGTCACGGCGCTCGGCGAAGACGTCAAGGTGGACGTCACCACGTTCCACTCGGAATCCGAAGCCGAGCAGGGGCTCAGTGCGCGCAAAGTCGATGTCGTCGTCGGCGTGACGCCGTCGGCCGCGGCGATGTCCCTGCGGCAAATCAAGTTCGGTCCGCCCGTGCTCTACGACGGGCTGAGTGTCTTGACGCGCAAGGATACGGGGGCGCAAAAGCTCGACGACCTCAAGGGCCGTAATATCAGGATGTGTGTCATCGACGGCACCGATAACGAGCCGACGCTGTTCGCGAGATTGAAATCGCGGCAGATCGACTATGTCCCGATCACGTTCCAGGAGGAAGGCGAGATGGACGACGCCTTGGCGGTGGGCTATTGCGATGCCGTCGGCGCCTACGTCTCCCAGCTCGTCCGCTTGCGCGACAGCTACCCGAAGCAACTGGGCGCCAGCCGGATCCTGCCGCAGATGCTCACGCTGTCGCCCGTCGTTCCGGCCTACCGGAATGACGACCTGCAATGGGGAATGATCGTCGACTGGACCATCCACGCGCTCGTGCAAGCCGAGGCGAGCGGGATCACCCGTTCGAACGTGCTCAAGCAGGCGGCCAACGAGGACCCGGAAGTTCTTCGTCTCGAGGGCACCGACTGGGCGACGAGCCAGGCTCTGGGTCTGCTGCCCTCGAAGGATTGGGCGGCGAAGCTGATCGCCGTGATGGGCAATTATGGCGAGATCTACGATCGCACGCTCGGTCCAAGCAGTGCGCTCGGCATGCCCCGGGGTCCGAACACCTTATGGACCGACGGCGGCCTGATGGTGGCGATGCCCTTGTAGCGAAGACTCGGCTCATATCGACACATACACACTTGCATACACACACACAACGTTTGAAGGAGTGATTCTCATGAAGTCTCAGCACACAGCTTTCGCAGTAGTCGTTGCCGCAGCGCTGTCGCTGGCCGCCGCGACCGCGCAAGCGCAAGCCACGATCTATTATGATTTCGACACGGCCTCGGGCGCGGTCACGCCGACCACGCTGCAGGGCGCGACCTTCAGCTCACCCTCGGACCCGGGCGCCTTCGAGTTTGCCGCGAACCCCGGACTCTACAGCACGATCAGCGCCGCGACGGTCTTGACCACGGCGGGCTATCCGGCGACGCTCGATATCTCGTTCGCACAGGCCCAGACGGGCGTGAGTTTCGAATTCGCGGGCGGCGATATCTTCGGCGAGAGCGGCAATGATCTGCTCACCGTGACGGCCAATACGGGTCAGACTTGGACGGTCAGTCCGACGGTCTCCAATTTGTACCCGGAGGGATTGTTCAACGTCGTGAGCGCCCCGGCCTTCACGTCCCTGGCCATCAGCGAGACCTACGGCAGCGGTGCCAGCTTGACCCAGGACTCCCTGACCCTCGCGGATCTGAGCTCGACTCCGGTGCCGCTGCCCCCGTCAGCGCTCCTGCTCGCCGGTGGGCTCGTCGGACTCGGCTGGAAGCTGCGCCGCAAGACCACTGCTGTCTGAGCGCCGCGACCGCGGTCGAGGGGTCCGCCCCGCGCGGACCTCTCGACCCACCCCCCTTCGATCCTCCGCCTTTCGATCCTCCGATCAGCGCGGTTTAGCCTCGAAGACCAAGCAGGTGGTCTTCGCATGGGCATAAATTTTCCCGTCCGAGCCCAGCAGGCGCGCCTCCGCCGTGGCCATCTGGCGCCCCGTGTGGATGCTCGTGGCGATCGCGCGCAGTGGGCCGGTCTCCTGCGAGGCGGCGCGGACCAGGTTGATCCCGAGTTCCACGGTCGTGTAGGTGCGCCCCGCAGGCAGCGTCGATTGGACGGCGCAGCCGAGTGCGGAGTCGAGGAGGGTCGCATACCAGCCGCCATGGACGATGCCCATCGGATTGTAATGTTTGAGCAGCGGGGTGCCCTGGAATACGACCCGACCTGCCTCCACTTCGATCAGGGCAAAATCGAGGGTTTCGGCGATGTGTGGATAGGGTAGTTCGCCGCGCAGCATGGCTTGGAGGATCTCGAGGCCGCTGCGTCCGGCGAGGGCGGACGGATCGGCGACGCCGGGTTTGCCGCCGCCCGCATGCATGCGATCGACGATCGCGTTTCGCTCGATGTCCCACTGGATCTGGCTTTGCGTCGCGCTCATTCTTCTAGGCTCCGGCAGCTGGTTTATAGGGGGATTGATTTGCGCCCGAGGCGTCACCATAGTGCGATTAGACGAAAAAGACGAGGACCCGATCATGGCAAGCTACCGCAAGAGCCCCGAGGCCGTTGCAAAACTCTCCCCCGAGCAATTTCGCGTCACCCAGCAGAGTGGAACGGAGCGACCCGGCACGGGCGAGTATTTGCACAACAAGGAACCCGGGATCTACGTCGATATCGTCTCGGGTGAGCCACTGTTCGCGTCGACCGACAAGTATGAGTCGGGCTGCGGTTGGCCGAGCTTCACCAAGCCGATCGAACCGGCCCATGTCACCGAGATCTCCGACCGCACGCTCGGCATGGTCCGCACCGAGGTGCGTTCGGCCCACGGCGACAGTCATCTGGGCCATGTCTTTCCCGACGGACCGCGCGACCGCGGCGGCCTGCGCTATTGCATCAATTCGGCATCGCTGCGCTTCGTGCATCGCGACGACATGGCCGCTCAGGGGTACGAAGCCTATATCGACCAGGTCGAGAAGCCGCGATGAGTCCGTCGCGCGCGGTCTTGGCGGGGGGATGTTTTTGGGGCATGCAGGATCTCTTGCGGCGCTATGAAGGGGTCGTCTCGACCCGCGTCGGTTACACGGGCGGCGAGGTGCGCAACGCCACCTATCGCAACCATGGCAATCACGCCGAGGCGATCGAGATCCTGTTCGATCCGGCGAAGCTCAGTTACCGCCAGATCCTGGAATTCTTCTTTCAGATTCACGATCCCACGACCCGCAATCGGCAGGGTAACGATGTCGGCCCCAGTTATCGGTCGGCGATCTTCTACGTCGACGAGGACCAGAAGCGGATCGCCGCGCAGGTCATCGCCGAAGTCGACGACTCCGGCCTTTGGCCCGGCAAGGTCGTGACCGAGGTCGTGCCCGCGCGCGAGTTCTGGGAAGCTGAGCCGGAGCATCAGGACTATCTCGAGCGCTATCCGAACGGCTACACCTGTCATTACGTGCGGCCGCAATGGAAGCTGCGTTCGGACGGATCGTCGCCGCATCCAGCGACCCGACTTTCAGGCTAGGCGTTCGCGAAGAACCGCTCGACCGATTCCTCGCTGACCTCGGCCAAGGTCGCGGGGCGCCACCGGGGCGCGTGGTCCTTGTCGATGATCAGCGCGCGTATGCCTTCGAGGAAGTCGCCTTGGGCGAACACTCGCTCGGCCATCCTCGCTTCCATCCGAAAGCACTCGGCGAGCGACAAGCCGCGGCCGTGCTGCAGCTGGCGTAGCGCGACGACGAGCATCGTCGGCGACCGTGTGCGGATCAGCGCCGCGGTCCGCGCCGCCCAGTCGCGATGGGCCGCCCGGTTTTCGGTGTCCAGTCCCGCCAGGATCGCCTGGACGGAGTCGGCCGAAAAATGCGCGTCGATCGCCGGTCGCAGCGCAGACAGAGGCGCCGGACCCGGATCGACCGCGCAGGCTTGAACGCACCTGCGCAGTTCCTGCTCCACGTCATCGCTCCAACGCTGAGCCTCGAGAGCCGCCTGCAGCGCCGAGAAACCCGCGGTGGACAGATAGGCATCCGCCAGGCCCGCCTCGATGGCGTCGGCGCCGCCCAGCGTCACGCCCGTCAGGGCGAGATAGATGCCGAGCGCGCTCTCGAGGCGGGAGAGGAAATAACTCGCTCCCACGTCCGGGAACATACCGATGCCGACCTCCGGCATGGCGATGCGCGTGCGTTCGCCGACCAGGCGCCACCGCGAGGCTTGTGCGAGACCCATCCCTCCGCCCATCGTGATGCCGTCGAGCAGCACGACGAAGGGTTTCGGGTAGGCGTGGAGACGGAAATCGAGTGCATACTCGGCGCGGAAGAAGTCCCGGTGCAAAGCCGTCGCGGCCCGAAAGCTTTCGTACAGAGACCGCAGGTCGCCACCGGCGCAGAACGCCCTTTCGCCGGCGCCTCGCAACACCACGACCCGCACGTCCGAATCTTCGGCGGCTCGATCCAGTGCCGCCCCGAGCGCTTCGATCATCGACAGCGTCAAGGCGTTCAGGGCGGTCGGCCGGTTGAGCGTCAGGTGGGCGACGCCGTTGCGCGTCTCCACGAGCACCTCGGCGGGCGCGGGCGACGCCGAACTCAGGCGTTCTTCCATACGGGCTTGCGCTTTTCGAAGAAGGCCTCGACACCCTCGCGCTGGTCCTCGCCGTCGAACAAATCGACGAAACGTTCCCGTTCGAGCGCGAGCGCCGCGCGGCGCGGCGTGCCCAGGCGGCCTTGATGAATCAGTTGCTTGCTGAAACTGACGGCGCGGGGACTCAAGTGGGAAACGCGCTGCGCGAGCGTGCGCGCGGCGGTCATCGCCAGCCCGCGCGGGACGAGCTCCTCGACGAGACCGATCTCCAGCGCTTTGCCGGCGGCCACCCGTTCGTTCGTCAGGATCATCCGCTTCGCCCAGCCTTCGCCGACCAGGCTGGTCAGTGTCTGCGTGCCGCAGCCGGCGGGCAGCAGCCCGACCGAGGTTTCCGGCAAGGCCATCTGCGCCTGTTCCTCGGCGATCCTCAAGTCGCAGCACAGCGCGCACTCGAGTCCGCCGCCCATCGCATAGCCATTGATCGCCGCGATCACGACGGGACGAGCGTCCTGGAGCGTCTCGAAAGCCGCGCCGAACAGCTGGGCCATGCGCCGCGCCTCGACCTTGTCGCCGTCGCGAAAGGTGTTGAGGTCCGCGCCGGCACTGAAGAACTTCTCCCCCTGGCCAGTGATGACGATCGCGTACACGGACAGATCCTGATCGAGGCGCTCGATCAGGTCGCGCAACGCAATGAGACTCTCCGCCGTAAACGTGTTCGCGGGCGGATTCGCGAGTGTGATTTCGGCCGTATGGCCGTCGATGCGATGTTCAATCATGATGGAGCAACTCGATGATGGAAGAAAAATCCTTGCGGCCGCCGCCGCGCGCGCTCCAGAGCTCGTACAGCTGTTGCGCGAGGGCAGCCATCGCGACCGGTTGCCGCACGTGGCGGGCCGCATCCGTGGCGAGCCCGAGATCCTTGCGCATGAGGTCGGTGCCGAAACCGCCCGTGTAGCCGCGCGCCGCGGGCGCCCCTTCGAGCACGCCGGGATAAGGGTTGTACGAGTCCGAACTCCAGCAGCGGCCGCTCGACGCGTTCATGACCCCGGCGAGCAGTTTGGGATCCACGCCCAAGGACACGCCCAGGTTCATCGCCTCGGCGACGGCCAGCATCGACACGCCGAGAACCAGATTGTTGCAGATCTTCGCGGCCTGGCCGGTGCCGATGCCGCCGCAATGCACGACCCTCTTGCCCATCGCAGCGAGCGTCGGCGTGATGCGATCGAACACGCTGACTTCCGCCCCCACCATGAACGTCAGCGTGCCGCTCTCGGCGCCCCCGGTGCCGCCCGAGACGGGGGCGTCGGCCATGGGGTTTCCCTGCGCGGCCGCAGCTGCGGCGATTGCCCGGGTCACCTGCGGATCGATCGTGCTCGAATCGATCAGCGGAACGCCCGCGGCGACGCCGGCCAAGATACCGGCCTCGCCTTCGTAGACTTGTCGCACGTGCGGGGAGGAGGGCAGCATCGTCAGGACCTGAGCGGCGCCGGCCGCGGCGCTGCGCGGTGAATCGGCGGCCTGAGCGCCCGCCGCGACGAGAGATTCGACCGCCGCGCTCACGAGGTCGAAGACGACGAGATCGTGTCCGGCCTTGAGTAGGTTCCGCGCCATCGGCGCACCCATGTTTCCGAGTCCGATGAACGCAATCCTCATGGCGGGAAAGCCTCCTCGTTGATCATCATGCGCGCGATCAGCAGGCGCTGAATCTCGCTCGTCCCCTCATAGATCTGCGTGATGCGGGCGTCGCGGTAATGGCGCTCCACCGCATAATCTTCGAGGTAGCCGTAGCCTCCATGAATTTGTATCGCCTGCGAGCATACCCGTTCAGCCATTTCCGAGGCGTATAACTTGGCCTGCGATGCCTCGCTCAGGCAGGGCAGCCCGGCGGTGCGCATCCGCGCCGCATGGTGGGTCAGGAGGCGGGCCGCATCGATCGCGGTGCGCATGTCGGCGAGCATCGCGCCGATCACACCGAATTCCGAGATGGGTTGGCCGAACTGCTGTCGGCTCTTCGCGTAGGTGACCGCCGCGGCCAGGGCCGCCCGGGCGATTCCGGTGGCTTGGGCGGCGATGCCGATGCGTCCACCCTCCAGATTCGACAGGGCGATCGCGAGGCCCTTGCCGCGGGCGCCGAGCAGGGCCTCCGCCGGTACCCGACAACCGTCCAGGATGATGGGGCAGGTATCGGAGCCGCGTATTCCGAGCTTGTGCTCCGGCGCGCCGACGAGAAATCCCGGCGTCCCGGTCGGCACGATGAACGCCGACAAGCCCTTCTTGCCGAGGTCGGGGTCGGTGACCGCGAACACGATGGCGACCGCGGCGCGTTTGCCGTTGGTGACGAACTGCTTGGCGCCGTCGAGCACCCACGTATCGCCCTCGCGGACGGCGCGGGTCCGCAAATTGTGCGCCTCGGAACCGGCCTGCGGCTCGGTCAGGCAAAAGCATCCGAGACTGCGTCCGGCGGCCATCGCGGGGAGGTACTGACGCTTTTGCTCGTCGCTGCCGAAGCGCAAGATCGGACCGCAACCGACCGAGCTGTGCACGCTCATCAAGGCCGAGGTGGCGCCGCAGGCGGCGGCAATCTCCTCCACGGCGAGCGCATAGGCGGTGTAATCCGTATACGTCCCGCCCCATTCCTCCGGCACCATCATGCCGAGAAAACCCAGGTCCCCGAGTTTGGCGATCGCATCATCGGCCACCCAGGCCTCCCGGTCGAAGGCCGCGGCGCGGGGCGCAAGTTCGGCGCGCGCGAATTCGCGTGCGGTATCGCGAATCAGACGCTGCTCATCCGTGTAAAAATCCGCCGTCATAGCCGCACAACTATAGGCTCCGCGCGAGACGAGGCGGGTGTCGGGAACGCGCAATCGCCGTGCGCGAAAAGGCCACACCCGCCGATGCGGGCGCCGGCAGACGGTGGTGTGGCAACGAACAGACCTCGCCCATGCCGCGCGCTCTAATGCGGGCGAACCGCGGATTCCCCCTCCCAATCGAAACACCGAGCGAACCATCATCAGTCTTCAAAATGTCAATCCCGTCGGGCGGCACGCGGGCCAGCGCAGCGGCGGCGCGCGATGAGCACGATGCACGTCGCCATGGTGGAACGTTTTCACGCACCCTTGGTGCTGCGCGAGTGGGAGATCCCGGCCCCGGGCGACGGCCAAATCCTAGTCAAGACCGAGGCCTGCGGCGTCTGCCATACCGATCTGCATGCCGCCGCCGGGGACTGGCCCGTCAAACCGAAGCTGCCGTTCATTCCCGGCCATGAAGGCATCGGCCGTGTCAGCGCCGTTGGCGCCGGTGTCAGAAACGTCAAGGAAGGTGACCGGGTCGGCGTGCCTTGGCTGCATTCGGCCTGCGGACACTGTGAGTATTGCCTGGCTGCCTGGGAGCCGATTTGCCCGTCGGAAACTTTCACGGGCTACGACGCGAACGGTGCGTTCGCCGAGTACCTGCTCGCCGATCCGAATTACGTCGCACACATTCCGGACGGACTCTCCGCCCAGCAGGCCGCGCCCATCATCTGCGCGGGCATCACGAGCTACAAAGGCATCAAGCAGACCGAAGCGAAGCCCGGTGACTGGCTGGCGGTCTCGGGCATCGGTGGACTCGGTCACCTCGCGATCCAATATGGCAAGCACATGGGACTCAAGGTCTGTGCCGTCGACATCGATGACGCCAAGCTCGAACTCGCGACCCGGTTGGGCGCCGACGCGGTGGTCAACGCGAAGGCCGGCGATCCGGCCGCGGCCGTCAAGAAGGCGACGACGGGCGGCGCGCACGGTGTCCTGATCACCGCGCCATCCCTGGTCGCATTCAAGCAGGGCGTCGGCATGTCCCGCAAGCATGGCATCTGCGTGCTCGTCGGGCTGCCGGCCGGTGACTTCCCCGTGCCCCTGTTCGACGTCGTCGCCAACTGCATCAGCATCCGCGGCTCTTTCGTCGGCAATCGCGAGGACCTGGCCGAGGCTCTGGCCTTCGCGGCCGAAGGCAAGGTCAAGGCCGACGTCGAGTTGCAGCCGCTCTCGGCGATCAACGATGTCTTCAAACGTCTCGAGCACGGCGACGTCGCAGCGCGCGTCGTGCTTCAGTTCGAGTGAATTCTTTCAATCACATCGAGGAAATGAACATGCCCACATCAAGATCGACAGAACACCACGCGTCGGCAGCCAAGCATCACGATGCGGCCGCACACCATCATCGCGAAGCCGCCAAAGCCCTGGACGCCGGCAAGCCGGAGACTGCGGCAACGCATTCGCAGGTAGCGCAGGGTCATTCCGCCCACGCCGAGGAGGCGACGACGGAGGCCAACAAGATCGAAGCGGCGAAGACGCCCGCGGCCTACACGGCGAAAGCCGATGTCGCGTCGTCGAAGAGCGATGGCGCGTCGAGAGGCGATGGCGCGTCGAAGAGCGATGGCGCCGCCAAACCCGATCTGGCGACGAAGAAGCTCCGCTAGTCGGCACCGGGGGCGTTCAGCCGACGGCGGCTGGTCGCCCCCCGATTTTGCGCGGATATCGCCCGCCTGCCACCGTCCTCAAGGCAGCTTGTTGCCGTTGGCCTGAAACTTCTTGCCGGCGTCGGTGAGTGGGCCGCCACCGGCGCTCGCGGTGTGACAGTAAGCGCAGGACTTTCCCGTCTCCTTGGCGAATTGCTCCGTGGCCATCGCGGGCCGCGCGAGAACCAGGGACAAAAGACCGGCACCGGCGACCGCGGTGAGCGTACAGCAGGTGGTCAGGTAAACATTCTTTGGATTCATGAATTCATCCTCCGGAGGTGGCAGTGGGCTCAATCGTCAATGCAGGGCTCGCGCCAGCAGGGCTCCGCCCGCCAGGAGCAGAGAGAACGCCAGTTCGAGTCGAAACGTATCGAATAGGATGCCGTTCAGAGCGGCTCCGCCCGGACAGTTCAGGAATCGCCGCCGCAGCCTGAGCGCGAACGGCAGCGCGAGTGCCGGCAGGAGCAATGCACCGCAGTGCAGGCCGGACGCGATGCCCGGCAGGACGAGGAACGGGGCCAACAACAGGCTGGAGTACAAGCGTCTCGATCCGGCTTCGCCGTGGATGACGGCAAACGTCCGACGTCCGACGGACCGGTCGTGCTCACGATCCCGATGATTGTTGACCGCGAGTGCGGCCGCGGCGAGGCAGCCGATCGCGGCAGCAGCGAGCACCGTGACGAATCCGCCGCCGCCGGTCAACACCCAGTCGGTGCCGATCACCGCGACGATCCCGAAGAACAGGAATACCGTCAGTTCTCCAAAAGGCGTGTAGGCGATGGGCTTCGGTCCGCCCATGTAAGCGAGTGCCGCGAGCAGCGAAATCGACCCGATGAGCAGGACGGGCCAACCGCGGTAGGCGACCAGCAAGAGGCCCAGAGCGATCGCCGTGATGGCAACGACCAGGATGCCGCCGCGTACCTGGCGGACGCTCAGCCATCCCTGGGCGGTTGCCCGCGGGAGGCCGATGCGCGCGCCGCCCCGGTCCGCGCCGCGCAAGGTGTAGCCGACGTCGTTCTGGAGATTCGTGGCGATCTGCATCAGCAGCGCCGCGCCGAGTACGAGCAGCGCCGCGACGACGTCGATGTTGCCGGCGCGCTCGAAGCCGAGCGATGCACCCACGAACACGGGGCTGATCGCGACGAGCAGGGTGCGTGGCCTGATCGCGATCGCCCATGCATCCAGAGAGCCCGGACGGATCGAGGGAAAACTGCGCGCGGCGAGCAGCGGTGTCGCCGCGAGCGTCGCGCCCTCAAGCGTGTTTGACATGAGGTTTCAGGCAAACCGGCGACAGGCCGCAATCGACACAGCGTCCCGACGGCGGATGGTCCGGGTTCAGGCGCGGTTCGGAGCCCAGCCAGAGCAGGATGTTCGCGAGCACGCAGTAACCGGTGGCGGCAAACCAGATCATCGCCGCGCCGACGAAACCCGTGAACAGCGCCCACCACGGAGAGGCGTAAAGAGCGAGCAGCGAACCCAGGGTGATGTTCACGCCGACCGTGACGTAGATTCGGCGTTCCAGGTACCACTTGTCCGTTTGCAGGAAGTACAGGTTCCATCGGCGCGGCGTCCGGGATCCGAGCATCGGCGAGAAACCGAGAACACGCAGCACGTTGCCGACCGGACAGAAGCCCGTGAACGCCACGTTGATCGAAACCAATCCCGTCGCCGTGACGCCGAGTATGAAGCGCGGGTCGACCAGCAGGGCGAGAAGCGTCGCGGTCAACAGCACGATGCCGGCGATCAGCCACACAGTCCGCTCGATGTACCAACGGTGTGTCGGAACGATGTAGAAACCGGTCTTGGGCATCATCGGCGAGGACTCCTGAGGAGCGGTGCTGGGGTTCGGGGAGAAGACCTCGCCATTAGACTGGATCGGATTCGGCACGTAAGTTCGCCAGCGAACGCAGTCCCCAAAAAACGCGCGGAGGTTCGCTGTCGAACAGACGCCGACACGCCGCGGTTCTAGCCTCAGCGGATCTCACGAGGACAACAATGGGCGACGGTCTGGCGGGTTACGAATGCTCTGCGCCGACGCGATGGACGGCGCCCGCGATCGCCGCTGCGCTCGACCGTGGCCGGTCGGCTGCGCCTCCCTCCGCCCGGCTGCTGTGTTTGAGTCTCGGAGTGCCGCTCTACGCTGCCGAGCGATTGCTGTCCTTGCAGCACTATCCCAATGCCGTCCTCTGGTCGCCCGCGCCCGAGCATGAATACGCCGGCGTCGGCGCGGCCCGCGTGCTTGTCGCCACGGGTGTCGCACGGTTTGCCGTCATCGAAGAGGAGGCCGCGAAGCTGTTTGCCCAACTGATCGAGATCGACGTCGATTGCGTGCCGCCGCCCGAGATCCGGATCGTCGGCGGCTTCGCGTTCGCCGGGACGAGCACGAGTCGCCTGTGGCGCAGCTTCGATGACGCGCGGTTCCTCCTGCCGCGGATCGTCTACGAACGCCGCGGTTCCCTCGCCTGGTTACGATTGACCGCGACCGCCGCGGAACTCGCGCGACCGGCGCAGCGCCAGCGCCTCGGCGCGGAGGCGCATCGGGCGCTGCAGGCGCTACGCGACGCGGGGCCCGGGCGAGCCGTAGCCGAACCCGTAGTCGTAGCCGAAGCCGTAGCCACAGCCGTCGCCGCAGCCGCAACCACAGCCGGCCAGAGTACCCGCCGCGCCGCCAAGGCGTCCTGGAGACGGCTACTCGCCGGTATTGGCTCGGAAATCGCGGCGGGCCGTCTGGAGAAGGCCGTCGCGGCGCGCCGCATCGTGCTGGCCGGCCCTTATGCGCACACCGAAGCGGTCGTGCTCGCGGCCTTGCGCGGCGAAGCGCCTCGCTGCACTCGTTTCGCGCTACGCCATGGCGCATCCTGCTTTCTCGGCGCCTCGCCCGAACTCCTGTTGCGCCAGACGGGACGAGCGGTCTGGACCGAGGCGACCGCCGGTACGGTGGCCGGTGACGATCTCGACGCGGACCATGCTCTGATGAGCAGCGCCAAGGACCGTGGCGAGCAGGCACTCGTCGTCCGTGATATCCAGGCCGTGCTCGCGGCGCGGTGCCGGATCTTGCGTGTGGCCGGCCCGGCGCTGCAACGACTGCAGGGATTGCGGCATTTGCGCACACGATTCTCCGGCGTTCTTGCGGAACCCGCGCACGTTCTACGCCTGCTTGCCCGTTTGCATCCGACCGCCGCCATCGGCGGTACGCCGCGCGCCGCCGCCTTGGCGTGGCTCGATGCGCACGAGCGCAGCGACCGTGGATACTATGGCGGCCCCTTCGGTGTGATCGGACCGCGCGGGGATGGGGAGTTCGTGGTCGCGATCCGTTCTGGATTGCTCGCGACCGCAGCGGCGCACGTGTTCGCCGGCGCGGGGATCGTCGCGAGCTCCGACAGCGAGACCGAGTGGCGGGAGACCGAGGCGAAGTCGGCAGCGTTGCTGGCCGCGCTGAGCGGCGCGTTCGAGCGGCGCCCGACGTGATCTGCCCCAAAGTCTCGCTGCGCCGCTGCGGGGGCGGCACGCTCGGGGCGGGCGCTGCGCGCCAGACCTGGCCCGAGCGCTCGGGCCTCCTGCTCGAGATCGTGGCCGGCGGCCATCGCGGCCTGGGCGAGGCCTCCCCCTTGCCGGGCTATTCGACCGACACGCTCGAAGAGGCGGAAGGGGTGCTCGCCACGCTCGATCTGCAGGCGCTCGCCGTCGCCCTGGAGCAGGAGCATCCGCTCGAGGCGCTGCGGGCGGTCGGCCAACTCGTGCCCGCCGGTCAGTCGGCGGCGCGCATGGCGCTCGAGACCGCCGTGCTCGATTTGCGGGGTCGTCAATGCGGGTGCCCTGCGCCGACGCTGCTCGCGCGGACACCCGGGGCCGAACGAACCCTGGCGTGGTTGGTCGGCGTGATCGTCGCGGAACACGAGGAACCGCAGGCGCTCGCGGCGGTGCGCCGGGCGATGCGCGCGGGTTATACGCATTTCAAACTGAAGCTCGGCGCGGACGGCAAACTGCGCGAAGAAATCGACGCCGTGCATGGCCTGCGCGGCGCGCTCGGGTCTGCGGTGCATCTGCGGCTCGATGCCAACCAGGCGTGGAGCGCCTCGGACGCGCGCGCCGCCTGCGGCGCGCTCCAGGAACTCGACATCGAGTTTCTCGAGGAGCCTTGCCGCGCCTCGTCGGAATCCCCGCACACCCGCATCCCGTTGGCGCTCGACGAATCGCTGCGAGACCGGGAACCTGGGGATCTTGCGGCACTGGCCCGCCGCTCGTCGGCCTGCGTCGTCGTTCTGAAGCCCATGGTTCACGGCGGCCTCGCGCATTGCCTTGCGATGGCGCGTCAAGCGGAAGCCCTGGGGCTCGGCGTCGTGATCTCGCACAGCTTCGACGGTCCCGTCGCGCTGGTTGCCGCGGCAGCGCTTGCCCTCGCACTGCCGACCCGGATGGCGCAGGGCCTGGCGCCGCATGCGGGTCTCGCGGCCTGGCCATCTCTTCCCTTGCCGATCGCGGACGGCAAGCTGCATGCCTGGACCGCCCCCGGCCTCGGCTCCGCGACCGAGCGCATTCCTTGAGCCGCCGCAGCCGGTTTCCGCTCAGCGGATTCCGAGCACCGCGACCGTCAAGGAGGCGAGGCAGACCAGCGACTGATCGGGCTTGCGGATCTCGATCTGCCACACCTGGCTGCGGCCACCCCGGTGCACGCTGCGTGCCGTGCCGATGACTTCGCCTTCCTTGGCGCTCGCCACGTGGCTCGCGCTCAAGGTCTGGCCCACGCACCGAAATCTCGACGGATCCACGCAGAGCATGGCGGCGACGCTGCCCAGCGTTTCGGCAAGCACGGCCGATGCCCCGCCGTGGAGCAGCCCGTAGGGCTGATGGGTTCTGGGCTCGACGGGCATCGCGGCCGTCAAGCTGGTTTCATCGAAAGCGGTGAAATGAATGCCGAGCAGACCGCTCAGCGTGTTCTCACCCAGTCGGTTGAGGTCAACGAGCTCGAACGAGCGGTACCATAGGGCCATGGCTCGAAGTTTAGCCGCGCTTGGGCTGTCTGTCTTTGTCCTACACCGGGATCCGGGCGCAGCTTGCTCGCCGTGGCGGCCGATTGAGGTACAAGGTGGCATGAACTTTACTCAAAAAACACGTGCGAATTGAATATCCGAACGAGGGCACAAATCGGCCTGTGGCTGTTGATGGTGGGTCTTGCGGTCATTCCCGGGGCCGTCTGGGCCCAGACACCGTCTCCGTTGCAGGAATGGCAGTACTCGAGCGGCATTGCACTTTACAAAATGTATTCCCCGGACATGCCGCTCTGGCAGGTCGATGCCGGGCTCGCCATCGAACCCCGTCCCCTGTACGAGGGCTCCGAGCGTTATCGCGCCCTCGTCGGGCCGGTCCTCGATATCCGTTACAAGGACCTGGCCTTCCTGTCGGCGGGCGAAGGGCTGGGCGTCAACTTTCTTCGCGGCGACAATTTCCGTGCGGGCGTGGCGATCGGCTACGACATGGGTCGCCTTGCGCGTGACGATCTCGAGCACCTTAAGGGACTCGGCGACGTGGGCACGTCCGCAACGGTCAAATTGTTCGGCTCTTATGTCATCTCCAAAGCACTACCCCTGGTTTTCCGCGGGGACGTCCGCCAGTACACCGGCGGTGCGGGCGGCTTGGAGGGCGATCTCGAGATCTACACTCCGTTGCCGGGCAGCTCGGAGAGGTTCGTCATGTTCGCCGGCCCCTCGCTGACCTTCGCGGATCGAGCCCATTTGCAGACGCTGTTCGGCGTGAATCCGAACCAGGCGCTCGCCTCGGGCTACGAGAATTATTCCGCGCACGGCGGTCTCGAGTCCGCGGGCGTCGGCTTCACGGCAACTCGGATCATCAACACCCATTGGCTGATCGTCGGCAATCTCGCGGCGAATCGTCTGCTCGGCAGCGCCGCCGACAGCCCGATCACGCAGACCCGGCTGCAAGCGGTCGGTGTGGTGGCCTTCGCCTACAAATGGTGAGGGTCCTGCCCGGGCGGTCCTGCCCGGCCTGAGGGTGAACGGGTCGACCGCGTGCGCTATCATGCCGCCGCCAAATCCCGTTCGACGCCTGCAGGTGACAGCCACGCATGACGGAACAATCCGCGCCCACGGTCATCGTGACCGGTGCCTCGTCCGGGGTGGGCTTGTATGGGACCAAAGCCTTGATCGGGCGCGGTTGGCACGTGGTCATGGCCTGTCGCGACCTGGGCAAAGCCTCGCGCGCCGCCCAAGAGCTGCGGCTGCCGAGCACGGCCTACACGCTGATGGAGATCGATCTGGGGTCGCTCGCCAGCGTGCGGCAATTCGTCGCGCAGTTTCGCCGCAGCGGCCGAGCCTTGAACGCCCTGGTCTGCAACGCAGCCGTCTACCTGCCGCGATTGCGGGCGCCGATGCGCTCGCCGGAGGGGTACGAGATCAGCGTCGCGACCAATTATTTCGGTCACTTTCTGCTGAGCAATCTGCTGCTCGAGGATCTCGGCCTGCATTCGTCCCCGGTGCCGCGCCTGATCACCCTGGGTACGGTCACGGCCAACTCGGAGGAATTCGGCGGCAAGGTTCCGATCCCGGCGCCGGCGGATCTCGGCGATCTACGCGGCCTCGCGGAAGGATTCCTCGCGCCGATCGCGATGATCGACGGCAAGGCCTTCAAGCCCGGGAAGGCCTACAAGGACAGCAAGCTGTGCACGATGATCATGAATCGTGAACTGCACCGACGCTACCACGCCCGCACGGGCATCATCTTCAATACGCTCTACCCCGGCTGCGTTGCCGACACCCCGTTGTTCCGGCATGCGCCGCGGGTGTTTCAAAAAATTTTTCCGTGGTTTCAGAAGAACATCACCAAGGGCTACGTCTCCCAAACCCTCGCCGGGGAACGGCTCGCCGCGGTCGTCATCGACCCCGAATTCAGTCAGTCCGGCGTGCATTGGAGCTGGGGCAACCGTCAGGTTCCGGGCCGCCCTCCGTTCTCTCAGCCCCTGTCTCCGACCGCCAGCGATGCACAGCGTGGCGAGCGCCTCTGGGCCCTCACCGCGAGCCTGGTGGTCCGGGGTTCGTAGCGGGAAACCTAGGGCTGCTCGCCCCAACGGCGCAGCAGGGCGCGCACCGCCTTGACGGCGGCGGCAAGGGCGTTTTCGACGGGTTCGGAAAGCGTCATCGACCAGTCGACGCGCTGCGGTTGAATGCACAGCAACGCCCGTTGCTCGGGCACGCAGCGCAGCATCCGCGCGATATCCATCAGATCGACGAGACCGGCCTCGTGGACCGTTCGGCGACGGAAGCCGGACAAGAACTCGTCCATTGCCCGGTCTTCGTACAGCGCAAAGCTCCCCGGTGGACCATGGATGTCCGCGGCATCGACGATCAACATGGCTCGCGCCGACTCGACGAAGGACAGCAGACTGAAGCTCATCGTACCGCCGTAGACGAACTGCGCGACGCCGGTGTCCAGTTCCACGGACAAGCGTTCCATGAGCCGCACTCCCGCCCCGTCGTCACCCAGGAGCACGTTCCCGAACCCCAGGACCAGCACTTCGGCGGGTGGTACGAAGTCGGCAGATGCGGGCCGGTCGGTGACGACCCTCGGTCGGACTCTTTCCATGGGTTCTCCGTCTTGCCAACCCGTATCGCAGCACACGGGTCCCGCGGATTCCGTTCGGTACCGAACACAGGAGCGCCTCTCGCCGACCTGGGTGTCAGCTGGCGAGGATCTCGGATTTCAGACGCGCATATTCGTCGCGATTGAGCTCGCCCCTGGCGTACGGCGTCGGGTGACGTCTGCCGCGAAGTATGCCGCCCCGGCCCGGGATGATCTGTACGCTGACGCACCGCTGCAGACCGTGCCTTGTCGCTATCGTGGCGCATGTTGGGAGTCGAGATCACGCTATTCGGTGCGGCCGCGATGCTTCTGGTCTGCGCCTTGCTGCCGCGCTTGCGCATCTATCGGAGTTTGTTCGTCGGCGCTTGCGTGCTCCTCTTGAGCACGGGCCTGTTCATGATCCGCGGCCACCTGCCGCCGCCCACGACGGCCGCGGGCCGGGTGCCGGAGGAAGTGTTTGGCGTCGGCTGGTGGATCCTCGGCGCTTGGCTCGTGCGCAGCGTGTTGACGCTGGTCATGCGGCGCGTCTGGTTTCCGAACGACGACCTCCCGCATGCGCGGCGTCTGTTCGCCGATCTTGCCTCGGCCCTGATTTACGTGATCGCCTTCATCGGCATCGTGGACACCGTATTGAAGGAGCCGATCTCCGCGGTGCTGGCGACCTCGGGCGTGCTCGCGATCGTGCTCGGCCTGGCATTGCAGAACACGCTCGGCGACGTGTTCTCGGGCCTGTCGATCAACATCGAGAAACCCTTCGGTGCAGGAGATTGGATCACGCTCATGGTCACGCCGGAGGTCGAAGGCCAGATCATCGAGATCAACTGGCGGGCGACGCACATCAAGACCGGGACGAACGACATCATCGTGATCCCGAACAGCGTGATCGCCAAGGCGATCGTGACCAATCACCGCCGCTATCGCGACCCGTATCTCAGCGTGGTGCGCTTCACGGTCGATTCGCTGCATGCGCCGGCGGACGTAATCGGCGTCCTGCAGGCCGCGGCGGCGGCCGCCGCCGGCGTGGCGACGAATTCCACCGTGGTGTATGCGACGGGCCTCGGCGACGCCTGCGTCCGCTACGAGTTGTGGTTCGGGGTCAGTGACTTCGCGAAGACCCAGGCGGTTCAGTCCGCCGTCGTCACAGGCGTGTACGCCGCCTGCCGGCACGGCGGCTTTCGGATCGGCGCGGCCATCGTGGATGTCCGAGTCGTGGCGGTTGCGGGCCCGGCGCCGGCCCCCGGTGCTATGTGCGACACCGCACAGACAAACACCCCCTAAATCAGCACCGTGCCAGACAGAGTTTGGGAGGGCGCGCGTGGAATCTGGAATCGCAAGCGACGAATGCCACGGGACCCCGCAGGCGAGCCCCGTGCAGACGAGACTACTGCGGGCCGAAGCGCAGTTGCGGTCAGAGCGTGCGCGGCGCAACCACCTGGAACACCTGCTCCGGGAGGAACTCGCGCAGGAACTGGCCGGCATTGCCTTGCTGGTCACGGCCCTGCGCCGTCAGGCGCGATCGGCCCTCGAGGCCGACCAAGCCTTGCAGCAGATTGCGGACTTGTTGGCCTCCTCGATCGGCCACTGTTGCCGGGCGGCGCCCACGCCTCTACGGACTACCCGCTGACCGTATCGGAGGCCAGGTCGGCGTAGAGCCGCCAAAAGCCGGCGGCGGCCGCGCTGAGGTTGTTCTGCCAGTCGTCGGCCGCCGTGTGATCCGCGCCGTCGGTGATGTATTTGACGCAGGCGAATTGCAGTTGCTCGAAGTGGCACACCTTCGCGAGCGCATACCCTTCCATGTCGATGACTTCACAGCTGACCCGCGGCACACCGGTCTCGAAACTGTCACCGGTTCCACAAATTCCCGCCGGCAAATTCGTGAAAGTCCGGGGAAATTCCAGGCGGGCAGGCGTGTCGTCGAAGGGGGTGTGCCCGGGCGCGAAGCCCAAGGCACTGACGTCCATGTCGCGTTGGACGAAATGGTGACATTCGACCAACGCACCCCGCGTGAAATGCCGGCTGCCGGCGGTGCCGAGGTTCAGCACGCGCGGTCCGCGACGTCCCGCGGCGCGATACTGCGCGAGCTTGCGGGACAGTGCCAGCGTGGCGTTGATCTTGCCGACCCCGGTATACAGCACCGGCACCCGGCGCACGGCGAATAAGCCTTGGGATTCGATTTCCAAAGCCATGACGACCAGGGTCGTCGGCAGTTCGTCGGCATCCTCGCTCATCGTCGATCCAGCATGACGAGGGACGACGCAATGCGCAAGTCCGCCCCCGCGCGATTCGGGCCTGAAATAAGTTAGCCCGTTGTCCGGTCTCATCTGCTATATGCTGCCGCTGTCGATGCGCGGCTTACCGTCAACCGGAGGCTTGGGTCTCAAGTGATGCAGCGTGACATGCGCGCGGCGGGCGGTCCCGCCCGGGGCCTCTGTGCGATGGCGGTCATGGGCAAGGCCTCGATTCCCGGCCGGGTCAAGACCCGGCTCGTACCACCGCTGTCACCCGACGAGGCGGCGCTGCTGAACACGGCTTTCCTGCAAGATATCATCGCCAACATCGGGTTGGCTGCCCGTGAGGTCGCGGTGCGCCCCTATGTCGCCTACGGCCCGGTAGGCAGCGAAGCCTTCTTTCGGGAACATTTGCCGGCCGAGGTCGGCCTGCTCGAGTCCTGTATGCCGGGTTTCGGGAATTGTCTTTTTCTCGTGATCGAGACCCTGCTTTCTCGTGGCTTCGACTCCGTCTGCGTGATCAATTCCGATAGCCCGACGCTGCCGACCGGGCAGTTGATCGCCGCAGCCCGCCATCTGGCGCAGGACGGCGATCGGGCGGTACTCGGACCCTCGCTCGATGGGGGCTATTATTTGCTCGGCCTCAAAATTCCGCATCGTCGCTTGTTCGAGGACATCGCCTGGAGCACCGCGGACGTGCTCGATCAGACCCGGCAACGGGCCGCGGAGCTGTCTTTGCCCCTGGTGATGCTGGAACCCTGGTACGACGTGGACGACTTTGCGACGCTGCGGCAGCTGCGCGACGACTTGTCGGCGCCCCGCCGCACCCGATCATCGGCCGAGATTTATGCGGCTCCGCACGCCCGCGCGGCGCTCGCGGCCTGTCCCACGCTCGCCGTCGGTGCGCCGTGACGGCCACGGAGCGTTTGCCGCTGGCAATCGTGCTGCCGGCGGCGTTGATGCTCGCGGCCGCCGGCGCGGGATTGTGGTGCCTCCAGCGCTGGTTACTCGACGGGTATTGTGCGGTTTTCCTGATCCAGGTCGCGATCTACGGGCTGGCCGCATGGTCTTTGCTGAGGCACGCGCCCGATCCGCGCCTGCAGGGTCGCCGAGCCTTGATTGCCATCGTGGTCGTCGCGGGTTTGCTGCGAGCCATCGCGCTGTTCGCGCCGGAGGCCTTGTCGACCGATGCATTTCGGTACGTCTGGGACGGACGGGTACAGGCCGCGGGAATCAACCCTTATCGCTACGTCCCGGCAGATCCGCATCTGGTCTTCCTACGCGATCCGGCGATCTTTCCGAACATCAATCGCGCCGATTACGCACATACGATTTACCCGCCGACCGCTCAACTGAGTTTTTTGGGAATCGAACGTCTCAGTGACAGCATTCTCGGGATGAAACTCGGCATGTGCGCTTTCGACGCCTTGAGCATTGGCTGCCTGATCGCGCTGTTGCGTCACGAGGGGCTGCCGACGACCCGCGTCCTGTTGTATGCCTGGCACCCTTTGCCGATCTGGGAGTTCGCGGGCACGGGGCACGTCGATGCGATCGCGATCTCGCTCCTGTTGTTGTGTCTCCTGCTCGCCGCACGGCGCGCGCCGATCTGGGCGGGAATCGCCCTCGGAGCGGCCACCCTGGCGAAGTATTACCCGCTGCTCGCCGCGCCGGCCGTTTATCGGCGTTGGGATTGGCGATTGCCGCTGGCCTGCCTGGCGACGATCGCGCTGCTCTACCTCCCGTATCTGGGCTTGGGCACGGGCGTGTTCGGGTTCCTGCCGGGATATGCGGACGAGGAGGGTTTGCGCAGCGGCAGCGGATTCTTCCTTTGGGCCCTGCTGCAGCGTGGATTTCACCTGCCGGCCGACGGGCTGCGCTATTACCTGCCCTTCGTCGCGGTGGTGCTCGGGGGACTCGCGCTATGGGCGCAATTCCGGCGGCGGGCCGCCCGCGATGACGACGGCGTCCTCGGTACCTACGTGCTCGCGAGCGCCTTTACTGTGCTGTTCTCGCCGCACAATGCCTGGTATTTCGCCTGGCTCGTGCCGTTTCTGTGTTTTCGGTTTTCGCTCGCGCACCTGTGGCTCACGGGGATCTGCGTGCTGATCTATGTGTTTCCCTATCCGCTCGGGCTCGATGCGCAGCTGCTGCTGTATCTGCCGTTCGTGCTCCTCTTGCTCGTTCAAACTGGGTTCGCACGCCGCGGTGCCCACCGTCATTTGCCGCCACCGGAGAGATTGGATGCCGACCGTCCCCAACGCACCAGCGCCTGAATCGATGAAGCCGGACCCCCGGCGCTATTTCGACGGCATCGGCGACGAACGCTCGCCGATCGCCACCACGCAACCCGTTTGCCTCTACCTGGAGACGACGAATCGTTGCAATCTGTTGTGCACGACCTGTCCGCGCACCTACGAGGACTTGGAGCCGCCCGCTGACATGAGTTGGGAGCTGTTCACCCGTATCGTGGATCAATATCCCGACATTTCGCGGGTCGTGTTGCACGGAATCG